>Ga0265298_10010155_pt1 | contig 11157 bp, 8 predicted proteins | sample AusTroGonzalo_MG_3_FD_193486 | JGI IMG/M metagenome (GOLD analysis project Ga0265298, IMG submission 193486) | Bovine rumen microbial communities from tropical cattle in Woodstock, Queensland, Australia - Gonzalo_01 | ecosystem: Host-associated > Mammals > Digestive system > Stomach > Rumen ...
CCCTTGTCTTTCAGGCCATTGAAGGCCAATATCTCCCCTCCGGATGCCGTCACATCGTCCCCATGATTGACGCCCGCCGCATGGAGGTCTATACGGCCACGTTTGACATCAATGCCAATCAAACCGCCCCCACGGCCCCCATAATAGTGGAAAACGGCACTTTCGACCACCTTCTCTCCGATGGCCCGGTACTTTTCATCGGCGACGCTGCGGACAAATGCCGTCCCGTCATCCAACATCCCAATGCCCATTTCCTCCAGACCTCTCCATCGGCAACGGCAATGCTAACTCCCGCACTCGCAGCTCTGCGTGACAAGCGCTTCGAAGACCTGGCCTACTTTGAGCCTTTCTATCTCAAGGAATTTATCGCCACCGTCAGCAAAAAGAAGCTTCTCTAAAGACCGTCAAAAATAAAAAAGCGGCTGAGCTGTCATAATGACACCCCAGCCGCCACACACTTAATTATTATTAAACTAACACAACTGCGCTTCTCAGCGGAGTTTAGAGGCTAAATACGTGCGCAGAGACGCCGCATCGCTTACGGAAGGAGCGGCATCCACCTCACCGTCGATTATGAACACGACGGTCGGGAGCGTCTGCACGTTATACAGTGCGCGAAGCGGAGAAGCCGCAGCGCGTATATCGCATACATTTGTCCATGGAAGGTTCTGGCTGCGTACGGCAGTGGCCCATGCGGTCTTGTCAACATCAAGCGACACGGCATAGAGTCCCAGTCCCTTGGGAGCGAACTCCTTATATATTGGAAGGAGTTTGTCAATGTTGAACATCTTCTGATCGGCTGCCGCCGTAGACCAAAAATATACCATCACCACCTTACCTTCAGTCTCGCTGAGTTTGACCTTCTTGCCGGTAAGGTCGGGAAGTTCGATATCGATATAGCCAGTCCGTGGTGCGTTCTGTATCTGCACACCGAGCTCCAGGGCTTTTTCTCTTTTCACGGTCTCGACCTCGAGGGCATGGGTATAAGCGGACGCGGGATAAACGGTCTTAAGGGAATCGGTGACAGCCCTGAAAAGAAGCGCATCAGTGGACTGTGCGAATACCGGGGTGCCGCCGCCGAGCTGCTGGAACAACACGGGTACAGAAGTCAGAGACTTGCCGTTTTCCATGACATATTTCACGCAGTCGCGATAATAGTTGATGTAAAGCTTATTCACGGCGAGCTGGTCTCCGGAGGCGGCGGCGTTGGTCATCTCGACGAGGAAGTCGGAATACGCCTTATCCACTTTCTGGAGTTTGAGCGATTCTTCGGAACCATCTACGGTGTAGTGTCCGAGAGTGTCGGATGTGACTTTCACACGGTCACCTCTGCCGAGCAGCAGGGATGCGACCCTGGTCTCGCCATAGAACAGGTATATGAACTCAGGCTGACCTTCTGCCACATCGATCTTGTAGGTGAAGCGTCCGGACTTATCCACAGTAAGTGTATCAAGGGTACGGAACCTATTGATGTCAAGCTGTTTCACAACCACGGAGGCATCCTGCACTCCGGTGATGGTACCGTCGATGACGGCCTTCTTGCCACAGCCTGCGACCATAAGGGCGGCTGCTGAAATATAGAGGAATGTCTTAAAGTTTTTCATACTCGGAAAGAATTGAAGAGGCTGTCTCAACGAACTGCTCCTGGGATAGTGAAAGTTTCTCCTTGCGGAAATCCAGATCGCCTTCGCTCTGAAGCGGGACGAGGTGGATGTGGGTATGGGGCACCTCCATGCCGAGGACGGCCACGCCGACACGCTTGCAGGGCACGGCGGCCTTCAGGGCCACGGCGACCTTGCGTGCAAAGGCCCATAGACCTTCGTATGTCTTATCGTCCAGATGGAAGATGTAGTCATCTTCAATGTCTTTCGGGATGACAAGCGTGTGACCTTTGGCGAGGGGATTGATATCGAGGAACGCGTAGAAGTGCTCATCCTCTGCCACTTTGTATGATGGGATCTCGCCCTTTGCAATACGTGTGAATATCGTAGCCATGACTTAGATGCTGATATCTAGGATCTTGAACTTCATGACACCGGAAGGGACGCTGGCCTCGACCACATCTCCCTTGGAGTGTCCCATGAGGGCCTTGCCGATAGGTGTGGTGGCAGCAAGCTTACCCTTGGAGAAGTCCGCCTCGGACTCTCCGACGATGGTGAACTCCATCACTGCCTTGTTGGCCTGGTTTTCGACTTTCACGCGGTTCATCATCTGCACCTTGTCGGTGCCGATCTGGGACTCGTCGATTACCCTGGCGTTGGCAATCTTGTTCTTGAGGCGGGAGATCTTCACTTCAAGAAGGCCCTGCGCATCGCGGGCCGCATCATATTCCGCATTTTCAGAGAGGTCTCCCTTCTCCCTGGCCTCAGCGATGGCGGCGGAGATAACGGGCCTCTGGGCGAGAGCGTCGGCAAGCTCTTTCTTGAGATTGTCGAGCCCCGACTGGGTAAGGTATTCGATTTCCATTATAAAATCAGTTATCAGTTAATCAATACAACTAAAAAGGAGTCCTGCCTCAACCGGACAGAACCCTTTGCTCCTGCAAATATAATAAATTATCCGGTCAATCGCTAATCGCCGTCAAATTTCGGCTTCATTATTTCCGAATATATGACCAGCTTCTTTGCATCAATCTTTTCCATCTTCTTATGCGGCTCATCCTCAGCCACATGCACATCCTCAACCGGAGCTTCAGAGACCACCTCTTTCACTTTATTTTTCTTCTTATGCTCCGGACGCGGGGAGTGTTCCGCTTCATCAGTAAACACGAGCTCATCCGCACCACTGCCTGCTGCTCTCCGGCTCTTCTCTTCAGCAGCCTTCCCGATAGCGGCAAACATCGATGTGATGATAAATACGAGGATGAGTATTGTTCCTATGCTCATAACGATCAAATTTCCCGAAATATAAGAAAAATCCGTCAGATTACATCGCCTCCGGCAGCAATCCTGTCCTTGACCAGCTGGGCTTTCAGCGCTTCCAATGAAGGGAAAGACACCTCGTCGCGGATCTTGCGCACGAATGTGATGCGAATGTCCAGGCCATAAATATCCTCGTCGAAGCCGAAGATATTGGTCTCGACCGTCCTGGCGTTGCCGGAGCCCACCGTGGGACGCACGCCCACATTGCACATGCCCTTGAGGCGGCGGTCCAGCGTCTCCACTTCGACCTCATACACGCCGTTTGCCGGAATAAGCTTCAGCGGTTCATAGAGCTGCATATTCGCTGTCGGGAAACCTATGGTGCGGCCGAGCTTGTTGCCCGCTACGACAACACCATGGAGGGAATAGCGATAACCGAGCATCGATGAGGCCCTTTCCACCTCTCCTGCGGCAAGTGCTTCACGTATCTTTGTAGAGCTGACGGCCACAGAACCGGATGACAGGCAGTCCGTCACTATTGTGTCCAGCCCGACTTCCTCCGCGGCCTTCTTTATGCCTTCGGCATCGAGGAGGTCGCTGCCTATGCGGTTGTCGTAGCCGATGAGGACGGCCGAGCCGCCACAAGTGTCACGAACGACGCCGGAAAGGTATTCACGGGTGGTCATGCGGCTGAACTCGCGGGTAAAACGTACGATATGAATGTTGTCGACTCCGAGTGAGGTCAGAAGTTGTTTTTTCTCGTCAAGTGATGTCAGAAGGCGTAGATTGCGCGCCTCGTCCTGCAGCACGTTGCGGGGATGGGGCCAGAAACTCACTACCGTGGCTTCCTCCCCCCTCCTCCGTGCTTCCCCGACAAGGGTCGAGATGACATGACGGTGCCCGATATGGACACCGTCGAAAAATCCAGTTGAGACTACAGCCATTTTACGCATTCAAAATCTTGCCTGTGAGGCAGGAGGGGATTCTTTGCAAAGACCCGCATGGCCACCTGGTACATACCGGTGCGCTCCGGAAGGATGGATACGCGATATGTAGCCACGCTGTCGTTGTATTCAGCCACTTCGAACTCGCCCACCTCACGGATGTGAAGTGCGCCCTTGGCATCATATACGGCGAACAGAACTTCCACTCCGATGTCCTCGGGCTGGAGGTCTCCGATATTCAGCACCACCTCTGCCTTGAACTCGTTGTTCATGGACAGGTCGTAGGATGCGTCCGGATTCGTGACCGACACGACGGAGAGGTTTTCCCATTCGCGACGGACATGTTTCTTCCATGATGCTATCTCGCGGGCTTTCCTGTAGTTGTCGGCGGTGACTTCCGCAGTGCGGCGTGCCTGGGGTGCATAGTACTGGTCGATGTAGTCGGTGAGCATGCGGTTGGTCGTGAAGTCGCGGGCCACCTGCGCCACCGTATTCTTGATGTAGCCGATCCATTCGCGTGAGCGCCCGGTCTGACGGTCTACGTTGTAGTAGGCCGGAGCGATGTCATTTTCAATGATGGTGTATATGGTGGCCGAGTCAAGCTCATTCTGGTAGTTGTTGTCGTCGTAGGCCTGTTCAAGGGGAAGCGCCCATCCGGCGCCCTCCTTATAGCCTTCTACCCACCAGCCGTCGAGGACGGAGAAATGCATGGTGCCGTTCATGGCCGCTTTCTCGCCGGAGGTGCCGGAGGCTTCCTGGGGACGTGTGGGGTTGTTCATCCAGACATCCACGCCCTGTACCATCCGTTTGGCGAGGGAGATGTCGTAGCCGGGGACGAAGACGATCTTACCGATGAACCGGTCCTGTTTTGAGATGTCGACGATCTGTTTGATAAGGTCCTGTCCTGCCTTGTCGGCGGGATGAGCCTTGCCGGCGAAGATGAACTGGACGGGCTGGGCGGGGTTGTTGACGATGGCATCGAGACGGTCAAGGTCGGAGAAGAGCAGCGTCGCCCTCTTGTATGTGGCGAAACGGCGTGCAAATCCTATGGTGAGGACGTCGTCGCGCAGATTGTCAAGTATCGTGACGATCTCACCGGGAGAGTAGTGATTGGTCAGCGTAGTGTCCTGAAGACGCTCCCTGATGGTGGAGATGAGTTTTTTCTTGAGGAATTTCTTTGTATCCCATACCTCCTCGTCGGAGAGCTTGTAGACGCCCTCGAAGCAGGACCTGTCGTAGTGATGGGTCTTGAATTCGGGGCCGAATACCTTTTCATGCAGGGTCTTCCACTCCGGAGCAGTCCATGTCGGGTAGTGTACGCCGTTCGTGACATAGCTGACATAGAGCTCTTCAGGCAGATAGCCCGGATACATGTGGGCGAAGATGTCCTGACTGACTTTGCCATGAAGCATGGATACGCCGTTGACGTTCTGTGATATGTTGGCGGCAAGGTTGGACAGGGAGAACTTCTCCGAGATATTCTCAGGATGGTCTTTACCGAGAGCCATGAGGGTGTTCCAGTCAATCTTCAGACGCTGCGGATAATGGCCGATATACTTGCGGAGAAGGCCTTCGTCGAAGGCATCGTGTCCTGCGGGGACAGGTGTATGGGTAGTAAACAAGGATGACGCCCTCACCACTTCAAGCGCTTCGGGGAAAGCGAGGTTGTCATTCTGGATGTATTCGCGGAGCCTCTCGAGTCCGATGAATGCGGCATGCCCCTCATTGCAATGATATATCTCAGGATTGAGACCGAGTTTGCGAAGGGCACGGATACCGCCGACACCGAGCAGGAATTCCTGCTTGAGGCGGTTTTCCCAATCGCCGCCGTAGAGGTGATATGTAATCTCGCGGTCTTCGGGGATATTGGCTTCATAGTCCGTGTCCATGAGGAAGAGGTCCGTGCGTCCTACTTCCACTTTCCAGAGGCGGGCGGTGACATTACGGCCCGGGAACGCCACGGAAGTAGTGACCCAGTTGCCGTCTGCGTCGAGCACCGGCGTGGCGGGGATCTTGGTGAAGTCCTGGGCATCGTATTTCGCCACCTGATAGCCCTGGGCCGACATCACCTGGGTGAAATAGCCGTAGCGGTACAGGAAGCCGATGGCGCATAGATTGACATTCATGTCCGAGGTCTCCTTGAGATAGTCTCCCGCGAGGATACCGAGGCCTCCGGAGTATATCTTCAGTGAGGTATCAAGTCCGTATTCCATGCAGAAATATGCCACGGAAGGAGACGTGCGCTCTTTCTTCGCGGACATATACCCGTCGAACTCACTCATCACGGCATCCACCTTGGCAAGGAATGACGAGTCATCGGAGAGTTGCTTGAATCTCGAAAGTGATACCGTATCCAGAACGACCAGTGGATTGTGCCCGGACTTATGCCATATCGCAGGGTCTATTTCCTTGAAAAGCTCCTTGGCACTCTCGTTCCAGCACCACCAGAGGTTCTTCGAGAGCCTTTCGAGTCCCGCAAGATTGTCGGGAAGGTGGCGGGTGACGAGGACACTCCTCCAACCCGGTGTATTTACGTCTGATTTGATGTATTGCATTGTCTTGTCATGTGTTTTGGGAAGCTGTTCCTTACGTGCCTCGAGCTTCGCGATGGCCTCGGAGTAGGCTTCCTTGTAGTAAACGATCTGATTCTCCCAGAGGGCGATCGATGCCACCTCCCTGGCGTTCTTTCGATAGGTATCGCGTTTTTCGCTGGTCAGACCGGCAATCTCGAGCACCCGTTTCGACACTCCGTCGACGACTTCGAAGTAGTTGGAGTCGTTGCGGTCGAGAACGGTGATGCCGGGATGTTTCTTGGAGCAGTGGTCGCGCACCCACAGGCCGAAGCCGGCAAGGCTCGTGGTGAGCGTGGGTACGGAGAATGCGAGAGCCTCCAGCGGAGTGTAGCCCCACGGTTCATAATACGAAGGGAACAGGGCCAGGTCAAGTCCGCAGAGGATATCGTAATATTTCATATTGAACACGCCGTCATCGCCATTGAGGTAGGACGGGATGAAGTAGACCTTGACCTTATCGCCGATATTGTTGACGAAATCGAGATCTTTAAAGCGGTGTGTAATGACATCATATTCGGGATTCATCAGCACGTGTGATGTCTGTGTCCGGTAGGAGGCATCGCCACGGCCGGAGAGCTTCTCCACGAGAGCCGTATCAGGGCCGTTGTGCCCCGAGGGTATCATGATGAAGGCATGGATACTCTTTCCGGAGTAGCCGCTCCGGTTGATTTTGTCGAGGGCATCGAGAAAAACGTCGATACCCTTGTTGCGGTATTCATAGCGCCCGCCTATGCCGATGAAGATCGCATCAGGGGCGACCTCCTCGGCCGACATGGCCGTCGCCACCTCCACCAGCCTCTTGCGGGCCGCGGAATGTTTGGTGTGGTATTCTTCGTCAGACGAGGGCGTGAAGCTGTTTTCAAAACCGTTGGGGGTCACGACATCCACCGGACGGCCGAGGAAATGGCCGCATTCCCGGGCCGTGATGCCGCTGACCGTGGTGAAGATGTCGGCGTTGCGGGCCGACTGCTTTTCAAGCGAATGACGGGAGATGACGTTGAACTGGAGAGCTTTCTCGTCGCCGTCGTAAGAATCCATGTCATCGTACAGGGGCAGGTTGTTGCCTGCAAGGCAGCGTCCCACGACAGTGGCGTGGGTGGTGAACACGGTGGCGACGGGTACCTTGGCGGATTTCAGGTAGAGAAGTCCGGCGCCGGTCTGCCACTCATGGAACTGTGCCACCACCTTGTCGGAATAGCTGAGATTGAAGGCGCAGAAACTCTCTATCACCTTGCCCGCGGCATAGCCGAACAGGGCAGCCTCCTTGTAATCCCAGTTGCCCGAGAGCGAGTCGACTCCGAACTGCTCCCAGAAACCTGTCAGGATGTCATTCTCCTGAGGCAGGAACTGTTTGTAATCCACGAGGATAGCCGTCGGTTTCCCAGGCACGTTCCATCGGCCCACACGGACCCTCAGGCCCTCGCCGAGAGCCCGGAGTTTCCAGGAACGATACAGGTTTTGGTCTTCGATGAAATCAGGATTGCTCTCTGTGTTCATCCACACGTCAGGACCGATCAGAATATGGTGTCTCTTGAGCTGGGACTTCAAGAAAAGCGACTTGGTCGCAATGACCGTATAAATGCCGCCTACCTTGTTGCACACTTCCCAACTGACTTCGAACAAATAGTCCGGAGAGATAAGCTGTTTACTCATTGTATGTCTGGTTTATTTTTTCTTGGCGACCGGTTTTTTACCGGAAGCAGCTTTGCGCACGGGGCGTGGTGCAGAGGTCTCTTTGACGACTGTTTCCTTTATATCACGCGCAGCGAGGGCATCGTCAAGCCGCGCCATGAAATCGGACAGGACATTCATATAGTTGATGAATGCCTCGTAGGGGGTGTCGTAAGGATTGAAATATTTATGGACTTCCCCGTCGGAGAAGAATTTGGTACACATGTAGTAGAAATGGTCGCTTTCCTGCAGGTGACCGAAGTCCTCCCAGAGGATCGGGTCTCCGGCTATCGCGAGTCTCTCCGTGAGACCGTAGACCTTGTTGAAAGCGTCCTGCTGGAGATCGTTGCCGAGCCATGCGGTAAGGTCACGCTCCTCGTCTGCCCATGAGATGGGATCAGACACCTCGAGAGGAGCGACAGGGGCATGTTTGCGGGTCGCCTCGGAAGGCGTGACGAACTCGAAGGTCTTGTCCCTGGCCACCATATCCGGCAGGGCCTTCATGAACTCGAAGATTCCACTGGATGCATCCTGATGCTCTCCGAAGGTCTCATAGTCCATGAAGAGGTTTATTATATCGCCTTTGGCGGCGCTTTCTTTGAGCCATGTGAGGTATTTATCGGCGGTGAGGGGCCAGTCCGACCATCCTTTGTCCGAGAACCTGAAGGCGATGTCATCGCTGAGGTTGTAGTTTCTCAGAAGAAGTTTCAGCCCGGGCTGCACGGCATTCGTGTAGACGTAGTCAGGGCTTTTCCATCCCATGATATGGCGGGCGCCCTCGGTGAGCATGGTGTCAAAACCCATCTCATATACTTTGGCCCCGATGGCATCTGAGTAAATGAGCTCGGTATTGCGGAAAGCGGTCGGAGTGACACCGAACATCCGCTCGATGGCAGCCTTGTGCTTTGTGACCTGATGCTCAAATTCAGGCTGCGAGCCCAAGGAGGCGAGAGAGTGGAAATATGTCTCGCAGAGGAATTCCACGCAGCCCGTCTGGGCAAGGGCGCGGAAACTTGCGATCACCTCGGGAGCATAACGCTCGAACTGCTCAAGGGCAGAACCGGATATGGAGAATGCCACCTTGAACTTGCCCTTGCCCTTGCGGATCTGCTCCAGGATCTGGGCGTTCATGGGAAGGTAACACTTGCGGGCTATCCTGCGGAGGATAGTCCTGTTGGCGAAGTCGTCGTAGTAGTGTGAATCTTTGCCTATATCGAAAAACCTGTATAGTCTGAGCCTGGACGGCTGATGGACCTGAAAATATAGACAGATGCTCTTTTTCATGGTGTGTGATTATTTAACTACTGATTCGTACACTTTCTTAAGTTTAGCTGTGGCGTTGTTCCACTTGAGAGTATTCACTTCGTCATAGCCCGCCTTGGCTGCAAAAGAGGCAAGGGCAGGATAGTTGAGAAGTGCGTAGATGTCGTCCGCCATGGCGTCGACATCCCAGAAATCGACCTTGAAGGCATATGAAAGCACCTCGGCCGCGCCGGACTGCTTGGATATGATGGAAGGTACGTTGGTGCGCATGGCCTCGAGAGGGGATATGCCGAAGGGTTCGGAGACCGAGGGCATGATGTAGACATCCGACAGGGCAAACATCTTATGGACGTCCGCACCCTGCAGGAAGCCCGTGAAATGGAATCTGTCAGAAATGCCCAGACGGGCCACGTGACGGATGGAACGGTTCATCATATCGCCGCTTCCGGCCATGACGAAACGCACATTGCGGGTGCGTTTCAACACCCTGGCGGCCGCCTCGATGAAGTATTCCGGACCTTTCTGGAAGGTAATACGGCCAAGGAATGTCACGACCTTCTCCTTGACGCCCTTTTCCACAGTCATCTCCCCACGGCCACTGAAGTCCACGGCATTGTGGACTGTCACCACCTTGTCCGGAGAGATACCGTATTTGTTAATCACGATGTTGCGGGTGAGGTCGGAGACGGCGACGACCTTGTCGGCGGCCTCCATCCCCCTGCGTTCAATCTCAAAAACACGCGTATCGATATGGTCGGCGCTGCCCCTGTCGAATGAAGTGGCATGCACATGCACGACAAGAGGCTTGCCGCTAAGCTCCTTGGCAGCAATGCCGGCATAGTATGTAAGCCAGTCATGGGCATGGATGACGTCAAACTCGTCTGCATGCTGCATGGCAATGGTACCGCCCACCATGGCGTAGCGGGCTACCTCCTCCATGAGGTTGGCTCCGTATTTTCCGGAAAATTTGTACTTGTGGCCATAGCTGACGCTGAAATCCTTGAGCTGGCGGCGACGTTCGTTCTCAACCATCTCGCTGAACTCCTCAGGGTCCAGATAAGGCACCATGTTGGTACCGATGTGCACGAACCGGACTTTGTCCAGGAATTCGTCGACATCGGCGGATACAGACTCCAACGCAATGTCAGAAGCGTTGATGATGCGTGCGACACTCTGGTCCTCGTCTCCGGATGCCGAAGGCATTACGAAAATGGTTTCAACTCCGTTATAGGCGAGTCCCTTGACTATACCATAGCAGGCTGTTCCCAATCCTCCGGCGATATGCGGCGGAAACTCCCAGCCGAACATAAGAACCCTCATAATATCTATTCCTCCTCCTTGTTTTTCTGCATAAGATAATCGATAGTCAAAAGAGCCCCGGTGGACAAGGCTGATGATATGGCGCCATGAGGCTCGTGAGGGGGGTCTCCGTCGTATAGTTCGGAGAATGCACCGACACCGTGCTTGCCGAGGTCCTCGTAGAAACCCTCTGTCAGCCAGTGTACCCTCTTGCTGAACCGGTGTCCGGCCATCCTGAAACAAGCATATACGTACACGGCCAGAAGATATGGCCAGGAGCATCCGTTCATATAGGCCAGGTCACGGTCTACCTGGGAGCCTTCATATACACCCCTGTATTTCACGTCCCTCGGGGAGAGGGTGCGGATGCCGCGACGGGTAATAAGCTCCATGTCCACCACGCGCATGACCTCGCGGACAATCTCGTCATCCACTGGAGAGTAATAAAGCGCGACGGCGAACAGCTGGTTTGGACGCAGGTCCATGTTCTGTCCGAATCCGTCCACGTAGTCGGCAAGATAGCCGGCGTCAGGATTCCAGAATACA
>Ga0265298_10010156_pt1 | contig 11157 bp, 6 predicted proteins | sample AusTroGonzalo_MG_3_FD_193486 | JGI IMG/M metagenome (GOLD analysis project Ga0265298, IMG submission 193486) | Bovine rumen microbial communities from tropical cattle in Woodstock, Queensland, Australia - Gonzalo_01 | ecosystem: Host-associated > Mammals > Digestive system > Stomach > Rumen ...
CGCGTATCCTTTGTGGGATAATCTGCCAAGTAGCGACTTGTTATCATGCTGTACACCACCTTTTGGTTGCCAATCTTCATAGGACGGGCACCTTTCTTGTTCTTGCCTACGCTAACCGTAACTTCCTTGCCGTTGTTTTCCAAGACAAAGGTGTACTTGTCACCATTTTGTTGCTTCTGCTTATAGTTCCAAAACTGGCAGTCGTAGATGGCACAATCCTCAAAGAAGGCTATCTTCCAGTCGCCCTTGTCATCGCTCCAGTATGAAGGGAAAAGCTGTTCGTTTCCATTATTACTTTCATGTTCTGTGGTGGAATTCTCCCACACAACTGTTTTCTCTTTTGCTTGCCCAGCCAATGTGACAAGTGCCAGCAAAGCGATGATAAGTATCTTTTTCATACCTTATTATATAAGTTTGTCTTTTATTCTTTCAACAATTCTTCTACCGTTGTATTTTTCCGTTGCTTACCATTCTTGTCAAAGAGTTCTATGTGTGGAATGGAAGAGAATTGGAACTTCTTTTGCATATATCCCCATTCACTTTTGGTGATGAAGATGTGTTCGCCTTTTATGTTGTTGGGCTCAAGGAAATGGCGGCACATCCTTTCTGGGTCGTCCGTAATGTAAAGATACTTAACGGGTTTGTCCTTGTTGGTCTCCACCTCTTCGCGCATATTTAGCATCTTGTCACGACAAGGACCGCAACGCATTTCCCAGAAATCCACAAAGAGCACATTGCCCTTATATGGTTCAATGATACGCTGGAAAATGGAATCAGCCTTAGTTTTCGGTTCCTCTCCTACAGCTTTCACCTCGTTATCCAGAATATGTTTGTGGTATGCTTGCACAGCTTGGCGGGTTACATGAGGATGGGTTATGAAGGAGAGTTTCTGTGCCACCATTTCTTCTACGACGTTGGGTTGAGCTGCATAGTATTTATAAATTGCGCTCAGGAAACGGACCATACAGACCTGAATGGTGAAATCTGTGGGACTTAGCCCCAGTTTTTCGTGCATCATATCCAACGCCGCTTTTTCTTCCATATTCATAAATTTAAGACCCAAAAGGTAGGTCTCTGTCCGATTGAAGAATGCCCAACCAGTAGAAATCATCAGCAGTGGATTGTCCAGCAGGTATTGCTCACGTGGCGCCACAAAGTTGAAAAACTTTTGCCAAAAATCCTCTTCTTTGTATAATCTCCACATATCATCAGTTTCGATACAATCACAGATGTTGCTCATGTATTCAGCAATGATGTGTGTACGTATAATGTCTGATGCCATAGGGGAACACCCCTCCAGTTCTGGCAAACCAGCGTTCATCTTTCGCACCATATCATCTAGGAGAGCCACTTGTTTGTCTTTCCACGCCAAGGTAGAGTCGGGAGTCAGTTCCACTTGTTTTGCAAGTTCTGTTCTCTTTATATGTTCTGCAGAGAAATTGCAGTATTTCCGGAACATTTTATGTGCCAATTTGCTTACTTCTCCACTCAATCCCGTTCCGTCAACTATCACGCCGTCGTCTGACCTCAGTTTTGTGAAGTCAACCGTTAATTCTACGGTATCACCAGGACAGGCATATACACTCTCAAAAGGCCAAACTAATACAAACATAGGGTAAGGCACATGCAGGTTGAGCGAAAAAGTTCCGTCCTCTTTAACATCGAACAGCTCTGTCCTTTCTGTGTCCACCATGTAATTACGCATAAGGGCATAGATTTGACCGTCGTACTGCTTGAAGTTCGTAGAGTCTCCTGCTACAATACACCCTTTTATCAGCACATCACCACCATACAGAGGAAGCGTGTTCATATCTGCGCTCGGATAGTTCGTCAACAGGGGAATCTCAACCTTCTTTTTTGCTTGCCCAGCCAATGTGACAAGTGCCAGCAAAGCGATGATAAGAGTCTTTTTCATTTTTGTGTTGGTTTTCAGTTTTTGTTTTTGTCTTTGTGTATGTTTTTGTTTTTTATTTCTAAAGCCTAAAGTCTAATGTCTAAAGTCTTATTGTTAATTGTTAATTGACTAAAGTCTATTATTGTTCAATATTTAAAGCTTTCTTTATGAGTGGCTCCAGTTCCTCGGCATCGGTGGAAGTGGAGAGGATGGTGCCGTCTCGGTCAATGAGAAACATAGCGCCACCAGCATTGCCTATGCCGTTCTTTTCCCAAACATGGTTTTCTTGGTTCTGTTCCAGCAACGAAGACCAGGGATAGCCGTCTTGCTCCATTGCCTTCTGCATATCTTCGGCACGTCGTTCCGCAGCGATAGCAAGGACGGCAAAGCCTTTGTCCTTGTACTTCTCGTAGATGGGAATCATAGCCATGCTGTGTCTGCGACAAGGACCGCACCAAGAAGCCCAAAGGTCAACGAGTACAACTTTATCCTTCATCAACGAAGATATTGGAACAAGTTTGCCGTCAGTATTGCGCACTTGATAGTCGGTGTAAGGCTTGCCGGGCTTTAGCTTCCATGTTGCCTCGTATGAGCGGATAACATTATGCACAGGGTCTTGGGGACGGAAGTTCTCGTATGTGGCATGATAAGACTTCAGCTCCTTTTCCATCCACTCATCATCTCGGCAGTCCAAGAACATCCTGTAAGCCTTCTCGTAGAGAGTAAAAAGCATGGGATGTTTTTTGAGATACTCGCTCTGCCAAATCCCATAGGAATCTGAGAGCTTATGGTGTTCTTTCAAATCCTGCCGCTCCAGCGAGTCCTCTTCCTGACTTTTCTCTTTTCCCTCAAGCGCTGCTATCATACGACCCCTCTGCCTCTTCATGATTTCCTTTATCTTCGAGCGAAAGAGCGGCTCTGCCTCATCATCCATCCTGACCTTCTGCATCTGCTCTGGCCCGCCACTAACGACTCTCCACCACCCATCGAAGAGCAACTTTACCGTTGCATTATTCTCGACGAGGAATTCCTCCGTTATCCAAAAGCCTTGCTGTTCTTGTTCCTCAATGTAGACGCTGTAGAGGCACATCTTGTCCGTCTCAACATCGCAGGCGAAGTGCCCATTGTCGTCAGCCTTCATGGTAACGTAGTTGTCGGAGCAGCGAGTGTCAACGGTAACAGGACAAACGATTACAGTCCTGCCTTGCGTTGTGTCACGCAGTTCGCCTTCGATGTGGCATTTGATTTGCGCTTGCCCAACCAATGTGACAAGTGCCAGCAAAGCGATGATAAGTATCTTTTTCATACCTTATTATATATGTTTGTGGTGGCGTTTTATTATTTCATTTTATCCAATAGTTTTGCTAGGCCTTCTAGGTCGTAGGGACTTACGTCAACACCTAGGATGGAGCCGTCAGGGGCAATAAGTTTAAAAGTTGGGAAACCTGAAACATTAAGGAAATGTTCTATGGCACTTTGCTGCTCGGATGGCAGATTGTAGTGAACAACGTTGTCGCCTGTTACATCATTCATTTTGATGACATTTTTCCATTCCTCATCAGGAGAGTTGTTGGCTAAATAGAGAAAGACCACATCGTAATCCTTCAGGCGCTCGTATTCCTCCTGACTTTTTGCAAGAGCCGCTCTGCAAGGTCCGCACCAAGTTCCCCAAATGTCCAGAATAATAGCTTTCCCCTTATATGGTTCTATGAGTTTACGTAGTATCTGCTCTCCGTCGCTCATTTCTGCCACATCCTCAGCCGATTTCAGGCATGTAGCATTAGAAAAGTCACGCCGCTGGAGGGCCAGAAACTTTTCCTGCTCTGCATGCAAGAGTTCCTTGGCTGCAGGCATCTTTATATTGCTATCAATGTAATGCATTGTAGATTCATTAAAAGGCATCGTCTTGCTGTTGATGGATTCGTAGAAATGGTTTGCGAGGATAATATCGCGCATATTTTGGTCGCAGCCTACTGAATCCAGAATATCATGTATCTGATACACGTCTATAAGGGGTTCTTCTACTGCAAGCACCTTCTTGATATCCTCACGACAAAGTATTTCCTGACATCTCTTTGTATATTCGCCAAACTCCTCTTGCTGTTCCTTGGTCTGAACGTAAGTAGAATCTTCTACGTTTTTCCAAAAAGCACTCTCAAGTTTCACAAGATGGTCTATTGTCGTCAATTCCTCATCTGTAATTGTCAATTTACCCATTTCTTTGAGTCGACGCAAATTGAGCGTTTTCTTATCGCCCACTATAAGAGTGTCATTTTCCAATGTTATTGTGAATGTATAACTCCTGCCATGTAGGCCATCCCGTTCGCGAATCAAATGGTTTATGTAGTTTCTCTTGAACCAAATATAGTCACGATAGAGTGTAAAGGGCTTAGGGGCTTTTGGCCATATCTCCGTGCCCAAATAATCCATGTATTTCTGTTCGAGTTCCCAATCAGGCATATGATAGCGAGCCTGTATCATGTCATTTCCTTGCGCAGCCCGATAATAGCCTGTCAGATAGTCAATATAACGCTGAGAGAGATTGGGATATTTGGCAATATTCTCCTGTAAACCATTCATTCTTCGGGCAACTGTTTTGTCTGTTCTGGCCTTAAATTCCATAGCACTGACTTTCCCTTCATCATCACGACTAAGGTAATCGCCACCCCACGATTCCGGATGGGCAATTAGTTCATTCTGCAAGCGAACGTTTTCTCCCATAAACAACTTCAGTCCCGTCACGTAATCTGATAGTAGGAAATAAGTTTGACCAGGCTCCACTATCGTGTTAATGCGGGTTCTATCCCAATCGAAATAAATCTCTGTGGTATTGAGCAATGGGAATTTGAGGGTAAACCGCCCCAGAGAATCCAGTTTGGTATAAACATTTTCACTCTTGTTGTTTAACGCATTCTCGTAACTAAATCCTATTTCGCTACCTTTATCCCATTCCGACTTTGGCATATCTTTCAGCCAGCCAACTATGGTTACTGTGTCCACCCTGAAACCTGTATCATAGAATCCTGTATGGGTGTCTTTTGTTGGGTAATCTGGCATGGTTGTCGTCATGATAGCGTTACACATAGCGGGCTTCCGATTACCTATTGTTATATTGCGGACATCTTTTTTCATTTTGCCAACCTTGATAGTTGTACCATCTTCCAGCGTCAGCATATAGGTGTCTTTCTTTTCCTTTTTGTCTGCAATACATACGACCTTGCAGTCATATATAACATATTTGTCTGTAAAGCCTATCAGCCAGTCGCCCGTCTGCGTATTGCGCCAATAAGTGTTAACAATATCTTTAGGCTGTGAGTTTGGGTTGCGAATGCTGAGGATATACCACGTTTCGGGCTCGTAAATGTGTATCACCTTGGCGTCAAGGGGTAATGGTTCAAAAATGAGGGTAAATGTTGTTTCACCTTCTTTCTGGATGGAATATTCTTCTCCAAATGGGACTCCCGTAGCACCTTTTATAGTATAGTCGTTTCCGTCTGCATTAATAACTGTCTTCAAAGCCAGAGGAAAAGAATGACCCACGGCTTCCTTTGGGAAATTCAAGCTCAAAGTCAGCTCAGAATGGTCTGGGTACAGGGCGACCTTCTGCACTTTTACATATTCGTTGAAGCTAGTCATACCCCAAGTTATGTCGTCCCACACAACTTCTTTTTCTTCTTTTGCCTGCCCAGCCAATGTGACAAGTGCCAGCAAAGCGATGATAAGAGTTTTCTTCATTTGATTGTTATAAATGTGTTGTTTTAGTTTATGTACCTGTGAGATAGAGAAACGGCCATTTATTTCCGTATTTTTTCAATATCCGAGAACAAATATAGGATATTCTACTGAAGTTTAAATAGTAATATCTTTAAAAATTATCAGATTTTTTATTTTCTTAACAATAACCAATCTAAATTCTCCCTATTAAACAATAATAATGGTTCTTCTTCAATTGTGTTAAGAAAAACATTTGGTTAGGCCTTTTTTACTAGTACACGTAAGAACATTTACTAGTACACGTAAAAACATTTACTGGTACACGTAAGAAATATATCTGCCACGTGTGGCAGTAAAACCCGTTAACTGATGATTTTTTATTTTTCAACTAATTTATAGAAGAACCATATTAATTCTTCAAATATCGCAAGTTCGGGATGCTTTTATGAGGGAAAAGCAGAAAAAGTTGTATATTTGCGACCATAATAATGAATTAAAGCAGAGAAAAATGTTTTTCCTATGAAACTTAGAGCTACCCTTTTGCTATTCTTTGCCGCAATAGCTACACAGGCTATTCATGCCGGCGACTTTATCAAGGTTTGTGGCCAGAATGTACAAAACTTCTTCTACTCCGTAGATAGGGGAAGGACTACAGGCAATAGCGTTACCAAGAGCAATTACAATACAGAAGAAGGACGTAACATCAAGCTTAACGCCATCACCGATGCCCTTTCCGTTTACGAAGCTGACATCTATGCCTTCAACGAGGTAGAGTGTTGTGAAGAATCGTTGGAGCTGTTGGCAAGCTCTATGAGCATAAAGACTGGTAAGCGCTACCTGGCAGTGGCAGACGGACTGAGCTACGACAAGGATAGCGAACCTGATGGTCTCATCAAGTCTGGATTTATCTACAATACTGCCACCATCGAGACTTATGGTGTCAGTATGACTACGGCTTATGGCTACAACTATATCTATCCTGCCCAGATGCGTATGCAGACCTTCAAGAGCAAGGCCTCTGGCGAAAGCTTCACGCTGAGCATGAACCATTTCAAGGCGAGTACCAGCAATGACCCTGCATACGACATCAATCAGCGTGAGAGCAACTCCATCGCTTTGCTGAAGGGCTTAAATCAGGCCACCCTCGACCCCGACATTCTCATCATGGGTGACCTAAATGCCGTGATGGGTGAGCTATGCTTAAACAATCTGGAGCATGCCGGCTACGAGGAGCAGCTACTCAAGCGAGATCCTTATGCCACCAGTCACTGGTATTACGACGACGGCTACCTGATAGACCACGTTTTTGCCAACAGTACGATGGCTGCACAGGTGGTGGATGCTCATATGGAATATGTGGCCAATCCTCATTCCACCGGTAGCAAATATACAGCCTATTCTGACCACGACCCTTATCTCGTAACCCTCAACCTGCAGGCTCAGCCTGCTCCCACCTACAGCTACTCAAAAGTCACCACGCTTACCCCTGGTGCTCATTATCTCATAGCTGCTCCCACCGCAGGACTTCTGATAGCCAAACCTGTAGATATTTCCAACGGCTACGAATATCAGTCGGGATTAGCCGTGACTGAGAGTGATGGCATCATCACGCTTTCGGATAACAAGATGGCTTATTACATAGAGGAAGACGGCAACGGCTATTACAACATCAAGGACTATTATGGCCGTTACATTTACCAGAAGGGTACTTACTACAGCACGAATGTAGGTAGCAAGAGCTATGCTGATGAGTCCAACTGCAAGTTCAGCATCACACCACAGTCTGGCGGAACCTTCAAGATTCTCAACACCACGTCGAACTTCTATTATCTTGCCAACCTCTATAACAACGCACCCCAGTTCTCTTGGCGCAACTGGGCCAACCTTGGCAACAACCAGTATCTTCCGTGGTTGTACGAATATACTCCCGATGACATCACGGCCATCAGTACCATAGACATCTCTACCGAGCCTGCCATCACTCGCAAGGTACTGGATAACGGGCGTATCACCATCGTAATGCCCAACGGTAAGCGCTTCACGCTTCAGGGCATTCTGCAACAATAATAAACAGATAAGGGGAAAAATAAAAGCCTGCAATCAAGCAGGCTTTTATTTTTGTTTATTTTCCTAACAACTTAACCTTGAGGTTCTTTATCATATCCTCTGTCATGCGGTCCAAGTCGAACTCTGGCTTCCAGCCCCATTCCTCACGGGCGCAAGAGTCATCCATCTTGTTGGGCCAGCTGTCTGCAATGGCTTGCTTGATGGGCTCGGGCTTGTAAATCATCTTGAAGCTGGGATAGTACTTCTGGATAGCATGGTAGATAATTTCAGGGTCGAAACTCATGGCCGTAACGTTGAAACTGTTGCGATGCTTAAGCTTGCTGGGATCAGCCTCCATGATATCAATCATTGCCTTTTGAGCATCGGGCATGTACATCATGTCCATGTATGTACCTTCCTTAAGAGGACATACAAAGGTTTCACCCTTAACGGCTGCATAGTAGATTTCTACAGCATAGTCGGTAGTTCCACCACCAGGCAGACTTAGGTGACTGATAAGACCGGGGAAACGTACTGAGCGGGTATCTACACCAAAGCGGGTAAAGTAATAGTCGCTCAGCAACTCGCCAGTAACCTTGGTAACACCATAAATGGTATTGGGACGCTGGATGGTATCCTGAGGAGTGTTGTCGTGTGGTGTGCTGGGACCGAACGCTCCAATAGAGCTGGGAGTGAAGACGGCACAACCAAAGAGACGTGCAACCTCCAAGCAGTTAACCAATGAGCCGATACCTACGTTCCAGCCCAGCATAGGATTGAGCTCTGCCGTAGCGCTAAGGATAGCGGCCAGATTGTAAATGGTGTCTATGTTGTACTTCTTGACAGCCTCTGCTATCTGCATGATTTGTGTGGAGTCTATGCGCTCTACTGGACCACGCTCATAAATTTCGCCCTTTAAGGGACGAAGGTCAGAGCTTACAACATTAGAGTCGCCATAGATATCCCTTAGATTGCGGGTGAGCTCAGAACCAATCTGACCTCCGGCACCCACAATGAGAATTTTCTTCATATTATAGACTTAACTTCTTAAACTTCCTTGACTTTCCTGATTACTTCTCTATCTCTGCACGTACTTTCTTGAATGCCTCGATGCACTTGTCCAGATGTTCACGCTCGTGAGCAGCACTGATCTGTACACGGATACGAGCCTGACCCTTTGGTACTACGGGGTAGTAGAAGCCTGTTACGAAGATGCCTTCTTCCTGCATCTTGGCTGCATACTGCTGGCTCTTGGCAGCGTCGTAAATCATAACGGCGCAAATGGCACTTTCAGAGGGCTTGCAGTCGAAGCCTTCTTCCTTCATGCGACGCAGGAAGTAGTCGGTGTTCTCATGCAACTTGTCTTGCAGGGCGCTGCTCTCACTCATCAGTTCGAACATACGGATACCAGCGGCAACGAGACCGGGAGCCATTGAGTTAGAGAAGAGGTATGGACGGCTACGCTGACGCAGCATGTCGATAATCTCCTTCTTACCTGTAGTGAAACCACCCATAGCACCACCGAAGGCCTTACCTAAGGTACCAGTAAGAATTTCAATCTTACCACGCAGGTTGTAACGCTCGGTAACACCACGACCGGTCTTGCCAACGACACCGGCACTGTGACTTTCGTCAACCATTACCATTGCATCGTACTTCTGAGCAAGTTCGTATATCTTGTCCAAGGGGCAAACATTACCATCCATAGAGAATACACCGTCTGTTACGATGACGCGGAAGCGATTCTTCTGAGCTGCCTTCAGCTGCTCTTCCAAGTCGGCCATGTCAGCATTGGCATAACGATAGCGCTGAGCCTTGCAAAGACGAACACCGTCGATAATAGAAGCATGGTTCAGGGCATCAGAGATGATGGCATCCTGATCTGTGAGCAGAGGCTCAAATACACCACCATTGGCATCGAAACATGCAGCATAGAGGATGGTGTCTTCTGTGCCGAAGAACTCAGATATTTTCTGCTCCAACTTCTTGTGAAGGTCCTGACAACCGCAGATAAAACGTACGCTGGCCATACCAAAGCCACGTGCATCCATGCCCTTCTTGGCAGCTTCAATAAGCTCCTTGTTGCTAGCCAAGCCCAGATAGTTGTTGGCGCAGAAGTTCAGGCACTTCTTGCCCTTGACCAGAATCTCAGCACCCTGAGGGCTCTCAATGATACGCTCGTTTTTGTAAAGACCAGCTGCCTCAATCTCAGCCAGTTCCTTCTTTAGATGTTCTTGAAATTTTGTGTACATAATTATTATGTGTTAATAGTTATTCTCTACAGTAAAAACCTACGTTTTCCCGTCTGTTGGTTAGTTCAGGCATGCAAAGTTACGCTTTTTCTGAATACGTTGTTATCATAATGATAACTTTTTTTCTTTATTTAGATATTTTCCTGTGTAGCTCTGTTTGCACTTTGCTATTTCCTCAGGAGTTCCGCATGCTACAATATTGCCTCCAGCCTGTCCACCCTCGGGTCCAAGGTCAACAACATAGTCGGCACACTTAATTACCTCCATGTTGTGCTCTATAATAACTATGGTATGTCCGCGCTCTATCAGTGCATCAAAGGAAGCTAACAGTTTCTTGATGTCATAGAAGTGCAGACCCGTAGTGGGTTCATCAAAAATAAAAATGGTGGGTTGCTGCTTTTCCATACCTAAATAGTATGCCAACTTCACGCGTTGGTTTTCACCTCCGGATAGGGTAGAGGACGACTGACCTAACTTTATGTATCCCAAGCCTACGTCCTGTAAGGGCTTCAGAAGAGAAATGATTTTCTTCTGTTTGTGCTCTGTAAAGAACTCTATAGCCTGATTGATGGTCATGTTGAGCACATCATTGACATTCTGTCCCTCGTAGCGGACTTCTAATATGTCGTGCTTGAAGCGCTGGCCGTGACAACTCTCGCACTCCAGTACAAGGTCGGCCATAAACTGCATCTCCACGGTGATGGTGCCTTCGCCCTTACACTCCTCGCATCGGCCTCCATCAGTATTGAAACTGAAAAAGGCTGGGGTGTAACCCATCTGCTTGGCAAGGGGTTGATTGGCGAAAAGCTTACGTATCTCATCCCATGCCTTGACGTAGGTTACGGGGTTGGAGCGCGTGCTCTTTCCTATGGGGTTCTGATCCACAAACTCTATATGGCGAACCATATCCATGTCGCCCTGCAGTTCCAAGAACTCACCGGGACGGTCTGCCACCTCATCAAGGTGGCGCTTCATGGCATTATAGAAGATGTCGCGCACAAGGCTGCTCTTGCCGCTTCCGCTGACACCGGTAACACATGTAAGGACGTTAAGCGGAAAACGTACGTCTATGCCCTTGAGGTTGTTGGCTCGTGCGCCTTTAACCTCTATATAATTGTTCCAGGGACGGCGTGATGCCGGTACCTCTATGCGGTCTTCTCCGCTCAGGAATGCAAGGGTGTGGGAGGAGAGCTCATTCTGAGTAATCGAAGTGTTCTGGATTTTCTGGGGCTCTCCTTGGTAAACTACTTT
>Ga0265298_10010157_pt1 | contig 11156 bp, 11 predicted proteins | sample AusTroGonzalo_MG_3_FD_193486 | JGI IMG/M metagenome (GOLD analysis project Ga0265298, IMG submission 193486) | Bovine rumen microbial communities from tropical cattle in Woodstock, Queensland, Australia - Gonzalo_01 | ecosystem: Host-associated > Mammals > Digestive system > Stomach > Rumen ...
CGTACATGACGCCAAAGGCACCTCTGGCGTCATGTACGTTGACCGCTGGCTCGACGCGCCCGAACGCGACGGCATCATCGTCACAGGCAAGGATATCAAAGAAATATACATCGCACCCGGCGCAGTGCTGAACGCACGGCTCAAGGTGCGCGGTCCAGGCACGTACATCCACGGGCGAGGCATGGTGCTCGATCCGCTCTCCGACATCTTCCGCTTCGACCAGACGCAAAACACGACGCGCGGGCTAGTGGCCATCAGCGGCCCCGGCGTGACCGTGGAGGACATAAAGCTCGTGGACGCGCGTACATTCAACTACTGCAGCTGGACGAAGGACGTCACGTTCCGCAACGTGCGCGCCCTCGCGTCCATGATGTGCTCCGACGGCATCACGGGCGGCGGTTCTGGTCTGCGCGTGGATGGCGCGTGGCTCTACGTGGGCGACAACGCGCTCGTCATCGGCGGCACGCGCGACGCCGTGCTTCGCGACGTCGCGATCGGCACATCCTGCGCCGCAATCTTCCCGCAGGGAGAGAACTTCAACGCATACCTTGAGAACATAGACGTCTTCCGCGCCGACGACGGCCTCATCAACAACATGTACAACGGCGTGCTGCGCCGCAACAACAAGTGGAGCGAGATGAACAGCGGGCTCCAGAAGCGTGAGCCGGGACCGCAGGACCTGAAGCATCTCGCGCAGCAGTTCTTCTTCGCGAATCTCTCGGCGGTGGACTGCACGCTGTTCTCCCACTTCTTCCTCGGACGCAACATGGGCACGAAGCCAAAGACGTTCGCGTTCCGCGACCTTGCGATACCGCACGCCACCGGGAAAAGCGACTGGCACGCTATCGGGCAGACGAACGGCGTGAGCATCGTGGTGCAGAACAATCCCAATAAATACCTCATCACGAGCAACTACACTTTCGCCGTCACCAACCTGTGGCTGGGCGGCGCACTGGCTAGCGCATTCCCGCCCGGCGCAGTGTCGGGCGATCCGGGCGAAATTTCCGTCTCGGTGGCAGAGGCGAACGATGCCGCATCCGTCGTGGCCTTACCCGACCGGCATGTCGTGAACTGGACCTGCCCATACAAGGCGTGGATCGGACATTCCCTGCAACGCGACTGGCGTCTAGCCGACGTCAAGAGCCGACGCGAGAAGCACATCGAAGAGGCCGAACCCTCCGCGAACATCGTGTCGGAGCCGGGGCGCGTGCGGAGTCTCTGGCAGCGGGTGCCGTCGTGGCTCGTGAAGCTGGAGGCGACAGGCCGCGACGACAAGGGCGCGGTCCTCTACCGCCTAGTCCAGTGCGAGCGCAACGCCGGGATTCAGGCCGTCCTTACCGATCCCTTCCTGCGGCGCGGGAACGGCACCTGGCGTCTGGCGTTCGACGTGAAGGCGAAGAGCGAGGCTCCGTTCGGCCTGAGGCTAACACTCCTCTCCAACGAGAAGAAGTTCGTGAAGACGATACCAACCATCGCCTGCGGAGACTGGGCGCGCCATGAGATTACGTTCGATACGGACTTCGACCTCGCGCAAACGGAGCTAGTGGCGCTGTCCATCATGGCGACTTCACCGGCGAACGAGGTCGTCTTCAGGAACCTGTCACTCGTCCGATGCCGTTAAATCTCGTCTACACACAACCTCATGAGATTTACTTCTGCGGTACAACTACCTTGAAGAACTTGGCGTTGCCAGTGGCCTGTACATTCAGACCTACCGTGCCATCGGAGCCGACATCAAGGTTGCCTGTTGTCATGCCGACAGGTTTCCAGCTGTTCGGGTCGGATAGGTCGCTCGTCTCCATCAGCTGGACACCCACTCGCGCCGTGCCGGAAGCGGAATCGACATCAAGTACAAGGTTACCCACCTCCAACGCATGTATCTGGTCACGTGTGTAGAACCCACCCTGCGCCGCTTTTGCCGCCGCGAGCTGTTCCGCCGCCGATTCGGGGATGAACGTCGCCGTAACCTCCTTTGGCACATCAACCGAGATGGACACCGCGTTCGTCACACCCACGGCATCGCCGCTCCAGTGCGAGAACACATACCCAGTCGCCGGCGTCGCCGTCAGCGTCACGGACGTACCCTGGTTGTAGTTGCCCGCGCCGGTAATCGTACCAGAGCCAATTGCCTTTGTCGTGACGGGCAAGGTCGTCGTCGCATACCTCCTTGAGGGTCGCATATCTCCTTGAGGTACGACGCGCGGGAGAGGTGCCCGAGAGTGAGCATCACGAAGTGGCTTGTCGTCGAGAACTTCCTCGCGTCCACGCCATGCGCACGCGCGGTCTTGTCAATGAGCCAGCGGGGGGATGAACTGAACTATCTGCCTCAGAGTGTGATATACTCTTGGCGTCGTCTTGTTTTGGTTTGTTTTCATGCCCGTAGAGTATACGGGAAAACCGGCAAGACGATTTTGCTTTTTAAGAAACCGATTGCGGTAGATTTTCCACGTCTCTTCTCTGCGTGAGGCTTTTCACATCATGCCTATGGGATGGTAGTGTTTCTCCTTGACGCAATATATATTTGTTCCCAATGCACTCCTACACTTAGTACAAAGTCAAGTTTTTGATGGGCAACCTCCAAGTAAAAAAACTTAACCTTATGACGATTAAGAAACAGCATTCTCATATTTTAAAACGTATTCATCAAGATGTCCGCACATATAGAATAGTAATGCTATCACTATTTGCATAATAAAGGCAAATGCTACAAAAAGAGCCATTGGCATCCAGCAATCTTCCGTGTACCACCATGAAACACTAACCCCAATTCCCACGCCAAAAATACTTCCCGTTATGAAACGAAGCATATTTGAACGTGGATACGACAGAACAAGTTCACCCAATGTAAAATCAATCCCAGCGGGTAGCATAGCAATGACACAAAGAAAAATCTTCCAACCATCACACGAAACGTCAAATTTTGTCATAAGAATGATTGACATACAAAATGACACAACCATACCAAAACAACGAACACATATATTAACACCAAATATTGACCATGTCCTATCTAAATCACATGGAGGATGATGCGAAAGCAACATCCTCCATGCAGTATGGTTCGCACTTGATGAGGGCGTAGCCATACATTTATGCTGTATATGCTTATTGCGCAGGCCCAAAGCTGGACCCCCCACAAATTGGACATTTTTTGCCCTTAAGCAAATACACTGGGAGATAGAAAAGCCCACAAAGGAATATGAACACCAGCCAGTTGAATTTCTTGGATGGCGTCACATTCCGCTTGCAAGCATGACAATACTTTACAGCCATATTGACTCCTTTGTTTTTTTGTTACGCATATTATCAGTTCCATACCGATAACATGAAATTCATTTTGTTTCCTGCTTAAAGCGCATACAACTCACTTATGGGCGAATAGAGTAACCAGTAATACGACAAAGCCAATTAATATCAGGAACGCAAGAGGGATCAACATAAACATACGCTTAACGGATCCTCCTAAATTGTCCTCTGATGCTTTTATCTTGCCGAATGATATACGTTTCGCCTGACTTGTGGCGCTCCTAAATTCGCCCTCTGTCATGATTGCCTTTGCCCGTTTTTCTGCCTTGCGAACTCTTGGCAAACCCAACATCTGGACGATGACCCCTCCAATTAAAATTCCGGCCCATGCTGTTATATCTAAACGCTCGAACAAAAAGAATGGGATGTCCATAATGTAGGAATCAATCCCCATATGGTAAGGCTGAAACCAATAGCTGGCAACATAACCAAGCGGCATTCCCAGAAGAAGGCCTCTAAGGATCATTGTTCTGTGAGCGCGTCTTAGTTCGGTTGCGGCGGATTCTTTCCCCTTTGTGCTATCGGACAATTTTTGCTCGCCTAATGTCTGTCCCATGGTTTTCTGATTATTCATGTGTCCTCTCATTTTACTTATTTAGTGGCATAACATGCTAGGCACAAGCTTTATTTCTCCAGGTCGCCCAGCCATACCCAAGGATATGGTAAGCGGATAATTACCATCTCTATTAGAATCTGCACGCTCTCGGCATATTACTTCGATCTTGTTCCATCCCTGCCGCATAGTGATATTCTTATTTGTTTGCCCAGTTCTGATATCTTCAGAAACAACGATATTAGTATCATTCACACGCATTGCGAACCCTGCCACTTCCTCTGGATAGTTACACGAAACGGCTTGTTGCAGACGAAACCTGTAAAGGCCATTTGTGGAAACTTTGTAGTACCCCTCCCATTTCCCACAATCGCAGTAGATTCCTCCCTTTCTAAATTCCTTCAACGAGAACCCCTCTTCGTTCATGTCTACTTTTGTGTCGGCTTCATCATATCCTTCCAAAAATGTCGTCAACATCTTTTGTGTTTCCTTCCACCCCCTATTGAACCCAGTCTTATCGAGAACATACGCATGGACGAGAGCTCCGGATTGAGGATTATCAAGTTTGCATCCGCCGTTTTGCGACACCGTCTGTCCATAGGTTGCCACCACAAAAGATACTCCAACAACGAACGCCTTTATCATGTTTTTCATCATTTTTCTCCAATGCCCTTTTTTCGTTTCACTTCACAAAGATTGGGCTTATCCTTGTTCTGTGTCGCTTAGCCACTCGGCAATCGGAACGAAAAGAGAAAACCTCTCTCGTATTTCTTCTGAGGCCCTGAGAAAGCCCTAATCGGAATACAAAGAGAGGAAGTGCGTTTGCACTTTCTCTGCATAGTACCGCCGATTTGAAATTTCTCAGGTTTCAGAAGACGATCGCTTTGCAGCGTTTGCAAATTGAATTGCTCGTTCGGGGGTGGAATGGGATGTCGGCCCTCATGCGTGGCTTGACGCTCCCGATCAGTTCCCGAACTATGTCCGTTCCCCGCTGGTTTCCCAGCGGAAAACGAGGCTAGTTTACCATATGCCGCCGTCCATGGCAAGACGGGCGGCGGATCTTTGAAAAATGGCGGGAAGTCAGGTTGAAAACAACTCTGGCTCGTTCGTGATGAGATCATCGACGAGATAGTCTGCGGAAAGATACTGGATGCCAAACTCGCCGCTATCGATCTGTTGGGCAAGACGGCTCCTGTAATACGAATCCATTGCTTCGGACAATCCGATTCCCTTGATTGCCGCCAACTTGGAGATTATGTCTTTCTCAAGCCGTTCTTTGTATAGCGAAGTCACGTCAGTCATTGCCAACCTCATACGATCCGGTGAATGTTAGCAGTGCCGATATCGCCTCTGCGCTGTTTATTGCGATTTGGCTACTGTCCTCATAATACGTGATTTCCTGAAGTGTCCGTTTCTCGTCCCAGATTCCGCGACGATACATGTCAATGGCCTGATAAACCCTGTCGTTCGCAACTTTGCCGCAGATGATGTCGTACGACAGATATGGGGTAAGTCCGTTTCGGCAATCGCAGACAAAATCCAGCCACTCCTTGCTCGCCTCAGGAAATGTCTTAACCCTGTAGCCAATCCAATCTTCTTTCAGTGAATATGTCGAAACGATAGCCTTGCCGCCAAATCTGGCGGCCTTCCGCCTGGCCCAACGTTCGGCCTGACGCCGGATGTCCGTAACATAGAATCCAGGCCCGAAATCTATATACCTCTTCGACCGGGAGAGGTCAGGGCAACGCACTTCACACACGGAGCCGTGAAAAACCGTCATGGCACATATCCCCTGTCCGCAAGGTAACCAGTTATGTCCTCAACCAGATACTTCTTGCCGCAGGTGTGCAGAACATCGTAGAACGGCACGATATACTTGTCCAATGCACCAGACTTCTTAAGGAGCGAATAGACCTTGGGCGCACCGACTCCCCATGCCTCGTTCAAGGCGTGTATCAGGAAGACCACGAAGGTCAACTCGTCACCATTAGTCATTTAGCGCTCGTCTTACGGCATTACATGAAATTACCCACTGGTTCCCCAGCGGAAGCGAGGCTAGTTTACCACATGCCGCCGTCCGTGGCAAGACGGGCGGCGAGATTCGACGGGAAATTGCAGCAATGACAGATAGTAGTGGCAATCGGCACAAAGATGTGCTAGAATGACGGCATGAAACTGCGGAAAACAGGCTCAGACGATCAGACGACGGTAGCCACCACCGCCCCTACGGGCGGCGCGGTGATCGCGGACCGGTTCAAGCTTGACGTAGACCCGAACGCCGGCAATCCCAACGGCGTCGGCAAGACGAGCGCGCTCATCGCGCTGCTCGGCTCGCTGGCGGCGATCGCGATGCTTGGCGTCGTGGCCGGACTGATGTACTTGAACTGGGACATGATCAAGGACTTCTAACCCGGACCGTCGGCGTGCTGAAGGATGTCATGAGGTATCCGCGCGCGCGCGCGGCTGTACGTCTGGCGTTGGCCGAGGATCTAGCCTCGGTCGAGCGCGTCATTGATGCGCCCCTCTGCGACGCCACCTCGGAAGCGCTCGTGGATCCCAAGGCGCGCGCGACAGGCGAGATATTCTCGCGCGTTCCGTGCGTGGTGGCGGGCGTGACGGTGGCGGCGGCGGTCCTCAAGGCCGTCGATCCGCGCATACAGGTGCGGATACTCAAGCCAGACGGCTCGCGCGTCAAGGCGAACGAGGACATCCTCGTCTTCAAGGGCCGCGCGCGGTCGATCCTCGCTGCGGAGCGCACGGCACTCAACTTCATGCAGCGCATGTGCGCGACGGCGACCCTCACCCGGAAGTTCGTAGACGCCACGCGGCGCTACGGTACCCTCATCCTCGACACGCGCAAGACCACTCCAGGCCTGCGCGTCTTCGAGAAGTACGCCGTCCTATGCGGCGGCGGCACGAACCACCGCATGGGAATGTACGACCGCATCCTCATGAAGGACAACCACCGACGCCTCTGGCGCGGCGGAAACCCCGACGCACTGGATCAGGCAGTTCTCGCGGCGCGGCGCGCGTTCCCGAAGCTGGAGGTGGAGATCGAGGTGGAGTCGATCCGCGAATGCGAAAGCGCCCTCAAGGCTAAGCCCGAGTGGATCATGCTGGACAACATGTCCTGCGCGGACATGAAGAAATGCGTCAAGCTCTGCAGAGGCATCTCCAAGACCGAGGCCTCTGGCGGCATAACGCTAGATCGCGCAAAAGAGGTCGCAGCGACGGGCGTCACCGCCATCTCGCTCGGCTGCCTCACGCACTCGGCCGGCTCGATAGACCTCTCACTCGAATGGAAAGCGGTCTGACGCCACTTGCCGCACCGCCTGAAATCTGGTAGACTTTCAAAAATTTCTCAAACCAAACCAAAGGAAAACCAACATGTCTGAAAACCAAAGCAAGGGCAACGTCGCCGCGATCGCGATCATGTTCATGCTGTTCTTCATGATCGCGTTCGTGACCAACTTCGCGGGCTCAATGGGCATCATCGTCAAGAACCAGTTCGGCGCGTCGAACACGGCGTCGCAGTTCGGTTCGGCGGCGAACTTCTTCGCCTACCTGTTCATGGGCATTCCGGGCGGATTGATTCTGAAGCGCAAGGGTTACAAGTTCACGGCCCTACTGGCTGTGGGCGTGGGCATCGCCGGTCTCGTGGTGCAGCTGGCCTCGGGCTTCGTGAGCTCGTTCACGGTCTACGTGGCCGGTGCGTTCATCGCAGGTTTCTCGATGTGCTTGCTGAACCTCGTCGTCAATCCCCTTCTCAACACGCTGGGCGGCGGCGGGAACAAGGGCAACCAGCTCGTGCAGTTCGGTTGCTCGCTCAACTCGATCGGCGCGACGCTCGCCCCGATCCTGCTCGGCTACCTGATCGGCGGCGAGGTCGCAAAGGCCAAGGTGATGGATGCGGCGCCCGCCATGTACATCGCGATCGGCATCTTCGTGCTCGCGTTCCTCGTGCTCGCGTTCTCCGCCATCCCCGAGCCGCATCTTGAGACGGCCGAGGAGAAGGCCAACCGCACGCCCGTCCTGAAGGACATCCTGGCGACGCTCAAGTTCCGCCACTTCACCCTTGGCGCGATCGCCATCTTCATGTACATCACGGTCGAGACCGGCATCCCTAACATGGCGAATCTCTACATGACCGATGTAAAGGAAGATGCGAAGACGGAGACATCCATCACGGCTGCCGAGGCGAACCTGATCACGAAAGCGGCCGTTGACAAAGACAAACAGAAGGAGGCAGAGATCGAGGCTGCCATGAAGGCCGGTGGTGATGTTGACGCGGCCAAAAAGAAGATTAACGAAAAATACGAGTTCAAACCCGGCGATGAGTTCGTGATCGTCAAGGAGAAGAAAGACGGCAAGTTCGAGAAGTTCAACACGGCAGACGGTAAGATCGTGCCTGCTGACTCCCAGGGTGAATTTAAGAAGGTTACCTGCAAGGCCGGCCCAAGCTATGTGGGTGCGGCCGTTGCAGGCAGCGTCGTCGCGATCTACTGGTTCTGCATGATGATTGGTCGTCTGCTCGGTGGCGCCATCGGTGCGAAGGTCTCCTCGCGTGCGCAAATCACCGTGTGTTCGGTGCTCGGAATCGCGTTGATGCTGGCGACGATGTATACGCCATTGCAGATGATCAGCCTCTTTGGGTTCAAGTTCCCGCTTGCGATGTGCTTCATGGCGCTTTGCGGCCTCATCACGTCAGTGATGTGGGGCGGCATCTTCAACATGGCCGCCGAAGGTCTTGGCAAGTACGTGCCGATGGGTTCTGGAATCTTCATGGCGATGGTCGTTGGCGGCCTTATGCTGCCGGTACAGGGCTTGGTCGCCGACAAGGTCGGTTACCTGAACAGTTACTGGTTCACGATCGCCCTCTTGGCCTACGTCCTTTTCTACGCGCTCATCGGTTCGCGCGTCAAGAAGAGCGAATAGTTAATAGCGAACAGTTAATAACTAATGACGACAGGGGCCGGAGAAATCCGGTCCCTGTTCGTTTTTACGTCATTTCGCAGCAAATTCACAGAACGTCAAACATTGGAAAACAGGTGCTGACCTGTTTTCCAATGTTCAGGAATTCGGCAGGCAGGAGAGCACGGCGGCGACAGCCTCTGACGGCTTCACCTTGCGCACCGGTTTCCCGTGAACGTACAGCAGGAACTCTCCGTCCCCACCGCAGAGCGCGATATCCGCATCCTTCGCTTCGCCTGGGCCGTTCACCGCGCAACCCATAACGGCCACACGCGGCAGGACGACGTTCCCGTGTGCCCGTCTGTACCGCTCCATCGCCGCCTCCACCTCCATAGCGATACCACGCACGTCAACGCGCGTCCTGCCACACGTTGGACAGCTAGTCACGCTCGCGCCAGGCGGCGCAAGTTCCAGCGCCCGCAGTATCTCCAGCCCCACGCGCACCTCCTGCTCCGGCTCGTCCGTTAGCGAGACGCGAATCGTGTCGCCGATTCCCTCCGCGAGCAGGATGCCCATTGCCACGCTGGAGCGCACCGTGCCAGGCAGAAACGTCCCTGCCTCCGTAACGCCCAGATGGAGCGGGCAATCCGTCTTCTCCGCCAGCTCGCGGTACGCCGCCACGGTGCGCGACACGTCGCTCGCCTTCACGGAGATCACGATGTCGCGGAAACCCTCGTCCTCTAGCAGCTTCACATGCTTGAGCGCAGACGATACAAGCGTCTCCCCCTTCTCCAGGCTCCCGCCGTTCACACCCACCCGTATCGGCACGCCCTTGGCCTTCGCCGCGCGCGCAACGGCGCGCACGTTCTCCCTGCCGCCGATGTTGCCTGGGTTGAGACGCAGGGCGTCCGCGCCTGCTTCGATCGCAGCGAGCGCGCACCGATAGTCGAAATGGATATCCGCCACGAGCGGTACTGGCGACGACTTGCGCACCTCGCCAAGGACGCGCGCGGCATCCACGTCGGGCACCGTCAGCCGCACGAGCGCCGCACCCGCCTCGGCGCAGCGCGACACCTGCGCGGCAAGCGCAGCCGCGTCGTGAGGATCGGCCGTGGCCATGGTCTGCACGGAGACTGGCGCTCCACCGCCTAGAGGCAGGCTGCCGATGCGCAGCGCGCGCGTCTGTGCACGCGTGAACATTATTTCCCCAGGTCGAAGGCCGGCTTGAAGTTCCTGGCGGCCTCCTCTTCCCGGATCCACTGCTCCATCTCTCTCTCGTGCTCCGCCGCAGCCTTATGGATGCGGCGACTGCGCGTCACGTCGCGCCACACGAGCGTGATCATGAGCGCGAGGAACAGCCACATGAACGCCATCGAGAGACCGTCCGTCAGCTTCCTCGGCGGCTTGCGCCGGAACAGCAGCTCGAAGAGCGCGAAGAGGATGAGTCCGCCGTCCAGCACCGGTATCGGCAGAAGGTTGAGGATTGCCAAGTTCACGTCGAGGAAACGAAGGAAACCGAGCGCGTCCCACCCGTTGCGGCGCACCTGGGTGTACAGTCCCTCCGCGATCATGACCGGACCTCCCAGCGCCTTGGCCGCCGCCTTAGCCTCCTTCGGAGTAACGAGCGCCTTTAGGATGCGCACGATCTGTCCGGCGTCCCACGCCAACTGCTTCAGCGGGTTGCGCTCCGGCATCCATGCGGCGGCCTTGACGCCGTTCGTGGTAGAGAGAGCGAGGATGAAGCACGCGCCCGAAGCCTCGTCGCGCTTCGCCGTGATGGAGAGCGTCACGTTCGTGCCGCCGCGCGTCACGACAAATTCCGCGGCCTTCTGTCCGGCGATCTGCACCTCGGTCTGCATCTCCGTCCATGTGCGGATGGCGTGTCCGTTGACTGACGTCACCCTGTCGCCTGGAAGCATTCCGCCCGCTGCCGCGGGGCCATCAGGCAACACATCGCCGATCTCGGCCGGCATCTCGCCGAAGCGCGCTCCAGGCACGGCCGCAAGCACGAACGCAAGGATGACAGCGAGCACGATGTTGCCGAAGGGCCCCGCGAACGCCACAGCGATCCGCACGAGCGGAGTAGCCTCCTTCATCGGCGGCTCGTCGTCGTCCCCGCCGCCCTCGAGCGCCTTAGTCCCCTCAGGGTCCAGCTGCGGCAACGATACGTACCCGCCGAACGGAATCGCCGAGATACGGTACTCCACATCGCCTACCGTCTTCTTCCAGAGAGCAGGACCAAAACCTATCGAAAAGCGGTCCACACGCAACCCAAGCCACTTCGCCACTACGAAATGGCCAAACTCGTGGATGAAGATCGCGAACGAAAACAAAAGGATGCACGCGACTATCGCGCCAACTGTGATCAAAATTTCCATGGCGGAGA
>Ga0265298_10010158_pt1 | contig 11156 bp, 15 predicted proteins | sample AusTroGonzalo_MG_3_FD_193486 | JGI IMG/M metagenome (GOLD analysis project Ga0265298, IMG submission 193486) | Bovine rumen microbial communities from tropical cattle in Woodstock, Queensland, Australia - Gonzalo_01 | ecosystem: Host-associated > Mammals > Digestive system > Stomach > Rumen ...
AGAAACATACCTGAAAACACCTGAAGCGATCCTCCCGATCATCAAAGGCTCTCTGGCAAAGGGACTTCGATATTTTTCAGGATATCTGGAAAATAATGATGTTGTTCGCGTCACCGGATACCTGGTTAAAAAAAGTGAGATTGAGAAACTGCGCAGCAAAAAGCAATCCCTGAATCAGGTCACTCTATTTGGTATGGGCGCTCAGGATGGAGGGCATGCTTTAGACCGGAGGGTACAGCATCATGAAGAAAGCGCCTGTCAATAAAATCATTTGGTTTTCCAACGTGGATGGTCCGGGGAACCGGACCTCCGTTTTCTTTCAGGGTTGCACCTTCAACTGTCAATTCTGCCATAACCCCGAAACAATCCATCTATGCAGTCATTGCGGAACCTGTGTTGTTTTTTGTCCTGTTCACGCGCTATCCCTGGATCAGGACAATAACGTTATCTGGAACAAAGATTTTTGTATTCAATGTGATGCCTGTATACGTGCCTGCCCGCATGATGCTTCTCCCCGTATTCGTTGGATGACAGCAACGGAACTCCTGAATGATTTAAAAAGATCCATGCCGTATATTGACGGTATTACAGTATCAGGAGGAGAGTGTACCCTCTACACCGATTTCCTGCTTGAGGTGTTTCCTGCTGTAAAGAAAGAAGGCAAAACATGTCTGATTGATTCCAACGGTTCATTCGACTTCCGTCAGGATTCACGTATACTGAATTGTTCTGACGGCGTGATGCTGGATGTCAAATCTGTTTCCGCTGTCTGGAGTCGTGAACTCATTTCATATGCTCCGGATCTTGTTCTGAAAAATCTGGATTATCTTCTTTCAGCAGGAAAACTCCAGGAAGTACGTACGATTATCTTTCCCGGAAAAGATCGCGAAAATGAGGAAACAGTCCGCTATGTCGCACAGCGAATTCAAGACGCATGTGATTATAAAATTATCCGGTATAGGCCTTATGGGGTCAGGGAGAGATACAAATCACAGTTAGGCGAAGAAACGACTGATGCTGAATATGCAAAACATTTCGCATTATTGGCAAAAAGTCTCGGAGCTGAAAAAGCTTATGTCGTATAGGATATAGGATCATGAAAAAGTCCCCGCATTCAAATGAATGCGGGGACTTTTTAAACATGATCGTTTTTCAGATCAGTTAAGGGTAAAATCCGGGCAGTCCGCAACTGTGGTGGGAACAGATTTCTCACCGGAAATGATCTTGGCTTTAGCGTCTTCAACAACCTTCAGCACATCTTCCGGAATATGGGTCCGGGTGGGAGCAAGATCCACGCCGCCGTTGGAAAGATCATACATATGGACACCGGCAGCGAACGTACCGGCTTTAACAGCTTTGGAGATATCCTGGCTGGCAACATCAACGCGTTTCATAGCGGAGGTGATCACATGATCAGGAGCCAGGGGGCTCTGGTCCGTATCAACACCGATCGCCCAGATTTTCGCTTCATCACAGGCATTGATAACGCCCATGCCGGTACCGCCGGCGGCATGATAAATAACATCAGCGCCTTTGGTGATCATGTCTTTTGCAGCAGTATTGCCACCGGCAATATCACCAAAGTTGTTGGCATTGTACTGCAGGATAGTCGCATCAGGGCAGACTTCCTTCACACCGGTAATATAGCCGATGCCGAACAGATTCATCTGATCGGAAACCATGCCCTGTACATAACCGACAGTCTTGCTCTGGGTAACAGAGCCGGCAACCAGGCCTACCAGGTAAGAAGCCTGTTCCTGAGCAAACATCAGACACGCAACATTCGGAAGATCCGCATTGGTTGAATCATCGATAATTGCGAACAGCTGATCAGGATTATCCTGGGCAGCCTCCCGGGTCGCATTGGCAAGCATATAGCCCACGCAGATAATCAGATCATAACCTTCGTCAATGAAGGTATTGATGTTGGTCTGATAATCAGCGTCAGTTTTGCTCTCCAGATACTGCACTTCGATAGAAGGATCCTCTTCATGAAGGGCAAGCAGTCCTTCCCATGAAGTCTGGTTAAAGCTCTGGTCATTTACACCGCCGACGTCAGTAACCATACCAACCTTAATCGTTGCTTTTTCAGCGCCGGCAAAGGACAGGCCCATGGTCATGACCAACGAAAGCGCAAGCAAAATGGAAATGAGTTTTTTCATATTCGGTTTCCCCTTTCTGATTGTCGGCATAACGCCGTTTCTCTTATATGAATTATAACAAAAACCGATACACTTGGAAAGAGTGTACCGGCAATTTTTTGATCGTTTTATTTTTCGTAAAATATTTGACTTTCTTTTTTAATATTTTATTCAGTCATATCAATACAGATCCGTTGGTGTGGAGGGATAACCGTTTTCATAGATAAACTGCCTCATCATATAGCCATAGTATCCGCCGATCTGGATAAAATACCAATCGGCTCCATATGTGATTATTGTAAGTCTGGTTCCTACGCGGAATGATTTGATAACCTTACTGTTTTTGCTTGGTGCGACTCTCAGGTTCACACTGCGTCCGTTTGCGCTGACCACATACGCACCGTCATAATATGGAGCGGGAGGTATCGGCTGCGTCTCGGTCAGGAATTTAGTCATCATATATCCATAACGTTCTCCGATACGGATATAACTCCAATAGGCTCCTTTGCTGATCATCCATGCTTCCGTCCCGACACTGTAAAACCCGATGCTTGCGTATCCTTTACCGGGACCGGAGCGCAGGTTTACTCCCTTACCGTTAGCGCTGGTAACATATACCAAATAATCCCCGCTTGGGCCCGGAGTCGGACCGGGTATAGGAGTGATATACTCATTGGTCAGAAACTGTGTCATCATATAACCGATGAGAGATCCGACCTGAATACGGCACCAGTTCCTTCCGGCTGACAAAATCTGGCATACTGTTCCGGGTGCGTATGAAGCGAGGATGGAGTATCCTTTGCCGGGCCCGCTTCTCAACCTGACATTCAGTCCGTTCCTGCTGGTGACATATGCGGTTGATTCAGCCGGAATGCTGCCGCCGCCTCCGTCAATACGCAGATAATCGCCAAGCATATACCCTGTCAGGCCGTCCGGTGTGATAACAGCATACCATGAGCCCACCTGACTTGTAATCGTAACAACTGTTCCCGACGGATAGCTTGAAAGAATAGTGCCCGTAAAAGAAGGTGTAGCTCTGAGAATCAGCCAACCGCCCTTTACTACGCCTGTCTGATCTGCCAGCGCAGAATTGCAGGACAGCAGAATCATCATCAGGAGTATCATTGCAGTTAACAGAGCCGCAGTTTTTTTCTTTCTTTTCATGCTGAATAATTCCTTCCGTTTAAGATGAATGGCAATCATCCAAGATCAGTATCATTCGTTTCCATCGTATTGATCATGTATTCGATATAGGAAGAATAGATTTCCTTCTCTCCGGCAGGATATTTAATAATAATATGATGAAAACTTTTTTGTGTGAGGAAATAAAGGTCAGTTCTGCACATTTTACCCTCATCTTCAGTTGTATCAACCTGAAGGCATCCGTTCTGCTCATTTTTTTCCGGTTTGGCGTCGGGTATAAGCAACCGGATGGATTCAACAAGCGCATCTTCAGGCAGAACGCCTTCATGGTTGATGATCTCCAATGAAGCCTTTCCGTCTTCCGTTACAGCCCTGTTGCCTTCTGCTTCCTCATCAAACAGAAAAACAGATGGATACTGCATACGAAAACCGGATGCACTGTCAGCGTACTGGCTCATGGCATTTTCGCTGAAAGCTTCTGTCATATCTTCCAGGCTCATACCTTCCCTTTCATCACCCTGGGTCATTTGAACCAGATGCTGAATTTTCTCTACTCCCTGTTCCGCTTGTTCTGCGCAAGCCGTAACGAGCGAAAGCAGCAAAGCAATGATAAAAATGATGCAGCACTTAATCTTTTCAGTCATATTATGACACTTCCTTTCTGAAAAGGTATTACGTTCATAAAAACGAATTCAGCCGTATATTCCTTCCCGTAAATGGAAAAACCCCTTCCGTCAGAACAGAAGGGAGTTTATCTTAACGATTTCCGCTTATTCAGCAAGTGCTTTGTTCAACTGCTTGGCCAGACGTGCCTTTTTGCGGTTGGCAGCGTTCTTATGAATCACGCCCTTGGACGCGGCCTTGTCGATCACAGCGGAAGTCGCGGACAGCTGCACATTGGCATTCTGCGCGTCAGCGGCAACAGCGGCATCAAACTTACGTACAGACGTACGCATTCCGCTCTTCACAATACGGTTGCGAAGATTTTTCTTTTCGCTGACCTTAACGCGCTTCTTTGCGGACTGGATATTCGGCAACTCGGTTCACCTCCCCTTAGGATCCTTAAAAAACCATCGCATGAGATAATATCATGATTGCAATGAAAAAGCAAGCCTTTCCGTAAATTTCTTTACAAATATATCTTCCCTATCCGGCATATTTCGATTATAATACAAAAGACAGTTTACAGGAGGATACTCTTCATTGGGCAAACAGAAGCGGCATGTATATCAAAGCATCTCTAATGACCCGGTAATTCAGCATAAGATTGACACCTGGACAGAGCAGTTATCTGTCACACTGAAACCCGGCCGTTTTGAGCATTCCCTGAGCGTGGCCCGAACGTCAACCCATCTTGCCGGGATTCATGGCATAGATATACTTCGTGCTGAACAGGCCGGACTTTTGCATGACTGTGCAAAGTATCTTCCATTGGATGAAATGCGTATTATTGCTGTGGAACATAACCTTACGGATGATGAGACAATTCTTTCCAACCGGGGACTTCTTCATGCAATCGTCGGCGCATGGGTTGCTGAAAACAACTATGGCATGACCGATTCTCAGGTGCTGGACGCTATCCGGTATCACACAACCGGCTGTGTCGGTATGTCCCGGCTTTCAATGTGTGTATGCCTTGCAGATACTATAGAACCACTGCGTGAAGAATTCCCTCTATTGGACCGGATCCGCGAATTGTCTGAAAAATCCCTTGAACGTGCACTTCTCCTTTCTTTGGAAGGAACCGCGGATTATGTCACATCAAAAAGCTGGTTCCTTCATCCACTGACACAGGAAACAATCCGCTGGTTAAAGACACTGCCTGGAATACAGGTGTAATGATTCAATCAACTATTATTCAGGAGGAAATAGAATGAACGAAAAAGAAACCGTACTTCGCCTTGCCCGGCTTTTCTATGACAGAAAAGCGCAGGATATTGTTGTCCTGAATGTTTCCCATTTGACTGTATTGTGCGATTATATGATCATTGCCTCAGGAAGATCAGATATCCAGGTTTCATCCTTAGCCGATCTTGGAGATGAGCTGATGGCCGGAGAAAGATATGTACTCCGGCGTAGCGAAGGACGTCGTGAAGGGCGTTGGGTTGTCTTGGATTATGGCTCTGTAATCGTTCATCTTTTTCATCGTGATGAGCGTGCATTCTATAGCCTGGACAGATTATGGAATGATGGTACCAATACGCTTGATCTTCCTTTTGACCAGTCAGTTCTTGATTAATTCATATGCAAACATGTTAAAAGCAGCGGCGTTCTGTCGCTGCTTTTGTTTACTGCCTCAATTTCAGAATTCTGTCCAGAATGACTTCAGCTAAATCATGTTTGCTCTGAAGCGGTTGTGCTTCCTCCCCGTCCTTTGTGATCAGGATCGCAATGTTAGTATCCACGTTAAATCCCGCACCAGGGAGCGTAACGTCATTCGCTACGATCATATCAAGATTCTTTTTATTTAGTTTTTCAGAGGCATTTTCCTTTAAATGATCCGTTTCTGCCGCAAAGCCAACAAAAGTCTGCCCTTTTCTTTTCTTTTCCCCGACAGCTTTTGCAATATCAGGATTTTCAACGAGTGTTATGGTCAGAGGATTTCCTTTCTCTTTTTTTATTTTTTTGAAGTGCGTATTCTCAAAACGATAATCGCATACAGCTGCAGCCTGTATAACAATATCCTGAGCAGCAGTTTCCCTTATCATAACCTCATATAGTTCCAAAGCGGATTCAATATGAATAGCACGGACATTCGAAGGAACAGGAACTGTTACATTCCCGTAAACAACAGTCACTTCAGCACCTCTGTCCCGTGCTGCTTCCGTAATGGCAAAACCCATCCTGCCGCTTGAATCATTTGTCATATATCTTACCGGATCCATACGTTCCTTAGTAGCTCCTGCTGTAACAAGTACTTTCAGCCCTCGATAGTCCTGTTTTGATATAAGAATATCACTTATTGCATTCACAATTTCCCCAGGCTCGCTCATTCTTCCTGCTCCTTCATCTCCGCAGGCAAGCATGCCCGTTTCCGGACCCACAAAATGAACGCCCCGTTTTAGAAGAGTCTGTACATTCTGTCTTGTGGCGTAAGCTGTCCACATACCTGTATTCATAGCAGGAGCAAGAAGTATTGGAGCTTTTGTTGCCAGAATCGTTGTGGAAAGCATATCATCCGCAATTCCGGTAGCCATTTTTGCAATGATATTGGCTGTAGCTGGTGCGATAACAAACACATCAGCCAATTTAGCCAGGGCAACATGTTCCACATTCCAATATTCAGGTGCAGTAAACGTATCCGTCGCTACCTGTTTCGCTGAAAGCGTCTGAAAAGTTAGCGGCGAAATAAATTCTGTGGCATTTGGGGTCATAATCACATGAATATTCGCGCCAAGATGACGTAAACGGGAGACAAGTTCCGCACTTTTATATGCGGCTATGCCTCCCGTTACACCCAGCACGATCTCTTTGCCGGTCAGATCCATATCAGTTCTCTTCCTCCTGCTCAGCAGGGTTATCATATGTCAGTAAACCGCGGTTGATCTCTTCAACAGCTGTTTTCAGTGGTTTCATCCCGTCTGCATCGATCATCGGCAAGGCACCGTTTACAATCTCGCGGCCACGTTTGCTTGCTTCCACAACTAAAGTATAGCGGCTCTCTGCATGGTTCAATAGTTCAAGTACACTCGGATCAACGATAGACATTTCCTTTCCTCCTCAACTATCTGTCACTCCTCAATGACAGGGAAATAGCGGACTGCATTCTGCTTTTCAGCCCGGACAATGGCTAATAACTGTTCAAAAGCAAGTTCCAGGTCATCATTAACAATCAGGTAGCGGTATCGGTTCATCTGCTGAATCTCACCTTTCGCGTTATTCAGCCTGCGTTGAATCTCTTCCTCATTTTCCGTATGGCGTGTATGCAGCCGAACCTTCAGGTCATGATAGCTGGGCGGAAGAATAAAAACGCTGACGCATTCTTCTTCCTTGCTCATAACTTCCCGGGCACCCTGGGGATCTATATCAAGCAGAACATTCTGTCCACGCGCCATCCGGTCATAAACCTCGCTTTTCAGCGTACCGTACCGATGGCCGTGAACACTTGCGTGCTCAATAAACGCATCCTCGACAAGCAGTTTATCATATTCTTCGTCAGAAATAAAGTGGTAATGTACATCTTCGATCTCATTTTCGCGTCGTCCTCTTGTAGTTGCGCTCACTGAAAAACAGAAAGAAGGGTCCTTTTCCAGAAGTTTGGCAACCAGCGTACCCTTACCGGCTCCTGACGGACCGGAAATGACCAGCAGCATTCCTTTTCTTGTTTCCTTCATACGACTTCCTCCGTCCCTCTGCGTTCTTCAATCCGGGCCGCAACTGTTTCCGGCAGCAGCGGTGAAAGAACAATGTGATCTGAATCTGTAATAATCACAGCCCTTGTCTTGTGTCCGCATGTAGCATCGATCACTCGTCCGCTGTCTCTCGCGTCCTGTATCATTCTGCGAATCGGAGCTGCTTCCGGAGAAACAACAGCAACAAGCCGGTCAGATGCCAGTATATTTCCGTAACCAATGTTCACCAGTTTCATAAGCTGTCACTCCACATTCTGAACCTGTTCTCTCATTTTCTCGATCTCACTTTTCAGATCTACGACATGCTGCGCAATCATAGCATCGGAGGCTTTTGAGCCGATTGTATTGGTCTCCCTGTTCATTTCTTGAATCAGAAAATCCATTTTTTTGCCTGTTTCACCTTCTGCATTAAGATAAATATGCATCTGTCGGATATGGCTTTCCAGTCTGGACAGTTCTTCATCGATTGCGCAACGATCCGCAAGAATAGCAACTTCCTGTGCAAGTCTCTGGGGATCTACCGCTTCATTCAGCAAATTACTCAGGCGTGCCTGCAGTTTTTCACGGTATTCATCCACCACCATTGGAGCCCGCTTCATAATCATTTTGCGCAATTCAGAGACGGCATCAAGATGAGCGGAAAGGTCTTCTCTCAGATGGGTTCCTTCCCTTTCCCGCATCTGAACCATCCTGTCAACAGCGATATCTGCAGCTTCAGTGCATACAGATAAAACCAGTTCTTCATCCAACTTCTGTTCATTCAGTGTAAGAACGCCTTCCATTTTCATCAGCCGGCTGATTGTCATATCATTCTCAAGGCCTGTCTTTTCGGCCAGTTTTTTCGCCGCATCTGTATAAAGGGCCGCCAGGTCAGGATCAAAAGATACTTCCAAAGCTGAAGAATCAGTTTTCTTTACTGTCAGGAAAACATCTATATGGCCTCGGCGTACCTTGGTACTGATACTCTCTCTTATTGCCTGCTCCAGAAAGGCAAGGTTTCTCGGGAGTCTGATACTGATATCCAGAAAACGATGATTTACAGCTTTCAGGTCAACCGTTACTTCCCATCCGTCATGCTGTATATTTCCGCTCCCGCAGCCGGTCATGCTGAGCACAATCTATCACTCCTTTAATTTTGTAAATTATAGCATTCAGCATGATGAATGGCAAATTTCACCATTTGCTGAGATAACGCTTTTCATATACCAATCCTTCGTCCATCGTGTCAGTATAGCCGGGCTGCCTGCGGTCATATGCCCGGCAGACTTTTCTCCGATTGATTCTGCAGGTGTAATCGTGCACATGGCACATGCAGCATATGGATCAATCAAATAAACATGTATCAGCCGGAACAGGGCTTCATGCATTGTCAGCACGGATCCTGCCAGCGTACCGTCTCTCAGCCGTGCTGCCTGGTCCCGAACAAAAACATGCTGACCGCCAAGTGCATACTCGCCATCCGGCATTCCGGCTGCTTCCATCGCATCCGTTATAGCAATTGTTCTTTCAGCACCTTTACAACGGATCATCATGCGTACGATGTCATTATGCAGATGCTTGCCGTCACAGATCATCTCACAGAAAAAGCGATCATCCGTCAGCGCAGCTCCGGGAACACCGGGATAGCGATGATGCAGCGGAGTCTGAGCATTGAACGTATGGGTAATATGATCCGCTCCCTGATCTCCTGCCAGATGCACCTGCTCTGCGTTCGCGTCTGTATGGCCTATGGAAACGTGAATTCCGGCAGTTGTTGCTGATCTGATAAAAGCATCACTGCCTTTTCGCTCCGGTGCAATTGTAATCAGGCGGACAGCAGATAAATCACCAGCCATTTTTTTTAAATTTTCAAAGTCCGGGTCCTGAAAATAATCAGGATTTTGGGCACCCGCTTTTTTTTCATTCAGAAACGGAGCCTCCATATGTGCTCCGAGTACTCTGGCTCCGTGCTTTTCAGGCATCCGCATTACAGAACGGACAGCATTCACAGCCAGGCGGGTTTCCTCTGCAGTCGCGCTCATCGTTGTAGGGCAAAATGCGCCTACACCGATTTTCGCAAGTTCCCGGGACATATGCCGTACGGCATGTTCTCCCTGCATCGTGTCCTGGCCCATGAAGCCATGAATATGCACATCGACAAATCCAGGCAGCAAATAATCGCCGTCCAGATCTATCACCTTTTCACCATCTGTTTTTTCAGGTTTCTCACTGATTTCGGAAATAGCGTCATCACAGAGTCGGACTGAAAGGCCAGTGACAAATCCTTCCGGAGTCATAACCAAACCATTCGTGAGCAGCATTTCTTACATCCTTTCTGTATCAACGCCCCGAAGCGCTGTGGAAGGAACATCACGGCGAAGCATATCCGCCCAATGGAACAATTGTTCGTCTGAAGGCGCATGCAATCCCGCAAACGGCACAGAATTTCTGTCAGTAAATCTTTGCAGATAATAGCGCTTAGCACCGCGGATCCATTTGCCAATCTGATCAAAGCAATTGTCATCATGCAATTCAGCGACAACAGTCGTCCTGAATTCATAATCAATCCGGTCTTCCATCAGCAGTGAAACGCTTTCCCTGACAGGAGCCATATCAAATGAGGACAAACCAACAGTCTCAGCATATCGATCCGGAGCATTTTTGATGTCCATCGCTGTATACTGGACAAGGCCTTTTACAATCATGCTGTAAAGTCTTTCCGGATGAGTCCCGTTTGTGTCCAGCTTCACAGGATAGCCCAGGTCCCTGATTCTTCCAAGCAGAGAAGACAGATCTTTCTGCAGCAGAGGCTCGCCGCCTGTAATTGCAACTCCATCAAGCAATCCTTTCCTTTTCTTCAGGAAAGAAAGCAGTTCCTGTTCATCCATAACCGGTGGTGCAGATCCATCAAGCAATTCAGCATTATGGCAAAAAGGGCATCGCATGTCGCAGCCCCCGAAAAACACAGTGCAGGCGACTTTTCCCGGATAATCCAGCAGAGTCATCTTCTGCAATCCATGTATTTTCATGATTGATTCCACCGTCCTCTATACCCACTGATCCCATATATCAGGCTGGTATCCGACCGTCATCCGGTTACCGTTCCGTACAATCGGCTGCCGCATTAACCAAGGCGATTCCTGGATTGCAGGAATCAGCAATTCAGGATTGTTATAATAACACGCAGGATGTTCCCTGACCTTTTTATCTTCCCGATCGATCAGGCTATCCATACCTATAACAGAAATCATCAGCTTTATTTCTCTTTCACCCAGTTTATGTTTCTTCAGATCAAGCTGCTGAAAAGGAATACGGCGTTCTTTAAAATATCGTTCAGCTTTTTGTGCGTCAAAATTCTTTTTTCCGCAATAAATCTGAATGTTCATACGTTACATACACCTTCCGCTTGTTCTGATATCTTGCCCGGTAAGATTCAGGATCATACATCTGCGGATATCCGTCATGCGAGACGCGATTCTCTCCGTATACCTTTCACGGAATTTAGCCATATTGAGATTGGTCGCGATAATCGTGGACAGAC
>Ga0265298_10010159_pt1 | contig 11155 bp, 7 predicted proteins | sample AusTroGonzalo_MG_3_FD_193486 | JGI IMG/M metagenome (GOLD analysis project Ga0265298, IMG submission 193486) | Bovine rumen microbial communities from tropical cattle in Woodstock, Queensland, Australia - Gonzalo_01 | ecosystem: Host-associated > Mammals > Digestive system > Stomach > Rumen ...
AGCCGCTGCTGCCGTTTGATAATTTAATTGTAACTGACTTCCTGTGAAATACATAGTCAGTATATTCTGTGCACTTGCCACCGTGCTGCCTGTTCTTTCTCAAGAGCAGGCAGATACGGTGGCAAGTGATTCTGTGAAGCCCCGTGCCTGGCTGGCAGCCATTGAGAATATCGGCGTCACAGGGTTCATTGTGGGCTACAACAATTCTGTGCTTAGTTCCTCGCCTTTCTCGAAGGTTACCTATGAGTCAATGAAACGCAACCTGACGGAGTTCAAATGGTGGTGGGATGAAGACTTTATGTACACGAACACCATTGAGCATCCGTATCATGGTTCCATCTATTATCTTACTGCTCGTGAGAATGGATTGGGTATGGGTACATCGGCACTTTTTTCGGTAGGCGGTAGTCTTATCTGGGAACTCTTTGGCGAGTCGGAGCGTCCGGCGTATAATGACATGGTAACTACACCCATTGGCGGTGTAACCCTTGGCGAGCCATTGCATCGTATCAGTCAGGCCATTATTGATGATCGTGCCCGTGGCCTGGAGCGTGTGGGACGTGAGCTGTTGGCTACAATTGTAAATCCCTTGTGCGGTATCAATCGCTTGTTGCGTGGTGACAGCTGGCGTGTGCGAGGCGGTTACAAGAGGCAGCATCTGTTGACTTCCCGTCTTTCGGCAGGCTATCGATATTTGTCTGTTAGTGAAATGCCGAACGTTGCTAGTGCTTATCTGCATTGGAATACTACCTATGGCGACGTCATGGGTGCTGAGGGTAATGGCCTTTTCGACTATTTTGATTTGGACTTTACGGCTGTTGCCGGTGGACACCAGACCTTGCTGAACTATGCTCGTGTGACTAGCCAACTGTGGTGTGGCGAGAGTGTCCGAAGAGAAGCTGAGACGGCGGCAGATGCTAATGGGCGAAAGTCCTCGGAGCATAATTGGGGCTTTTACAATCATTTCTATTACCTCTATGCCGAACCCGACTATGCCGCTGATGACTACTACCGCAAGTTCCGCAATTGCGTAGGTTACTCGGAGGTGGGCAGTGTCGGACCTGGCTATGCTTACCGTGCGACTACGCCGAAGGTGACATGGGAACAGAAGTTTTTCTTAAATGGTATTCTGTTGGGAGCTACACCGATGAAGCTCGTTGACCGCGTTCATCCGAAAGTGGGCTATACATGGGGCAGTGGTTATGGTGCCAAGATCTATTCGCGGTTGCAGGCTGGCGAATGGCTGAAGATGGGGCTTGATGTGGATTGCTCGCAGCTCTTTACCTGGTTGGGCTATCGTTGTCATAATGTGGACGATTTGACGAGGGTGAGAGCGGCTGATATCCAGGGCGAGAAAGGCAATGCATTGACGTTTATTGCAGCTCCAACCGTTGAGTTGTGGCCTTGTCATCGTGTCGGCTTGGAGGTCCGTGGCCGTTATGTGTGGCATAAGTTCAACTACCTCTATCATCAGCATACAACACTCGATAGCATCGAGCTGTTGGCTGGTCTTATTGTTCGTCTATGAAAAAAATAAACGAAAAGTTTTGTCGTTTCCGTCCTTCTTCGTATCTTTGTAGCCAAATAGAAGAAAAACATTAGTACACTTTGATATGCCGAATCCTTTTAGTAAGCTACTTAATTGGTATTTCAGTCGTAGCGCATTACCTTATTGGGTGATGTTCTTGATAGATTGTCTTATTGTTTTGTTCGCAGGTTTCGTGGCGTATTGGGTCAGTAACAGAGGATATCAAACTCTGATGCACTCCTTCTCGCTATTCAATATCATGGTTGTCTATGTAGCCTTGAGTTGCATAGGTATGCGTATGTTCCATACTTATGCGGGTATCGTGCGCTACTCGTCCTTCGTTGACCTGGCACGTGTGCTCTATGCCAACAGTGTGTCACTGGGCTTGACCATCATGTGCCAGTATGCTATTGAGCGTTGGCTGCCTCAGGCGTATTTTGAACATTTGGATATAAGTTGTCTTATCCGAATCTTTGTGGTTGCCACGCTGCTCATGTGGGGTATCCGTATTCTGGTAAAGACACTTTATGATGTGATAATGACCGACAAACGTGCCCTGCGTGTACTAATCTATGGAAACATGAGTGGAGCCGTTTCACTGGCTAAGAGTCTTCGCTCGGAGATTCCTCAGCGCTTTCTCTTGAAGGGATTTATTACTGACGATCCTCATGACGAACATGATCAGCTGTTGGGTGAACATATCTACGATACGAACGGTAATCTGCAGAGCATCTTAAGGAAATTCCATATTGAGGCCGTCTTGGTTTCCCCGATGTGTAACTTCGAGTTCCGTCACAATCAGGCTTTGCAGGATTTGCTGATTAATTCTAATGTCCGAATTTTCATGATGCCGTCGCCTGAGCTTGTGCTTGACGGTGTGAAGGATAAAAAACAGAAGCAGCCAGAGTCGTTGGATTTGCGTGAGGTGGAGGTTGAGGACCTGCTGCCGCGCGATGAAATCAATGTTGACATGGGCTCTATCGGTCGTGACTTGACGTGTAAGCGTATCTTGATAACCGGTTCTGCCGGTAGCATCGGCTCAGAGATGGTTCGTCAGATAGCCATGTATAAGCCCGAGGCAATGATGCTTATCGATCAGGCAGAAACACCTGAGCACGATGTGCGTCTGATGATGGCAAAGGATTTTCCCAATATCAAGTGCGAGACTGTGGTCACCAGCATCTGTAAGGCAGAGCGCATGGAGTATATCTTCAAGACCTTCCGTCCTGTCGTTGTCCTGCATGCTGCTGCTTATAAGCATGTACCGATGATGGAGGACAATCCCTCCGAGGCCGTGCAGAACAATATTCTCGGAACGAAAATACTGGCCGACCTCAGCGTCAAGTACGGTGTCAGGAAGTTTGTGATGATTTCTACTGACAAGGCTGTCAATCCCACCAATGTCATGGGCTGTTCAAAGCGTATCTGCGAAATTTATGTGCAGTCGCTGAATCAGAAACTGGAGAACGAGGGCGGACGAAAAACGCAGTTCGTTACGACCCGTTTCGGCAATGTCTTGGGTAGCAATGGCTCCGTTATTCCTTTGTTCAAGGAACAGATTAAGAAGGGTGGTCCGGTGACGGTGACTCATCCTGACATCATCCGCTACTTCATGCTGATTCCCGAGGCCTGTAAGCTGGTGCTCGAGGCTGGTGCAAAGGGACGTGGTGGCGAGATTTTCGTCTTCGACATGGGTAAGCCCGTGCGTATTGCCGCTTTGGCACAGCGCATGATCCGGCTCAGTGGTGCCAAGGATATTGAGATTGAATACACTGGTCTGCGTAATGGCGAGAAACTCTATGAAGAGGTGCTGAACGATGCCGAGAAGACCAAGCCCTCGTTCCATGAGAAGATTCGTATTGCCGAGGTGCGCGAGTACGACTACGATGCCGTTAACCGCCAGATTCAGGAACTCATCGAGATTTCCAAACAGTACGACAATATGGCAACGGTGAAGAAGATGAAGGAAATCGTGCCTGAGTACAAATCAAATAATTCTGTTTACGAACAACTGGATAAATAATGGACTATCAATATCATATATTTGCCCCCTATCGTGTGTGCCCTTTGGGTGCACATGTTGACCACCAGCATGGCTTGGTGACGGGCTTTGCCATCGATAAAGGCGTTGACCTGTGGTTTAATGTCAGGGACGACGACCAAGTGCTTCTCACTTCAAAAACGTTTGAGGGCGATGTGGCGTTTCGTTTGGACGTGCCGACACAGGTGCGAGAACACCATTGGGGTGACTATGCCCGTGGTGCCAAGTTTGCTCTGCGTAAGCGGTTCCAGCTGACACGTGGCATTGAAGGCGTCATTCAGGGCTCGCTGCCCGTTGGCGGTCTGTCGTCGAGTGCTGCTGTGCTGATTGCATACGTGATGGCTTTTGCCAAGGCCAATGATATTACGCTACAGCCCTTCGAAGTGGTCAAGATTGCCTCTGAGGCCGAGCGCGAGTACATCGGACTGAACAACGGTCTGCTGGACCAGGCATGTATTGCCCTGGGACGCAAAGACGGCCTTCTGTTCCTTGACTGCGACAGTAACGACTGGCGCGTCATCAAGCGCAATCCCCAGATGCCCGACTTCGCTATTGGCATCTTCTTCTCCGGACTGACACGCTCGCTGGTCAATAGCGACTACAACCTCCGTGTCTATGAGTGTAAGACGGCAGCATGGAACATGCTGGCCTATATGGATCAGCCGCTGAAGACGTTCGACAAGACCTTCCTTCGCGATATCCCCAAGGCCAGTTATGACAAGACGAAGATTGCTATGCCGGCCCGCTTTGCACGTCGTGCTGAACACTTCTATTCAGAGTACCGTCGTGTACGTCAGGGTGTTACAGCGTGGGAAACGGGTAATCTGAAACTCTTCGGAAAGCTGAGTTTCGACTCCTGCGAGTCGAGTATCCATAACTATGAGTGTGGCTCGCCCGAGCTCATTGCCATCTACGAGATTATGCGCTCGCTGCCTGGTGTCTATGGTGGCCGTTTCAGTGGTGCCGGTTTCAAGGGGGCTTGTATTGCTCTGGTTGATCCTGCCTACAAGGATGAGATAGAGAAGACGCTGACCGAGCGCTATCTGGAGCAGTTCCCTGAGTACGAACAGACGTTCCAGGTGTTCTGGGTGAAACCCGACGATGGTGCAAGGTTTGTTTAGTTCATAGTTTATAATTCATAGTTCATAATAATGAAGAATATTGTTATTGCAGCAGGCTACGCCACACGGCTCGGCGAACTGACGAAGAACTTCCCGAAGCCGCTGCTGAAGATAGGAAAAAGTACGATTCTGGGGAGGATGCTCGATGATATCGACCAGATTCCAGAGATTGACGAACATATCATCATCACGAACCATAAGTTTGCCCCCATCTTTGAGCAGTGGCGACAGGAGCAGCATTACTCGAAGCCCGTCACCATTGTCGATGATGGCACGGAGACTAACGATACCCGTCTGGGAGCTGTCTGCGACCTGCTCTTTGCGATGGAGAAACTTGGTGTTGACGACGACCTGCTGGTTGTTGCTGCCGACAACCTGTTGTTCTTCTCGTTCCGCGAGTTCGTTGATTTCGCTAAGGCCAAGGGCACGTCTTGCATCATGTGCCACGAACAGCCGTCCGTCGAGAAGCTGCAGCGTACTGGTGTCGTGGAGCTCGATGCCGATAGCAAGGTGCTCGGCATGGAGGAGAAGCCACAGGTGCCCAAGAGCCATTGGGCCGTGCCTCCGTTCTATATCTATCTGAAGAAAGACCTGCCGCTGGTGCGCCAGTCGGTTGCGAACGGTTGTGGCAAGGATGCGCCCGGCAATCTGGCTCATTATATGGTGGAACACGCTACGATGCACGCCTGGCCAATGTCGGCCGGTCGTTTCGACATCGGAAGCCTTGACACCTATTACGAGGCAGTAGAGAAGTTTGGAGATAAGTAGTATTCGTATATGAAGAGGATATGCATTGTGGCCGGTGCACGGCCTAATTTCGTGAAGGTGGCACCTTTACTCAGAGCCTTCGACAAGGCCGCAGGTGTCGAGTGTCGTCTGATTTATGCTGGTCGTGAGGACGACCCCACGTTGGAGCCCTCGCTCTTTGACGACCTGCAGATGCCGCGTCCCGATGTCTATCTGGGCATTGACAGTCAGAGTCTTAACGAGATAACGGCACAGGTAATGGGACAATTGGACCTTTATCTGGAACAGCACCCTACAGATGTCGTCATCGTCGTCGACGATCTTGCTTCGACGATGGCAGCAGCCATCACGGCCAAGAAGCGTGGCATCAAGGTGGCCCATCTCGTGGCAGGCACCCGCTCGTTCGACATCTCTATGCCGAAGGAGATTAACCGCCTGGTCATCGATGCCCTGAGCGACTACATGTTTACGGCTGGCATCAAGTCAAACAGCGTTGCTACCCGCGAGCAGCAGTCGGAGACGGCGCAGACCTATATGGTAGGCAATATCCTGATGGACACGCTGCGCTATAACCTGTCGCGCTTCCGCAAGCCGAATCTTCATGTAGAGGCCGGACACTATCTGGTGCTCACACTGAACCGGCGCGTGCTGCTGTCAGACGAACCCCAGCTGAAGCAGATGCTCAAGACGCTCATTGACCACACGGGCGATGTGCCCATCGTGGCACCCGTGCGAGGACTGGCCCTCGGCATTGTCGTTCGTCTGTTGTCGGAGTTGGGAGTGGCGTCGTCGAAGTTCCTGGTGCAGACCTCCCTGCCATACCTCGAGTTCGGCTGGCTGACGGCCCATGCTATGGGTATCATCACCGATTCTGGCAATGTGGCCGAGGAGGCTACGTTCAACGGAGTGCCCTGCATCACGCTCAACGACTATACAGAACATCGGGAGACCGTCACCGTAGGAACGAACGTTCTCGTGGGAGGCGATAGTGCAAAACTCTCGGCTGCTCTTCAGCAGCTGCTTCGTGGAGAGTGGAAAAAAGCAGCGCTCCCAGACCGTTGGGACGGTAGGAGCGCTGAGCGTATCGTTCAGATACTTCTTCAGTAGTAGTTAGTAGTTCTCTGCCTTCACCTGGAAGTAAGCCTGCGGATGGTTGCAGACGGGGCACTCCTCGGGGGCCTTCTTGCCAACGACGATGTGTCCGCAGTTTGCGCACTGCCAGATGACGTCACCGTCCTTCGAGAACACGCGCTCCTTGCGGATGTTGTCCAACAGCTTGCGATAACGCTCCTCGTGCTCCTTCTCAATCTTGGCTACACCCTCGAACTTCTCGGCAATCTCATCGAAGCCCTCTTCACGGGCCTCGCGAGCCATGCGGGCGTACATGTCCGTCCACTCGAAGTTCTCGCCACCGGCAGCAGCCTCCAAATTCTCCTCCGTGCTCTTGATGGCACCACCCTCCAGGAGCTTGAACCACATCTTGGCGTGCTCCTTCTCGTTGGCAGCCGTCTCCTCGAAGATGGCAGCTATCTGCACATAGCCGTCCTTCTTAGCCTTCGATGCCCAGTAGGTGTATTTGTTACGTGCCTGCGACTCGCCAGCAAAGGCTTCCTGCAGGTTCTTCTCGGTCTTTGTTCCTTTCAGTTCTTTCATAATCGTTTATTTTTGTGATTAGTAATAAATGTCTGAGCGCAAAGATACGAATAAGCGAGCAAACTACAAAATAAATTCGCATTTATTTTTCGCCATAGTCGCATCGTATTATTACATTTTTATGATTTTTCCTTGACAAGCATGTAATTTCGCGTTATGCTGCAAAAACGCGAAAAACGCCCAAATTTTGCAAGAAAAACAGCTAAAAAACGACCAACTCCACTTCAACATACACTAAATGTAGCTTAACACATTTATTTTCAATAAGTTATTTCGTATTGCTACATACACTAAACATACACTATACCTCCACTAAACCTACACCAAATTTCCAAAACTCAACGACTTTTGAAAATTTCTCCATGAGTTTTTGTAAAAACTCGGCCCCTCTCTGTCGAAACTCGCCCCCTATCTGTTAGTGTAGGTTTAGTGTAGGTTTAGTGTAGGTTTAGTGTATGTATGAAAATCAGTCAACACTTTAATACTCAATCGCTTAACACATATTTAGTGTATGTATGGAGGAAAAAGTATAAATTCGGACTTGATTTTCCGTAAAATTTGTGATCTCGCAGGCGTTGGTTCTCTGTGAACAATAGGCAGCACCGAATTTTTTGCCTTTTTTCTTGTTACTATCATTTTTTCTTCATATATTTGCAACGTGTTTCAGAAGAGACACAACATTTTGATTGCTCAATCGCTACTCGAACTACCACCTCGACAAAGAAGAAAGAGCATATTCAATTCACATTGGTGTTCACGCTTAGCGTGGATTTCCTCATAGTGGATTGATGGCTGTGGTAGGCCAGAGTAGCGTATGATGGAAGTCTGCGCTTTCTTTGTGAAAAGAGTTAGTGCAACTTTTAAGTAGAACTTATATTCACTAACTTTAAATAAACTATTATGAACAAAAAACGTTTTTATGAAAGCATGTTGACCATCATTATGGTATCAATGCTGTGTGTTGTTTTCGCATCATGTTCAAGTGATGATGAAGTCATTCCGAAGATTACAGTTCCCAATGGTACTGAAAATTACTTTTCTAAGAGTATGGATTTCGATTCTCCAGCCTCAGAAAAGAACCTAACATTTACTACGAATGTGCCTTGGACTATTTCTGTTTCAGAAACGAGAAATGGAATTAGTTGGCTGTCTGTTTCCCCAACAAATGGAGATGCTGGTACTCATACAGTAACAATTAAAGCTGTAGAAAATACTACTTTTGATGATCGTAATGCTGTTATTTCAGTTGCAGCAGGTGATAGCATCCAGAAAGTATTTGTTAATCAAAAACAAAAAGACGCACTAACGCTTACAGCTGATCGTTTTGAAGTTCCTGTTACAGGTGGAACTATAGATATTGAGGTAAAAGCTAATGTAGATTATCAAGCAATTATTCCTAATGAGTATAAAGGATGGATTCATAAGAAAAATAACGCGACAAGAGGTTTGTCAACATCAAAATTGTCTTTTTCTATTGACGAAAGTAAAGAATACGACAAACGTGAAGGAAAGATTAGGATAAAAAGTGCTGAAAAAGAGGAAACAGTAACTATTTATCAAACAGGCGGAGGAATTCTCACATTAACGCAGAATGAATATAGTATAAGTAATTCTGCCCAAGAGTTATCTATTGAGATTAATAGTAATTTCGAATATTCTGTTGAATTACCTGCTGTAGACTGGATTAAAGAAAATACTTCAAATACGCGAGGTATGTCAACTCACACATTACGATTGAAAATAGAAGAGAATGCAGGATACGATGGACGTTCGGCAAAAGTCAGAATTTATGATAAGAATAGCTTACTTTCTGAAGAAGTAATTATTAATCAAGGACAAAAAGATGCTTTGATAATCAATAAAAAGCAATTTGAATTTGATGAAAATGGAGGAGAATTTTCTGTTGAAGTCAACTCTAATGTAAATTATCAAATAGGCTTTAATTGTGACTGGATAACTGAGACAACAACTGCTACTCGAGGGCTAAAAGCCTCAAATCACACCTTTAGTGTGTCTGCAATAACCGATAATAGCGACAGAGAAGGTACAATATTTTTTATAGATGCCTTAACAGGTATAAGTGAAAAGGTTATTGTCAAACAAAATAGAGCAATTTACTTTGATAGTAATACTCTTACTTTAATGGAGGGAAGTGAAAAGAATATTAAGCTTATAAATAATACCAATCAGAACGTGACTTGGAAAAGTAGTAATCCATCTATTGTTTCAGTTGATGACACAGGTAAAGCCAAAGCCCAAAGTAAAGGCAGAGCGACTATCACCGTGACAACTGCTGATGGATGTCATATCTGCAAATGTGAGATAATTGTCCAAGATATTACAGATTGCATATCAATGGCAAGAACAGGTACTGGTATGACAGTATCAATGTACGGTACAAGATATTCTGTGACTTTTACAATTAGAAATACATCACCAGAAACAATACATATTGTATCGCTTGCAGGTGTCACTAATGGAGTTGACCAAGATCTTAGGGGAGGTGAATCTGTTGATATAACAATCGCCAGTTCTACAGCAGCCATACAAACATATCAACAAACCCTTATTTATACATATAATGGAAAACAATATTCCTTAAAAGGCTAGAATTAAGTTTGAAATCGCTTTAATTATTTAATATTTTATACCCTCCTGTCCTTGCTTAAAAACAAAAGCAGGGACAGGATGTTTGTGACTAAAAATGTTACGTAAAAACAACCTGTAGGTGCCTTAAACGTCTTAGCGTCTTTTTGCGGAACACATAAGACGCAGAGAAAAGTATTAATATTATTATCTACTATATATAAGGTACACGAACCTTTGGTGCGTGAGCCTATCCTTTATGTGCATTTCAGAAAAAACACAAAAGACGGTTGAGGCGTTTAAGACACCCACCATCTCCACATATCTCAATCCTATCTCCATGAGATACGCTGCTATCTCGTTGAGATAGGATTCTATTTCATTGAGATAGCCACATTTTACATGGTGGTATCTGTCACCGTGACCTCGCCACGCAGACTTTCGCCCATGAGGCGACGGACGGTGTCGGGAGAGTCGGAGTAGTGCGACTGGAGGAACATCAGCTTGGTGACGGCCGACTCGACGGTCATGTCGCGACCGCTGATGACACCGGCTTCCTGCAGGTGGTAGCCGCAGTCGTAACGGCCCATCTCGACGGCGCCTTGCAGACATTGGCTGATGTTGACGATGATCTTTCCGTTACGCGTTCCTTCTTTTAATGCGTTCAGCAGCCATGAGTTCTGTGGGGCGTTGCCGGAGCCGAAGGTGCGCATGACGATGGCCTTGAGGTTGGGGGTATGGATGATGTGGCGGATGAGGTCTTCGCGGATGCCGGGGAAGAGCGAGAAGATGATGACGTTGTTGTCGAGACGGAAGTGGGGCTTCATGGGCTTCGTCCAATCGGGCTGCAGGATGCGCTCGTCGTGATAGACGATGTTGACGCCGGCATCGACCAGGTGGGGGTAGTTGAATGACTCGAAGGCATTGAACTCCTCAGCGCTCTGCTTGGTGGTACGATTGCCGCGTAGCAGGTGGCTGTCGAAGTAGATGCCCACCTCGGGGACTCGTGCATGGCCGTTGGCATCCTTGGCCGCTGCTATCTCGATGGATGTAATGAGGTTCTCCTTACCATCGGTACGCAACTGGCCGATGGGCAGCTGAGAGCCGGTGAAGATGACGGGCTTCGTCAGGTTCTCCAGCATATAGGAGAGGGCAGAGGCTGTGTAGGCCATCGTGTCGGTGCCGTGCAGCACGACGAAGCCGTCGTACTGGTCGTAGTGGTCGGCAATGCAGTGCGAGATGTCTGTCCAATGTGCCGGCGACATGTCACTGGAGTCGATGGGGGGCTGGAACTGATAGGTATCTATCTGTGTGTCAAACTCTTTCAGTTCGGGCACGTTGAGCAGAAGGTGCTCGAAGTCGAACGGCTCGAGGGCTCCAGTGGCTGGATTGCGGTTCATGCCGATGGTGCCACCGGTATAGATGAGGAGTACTTTCGTGTTGTACGTCATCGTTTGCGTAGAATTTTTGCGGCAAAGA
>Ga0265298_10010160_pt1 | contig 11155 bp, 8 predicted proteins | sample AusTroGonzalo_MG_3_FD_193486 | JGI IMG/M metagenome (GOLD analysis project Ga0265298, IMG submission 193486) | Bovine rumen microbial communities from tropical cattle in Woodstock, Queensland, Australia - Gonzalo_01 | ecosystem: Host-associated > Mammals > Digestive system > Stomach > Rumen ...
TTCGCCATTTGTCCATTCGCCTTTACTACCGACGGCAAGTACCGGCGCAGCATCTCCGCGCCATTCCAATTCAATATAATTACGCTACACTTCATCCTTTCACTCTCTAATTCCCTAATTCCCTAATTCCCTAATTCCCTAACTCTCTAATTCTCTAATTCCCTAAACTTTTCGTTTCCATTTCCACCGATTATGCGTCCAGAGCCACAATGCCGGTTGCTCACGGATATTTTCCTCCAACAGGCGGGCATAACGTTCGGTTATTTCGCCCTCAGCGGTGTCCTTTGGCGTAGCCGATATGGTACGCATGTCCGTTACGTAATAGCCTCGCTTCGTGCGGGTTATATAGGCGTAGAACACCGGATAACCGAATCTTTTGGCCAGCTCTTCACCGCCGTCCAGAAATCCTGTGTCTTGGTTTAGAAATGTGGTCCAGTATTTCGTCACTTCCGGCCGCGGTTTCTGGTCGCTCAGCAGGCCGATCGTTACGGGTTTCTTCTCCGCGCGGTAGCGAACCATCTCGCGGAGCACGCGTTGTTTCTCCACGCACACGCCGCCGCGTTTGCTGCGGATGTCGAGCATCAGCGCGTCCATCGGGGCGCTCTTCAGCCGACGGTAGATATTCATCTCCGTCACGCCCGGACTAATCCATTGTTGCACGCTGGCCATCCATTCCCAGTTGCCGAAATGCGCCAGCATGAATATACCCCCGCCGGCGGCATCAACGAGGCGGTTGACTTCGCCCATATTGCGAAATTCCACGCGTTGCCGCATTTCCTCGTCGCTGATGCGATAACCGTACACGCTCTCAACAATGGTGTCTGCAAACTGCCGGTAGAAGGCTTTCGCAATCTCCTTGCGCTCCGTTTCGCTTTTCTCCGGAAAGGACAAACGCAGGTTCTGCATGACCAGCCGACGGCGGTAACGCACCACATGATACATCAGCGGGTAGATGATTCCACTCGCCAACGCATGGTGTACGCCTATCGGCAACCAACTCAGAGCAGAAACGAGAGTCCGTAGCATATCCAGCAAAATACCGCCATCACCGGTGCGGCCAAAAGCATACTGTCAAAACGGTCGAGAACGCCGCCGTGTCCGGGCAGAAAATGTCCGGAATCTTTCACTCCTACGGTGCGTTTCAAGAGGCTCTCCATCAGGTCACCCAATGTACCAAAAGTGCATGTGAGTCCCGCGAAGAGAATGATGAATACATCGTGTTGCCATGTTCGCTCGCCCAATAGGACAGAATCAAACCATCCGAAGTGGTTGAGGATATACGCTGCACCGATGGCAAAAGCTACGCCTCCGAACAATCCTTCCCAGCTCTTCTTGGGGCTCACGCGCGGGAACATCTTGTGGTTGCCTTCGGCTCGTTTGGCGGTCAGACTGCCTACGCAGTAAGCGCCCGTATCGTTCACCCAAATCAGCACAAACAGCGCCAGCAGCAGCCATTTGTCCAGCGCAAACAATGCGGCCATCGAGCAGAAGGGCAGGGCGATCATCGCCTGCGAGATAAACAGGTTGCCCCAGTTGGCAACGGGGTTCTCCGCTTTGCTCCATAGTTCGTCGATCAGGACGGCAAAGCTAACCAGCAGATACGCGCAGCCGATGAGGATATAGGCGCCCCAACTCTTGGCCAATCCTTCCGGCGCCAGCAGATAGCACGACACGGCTACCCAGAGCAACAATGCACCTATCTGCGCGCCGCCGGACAAACCGCGCGACGAACCAACCAACCCGTGAAACTCGCGTACCGCCCACAGGCATATCACGCCAAACAGTAGGCAGAACGCCCACGCATTCCACAATATACTGCCCACTACAGCAGCCACATATATCGCACCGAAGATAGTGCGTTTCCAAAATTCACTCATTTTTTTCAAATTTTGCGTGCAAAATTACTGCTTTTTTTGCATATATGCAAGAAAATTCGTATCTTTGCGCCAAAATTCAGAAGAATATGGAAAATAACACGATTGAAATGTCGCTTTTGGATCCCGAAGAGCGGGAGTTGGTGGAGTACATCTACAAGGCTATTCCGGCTGAGGATAAAGGCGAACTGACGGCAGATGATATCCTGCTAGTACTGGATCTGATGGACGATTATTTGGAGGAACAAGGTTTGCTACGCGAGGATCCCAAGACTGGCGAGATGGAATATCTGGACGGCGATGTGGATGAAACGGAGCAGCTGAATTATGTGCTCCAAGCCTGCCGCGAGGAAGGTCGACCGATCTCGTCCGTGCAAATCCAACTGATCCAAGATGCCGAACTCCAATATGGTATCGAGAAAGGGTACTATGAGGAGGAATAAACGAGGAAATTAAGAATTAAGAATTAAAAATTAACAAGGCTTTCCCGCTAAAAACCAAATAAATTCGTTTTTTATCGTAAAATCCTTGTCTATTCCAAATATTTGTTGTAATTTTGTGCCCGCTTTTGGTTAAGAGAACTCGGGTGAGAATCCCGGACTGACCGGCAACTGTGATGGCGCACGATGCGCCTAAGTCAGATCGCTTGCCAAAGGCTTATTGTCGAGTCCTCTTGGATTAGGACGAACCAATGGTCAGAAAACAAACGATTTTCATATTATTTTTCGCCTGCTGTGCGTGCGCTGCGTTTGCTCAAGACGCAGATTCGATGCGTGTGTCCGTCAATGCAGCGGACAGTTTTCGCATTGCCGAAGTGGAAGTTACGGCGCGTGCGCTGACCAAGGATGTCATCGTGCCGCTGACGCTCTCGGGCGAGGAACTGCAACGGATGAACACGCTCTCGGTGGCGGACGCGGTGCGGTATTTCTCGGGTGTGCAGCTCAAGGACTACGGCGGAGTAGGAGGCATCAAGACGATCAACGTCCGCTCGATGGGCAGCCAGCACACGGCCGTTTATTACAACGGCGTACAACTGGGCAACGCGCAGAACGGGCAGGTCGATTTGGGACGTTTCTCGCTTGACAACATGGAGGAGGTGCAACTCTTCAAGGGGCAGAAAAGCGACATCTTCCAGTCGGCCCGTGAGTTCGGCGCAGCCGGCAATGTGTATCTGACGACGCGCAAACCGTATTTTCGTGCGGGCGAGAAAGTCCATGCACATCTGCGGATGCGCGCCGGCTCGTTTGCGTTGGCCAATCCGTCGGTAGGAGTGGATGTCCGCTTGGCGGAAGGCTTGTCGCTGACGATGGATGCCGAGTACGTCTATTCGGATGGCAAGTATCCCTTCCGTTACCGCCGCGTGCTGCCTACGGGCGAAACGGCCTACGACACGACTGCCATTCGTCAGAACGGCGACATCAATGCCGTGCGTGCCGAGCTGGGGCTGCATCATTACTACCGCACAACGGGTTTCTGGCGCATACATGCCTACAACTACTGGAGCAACCGCGGTATTCCCGGAGCAATCGTCAACAATGTTTGGCGCAACGGCGAGCGGCTGCAGGACAGGAATACGTTCGTGCAAGCTCAATGGCAGGACGAGTGGTTCAACCGCTGGAGTACGCGTCTGCTGGTCAAATACGCCAACGATTATACCCACTATCTGAACTACGATGTCAAGCTGCTGCCGAGTGACAATGAGTACCTGCAGCAGGAGGTGTATCTCTCGTTGGCGAACAAAATCCAATTGTTCCGCTGGTGGGATGTGTCGGTGGCCTACGACTACCAGTACAACACCTTGGCGCGCGAGAACCTGCTTTTGCACGCAGCGCCCGAGTATTTCCAGCGCCATTCGCATTGGCTGAGCGCCGCTACCGCGCTGAATATCATGGAATACCTGCGCGTGCAAGCAAGCGTACTGATGACCGCTGTGAACCAACGACCAACGACCAATGACCAACGACCAAGAGTTACTCCGAGCGTGTTCTTCTCGTTTCGTCCGTATCCGGCCATCGACCTGAGCCTGAACGCATTCTACAAGCAGAGTTACCGCTATCCGACCTTCAACGACCTCTATTATACCGACCTTGGCAACGCGGATCTACGACCCGAACTGGCAAGGCAGCATTCGGTGGAGATAGCTTATAGAATTAAGAATGAAGAATTAAAAATTAAGAATTCCTGCTGCTACGATATTTTGCTCTCGGCGGCGTACTATTACAACCGCGTGACGGACAAGATCATCGCGTACCCGAAGGGGCAGCAGTTCCGCTGGACGATGCTCAACCTGGGTACGGTCAAGATCAATGGCGTGGATGCCCATGCCGACGTGTCGCTCTATCTGCCGCTGCAGTTCACCCTCCGCTCGCGACTCAATTATACTTACCAAACGGCCATCGATGTCACCGATCCCAACGATACCTACTACGGCCACCAGATACCGTATATTCCTTGGCATAGCGGTAGTGCGGTGGTGGGGCTGGATTGGCAAAGCCGTCGCGGTGACCACTACGGCTTTAATTACTCGTTCATCTATGTGGGCGAGCGGTACAGCCAGCAGGAAAATATCGTCTACAACTATGTTCAGCCCTGGTACACGCACGATTTGTCCATTTATGGTGAATGGTGCTTCCGAGCACCCCGAGATAATTCCCGCGTGTGGGGACTGAAAGCCAACCTGGAAATCAACAACTTGCTCGGACAAGACTACGAAGTCATTCAGAACTATCCGATGCCCAAACAAAACGTCAGATGCACCGTTGCTGTCACATATTAAGTAAATTTCAAATTTCAAATTTCAAATTTCAAATTGTGATATGCCTTGGCATATTACTGACCGCTTGCCGTGGGGATGAGGTCGTTTACCCGACCATCGGCACGCACGTCACGGACGAGGTGCGCGAGGGTGGGTTGTACGTGCTCTGCGAGGGCAATATGGGTTCGAACAAGGCGCGGCTGGATTACCTGAACCTCAAGACCGGCGATTACTATGCCAACTGGTACGGTTCGCAAAATCCCAAGCAGGTGAAGGAACTGGGCGATGTGGGCAACGATTTGCAGCAATATGGCGGACGGCTATATGCCGTCATCAATTGTTCGCACAAGGTGGAAGTGATGGACCGCAGAGCACGGCATATAGGCCAAATCGACCTGCCCAACTGCCGGTACATGGCTTTCCACGGCGACAAACTGTATGTCAGCGCCTATGTGGGCAGTGTGGCCGATGCGGAATTGTTAGGCTCGGTCTATGAAGTGGATACGGCAACGCTGCAAGTGACGCGCGAGGTGAAAGTGGGACATCAGCCGGACGAACTCTGTGTGGCCAATGGCAAACTGTATGTCTGCAATTCCGGCGGATACCTGACAGACCGGTACGATTCCACGCTCTCGGTCATCGACCTCGCGTCCTTCACGGAAATAGAGCAAATCCCTGTCGGTCTCAACCCGACGCGTGTGCGACCGGACAACCAAGGCCGTTTGTGGGTGTGCTGCCAAGGCAATTACAAAGACCGAAAACCGCAAATCGTTGTGCTGAACGGAGCCGCTGTCCAGCAGCGCATTCAGACGCCTTGCGCCAATTTGTCCATCCAGGGCAACAATGTCTATGTGGTTGACAACGAGCAGAATACGGTGAACGTGGTATCTACTGTCGACTTCAGCCTTTCACCTTTCACCTTTCACCTTTCACCTTCCTATGAGCATTTGTACGGCATTTTGGCGACAGCGGATGTGCTCTACGTGACGGACGCGAAGAACTACGTTTCGTCGGGTGTGCTGCATTGCTACGGCTATAACGGCGTGGAGCATTGGCAGGCCAAGACGGGCGATATACCCGGACATCTCTGCCGCGTAGCGGGTGAGTACAGCCTTGCGCCGGACACGGCCAAGCAGGATACGACGAAGTTTTCGCCCTATATAACGCGCGTGTATGAGTACTTGCCGGGCATGGGGCAGTTTGTCAACGAATTGCCCAAATACGAGGAAGGCGATGATGCGGCAGCCATGTGCCGTAAGTGTGAGCAATCGATTGCCAACAATGCGGGAGGCATGATTTCGCTTGGCGGATGGGGAGGATATGTCACGTTCGGCTTTGATCATCCGGTGGAGAACCTGGAGGGCAGAGACCTGCAGATACTTGGCAATGCGTTCTACATGAGCGGTTCGACGGAATATGGCAGCAGCGAACCGGGCATTGTGCTGGTCAGCCGCGATGAGAACCAAAACGGTCTGCCCGATGACACGTGGTACGAGCTCCGCGGCTGTCTGTACGACGATCCGCAGGTAGTACATTCGTTCTCGCGAACCTATACCCGCGAGGGCGATACGCTGCAAAACACCTTCCACCAGCATCCGTACTATCCGCAGTGGTTGTCGGCAGACGAATACACGCTAAAGGGTGCCAAACTGCCGCCGCAGTCAGCCGTCATCGGCGGTCAGAACGTGCAACGGATTTTGGACTACGGCTATGTGGACAACAAACCCAACAGCGACGTGGAGGGCACATCGTTTGATATATCTTGGGCAATAGATGCGGAGGGAAATCCCGTTAGTCTGCCATCGGTGGATTTCATCCGCGTCTATAATGCCGCAGACGAAGTATTGGCGCAGACGGGCGAACTGAGTACGGAAGTAGCCGGTGCCGTGGATTTACATTGCAAATAGTTAGTTTTACCAACTATATTTAATTAACACCATTTATCAACAACTTTAAAAAAACAAACAAACCAAATGAAAAAATCATTTCTTTTTGTAGTTGCTCTGGCACTGACCTTTGCAGCTTGCCAGAAACAAGGCGAAGTAGAGGACAAAACGATTGCCACCTTTGAGGAGGCTGCCATTAGTCCTACAAAAGCTGAGAGTTATCTTTCGTACGCGACCGACACCGTTGCTTTTCTCAAGAGCGGTATCTACGAGGTACAGCAGACCGTTGCTTACGGCGGAACCTATGTAACCGGCGCTGTGGTAACCAACATCACCACTACCGATTTCAAGGACTACACCGACGCTTACAAATCCGCTGCCGGCGGTGCTTATGCAGGCAAGAACTACGTCGTTTGGTACGCAGACGCTTGGACTCCGAACGTGATTAAGCTCAGCACTCCTGCCGTTGTTCCGGGTATGTATGTTTGCAACAACGTGTATGCACTCAATTCGATGAAGAATGGTGACGATTACGCCGGTAAGCCGTTTGAGAAAGGCGATTGGTTCATGCTGACCATCGGCGGTTCGCTCGAGGGAAAAGAAGTGAACACCACCGTTGAGTTCTACCTGGGCAAGGACACCGATTTCGTGACCAACTGGACGTATGTTGACCTGAGCAAGCTCGGCAAGATCGATGAACTGCACTTCTCGATGTCCGGTAGCCGCACGGGTGACTACGGTCTGAACACTCCGACCTACTTCTGCATCGACAACCTCGGTGGTGCTAAGTAATGAAACGGCACAACGTACAATATAAATCTGTACTCTGTACTCTGTATTCTGTACTCATATTCTGCTTTGTCGGCTGCGCTAAACAGCCGGCAGAGCAGGGTAGTGTGCCTGCCGGAAACAAGTACGCCGAGGGATTTCAACTGACGGAAACGGATAGCGGCGTAGTGGTGGAGGTTTTCCAACCCTATACACGCTTGCTCGTTACGCAGCCTTACCGGCGTTTGGCAACGATGAGCACCGTGCAGGTGGGTTTCCTCTATGCCATCGATGCGACCGACGCGCTGGTGGCTGTCTGCAACCCGGAGCTGATTTATACGCCTTTGCGGGGCGATGAGATCGACTTGGGCGATTCGATGAAGCCCAGCGCCGAGCGAACCCTGCAAGCAGGAATAGACCTGCTGCTGGCGGTCAACTATGGTCAGTACGACAATCTGGAGGCAACGCGTCTGGAGAAACTGGGCGTTCGTACGCTCTATATCAACGAATGGCAGGAGTCATCGCCTCTTGCCCGCGCCGAATGGATTCGTCTGCTCGGAGCCCTCACAGGTCGTCTCCACGAGGCTGACAGCGTCTTTGCGGAAGTGGAAGCGAAGTACGCAAATCTGAAATCTGAAATCAAAAATCACAAATCCACGAAAATTATGAGTGGAAATAATTTTCGTGGCACCTGGTACGTGCCGAGCGGAAAGAACTACTTGGCCTATCTCTTCAGGGATGCCGGCGCAGCCTATCCGTTCTACAACGATATGCGTGAGACCAGTATTCCGCTGACCATCGAAGAGACGCTGCGCTATTTCGGCGAAGCGGATGTATGGGTAGGTGCAGGAGGCAACAGTTTGGCCGAATTGGCGCAGATGGACGAGAAACACACGTGGTTCAAAGCCTATCGCGACGGACGCGTCTATAATTGGCGTCGTCAGATGAAAGCCGGCGGAGCCAACAATTTCTGGGAGCGTGGGGTGGTGCACCCCGAAGAAATGCTCGAGGACGTTATCCATATTCTGGACAACGCCCCCGATAGTACGCTTCATTTTGCCAACAGGCTGTATTAACTGTTGGCTGTTAGCTATTGGCTGTTGGCTGTTAGCGTGGCTATTTCCAACAGGCAATCACGACAGAGACAATCCCTATAATGCGTGCGCAGGTATGCGCGCGCATCGTCATTTAGGTGTATGCCCGCACATTGGCAAATGGCAGGATTCTCGTGGTGACAAACAAAAGGTGCGCCGCATCGCGGACACACCTTTTTATTTGGTCGTTGGTCGTTGGTCATTGGACTTATTTCTTGAGTTTAACGACAAACGTGCTCAGGCCGGCAATGTTCAGTTCCTCGTTGAAATCCACTTCCTCACCGGTAAATACCTCATAGCCTACGGGGTTATATTTGCCGAGAATCTCCTTGTAGTGGTCGGTAGGAATCGTGCGCGGCTCTTCTGCAGCATTAGCAAAGACGAACACTGCCTCATCGTCGTTGTAGCGGAAGAAAGCATAGGTGTTGTCACGGCTCATGAAATGCATCGTACGACCGTTGTGCAGCACGGGCTCATTCTTGCGCCATTGGAACAAACGGCTCTGGAAATCAAACATTTGCTGCATCTTATCGGTCACGGCTCCGCCTTGCGGCAAGGGCATTCTAAGTAGCGAGTGCGAGTTGACATCGCCATCTACGGTCAGACCATACTCATCGCCGTAGAGCACTTGCGGAATACCACGCATGGTAGCCAGCAGCACATAGGCCAACTTGACACGACGCGGGTCTTTGTCCTTCACAACATCGGCTATACGCGCCATATCGTGGTTGCCGAGGAAGGTCAGCAGTTTGAATACATCGGCATACATATAATCCATCGAAACGGCGTCATACACGCGTGTCAGACCGTTGCCCCAGCCTTTGCCGTCGGTCTCCAGTGCCTGACGGATAGATTCCTCTACGGGGAAGTCCATCACGGTAGGCAGATTCGAATCAAATCCGTCGAAATTCTTGGTGCCCGATTGCCAGTAAGCCACAGCCGGTGCAGGACGTGTCCAGCACTCACCCACAATGTTGATGTTGGGATATTCCTTGCGAATGGCGGCCAACCAATCGGCAGCAGGTTGCTTCTCAATATACGGATAGGTATCCACGCGCAAACCGTCCAGGTCGGCGTACTCAATCCACCAGATGGCCCACTGCTGGAAATACTTCAGCAGATCGGGGTTCTCCAGGTTCATATCCGGCATCGGATTGTCGAACCAGCCGCGGTTGTTCAACTGACGGTCGTACTCCGAAGCATTGATGTCGTAGTTGGCCGAGAAGGCATTGTTGGTATTGGTGAATTCTGGGAACTGGTTGATCCAATTCTTATAGGGCAGGTCAGCCATCCACCAGTGAGCAGCGCCGCAGTGGTTCGGTACCATGTCCATCAGTATCTTCAGGCCTTTCTCGTGGGCTTTCTTCACCATCTGTGCGTAGAGCGAGTTGCTGCCGTAACGCGGATCGATGTGGTAGTAGTCGGAACATGCATAGCCGTGATAACTCCATGCTGCCTCGTCGTCACCCAGCATCGGCGTCGGCCAAATAGCCGTGCAACCGAGTTTGACAATGTGGTCCATCGAGTTGATGATACCCTGGATGTCACCGCCAAAACGACCGTTCACATTGCTCTTGTCGGCTTGCTCGCGGGTATAAACGGTGGTATTGTTGCTCTCGTCGCCATCCACAAAGCGGTCGGACATGATCAGATAGACCACATCGGCGCTCGTGAAACTCTGGCGGTCGCGGCTGCCCTTGCGACGCTCCGAGATAGAGTAGTCGTAGGTGACTTTCTTGTTACCCTTCTTGAGCGTAATGCGATACACACCGGGTTGGAACACACCGAAATCTACAAACAGGTAGTTCGGGCTTTCGGCATTATGCTGCTTGCCGGGTACCATACCGATGCACTCGCCACGCATGGCTTTACCGTTAATCACTTGTTGAACGCTGACCGTGGCATCCTGCAGGTCTTCACCATGGAACATCAGCGTCAGCGGTGTTTGCATGTTGGTCCACCAGCTCAGCGGTTCCACTTGGTCGATTCGGGGTACAGCCCACAGGCATTGTGCGCAAAGGGCTGCCAAAAGAAGAAAGTGTTTTCTCATTTTATAGTTGGTTTATATATACTTGGTCTAAGGACGAATGTTCGCGTTTTACCTCCATGAGGTGGTCCCAAAAGGCCTGCATCTCCGGTGAGGGTGATTGCAGGAAATGCTCTGAACCTTGGCCGTCAATACGCTTCATCACCATGCCCAAACTGATCTTGTGGGTGTCCAGCGCAGGCTGGAATGTCTTGTCTTCTTCGTTCTCTACATACACCTCGCGGAGTATTCCTGTCTCCACCAAGCGCGACAACAATTGGTTGACCAATCGAATGGGCAGATGGTCGCGAATGGCTAATTCGTGTGCGGTCAATGGTGCTTCGTCTGCTTCGAAGCGCTTGATAATCACATTGAGCAGGTAGAGCATAACGAAGTCTTTGTAGCGACGGGACATCAGATTCAGGTCCTGTTCGTACTCAAATTCCTCGTTGTTCTGGATGGCGTACGACATCTCTGCACCGATCAAAATCAGGAGGCTCGTGTATTGCAACAGGGTCATCAGAATAGGTATCGTGGCAAACGCTCCATAGACGATGCTCGTGCGGCTCAGGATAGCAATCAGATAGACAGAGAACATCTGCAGCAGTTGGAACAACGTACCCATGAGTACACCGGGAATCAGGGCGCTCAGGAAGCGCACTTTGGTGTTCGGGATAGCTACGTACATCAGCGTGAACAGCAACCAGCACATCAAAAATTGCAGGAACTGACCGCCGCTGTTGTGGAAGAAC
>Ga0265298_10010162_pt1 | contig 11154 bp, 7 predicted proteins | sample AusTroGonzalo_MG_3_FD_193486 | JGI IMG/M metagenome (GOLD analysis project Ga0265298, IMG submission 193486) | Bovine rumen microbial communities from tropical cattle in Woodstock, Queensland, Australia - Gonzalo_01 | ecosystem: Host-associated > Mammals > Digestive system > Stomach > Rumen ...
TCTGGCCAATGAGTACGACAGAAAAGCCCAAGCAGTTTATCGACGTGATGGGCGTAGGAAAGTCGTTGCTGCAGCTCACCGTAGAGCGCTTTGCAGGTATTGTAGACGCAGAGAATGTATGGGTAGTAACCAATAAGAACTATGCCGCTATCGTGGCTGAACAATTGCCCGACATGCCAGCAGACCACATCCTCTGCGAGCCTTGCCGTCGCAATACGGCACCATGTATCGCTTATGTATCGTGGCGCATCAAGTCGCGCGACCCCAAGGCCAACATCGTGGTATCGCCCAGCGACCATGTGGTACTGAACATAGAGGAGTTCCGTCGTATCATCACAGACTGTATGAAGTTTACCAGCGACAGCGATGCCATCGTAACGCTGGGTATGAAGCCTACACGTCCTGAGACAGGCTACGGATATATCGAGGCCAACCTCTCGGCCAACTCCCTGCGCAACAAGGGTATCTTCCGTGTGGATTCTTTCCGTGAGAAGCCTGACTTGCAGACAGCTCTGCGCTATATTCAGAAGAACAACTATTTCTGGAATGCAGGCATCTTCATCTGGAATGTCAACACCATCGTCAATGCCTTCCGCATCTATCAGCCTGCCATGTCGAAGATTTTCGAGGGTTTGTTGCCCGTTTATGGCACACCTGAGGAACAGAAGAAAATTGACAAGCTGTTCCCAGAATGTGAGAACATCAGCGTTGACTATGCCATCATGGAGAAAGCAGAAGAGATATTCGTTTGTCCTGCTGACTTCGGATGGAGCGACCTGGGCACATGGGGTTCTCTGCAGCAGCAGTCGAAGAAAGACCTCTACGGCAATGCCTGCATCGGACAAGACATCTCTGTATTCGAGACAACCAATTGTATCGTACATACCACGCAGGAGAAGAAGGTGGTTATTCAGGGACTGGACGGCTATATCGTGGCAGAGAACGATGACACCCTGCTCATCTGCAAACTCTCAGAGGAACAGCGCATCAAGCAGTTCTCTGGACAAGACAAGTGAGAATTGAGAATTGATAATTGAGAATTAGAATGAATAAGATAGCACTCATCACAGGTATCACTGGTCAGGACGGCTCGTATCTGGCCGAGTTTCTATTGGAGAAAGGCTACGAGGTACACGGCACCATTCGTCGCTCATCGGTAGACTTCCGCGAGCGCATAGCCCATCTCGAGGGTAAGCCCCATTTCCACCTGCACTATGCCGACCTGGGCGACTCGATGTCTATTCTGGGCGTTATCGGTAAGGTGCGTCCTACAGAGATTTATAACCTCGCAGCACAGAGCCATGTACAGGTGAGCTTCGACTCTCCTGAGTTTACGGCCGATGTGGATGCTGTGGGTGTATTACGCATCCTGGAGGCTGTGCGCCAGTTGGGACTGACGGAGACCTGTCGCATCTATCAGGCATCAACCTCAGAGTTGTATGGAAAGGTAGAGGAAGTGCCACAGAACGAGAACACGCCATTCCACCCCTACTCTCCCTATGCTGTGGCTAAGCAGTATGGTTTCTGGATTGTCAAGGAGTATCGTGAGGCATACAATATGTATTGCTGCTCAGGTATCTTGTTCAACCACGAGAGTGAGCGCCGTGGTGAGACCTTCGTAACTCGTAAGATTACACTGGCAGCAGCACGCATCAAGCAGGGCAAGCAGGATAAGCTCTATCTGGGTAACCTCTCGTCATTGCGCGACTGGGGCTATGCCAAGGACTATGTAGAGTGTATGTGGCTCATCCTACAGCAGCCAGAGCCTGACGACTTCGTCATTGCTACAGGTGTACAGCACTCTGTCCGTGAGTTCTGCTACCATGCCTTCAAGCGTGTAGGCATCGAGCTGGAGTTCAAGGGCGAAGGAGCTGATGAGAAAGGTATCGACAAGGCTACAGGTCGCGTACTCGTTGAGGTTAGTCCTGACTTCTACCGTCCTACTGACGTTGTCAACCTATGGGGCGACCCCACCAAGGCGAAGGCTAAGCTCGGCTGGAATCCAAACAAGACCAGCTTCGAGGAATTGGTGAACCTGATGGTAGATCACGATATGGCAAAAGTGGCCTCCGAAGGTGCAGCAGAGAAGGTACGCACCAATCTGGCAGAATACTTAGAGAAAGGAATTGTAAAGTAATGGAGAAAAATAGTAAGATATACGTCGCTGGACATCGTGGTATGGTAGGTAGTGCTATCGTACGCGAGCTGCAGCGCCAGGGATACACCAATATTATTACGCGCACGCACAAGGAACTCGACCTCACCCGTCAGGAGGCTGTCGAGAAGTTCTTTGCGGAGGAGAAGCCTGAATATGTGTTCCTCGCAGCAGCCAAGGTGGGTGGCATCATCGCCAACCAGAGTGCTTTGGCTGACTTCATGTACGACAACATGATACTGGAGATGAACGTGATTCATGCTGCCTGGAAGAACGGCTGTAAGAAGCTGGAGTTCTTGGGTTCAAGTTGCATCTATCCTCGCATGGCACCACAGCCCATGCCTGAGAGTTGTTTGCTCACCAGTGAGTTGGAGAAGACTAACGAGGCCTACGCATTGGCGAAGATTAGTGGACTGAAATACTGCGAGTTCCTGAATCGTCAGTATGGTACGGACTATATCTCCGTGATGCCCACCAACCTCTATGGTCCTAACGACAACTATCATCCTGAGCACAGTCATGTACTGCCTGCCCTCATCCGTCGTTTCCACGAGGCCAAGGAGGCTGGACTGGAGAGTGTGACCTGTTGGGGCGACGGCTCACCACTACGCGAGTTCCTCTACGTAGATGACCTCGCCAACCTCTGCGTCTTCCTGATGAACAACTATTCAGGTAACGAGACGGTGAATGCTGGTACAGGTAAAGAACTGACTATCAAAGCACTGACGGAGTTGGTAGCAAAAGTAGTTGGCTACACAGGACGTATCGAATGGGACACCACACGTCCTAATGGTACACCTCGAAAACTGCTCGACGTCAGCAAGGCCGCCAAACTGGGATGGACTTACAAGACAGAGTTGGAGGACGGTATCCGACTGGCTTACGAAGACTTTCTGAATAACCCGATGCGCGCCGAAAGGTAGCCATCGGGAAAACCAGAAAACCATAACTAAAACAACAATAACAACTAAAAATCAAATACTATGAAACCAATCAGAACACTTAACGACATGATTGTCTTCCTGCAAGAACGGGGAGACCGTAAACGTGTGGCTGTGGTATGTGCCAATGACGCCAGCACGCGCTATGCAGTAGAAAAAGGTAAGGAGATGGGATTCATCGAGCCCATCTATGTGGATGGTGACGATAAGGATGAGTGCGCCCGTCGTGCAGTAGCACTGTGCAAGAGCGGTGAAGCTGACATCCTAATGAAAGGACTCATCAATACCGATGTACTACTGCGTGCTATTCTCGACAAGGAGAAAGGTATCCTGCGTCCTGGTCATGTGCTGACGCATGTGGCAATGGCCGAGATTCCCAAATACGAGAAATTGCTGTTCTTTACTGATGCAGCTGTCATTCCCGTTCCTACCCCAGCACAGCGTCGACAACAGATTCGCTACATGAACTACGTTTGTCATGCGCTGGGCATTGAGGAACCACGCATCTCGCTCATCCACTGTGCCGAGAAGGTCAGCACCAAGGCATTCCCCTATACGGCCGACTACCTCGACATTATTGCTGAGGCACAGATGGGTGCCTTCGGACGTTGCATCATTGATGGTCCATTAGACCTCAAAACATCACTCGACAGCGTATCGCTACACGAGAAAGGCATCAAGAGTGTCATAGACGGACAAGCCGACGCGCTCATCTTCCCAGACATTGTGGCTGGCAACGTGTTCTACAAGACATTGACACTCTTTGGCTATGCCAAGACGGCAGGTGTATTGCAAGGCACAGAATGCTGTTGCGTGTTGCCTTCACGTGCCGATAGTCCTGACTCAAAGTATTACTCACTCGCCCTTGCTGCTATATGAAAATTCTTGTCATCAACCCAGGTTCCACATCCACCAAGATGGCCGTCTACGATGACGAGAAGCCCATCTTGTTGCGTAACATCACGCATACTGCAGAAGAGTTGGCGCCCTTCGATGCTATCACGGAGCAGCAGGATTTCCGTCGTCAACTGGTACTCGACGAATTGGCTGCTGCTGATATTCCTTTGGAGTTTGATGCAGTCATCGGACGTGGTGGACTGGTGAAACCCATCGCTGGTGGTGTTTATGAAATTAACCAACAAATGATTGACGATACGTTGCATGGTTGCGTGATGCACAACCACGCCTGCAACCTCGGTTGCCTGATAGCTCATGAGATAGCAGAAGAAATCAACAGCCAAAAGCCAAATGCTAATAGCAAAGGGCCAAGATGTCGCTCATTCATTGCCGACCCAGGTGTCGTTGACGAATTATCGCCCTTAGCACGCATCAGCGGTTCACCTCTTATGCCTCGTATTTGCATCTGGCACGCACTGAATCAGCGCGCCATCGCCCGTCGCTATGCACGTGGCATCGGCAAGGAGTATGAAGACCTGAACCTCATCATCTGTCATCTAGGAGGAGGCATCTCTGTAGCTGCCCACGAACACGGTCGAGCCATTGATGCTAACAACGCACTGGATGGTGAAGGTCCATTCTCACCAGAGCGTGCTGGCTCGTTGCCTGCTGCCGACCTCATCCGCCTCTGTTTCAGTGGCAAATACTCTGAGAAGCAATTATTGAAGCGCATCGCAGGTAAGGCTGGTCTCAATGCCCATCTGGGTACCAACAATATGCGCGAGATTCTGCAACGCATCAAAGACGGTGACGAGCACGCCAAACTCATCGTCGAGGCCATGCTTTATCATGTGGCCAAGAATATTGCTGCTGAAGCCGCTGTGCTCTGTGGAAAAGTTGATGCCATTCTGCTTACAGGAGGCATGGCCCATAGCGACTACATCGTCAGCGAACTGCGTCGTCGCATTGGTTTCTTGGCTCCCGTCTATACCTTCCCTGGCGAGGACGAGATGGAGGCATTGGCACTCAACGCCCTCGCTGTACTGCAAGGCAAGCGCGACGTGAAAGTTTATAGCTAAAAATTAAATATCTGTTAAAAAAACAGTCACTCGTTCCATTTATTTGTTTTTTCTTCGTAACTTTGAAGTCGTATTGTGTACCTATGGCATACGATACCCCTGTAGACGATAGAAATAAAATAAAACATAAATGCAATTTAAATGGAATTACGAACCACTGACACCAGACAGACAGCAGGCAGCTAAGGAGCTGGCCGACAAGATCGGGATGAGTCCTGTGATGGCCGGCCTACTTATCCAGCGTGGCATCAAGACGGAGAGTGCGGCGAAGCGCTTCTTCCGCCCTATGCTGAACGAGCTGATTGACCCGTTCCTGATGAACGACATGGACGTGGCAGTGGACAGACTGAACGACGCCATGGGGCGCAAAGAGCGTATCATGGTGTATGGCGACTACGACGTTGACGGCTGTACAGCCGTAGCGTTAGTCTACAAGTTCCTGCAGCAGTTCTATTCCAATATCGACTACTATATCCCTAACCGCGAAGAAGAGGGCTATGGTGTTAGCAAGAAAGGAATAGACTTTGCCGCAGAGACAGGGGTAAAACTGATTATCGTACTCGACTGTGGCATCAAGGCCGTTGAGGAGATTGCGTATGCTAAAGAGAAGGGTATCGATTTCATCATTTGCGACCACCACGTGCCAGACGAGGTGATGCCTCCTGCCGTAGCCATTCTCAATCCCAAGCGCGAAGACTCTACCTATCCTTTCAAGCATCTTTGTGGATGCGGTGTGGGCTTTAAGTTCATGCAGGCCTTTGCCAAGAACAACGGTATTCCTTTCTCGCGTCTCATTCCCCTACTCGACTTCTGCGCTGTCAGCATCGCTGCCGACCTTGTACCTGTAGAGGGTGAGAACCGTACGCTGGCATTCCACGGACTGAAACAACTCAACCAGTCGCCCAGCATTGGTTTGAAGGCTATCATTGAAATTTGCGGCCTTACCAATCGTGAACTCACCATGAGTGATATCGTCTTCAAGATTGGTCCACGTATCAATGCCTCTGGTCGTATGATGAATGGTCGCGAGGCTGTTGACTTGTTGGTAGAGCGCGACTTGCAACGAGGCTTGACGATGGCCACACGCATCAATGAATACAACGAGCAACGCAAGGATGTCGACAAGCAAATGACCGTCGAGGCCAACGAGATTGTGGAGCGTTTAGAGAGTCAGCAACACCTACAGTCTATCGTGCTTTATGACGAAGGCTGGAAGAAGGGCGTTGTCGGCATTGTGGCCTCACGACTCACTGAACTATATTTCCGTCCTACTGTAGTGCTTACCATCATTGATGGTATGGCGTCAGGTTCTGCACGTTCTGTAGCAGGCTTCGATGTCTACGATGCTGTAAAATCGTGTCGCGACCTGCTGGAGAACTTCGGTGGTCACACCTATGCCGTCGGTCTCACCATGCGTCAGGAGAATATTCCAGAGTTCCGCCGTCGCTTCCAAGAGTATGTCGACCATCACATTCTGCCTGAACAGACACAACAGACACTTGACATTGATATGGAGCTCGACTTCCAGCAGATTAACAAGCGACTGCTTAACGAATTGAAGCGTCTGGCTCCTCACGGTCCAGGCAACAGCAAGCCACTCTTTATTACACGCAATGTCTTCGACTATGGCACCTCCAAGGTGGTTGGTCGCCATCAGGAACATATCAAGTTGGAGCTCGTCGACTCCAAATCGGCAGTAGTCATGAATGGCATCGCCTTCGGACAGTCGTCAGCAGCCCGTTACATCAAATCCAAGCGCTCGTTCGACATCGTCTACACCATCGAGGAGAACACTTATAAACGTGGTGAGGTACAACTACAGATAGAGGGCATCAGGCCGTCGGAGGATGAGTAGTTACAAGGAGATACTCAAACACTATTGGGGCTATGACGACTTCCGCGGCATCCAACAGCAGATCATCGAGTCGATAGGCTTAGGACGCGACACACTGGGACTCATGCCCACGGGAGGCGGCAAGTCGCTAACCTTCCAAGTGCCTGCTATGGCGCTCGATGGGGTATGCATCGTCGTCACCCCACTTATCGCCTTGATGAAAGACCAGGTTTACCACCTTCGCAAGAAGGGCATCCTGGCAGCTGCCATCTATAGTGGTATGCACCACGACGATATTCTCCGAATCTTGGAGAACTGCATCCTCGGACGCACCAAGTTTCTTTATGTGTCGCCAGAACGTCTCTCCAGCGACCTCTTCGTTACCAAGTTGCGCCACATGCACGTGTCATTCATTACCGTCGATGAGGCACACTGCATCTCCCAATGGGGCTATGATTTCCGCCCCTCCTATCTAGATATAGCCAACATCCGCACGCTCCTACCGAATGTTCCAGTGTTGGCTCTTACAGCTACAGCTACTCCACAAGTAGTAGAGGATATTTGTGCTAAATTGTCTAGACCAACTATCTCCAATAAAGAGGCTAACAATACTGGCTTCTGCGTTTTCCGAATGTCCTTTGAGCGCAAGAATCTCACCTATCTGGTGAAGAATGCGACAGACAAACTCCAAGAACTCATCCACACGCTAACTTATACCGACGGCTCAGCAATCGTTTATGTGCGTAGTCGTCGGCGTGCTAAGGAGTTGGCTCAAGAACTCTGCAACGCAGGTCTCAGCGCAACTTTCTATCATGCTGGTTTGGAGCACACCATTAAAGACCAACGCCAGCGCGATTGGCAAAATGATGTTATTCGTATCATCGTAGCCACCAATGCTTTTGGCATGGGTATCGACAAACCCGACGTACGACTGGTTATGCACTTCGACTGTCCTGACTCCATTGAGGCATATTTCCAAGAGGCAGGTCGTGCAGGACGTGACGGACTACCAGCAAAGGCTATTCTACTCTACAACAACAGCGATAATGCCAAACTCGCCAAGCGCATTGACGACACCTTCCCACCCAAAGAAGAAATTCGCCAAGTCTACGAACACCTCGCCTATTTCTACCAGATAGCTACGGGCGACGGCTTCGGCATCACGCGCGAGTTCAATATAGATTTGTTCTGCCAGCGCTTCCACCATTTCCCCATACGTGTACATTCGGCTCTACAGATACTACAGCGCGCAGGCTATATAGAATATGATGCCTCCCCCGACCTTCAAACACGAATACGCTTTCTGTTAGAGCGTCAGGATCTCTATCAGTTGGAGAACCTCACCGATAACGAAGACCGTCTCATTATTGCCTTACTGCGCAATTATGGAGGACTCTTTGCCGACTTTGGTTACATCGACGAAGCCCTCATCAGCCAACAGTGCGGTCTGCGTCCCGTTGAACTCCACGAACAGTTCAAAATACTGGCTCACAAGCACATCATCCAGTATATTCCGCGCCAGCAGGTGCCCACCATCCATTATTTGCAACGTCGCGAAGACCCAGAACATATACAAATCTCAGCAGATGTCTATGAGCACCGCCTAGAACAGTACCGACAGCGCATCCATGCCATACTCAACTATATGCAGGACCAAAGTCACTGTCGTTCGCGTATCCTGTTGGAGTATTTCGGCGAGACAAATGTCCACAACTGCGAACAGTGCGACGTATGTCTTGAACGACAGGGTAATACCATAGCCTCTCAGCAGTCGCCATCAGCCCAACAAGCCATTCTCCAGCTACTTAGCGACAACCAGCGTCATCATCTGACAGAGCTCCATCAGCTCCCCATACCCACAGAAGCTATTGATGCTGCACTGCGTCAACTCATAAAAGAAGAACAAATTATCCATAACGACGGTTTTATTTCACTCTAATGATTAAGACATTACTTACCATAAGCCTCCTACAGCTATCCATTACCATTACGGCACAGACATACCATCTGGAAGCCGTCACCACAGTAGAGAACAACGAACGCTATGTTTTCTTGCAAGACAACTACGTCATGGGGAACACCCTTGTAAATAAGGCCCTACAAACCGCTGCAGACTATCAGACAGAACAGCTTACGGGTAGCGAAAGCTATGTGTGGCGTCTCGTCAGCGCCAATTCCAGCAAACCGCTCTACACCCTACAGAATTGCTCCTTAGAAAGCAATAGCTATCTGTCATATAGCAATAGTGGACTATCGTTCTCCTCTAGCAGCAAGGCTTCACAGTGGTATCTCACCTTTCAAAGTGACGGCACATTGGTCATCCTTACCAAGGATCAGAACCGCTGTCTTGCCTATACCAGTGCAACCATCCACCAATACAAACTCTATAGTGCTAACATCGATGGTACGCCTTACGACGAGAATCCTGGCTACCTCACCGTCTACCGCCTTGTCAGCGACACACCTGTCAATGGTATTACACCCTTAACCTTCCATCATGATATTTTGCATACCTACTACGATCTTCAAGGTCGCAAGGTGTCTATCCCTACTCGTGGTCTATACATTGTAAACGGTCGTAAAATCATCGTCAAGTAACCTTGTACCATAACAGTATTCTGTTACTTGTTGCACTCTATCCTTTGTTTATTCCCCCTACAACATCGCTATTGTCTATACTATGTTCCGTCTTCTTTACGCTCGACTTAAGCGAGCCGAAACGCCACGATACTGAGAGCGCAAACGAGCGATTTCGATTCCAAGAACGCTCATGGCCAAGGAAGTCACCATTGACAGTCTCGGCATCCATCACCCAATACCTATCAAATGGTGCGTTGGCCGTAAGACGAATAGTAAGTTTGTCACCCTTCAGGAACGAGCGCTGCAGCGAGGCATAATAGTCGAAATAGGAGTGTTGTATAGCATAGACATTAGCAGGACTATGCCCTATCTTGCCGTAGGCGCTGAAACTGAATAGAAGTTTGAAAGGAAGACGTTGCTGCAAGCTAAGACTATAGCTATCTGACCATCCAAAATTGCGATAGCCTAAGTTGGGATTCTCGTAGTGCTCGTAGCGCATATTATTGTTCGCCACCAGTGTAGTAGCATCGAAGGGTTTCCACTGCACATACTGCTCAACTGAGAAACGACGATAGCGCAGGATGTTTTCATAAGTAGAATAGCGCACATCGTCTTTGGCCGACACCACTGAGGCAATGCCATGGTTATAGGTGTTATAGCCTGGAGCCAGCTGCAGCGTGAGGTTGGGCATGATATACGTATAAATAAGGTACATGCGTTGGGTGTGCGAGCTGGAGAGCTGAGCATTGCCCTGACTGACAGATGTGGGCGACGTGGTGACAGCGGGATTGAGATAAGAGATGCCAGGGCGATTAATACTGGTGGTGTATTCAAGCTTGAGCGACTGTGCATCAGTGAGTTGGTATTTAAGGCTGGCCTGTGGCACCCAGTCGTCCAAATGCTTAGAGAACGTAATGTCCTTGCCGTCAGGATAGCTACCACGCATGTAGCTGTACTCATAGCGTAAGCCTGCACGGGCCGAGAAACTGCTGGCACGGAAAATATAGTCGGCATAGACGGCCAGCACGCGTGTGATGTGCTGGAGCTCGTCAGAGCTGCTAGCATCAATGCCATAGAAGGTCTGCGTGCTGTGGCTGTTGTTATAGCGATCGATGTACTTGGCACCAACCTCCAGTTGATGACCTCGACCAAGAGGACGCAGCCAGTCCATCTGAAACGTGTGCTCAGTAAATCGCTCACGCTCGTTCATCAGTGAGCCAGTATAGGGGAAAGACACATTTTGTAGTTCAGTATAGGTATTCTCCTGATCAGTGTGTTGGCGCGTAAGGGCCAACATATACGACAACGTGAAGCGCTCGCCATCGAGGTGGGTTTTGCGCTGGTAGTCGAATCGTCCATTCCACGAATGATGCATATAGCCTGGCATCCAATAGTTGTTGTTATAGCTGTAGAGCTCCTGACCAGCTGGATTGAATAGTTGGTTGTATCCAGCACCCTGTACGTTGAGCTTATAAAAATAGCCACCAAACGAAGCTGAAAGCAGATTGAGTGAGTCGATATCGTAACTGGCATCGATATCGGTAAAATGAATATAACCAGGATTAGAGCCCTCAGAGCCAGAAAGAGACGTATTGCCCGTATCAAGATAGGTACGCGAATGCTCTACACGATTATAGCTATCACGCTTAGTCTGAGCATATAGCCAAA
>Ga0265298_10010164_pt1 | contig 11154 bp, 4 predicted proteins | sample AusTroGonzalo_MG_3_FD_193486 | JGI IMG/M metagenome (GOLD analysis project Ga0265298, IMG submission 193486) | Bovine rumen microbial communities from tropical cattle in Woodstock, Queensland, Australia - Gonzalo_01 | ecosystem: Host-associated > Mammals > Digestive system > Stomach > Rumen ...
TGCGCCTGCGCCGCTGGCGGCCTGATAGCTGGCGACGTGTACGCGCTTGATGTGCGACAGGTTCTCCAAGGCTTGCAGGGCAACGACCATCATAATGGTGGTGCAGTTGGGGTTGGCGATGATGCCACGCGGGCGGTTCAGAGCGTCCTCGGCATTGCATTCGGGCACAACCAGAGGCACGTCCTCGTCCATGCGGAACGCGCTGGAGTTGTCTATCATCACGGCTCCGTGCTTGGTGATGGTCTCGGCAAACTCCTTGCTCGTGCCGCCTCCGGCACTGGTGAAGGCAATATCGACGCCACGGAAGTCGTCGTTATGCTGCAGGAGCTTCACTTCTATCTCCTTGCCCCGGAATGTGTATTTACGCCCCGCGCTGCGCTGGCTGCCGAAGAGCAGCAGTTCGTCGATGGGGAAATTTCTCTCGTCCAGCACGCGCAGGAACTCTTGTCCTACGGCACCGCTTGCGCCTACAATTGCAACACGCATCTTTTAATTTACAATTTTACAATTTACAATTTACAATTTATTTGCGCTGCAAAGGTACGACAAGCAATTCAAAATTCAAAATTCAAAATTCAAAATTATTGTTCGGGGCGTGTGTTTTTTGACAAAGGTCAAAGGGATAATCGAAAGACAGACTAGCCTAAATTCACAATTAGACAGGCCTAAAAGCACAATTAGGCAGGCCTAAATTCAGTATTAGGCAAGCCTAAAATCACAATCAGGCTGTGCTTGTTTCTTGAGAGAAAAAACCATGTTTGCCATATAAACAAAGAATTATGAGTTAAGAATTGCGAATTACGAATTAAAAGTTGTACCTTTGTACCCGAATTATGAATACCTCAGCCCTTATAACCGACCCCACTTGGATATTCTCTGTGGTGTTGGGCATTATCCTGTTGGTGCCTCTGCTGTTCCGGCGGCTCAGGATACCGCCTGTCATCGGGCTTATCCTGGCTGGCATCCTGGTGGGGCCGTACGGCTTCAATGTGCTGGCCCACGACAGCTCATTCTCGCTCTTCGGACAGGTGGGCATCTACTATATCATGTTCCTGGCCGGTCTGGAGCTTGAGATGGGCAGCGTGGAGCATTTCGGGCATAGCGGACTCCGTTTCGGTGTCCTTACGTTTTCCATTCCCTTTGTGCTTGGCATCGTGTCGAGCGTGATGCTGGGCTACGGCTTGTCAACAAGCCTTCTGCTGGCCTGTATCTATGCCAGCCATACCCTCGTCTCATACCCCATAGTGGGACGCTACGGCCTGAACCGCCATCCTGTGGTGGTGGTCTGCGTGGTTGCCACGGCGTTTGCGCTCTTTGCAGCCCTGCTCGTGCTTGCTGTTGTGGTGGGCAGACAGGACCCCAATACCACATGGCTTACATGGCTGCTCTTTGGTCTGCGATGTGCGCTCTATGTCGGCGCCGTCGTCTTTTTCTTCCCACGCATGGGTCGTTGGTTCCTGCGTCACGTCGAGGACAGCGTCATGCAGTTCATCTTCATTCTGACACTCGTATTCCTCAGCGCTTCGCTGGCCAAGATGGTGGGGCTTGAGGGCTTGCTTGGCGCATTTCTGGGCGGTTTGGTTGTCAACCGCCTTATCCCCAAGACCAGCCCCCTGATGTCGCGCCTCGAGTTCGTGGGCAATGCCCTTTTCATCCCATACTTCCTCATCGGCGTAGGCATGATTATCGACCTCGGCATCCTTGTGCGGCATCCGGAGACGCATGTGTCGGTTGCTGTGATGGTGCTGGTCGGAACCTTTTCCAAGTGGCTGGCCTCTGCCGTCATGGCATGGACGATGGGCGAGAACCGGCATGGCATGTGGCTCATGTTCGGCCTGACCAACGCCCATGCAGCCGGCGCACTTGCCATCGTCACCATAGGCACCGCACCGGGCGTGCAGCTTATGAGCGACGAGATGTTGAGCGGCACCGTCATGCTCATCCTCGTCAGCTGCATCATCAGCAGCATTGCCACCAGCCGAGGCGCCAAACAGATTGCCTTGAGCGACACGTCCCTCGATGACAACCGAGGTTCCTATCACGGCAAGTGCCTCATTACCTACAGCCAGGAGGACAATGTCGATGTGATGACACAGCTTGCCATCCTCATCCGCAACCCTTTCATACCAGACAGCCTGATGGGACTGCATGTCTCGTTGGAAGACCCACCTCAACCTTCCCTCAAAGGGAGGGAGCAGGAACTCTCCATTAAGGGGAAGCAAGGAAGGCTTCTGCTCGAGAAGGCACAGCTGATAGCCGCTTCCGCCGATGTGCCTATGGCAACGCTCTACCGCATGAGTACCAACATCGCAGGCGGCATCCTGCACACAATGACCGAGTACGACTGCGGCGAGGTCGTCGTCTGCCTGAACGACCGCACGACAGGCACGGCAAAGTCCTCCCTTGGCCCTATTATAGATAATGTGATAAGTGGCAGCCACCGTGAGGTGATTGCGGTGCGCAGCATCGTGCCTCCCGGCACCATCAGGCGTGTGATTGTCGCCGTCCCCCAGAAGGCGGAGTACGAGGTGGGCTTCTACAAATGGTTGGAGCATATCTGCCGTATCGGCGAGGAACTGGACTGCCATCTGGAATACCACGCACATGCCGACACCTTGCCATATATAAAAGGATATATGGCTAAGAAGCACAGCCACGTCCGCACTCAGTATGCCGAGATGAACCGCTGGATGCAGTTCCTCAACCTCCGGGACGACATGAATCTGGGTTGTATGTTAGTCGCCGTCACGGCCAGACCCGGCTTTATCTCCTATCAGAACCAGTTCGATGAGTTGCCAATGCTCATACACCGATACTACAGCCATGTGAGTGTGATGATTCTCTATCCCGACCAGTGGGGCGAACCGCAAGAGAGCCTTTCCGTCTTCACGCCTAACGGCACCGCCGTACAGCGTCAGCCGCGTTCCCTCGGGGATTTGCTTCGCCGCTGGCTCTTCACCGTTCGCCGCTCTACAGCAGTCGTGTTGGCTTTGTTCCTTATTCAACTTTCAACTGCCTCTGCCCAGCGTCCGCGCTTCGACAAGATGTCGCCGATGGTGCGATTAAAGGCATACAGCCCCCTCCCCGCTCCCCCTTCGGGGGAGGGCTTGAAACAGCGAAGTGGCACTCCCCCAAAGGGGGAGCGGGGAGGGGGCTTCCTTGCTCTTGTTCAAGCTTCGGACGAAGATGTCCTTCTTCAGCACGGCTGCCGCATCTATTCACATTGGGGAGACATCTATGCAGTGGCAGTCCCCAAGTCGGAACTTGCTGCGCTTTCGCTTCGGCCGGAGGTGACGCGCATCGAATGCGGCAGGGTATGCGACGCCTTGACCGACACATCTGCCGTCATCACCCATTCCGACATCCTTCGCACCCCAACCCCTTACCGCCCGGCATATACAGGCAAAGGCGTTGTGGTGGGCGTGATGGACATAGGCTTCGACCTGACCAATCCGACATTCTACAGCCGTGACCTTAGCACCTATCGCATCCGCTCTTTCTGGGACATGCTGGACTATGATGAAGTGAAAAGTGATGCCTACGGCATGGAGTTGCCTGTCGGCACTGCCTACACTTCAACTGAAAGCATCCTCGACAAAGCCCGTTCCTCGGACAGCCGCCTGCAGTATCATGGCTCTCACACCGCAAGCACGGCGGCTGGCAGCGGCTACGACTCGCCCTATATCGGCATGGCTCCCGATGCCGACATCTGCCTTGTCTCCAATTGCGTTTCCAGCGACAAGGAACTGGTGCCGGACTCGCTATGGGACTTCTACGGGCCTGTTGCTGATTTGCTGGGCTTCGAGTACATCTTCCGCTATGCCGACAGCGTCGAAAAGCCTTGTGTCATCAACTTCAGCGAGGGTTCGCACGAAGACCTTTGGGGCGAGGCGCAGCTCTACAGCACCGTCCTCGACAGCTTGGTGAGACCCGGGCGAATCATCTGTGCATCGGCCGGCAACCAAAGCGTCTATGGCACCTATATGCATAAGCCGTTCGGACAGGAACGTGCCGCGTCGATTATCGGGCCGTCTGGCAACACATCTTATTATATGCTTCGCAGCCAGGGTGACTTCAGCATCACGTTCGAGGTCATGGAGTCCCCGTCGCAGAAACTTCTCAGCTACGAGATGCCGCTTGCCGACATCCTTGCCACAGAGGACAGCCTGCTTGTCGATACCGTCACAGCGGGCAACTTCACGTTCCAACTCACTTTTGGCTGCTATCCCTGCTGCTACGACCCCAACCAGTTGGTGACAGACTTCGTCATCACCAAGATGGGGAAGGGACACCTCACTTCCATAAGGATGGGCCTCGGGGTCAACGGCCAGGACTCGGAGGTCGAGGTCTATCAGCAGATAGGCTGGCTTTTGGACATGCCCGAATACCCCGACTACCAAGATGCAGAAGCTACGCACAACATCCACTTCCCCGGCTCTGCGCCAAGCGTCATCTGTGTGGGTTCGACATCCTACAGGACGGGCTTCTACAACTGCGACGGCATCTGGATGGACGAGAACTATGGCAGTGGCGGCGAGGTGGCCACTTATAGCAGTCGCGGCCCCACACTTTCGGGCATCATCAAGCCCGATGTGCTGGCTCCTGGCACCAATGTCGTGGCGGCTTTTAACAGCTTCTTCAGGGAAGAGAGCAGCTATTTGTCGGAATACGACATTGGCCGATACACATTTGGCGGTCGCAACTACTCCTGGAGCGTGCAGGGTGGCACAAGCATGGCGTGCCCCATCGTCGTAGGCATCATAGCCCAATGGATGGAGGCCTTTCCAACGCTGACACGCGAGCAGATTATAGAAACCTTTGAAGCCACTTGCCGACACCACGACCCTTTGCTTCCGTACCCGAACAACGACTATGGCCATGGCGAAATAGATGCCGAGGCAGGGCTAAACTATCTGACGGGGCACTATAGCCTCACCCCAACCCTCTCCAAGAGAGAGGGAGAAAAGAATGTCTATGACCTTAGCGGCAGGAGAGTGGAACGCCCATCAAGAGGCATATATATCGTATCAGATGAGGAAGGCAACCGAAAGAAGGTGCTTTTTAGGTAAATCGTAAATTGTAAATTGTCAAATAGTAAATTTCAAAGGTGATAAAGATACGCAACATAAAAAAGAGCTTTGGCAGTCTCGAAGTGCTTAAAGGCATTGACCTCGACATAGAGCAGGGTAAGGTGGTGAGTATTGTCGGCGCAAGCGGTGCAGGCAAGACGACGCTCCTGCAGATTATGGGCACGCTCGACAAGGCCGACAGCGGCAGCGTCATCATCGACGGTGTTGACGTGATGAAGCTCAGCGATGCCAAACGCTCTGCCTTTCGCAACAAGCACATGGGCTTCGTCTTCCAGTTCCATCAGCTTCTGCCCGAGTTCACGGCTTTGGAGAATGTGATGATGCCTGCCCTCATCGGCGGCACATCAAGGCGCGAGGCACGGCAGCGTGCCGAAGAACTGCTTGCATTCATGGGGCTTTCCGACCGCGCCTCACACAAGCCCAACGAACTCTCTGGCGGCGAGAAGCAGCGCGTGGCTGTGGCCCGTGCGCTTGTCAACAACCCCGATGTGGTCTTTGCCGATGAACCCAGCGGTTCCCTTGACACCCAGAACAAGCAGGAGCTGCACCGCCTCTTCTTCGACCTCCGCGACAAGATGGGGCAGACCTTCGTCATCGTCACCCACGACGAACAGCTTGCCGACCTCGCCGACCGAAAAATATCCATGAAGGACGGCAGGATTGTGGAATAAAGGCACAATAAGAGGCTGTGTCATAATTAACGACAACGGATTGTACGGATTTTACGGATTCTTTTATGCTGATTACCCATAGCAGTTAAATCCGTGAAATCCGTGGAATCCGTTGTTTTATAATAATTTCCATGAATTGCTCATGGAATTATCATGAATTAAAGATTCGGGGTTAAGGTTTTCTTCCCTTTTTGGACAATGATGCCGTTGTAGCCTTGCGTTACCTGTCGCCCGGCGAGATTGTAGCTGTGTTCCGTCTCTTGCCGGAGGCAGGTGGAAGCCTTTGTGGTGATTATTTTTGTTTCGTCTGCCTCGATGAGCTTCAGCGGCATCCATGTGGCTGGCTTTGTAGGCAAGGCGTCGGGGATGCTCTCCACAAGTTGCTGTGTGCCGTCGCCTGTAAGTATCTCGAGATTGACGCTTAGGTTGCTGCCGACAGGGGCGGCACTGAGACCGATGGCAGACCAGGGGATGGCCACCTCTATGCGATAGTTTGCGGAGGCGACGGTGCTGGCAGCATTGACAGTGGGCAGTTCGGTTTGCACCCAGTCTTTCCCGTTGCCCTTGCAAATCGAGAGTGTGGCATCGGGAAGTATGTTGAACCTGTAGGCTGTTCCTAAGGGGATGTCGGTGCTGGCTCCTTTGCTTTCCACATAGAAGTTGATGCCATCGGGGAAAGGCTCTTCGCTTCTGGCATCGCGGCGATAGACGAGGCAGGTCATGTAGAGCTCGTCGCGGTCGTAGCAGAAATCAGCGTATGCGAAGGTGCCTGTCTCGTTGCCCATAGGCACTTGTCGGGCGGAGGTGTGGTAATAGGTCTCGTCGGTGAGGCGGCCGTCGGTAAGCTGCGAGGCGTATGGTGCCATGAACTGCTTCATGGGGTAGCCTTTCACCATTGCCACCTTGCCGTCCAGTCCGCCGACGGCAACCACGATGCCAGTGTCGATGACAGCGAGCGAGTTCCACCAGCAGCCTTTTGTCGTGCCTTGATAGAAAGGACGGGACATCGCCTTGAAGTCCTTGGCCTGCTTGTTCCCGACATAGACGTACATCTTCATATTATCGCCGTCGCCGTATGTGGATTGGTGCGAGAGGACGGTCTCGCCATTTGGCAGGACGCGCAGGTAGGGTGCTCCGCCTTTGGCGACAGGGCAGTAGTCGTGGTTGATGCTGCGATTGCGCTGTGTGCTGCTGCCGCTGACGTAGAAGTTGTTCTTCCAGTTGTTACTGAGTGAGGTGCGAACCGTTGTCGGCACAAAGTCGCCCACGCCGCTCCAACCGTTGTCCTCGATGGCCACCACGATGTTTCTCTGGTCACTCAGCAGCACAGGCACAGGCATCCCGTCGCGATAGCCGCTGCGATAGGAGATGCGCTGCGGCTCCGTCCACGTCAGTCCGCCATCGAAGCTGCGGCAAAGAGAAATCTGCTGTTCGCCTGTCGTCGTGTAAGGGCTTTCGTCGGCGAAGTAGAGCTGCAGTTCGCCGCTTGGCAGTTCCAGGAAAGAGGGTTCCCAGCATCCGTTCTCGAAGATGTAGTCGGCATCATAGACAAATATCTCGTCGCTCCACGTCCTGCCTTTGTCGGTGCTTCGTCGCACGCGGATGCCGAAGCGCCGGTCTTCTGTATAGGGTTGTGAGGGACGTGGATTGTAGCCTACGATGATTGTACCGTCGGAGAGCTGGATGAGGTCTGGCACACAGTTGGGCGTGTTGTTGGCATTGGGAGCGATGAGGGTGGGCGAGGTCCACGTCCTGCCTTGGTTGGAGGAGAAGCAGACCTTGATGCCGCCGCTCTCGCAGCAAGCCAGAAGGCAGCCGTCGTTCAGCTCAATCAAGCGCCCGTAGCCGCCGCCGCTGAAGATGGTGACAGGTGTGCGTGCATCCCAAAAGATGCGGCTGCCATTATAGCGAGCCACCGTAGCTGCCCGTAAACCTGTGCATAGAGCAATGAGACAAAGATATAGCGTGAACCGTTTCACGATTATGGATTGAGGCGTAGTTTCTTCTTTCCTTCCTGAATGGCGATGCCTCGTGAGGCTTCTGTCCATTTCCGTCCGCTAAGGTCATAGACATCATTTTGCATTTTGCATTTTGCATTTTGAATTGCCCCCAATCCCAGCGCCTCCTCGTCGAAGATGAAGCTGATGTGCCCTGTTGCCGATTCGCTGATTTCTGTGATGGTGTGGTTTATCAGTTTGTTGCCTTCGGCGTTGTTGTTATAGAACGTGGCAGCAGACACGACTCCGTCGTAGAAGGCATTCTTGCCCGATGTGCCAGGCCAGGGGTCGCCTGCTGTTGTATAAGACGAGGCGATGTTGTCGGCAGGAACGATGGTCATGCGCTGGTGCGAGCGTACGGTGTTGACGGTGTTTACCGCCCAAGCCTGTTCGTCGTAATCCACATGCAGGATGAGCAATCCGTGTCCGTCGAGTCTGTTGTCCCAACCCTGCTTCTGTCGGTTCTCGAAGAGGAAGTATTCGTCCTCCTTCCCACTGTTCCTTAATATATATGCAACAGGCTCGGAGGTCAGGGCTGGCATGTCCTGAATGGCGACAGGATCGGTGAGTTCTGTCAGTTCGAGCCATCCGCAGAAAGCGCGTTCGTAGCTGGTGAAGCCTGCTGGCGTGCCTCCGTTTCCGTTGTAGCTTCCATAGTCCATGAGGTCCCACGTCCTCATGCCGAAGCTGCTGCCCACGGTGTCGTAAAAGTCGGGCAGTCCGAAGCAGTGGGAGAACTCGTGGCAGGCGGTGCCGATGCCAGCAATGTAGTTGCCGGTTCGGCCTCGCAGTTCGGAGCTGGTGGCGTAGCTGTCGATGCGGACTCCATCTACCGTGACAGGCCCCTGGCCGTCGCCTTCATCTTTTGCCTCGGAGAGCGTCCATGCGTGCGACCAGATGTCGGTGCCTTTGCCGCTCTGCGCTTCATCGTAGCCGGAGTGTATGAGGAACACCTGCTCCACTTCGCCGTCACCGTCCCAGTCGTATTTGCTGAAATCGACATCCGGGTCTATCATCCTCACCGCTTCGGCAACCATCGTGGCAGGTAGCTTGTCGTCGCCGTTGGAGTTGTTGCCGCCGTAGTAGGAAAGGGAATGGCTCATCGTGACGGGGCCGGCGACGTCGAAGGAGAAGTCGAACAGCCCGTAGCTTGCAGCACGGAAATAGTCGCGGACGGAGCCGATGTTGATATTGTCGCTATAGCCGTCCTCGTTGAAGAAGCTGCGGAAGGTGTCGTTGGAGTATTTGAACGACACATCGGGGAACTGCACCAGTATGACCAGTCCGCGTTTACTGCCTATCATCGGCTCCCTGGCTTGCTCTCTGCTTCTTGCCCCTTTCCTTGAAGTCCTGGCAGCCTGCCGCTTTTGGGCTTTTGCCTGCCAGCGTGCACGGAGCATGTCGGCTTCCACGAAACGGGCGATGCCCAGGCTGTCGCATTGCAGGCAGCGTCCGTCGTCGGTTTGATAGAAGTGTAGCATTTCGTCGCCCATCAGGGTGGCTTCTATGGTGGACCCGTCCGAAAGGGTCAGGGTGTGGCGCTCCCGCTTTGCAGGAACGGCATACGTCGTCATGGCATAAAAGCCAATGAAGAGAAAGATGAGAATCTTGTACATCACCGCATCATTATTTTCTTGGTTCTTCCGTCCATACGGCGGACAATATACACACCGTGTTTGCATGAGAAGCGGTGCAACTCGTCGGCAAAGCATTCCCCAACCAGTCGTCCCCTCATGTCGTAGATGCGCACCCTCTCCGTGCTCTCTGTAATCTCGGAGATGGCGTCGGGGATGGCTCTGAAGGTCTCGCTCTCCGTCCATTGGCTGTTGCGGTAGCTGTCGCTGATGGCTTGGACGGCGAAGGTGTAGTCAACGTCGGCCTGCAGGTCGTTCAGCATGAAGGATGTGCCGGCAATGCTGTCCTCGGAAAGCACCAGCTCGCCCTCGCACCAGAGTCGGAGGTTGTAGAGTTCTGCTCCCTCCACGGCATCCCATACGGCGGTTGTGCTGCCGGGCATAGCATCTTCTTGTGTCAGGCCAACGGGGGCTTCGAGCGTGCCAAGAGGCATGGCCTTGACGGTGATGATGCCGTCCTTGCTCTCTTCGATGTCAACGAGCGGCTTGCCCATGTAGTTGCCAGTGAAGACCAGGCTGGCGGGCGTGGAGCTGTCGGTCAGCTCGTGATTGCCGGTGATGCCGGGGTAGGGGTTGCCCAGCAGACTTGTCTGCCATTCGCTGCTGCTTTTGGCATTGTTGGAGCCGATGAGGGAGTTGTTGGCGGGGATGATGGTCATTCGTTGGTGGTTGGCGTTGGTGTTCACGGTGTTTCCTGTCCACGAGCCTGCGTTGTAGTCAACATGATAGACCAGCATTCCGTGTCCGCGATTGCTGCATACGCCCCAGTCCCACTCCACAGCCTGGCGGTTGTCCAGGATGTAGTATTCGTCGGGATTGGCATCGTTCACCAACTTGTAGCCCTTGCCTCCCCTCCCGAAGCAGGCGAGGTGGAGGGTGCGCGGGCCGGTGATGACCTCCGTCTGCTGCCAGCCCATGAACTCGCGTTCGTAGGCAGTATAGCCGACAGGATATTTGGACTGCCGCGTGTACATGCCATAGTCCATCACGCTCCAGAAGTCCAGACCGAAGGCCACATTTCGGGTGTCGTAGAAGTCGGGCAGGCCAATGGCATGGCTTATCTCGTGGATGACGACACCCACGCCGTCGGGCTGCCAGTCTGTGATGACACCGCCGCTGGCTGCCGTCGGACGAAGCTCACAGCTGGAGGAGCAGCCGGAGATGGTGACGCCGTTGATAGTGTACGATGTCGGCATTTCCTTTGGCCAGATGGTGCTCTTGTCGCCGTAGCTGTTTGTGTAGTTCTGTCCGAGTCCGGCAAAGATGATGACGCACATGTCCACCTTTCCGTCGCCGTCGTTGTCGAAGGGCGTCCAGTCTTCCACCAGCGTCCGTGCCTTGGTAAAGGACTCGCGCACGAACGCGGAGTAGAGCGTGTCCTTAGAGCTTCCCCTGTCGCCTCCATAATAGCCATAGTTGTTGTCGAGCTGTACGGGGCCGATGATGGAGAACTCTGGCTGGAACTGTCCGAGGCTCTGGTCAACGAAGTACTGCCGCACGCTGCCCTTGTTGCCTGTAGAGCCGTAGATGTCCGTGCCGTTGAAGAAGTCGTCGTAGAAGCTCTGCACCTTTGTGTCGGTCTGAGCCACACTGAACTTCTTGTCCTTGAAGGCGGCGAGGATGACGGGAATCTTCTTCGTGCCCCAGGGCTTGACCAGTGCTGAAGCCACGCTGCCCACACGTCCCCGGGCACTGCGGGGGGCAGAGGGTAGGGTGGCGAAGTATTCCGTGACGGAGAACCCCGTGCTGTGGAACACGTTGT
>Ga0265298_10010165_pt1 | contig 11153 bp, 6 predicted proteins | sample AusTroGonzalo_MG_3_FD_193486 | JGI IMG/M metagenome (GOLD analysis project Ga0265298, IMG submission 193486) | Bovine rumen microbial communities from tropical cattle in Woodstock, Queensland, Australia - Gonzalo_01 | ecosystem: Host-associated > Mammals > Digestive system > Stomach > Rumen ...
AACGGGAGGAATCATCAGTGTCTGCAGAGGCTGTTTCACGGCAATGCCTTCCTTCTTACGCAGTGACAGTACGATGGTGGTAATACGCTGAGCAATGCTCATACGCTCTTCGAGGTCTTTATTGACGAGAGCCGCGTTGAATTCGGGGAATTTATCCAGATGCACGCTATCCAGAGCGCCACCAAGATCCTTATACAGCTGGTCGGCAAAGAACGGAGCGAATGGTGCCAACAGCTTGGCAACAGTCATCAGGCACTCATACAAGGTCTGATAGGCAGCCAACTTGTCGTTGTCCATCTCCTTGCCCCAGAAGCGTTTCTTGTTCAGACGAACATACCAGTTAGACAGGTCTTCATCGACAAAAGCATCGATGAGTCGTCCTGCACGTGTGGGGTCATAGCCGTCCATCTCCTGCTGAACACCCTGAACCAGTGAGTTCAGACAAGAGAGAATCCAACGGTCAAACTCAGGACGCTCGCTGACAGGAATCTGTGGTGTCTGCGGGTCGAAGCCATCCACGTTGGCATACATCGCAAAGAGCGAGTATGTATTATATAAGGTACCAAAGAACTTACGACTGATTTCAGCGACGCCCTCTGGGTCGAACTTCAGGTTGTCCCATGGTTCGCTATTCGTCATCATATACAGGCGCACAGCATCAGAGCCGTACTTGTCAATCATCTCAAACGGATTCACCACGTTACCCACGTGCTTTGACATCTTGTTGCCCTTGGCATCGAGCACAAGACCTGAAGAGATAACGTTCTTGAAGGCCACGCTGTCAAAAATCATCGTAGCAATGGCGTGCAACGTAAAGAACCATCCACGCGTCTGGTCAACACCCTCGTTGATGAAGTCGCAGGGGAAGGCAATACCTTTGTCGATGAGATCAGCATTTTCGAACGGATAGTGTACCTGCGCATAAGGCATCGAACCTGAGTCGAACCAAACATCAATCAGGTCAGTCTCACGCTTCATGGGCTTGCCACTCTCGCTGACCAGCACGATATAGTCCACGTATGGGCGGTGCAGGTCAATCTTGTCGTAGTTCTCCTTGCTCATATCGCCAGGTACGAAGCCCTGATCCTTCAGCAGGTTGCTCTTCATGAAGCCTGCATTGACGGCCTTCTCAATCTCATTATACAGCTCTTCAACGCTGCCGATGCAGATCTCCTCACCGTCTTCTGAGCGCCAGATAGGCAGTGGAGTACCCCAGAAACGTGAACGAGAGAGGTTCCAGTCGTTCAGGTTGTCGAGCCAGTTGCCGAAGCGACCTGTACCTGTTGACTCAGGCTGCCAGTTGATGGTCTTGTTGAGTTCTGACATGCGCTCCTTACAAGCTGACGACTTAATAAACCACGAATCCAACGGATAGTACAACACGGGCTTGTCAGTACGCCAGCAGTGAGGATAGTTGTGGACGTGCTTCTCAATCTTAAACACCTTGTTCTGAGCCTTCAGATCCATGCAGATAGAGATATCCAGCGTCTCGTCCTTGTCGGTCAGTGTATCGTCGTAGGCGTTCTTTACGTAACGGCCAGCGAACTTGTTCCACTCCTCAACGTTCACATAGTTCTTGACGAATTCCTCGTCGAGATCTTCGATGACGAAGTATTTACCCTGCAGGTCAACAACAGGACGCTCCTGACCCTTCTTGTCAATCAGTACAATCGGACAGATGCCAGCCTTCTTGGCTACGAAAGCATCGTCAGCACCGAAGTTCGGAGCGATATGTACGATACCAGCACCATCGTCAGTCGTTACGTAGTCACCAGGAATCACCTTGAAGGCATCGCCCATGGGCTTGATGGCAGGCATCAGCTGCTCATACTCCATACCAACGAGGTCAGTACCCTTATAACGAGCCACGATGCGATAAGGAATCAGCTTGGCACCCTTTTCGTAGGCGGGCAGTTCACCACCGTCGGTGATAGCGCCCTCAGCGGGCAAGTAAGCGTTCAGACGGGCCTCGGCCATCACGATCGTGATAGGTTCGGCAGTATAGGGATTATAGGTCTGTACAGCCACATAGTCAATCTTCGGACCTACGCAGAGGGCTGAGTTGGCAGCCAGTGTCCACGGTGTTGTCGTCCAAGCCAAGAAGTATGGTGTACCCCACTCTGCCATCTCGGGCTTCGGATTCTTCATCTTAAACTGAGCGGTACAGGTGGTATCCTTCACGTCACGATAGCAACCAGGCTGGTTCAACTCGTGGCTGGAAAGACCTGTACCAGCAGCGGGAGAATATGGCTGGATGGTATATCCCTTATACAGCAGACCCTTCTTGTAGAACTGCTTCAGCAACCACCACAGCGTCTCGATATACTTGTTGTCGTAGGTAATGTAGGGATTATCGAGGTCTACGAAGTAGCCCATTTTCTCCGTCAGGTCACGCCATTCCTGGGTGTACATCATCACATTCTGACGACACTTCTTGTTATAGTCCTCTGTAGAGATATACTTGTCGCTCTCCTTGTTGTCGATATCGGCCTTGGTAATACCCAACTCCTTCTCGACACCCAACTCTACGGGCAGCCCGTGGGTATCCCAACCAGCCTTACGCTTCACCTGGAAGCCCTTCATAGTCTTATAGCGGTTGAAAGTATCTTTGATACTACGCGCCAGCACGTGATGGATGCCAGGGTGACCGTTGGCTGAGGGGGGACCCTCAAAGAATACAAACTGCGGACAACCCTCCCGCTCCGTCACGGAGCGCCAGAAGACGTTTTTCTCCTTCCACATCTGCAGCACGTCATTGTTCGTCTGCGTCAAATTCAAGCCGTTGTGTTCGGCAAATTTCTTACTCATAAATTATCGATAATTTTTACTTTTCTCTTTTATTGAGATGCAAAGGTAAGCATTTTTTCGCAAACCACCAAATATAATTTGACGGAAAGTGTTAATCAAATATTAATGAAAATTCCAGCACTTCGCTTGTTGTCGTTGAAACAGCTGCAAATCCAGCTACCCTGAGGCCTACAGCCCATAACACAACTCCCTGACTATCAACAACAACTAACTGGCAACGCTTCTCGAAAACCGTCATCTTCAGGTCAGTCATCAGGTCGCTCAACAACTTCTTACCTTTCATGCCATAAGGCTGCATACAGTCTCCCTCTTCCACCCTACGGACAGTCAGCGGAAAGCTAACCTTCGCAGCATCAAGTGTCGCAACATGAGGCTCTTTAGAGACATAAACAGGCTTTTTACGCACCGAAAAACGTGTTTTCATGTCTAACACATACGTTCCCTCCTCAGGAATACGCATAGGTTTGAAGGGTTCCAATGCAGGTTCAACTATCAAGCGCCCACGATCCTTCAAGACGTCATAGCCCATCGCAGAACTCACAATCCGTCCCGTTTCTGCATCCAGAATCTGACGGACTTGATCACCGTTGAAACCGTATTTTTTGAGCCATTCAAATACTAAATATTCGCTTGAACCATATTTATCTAACTCGCTAATTTCTAACGTTTTGATATTATCAACATTTGCAATTATCGTGTTTAGCACCTGTTGCGCTTCTGCTAAATTCTCAGCCGTCCGCTGAATGTTTTCAACAACGGCAGGATTGAGTTTTCGGAGCAAGGGAAGCACTTCTAAGCGCACCACATTCCGCTGCACGTCGGTCTCCAGATTCGTACTGTCCGTAACGTATTTCTGCCCTTTTTCAACCAAAAAAGCCTCGATTTCCGCCCTCGAAACACACAAAAGCGGACGCAAAATATGGCCGTTTCGCGGCTGAATACCCGTCAAACCACGCAAGCCAGTACCACGCACAAGATTCAACAATACCGTTTCTACAGAGTCGTCGCGATGGTGAGCCACGCAGATACCCGCAGCACCAATATCCTGACGCAGCTGTTCAAACCAACGATAGCGCAGCTCACGAGCTGCCATCTCAATGCTTACCTTATGCAGCTCAGCATATTCGCGGGTATCAAAATGAGCACGGTGAAACGGGATGTTTTCATCTGCACACAGCTGCTCGCAGAACGCTTCATCCCTATCCGACTCTTCGCCACGTAGATGAAAATTGCAATGGGCGGCATGCACGTTGAAACCGCCATTTTTTAGTAGCAACAAAAGTGCCACACTGTCTGCACCACCGCTTAAAGCAACAATATATAATTCACTAGTTTTAAGCAGTTTATATTTTTCAATATATCGCTCTACTTTACTCCACATAGAGTACTAATCCCTTCAGGTACTCACCCTCGGGATGATAGATATTGATGGGGTGATCAGCAGGCTGATGCAACTGGTGCAGGATGCGCACCTTACGCTTGGCCAGTGCTGCTGCCGTGAATACCGCATTGCGGAAATGGTCTTTCGTAACCACCTGCGAACAAGAGAACGTAAAGAGGATGCCACCATGCTCGATTTTCTCGAAAGCCTTCTGGTTGAGTCGTGTATAGCCCTTCAGCGCATTGTGCAGGGCACCACGATGCTTGGCAAAGGCGGGCGGGTCGAGAATAATGAGGTTATAATTAGAACCTGCACGCTCCAAATACTTAAAGGCATCCTCGCAATAGGCCTCATGGCGGGCATCACCAGGGAAGTTCAACTCCACATTCTGCTTGGTCAGCTCGATGGCTTTTGCTGACGAGTCCACGCTATGTACCAGTTCAGCACCACCACGCATGGCATAGAACGAGAAGCCACCCGTATAGCAGAACATGTTCAGCACACGCTTGCCCTTCGAGAACTTCTCCAGCAACGAACGATTCTCGCGCTGGTCAACGAAGAAGCCTGTCTTCTGGCCTTTCAACCAGTCCACACGGAACTTCAGACCGTTCTCAGTAGCGATATTATTGTCAGAACCGCCCACCAAAAAACCATTCATATCGTCTGCCGTCATAAACGGCAGCGTGGTCTCACTCTTATAATAGATGTGCTTCACGCGTCCATCCATCACCTCGTTCAGTGCATGGGCTATCTCCTTGCGGCACAGGTGCATACCAATGGAATGGGCTTGCATGACAGCCGTCTCGTCATAGACGTCGATAATCAGGCCTGGCAGGTTATCACCCTCGCCATGAATCAGACGATAGGTATTGTTGTTGGGGTTATCGGCAATACCGATGGCCTGACGCATCTGCAGCGCCGACGAGAGGCGCGAATGCCAGAATTCATCGTCAATTTGAACGTCAGAGAACGTCAGCACACGCACGGCGATAGAGCCCTCCTGATAGTGACCGACAGCGATAAAATCGCCCGTATTTGTTACCACACGAACCACATCACCCTCCTGGATACCCTCATCAATACTGGCAATAGCACCAGAGAACACCCACGGATGGAATCTTATAAGACTCTCTTCCTTCCCTTTACGCAGCCGTACTTGTTTCATTGTCATCAACCTTTATCAGTTCATAATCGCCCGTCTGCTCCAGTCGTAACAGCTCTTCATAGAGCATGATACACGACCACGCATCGGTGGCGGCATACCCTTTCTGCTTATCACTCAAGATGTCTGCCTCCCAATTGGTCAGCTGTTCACGCTTGGAGATGCGCTGTCCGAAGAAGTTGGCATACAACTTCTGCAGACTCATATCCTCCACGCCTACCTCGCTGACACGGTTTTGCAGGTCTACGAAGTTACCGTTCTCAAAATCGCCAATACGATGCAATGAGTTCAGGTCGTCACGCAACGACAAGCCGATTTTCGGCACCTTAGTATCCTCCAACAGCCGTTTGACGGAGGGCGACATGCCCAACTGGTTCAGACGGAATAGAAAACAGACATCATAGCTCGACACCTGCAGAAGCGCCACCTGATGCACCTGTCCCTTCTTGAACGACGGACGGGTCTCCGTGTCCAAACCCAGAATGGGTTGTGACAACAGATAGCGCACCGCTTTCTCAGCCTCGCGCTCTGTCAAGACTACCACGATACGCCCTTCGAAAAGCACTCTCGGCAAGGCGCCAATCTTTGATTTGTCGTATTTGCTATATATTGTTTTCTTCATTTGGGGTGCAAAGTTACTAATTATAATTCATAATTCACAATTCATAATTCATAATTATTTTAAAAATTCCTCTACATTATGATGGATTATAAGAAAATATTTGTAATTTTGCAATTCGTAATAATAAATAATGTATGGCAAAAAAGAAAACAAGCAAGGCTTCCGAAAAAACAGCATCATCGCTGAAAGAAGCCTTAGGTATTGACAAGATATTCTTCAACGAGCGCATCAACTTCGTGATAGGCTTCTGTCTGCTTATTATTGCAGGCTATCTGATATGGGCCTTTATCTCGTACTTCGCTACGGGATCCGCCGACCAGAGTCTGATAGAATCGCCACGCGACGGTGAAATCTTGAACGAGGCACGCGAATTCCAGAACTCCTGTGGTTCGCTGGGCGCCTATGCATCACACTTCTTCATCAAGCGCTGCTTTGGCCTGTCTGCCTTCTTCGTGCCCATCTTCATGATGATGGTGGCTGTCACCATGATGCGAGCTTACAAGGTACGTCTGCTGAAGTGGTTCATGTCGCTGGCCATCATCATGATATGGTCATCGGTGACGTTTGCGAAGTTCCTGGCACCGTTCTTTGAAGATGCTTGCTTCAACCCTGGCGGCGACCACGGACTGGCGCTCTGTCAGCAGATTGAGGGTCTGTTGGGTGTGCCTGGTCTGACAGCTATTCTGGGCTTGTCGGCAGTAGCCTTCCTGGTTTACCTCAGCATGGAGACCGTCATCATCATCCGCAAGTTCTTCAATCCTCTGCACTACCTGAAGAAGATTCCTATGACCATCAATGTGGGAGGTGGCGACGAAGAGTCTACCAATGAGAATCCAGACGCCGACCGCGTCTATGACAATCCTGAGACCGAAGAAATCACCTTTAGTGTAGACGACGATTCAGTCGTCGTCAAACAAGCCCCCATAGAACCTGTCAAGACGCAGGAGCCTGACGAAGAGGATGAAAAAGAAGAAGAAACGTCCGACGATACCGAGTTTGTCATTGAGGAGACCGAAGAGGAGGAGACGGCAGACGGCAAGAGCGTAGCAGGCAACTATGGCGACATCTCTACGCCCTACGACCCCAAGCGCGACTTGGAGAACTACAAATACCCCACCCTCGATCTGCTACAGCAGTACGAGAGCGACGGCAAGCCGTTCATCGATATGAACGAGCAGAACACCAATAAGAACCGTATTGTTGACGTGCTGCGTAACTTCGGTGTGGAGATTAGCAGCATCAAGGCTACCGTAGGTCCTACCATCACGCTCTACGAGATTACACCTGCTCCTGGCGTGCGCATCTCGCGCATCCGTAACCTGGAGGACGACATCGCCCTGTCACTCTCTGCCCTCGGCATCCGTATCATCGCGCCGATTCCTGGCAAGGGAACTATCGGCATCGAGGTTCCTAACGCCAAGCCTGCTACGGTGTCTATGCGTTCTATCCTTGACTCGAAGAAGTTCCAGGAGTCTACGATGGAGCTGCCTTGTGCCGTCGGTAAGACCATCACCAACGAGGTCTTCATGTTCGACCTCGCCAAGGCTCCTCACCTGTTGGTAGCTGGTGCTACTGGTCAGGGTAAGTCTGTTGGTCTGAACGCCATCATCACCTCACTACTTTATAAGAAACACCCCGCAGAGCTGAAGATTGTACTGGTAGACCCGAAGAAGGTGGAGTTCAGCGTCTATGCAAGCATTGAGAACCACTTCCTGGCAAAGATTCCCGATGACGAGGCCGATCCCATTATCACGGACGTCACCAAGGTGGTACGCACCCTCAATTCGCTGTGTAAGGAGATGGACACCCGCTACGACCTGCTGAAGATTGCACAGGCTCGTAATATCAAGGAGTATAACAAGAAGTTCATTGACCGCCAGCTCAATCCCGAGCACGGCCACCGCTTCATGCCATACATCGTGGTGGTTATCGATGAGTTCGGTGACCTGATTATGACGGCTGGTAAGGAGGTGGAGCTGCCTATCGCACGTATTGCCCAGCTGGCTCGTGCCGTAGGTATCCACATGATTATCGCTACCCAGCGTCCTACCACGAATATCATCACGGGTACCATCAAGGCCAACTTCCCAAGTCGTATCGCCTTCCGTGTCGGTGCCATGATTGACTCACGTACCATCCTCGACCGCCCAGGTGCCCAGCAGTTGGTAGGTCGTGGTGACATGCTCTATCTGAACGGTGGCGAACCCGTCCGCGTACAGTGCGCCTTCGTTGATACGCCAGAGGTGGAGAAGATCAATACGTTCATCTCCGACCAGCAGGGATATACCTCTGCCTTCGAGCTGCCTGAGCCTGACACTGACGACGGCGATGGTGGCGAGAGCCGTGATGTAGACATGCAGCATCTCGACCCGATGTTCGAGGATGCCGCCCGTCTCATCGTCCGTGAGCAGAGCGGTTCTACGAGTCTCATTCAGCGTAAGTTTGCTATCGGCTACAACCGTGCCGGTCGCCTGATGGACCAGCTGGAGAAGGCTGGCATCGTTGGTGCCGCCCACGGCAGCAAGCCTCGCGAAGTATTGATTATGGACGAAACGTCCCTCGAAAACCTGTTAGCACAATGGAAAGGATAAACGTTAGTGCCCGATGGTTTACCCATCGGGGAATAATCTCCCTGCTCGCACTTGTGATGGCTTTGCCCATCAGTGCCCAGACCGCCAAGCAGGTGCTCGACAAAACGGCAGGTATTGTCGCTGCCAAGTCGGGTGCCAAGGCGTCGTTCTCCATCAAGAGCGACCAGATGAATGCCAGCGGCACCATCGCCATCAAGGGTAAGAAGTTCCAGGCAACGATTCCTCAGGCCACCATCTGGTTTGACGGAAAGACGCAATGGACCTACCTGAAGAAGAACGAGGAGGTCAATGTGGCCAATCCAACGGAGTCAGAACTGGCAGCCATCAACCCCTACAACTTCATCTATATGTACCAGAAGGGCTACAAATATACGATGGAGAAGAAAAACGGCAGTTTCATCGTACACCTGACGGCTACCGACAAGCGTGGCATTCAGGAGATGTATATCACCGTCAACCAGAAAACCTACATTCCATCACAGATACGCATGAAGCAGCAGAAAGGTTGGACAACCATCGACATCAGCAACTTCAAGCAAGCCAAGCTCTCCGATGGAATGTTCCGTTTCAACTCAAAAGACTTCCCCAACGCTGAAGTAATCGACCTTAGATGAACAAAATTAAACTATTCTTTCTATTGCGCAAGAATGTGAAGTTGAGCAACAAGCGCAACGTCATGTTTGAAGCCAACCAGTATGGCAAACTGTTTGGGTATATCATGTTATCCATCTTTGCCGTAGAGTTTATTGCACTGGGAACCTTCTTCGGATGGCTCGCCGCCAAGGAGCAGACGCCAGAGATGGTGCTCTACTTCATGCCCTTCCTGCTGATTCTGGACTTCGGTGCCCGTTTTGCCACCCAGCAGACTCCCATGATGCTGGTGAAACCGTACCTATTGACACCTATCAGCAAATATAGCGCCATCGAGTGTTTCCTCATCCAGCAGCTGTTGGATGGAGGCAATTTCATCTGGATGACGCTGTTCCTGCCCTATACCTTTATCGTCTGGTGTGGCGGTATGACGGGATGGGCAGCCATCGGCATGCTCTGCCTGCTACACCTCATGGTACTGGTCAACAGCCAGTGGTACCTGCTGATACGCACCCTCGTCAACCAGCACATGCTCTGGTGGCTGTTGCCTGCCACCTTCTATGGCTCGATGATAGTACCGTTCTTCGTGTTGTCAAGCAGCCAGATTAATGCTGTTTTCGATTTCCTGGGTGATGTACTCTCTGGCCACGTCTTCTCGTGGTGGACTTTCGGTATCTTCGCCATCCTCTTCATCATACTGTTTGCCATCAACCGTCGTATGCAGATGGGACTCATCTACGATGAAATCAGCAAAAAAGAGAAGACCAAGCTGAAGCATGTGTCAGAATTCAAGGCCCTGAACCGCTTCGGACAGATTGGCGAATACCTCAAGCTGGAGATTAAGAGCACCATGCGCAACAAGGCCATCCGTGCCCGTTTCATCCAGGGTGTCTGCTTCATCACCTTCTTCTCGATGGCCATCGCCTTCCTCGACATCTATCGCACCAGCTTCGAGCGCAACTTCTTCTGCCTCTACTGCTTTGTCTTCTTCGGCTCTGTCAACCTCACCAAGGTGATGTGTCCCGAAGGCAACTATATTGACCTGCTGATGGTTCATGAGGAGAACATCCTGACACTGCTGCGTGCCAAGTACTACTACTATTGTGGCGTACTGCTGTTGCCCTTCCTCATCACCCTCGTCCCCGTCTTCATGGGTAAGTTCTCATTGATTATGGTGCTGGCCTATCTCTTTACGGTGACAGGCCCCATCTACTTCCTACTCTTCCAGATGGCCATCTACAACAAGCAGACGCTGCCGCTCAACGAGAAGCTGACGGGCAAGAACCAGATGGAGAACAAGTGGCAGATCATCGTCTCCATGACGACGATGTTTGCGCCAGTCATCATCATAAGCCTGCTACAACTCGTCTTCTCGGCAAATGTCGCCTACTGGATTCTCTTCCTCAGCGGTCTGGCCATCACACTCACCGAGCCCTACTGGTTGCGCAGCATCTACCGTCGCATGATGCTGCGTCGCTACGAGAACCTCGAAGGTTTCCACGCTTCAAGATAATGCATCATTCATCATTATGAAGACGATACTCATTCAGGTTGGTAAGACCGTCAATAAACACTTCCAGATAGGCATCAACGACTATGTGGAGCGCATCGGCCACTATATGCCTTTCGAGGTCGTCACCATTCCCGAACTGAAAAATACAAAGAATCTCACGGAGGAACAACAGAAGCTGGCAGAGGGCGAACTCATCCTCAAACAGCTGCAGCCCTCTGACACCGTCGTCTTGCTCGATGAGCACGGCAAGGAGTTCCGTAGCATCGAGTTTGCCCGTTGGCTGGAACAGAAGCAGCAAACCGCCCGCCGTCTCATCTTCGTCATCGGAGGCCCCTACGGCTTCTCACAGGCCGTCTACAGCTGTGCCAACGAACAGCTCAGCCTCTCTAAGATGACCTTCTCCCACCAGATGATACGCCTCACCTTTACCGAGCAAATCTATCGCGCCTGCACCATCATCAAGGGCGAACCCTACCACCACGAAT
>Ga0265298_10010166_pt1 | contig 11152 bp, 13 predicted proteins | sample AusTroGonzalo_MG_3_FD_193486 | JGI IMG/M metagenome (GOLD analysis project Ga0265298, IMG submission 193486) | Bovine rumen microbial communities from tropical cattle in Woodstock, Queensland, Australia - Gonzalo_01 | ecosystem: Host-associated > Mammals > Digestive system > Stomach > Rumen ...
CAACCGCGTCTGTACAAGCGCTTTACGGTAGGTCAACTCATGACGTCTCCGCTTGCGGTACTGCGTTTTGACTTACCGATGGAGAAAGTGATGGAGACCTTTGAGGACACCGGTGCATGGAACCTGCCGGTAGTGGACCAGGATCGTCGGTACCTCGGCTTTGTATCCAAATCGAAAATATTCAACTCCTATCGCCATGTGCTTGTGCATTTCAGCGAGGAGTAAAAGACTAAAATGCTACAATTTATGCAAATATCGGAACGTGTAAATAAGATTGCTGCTTCGCAGAGTCTGGCGATGGCGGCGCGCTGTCGCGAGATGAAAGCGGCAGGAGTGGACGTAATCAGCATGTCGCTCGGTGAACCGGATTTTGATACGCCGGAGCATGTGCGTCGTGCTGCACAAGAGGCCATAGAAAATCATTGGTCGCATTACGGACCCGTACCGGGTATCCCGTCCTTGCGTGCCGCTGCGGCTGCGCAGCAGAATGCGGTCACTGGTAATGCTATCACTTGGCAGGCCGAAGATGTGATAGTTTCCGTAGGGGCTAAAATGGCTATTTTCAATGCCGTGCAGACTGCTATCAATCCCGGCGATGAAGTGATCATCCCCATGCCGAGTTGGGTCAGTTACGGCGAGATGGTAAAACTGGCAGAAGGAGTAGTGGTACCCGTTCAGACGCGTTATGAAGAAGATTACTGCCTGACGGCCGAACAACTGCGTGAAGTGCTCACTCCGCGTACACGCATGATCATCCTCTGCAGTCCCAATAACCCTACCGGTTCTGTTTATTCCCGTCAACGGATGGCGGAACTGGTGGAGGTACTGCGCGAGTATCCTCAAGTGATCGTACTGGCAGATGAGATATACGCCTCCATCGTGTATGGCGAACCCGCTACTTCGTTTGCTGCTTTCGCCGAGTTAGCGGATCGTCTGATCATCATCAACGGTGTAAGCAAAGCTTATGCCATGACCGGCTATCGTATCGGATGGATGATGACCAAAGATAAAGCGTTCCTTGCTGCATGCACCCGTTTGCAGGGACAACAACTGACATGCGCCACGATGGTAGCGCAGAAAGCAGCCGAAGTGGCATTAACCAGTCCGCAAGATACGGTAGAAGCTATGCGTCAGGTTTTCGAAGAGCGCAGAAACCTCATCTGCCGTTTGGCAGCAGAGATACCGGGATTCAAGTTCCGTGAACCCCAAGGTGCTTTCTATCTCTTTCCGGATGTGACAGCACTGGGAACGGGTGACGAAGTGGCAGAAAGACTACTGGAGAAAGCGCATGTGGCTACCGTGTCCGGTTCGGCATTTGGCTATCCCTCCTGTATCCGTCTCTCATATGCCATCAGTACGGAGGAAATATCCGAAGCGATGCGACGCATAAAAGAAGTGCTAACCGACTAAAAACAAAGAAGGATGTCTCCCGACATCCCAATCTTTTTACTTAACCTTAAATCTAATACCATGAAAAACACGGTGCAAAAGTACTGCTTTTTGACGATATGACCAAATAATTTCTCAAAAAAATGTTATAAAACATAATTTTGTCATGTTTACTTGTCAAAATGTAGCCTAATTGTCACCGAATATATCATTTTATTTCTCGTCTAATAAATCCGGTCTTCTTTCCATAGTGTGCGCTAGAGATTGCTCGTACAGCCATTCTTCTACCTTTGCCTGATGACCACTCAAGAGGATATCCGGTACTTTCCATCCTTTGTAATCGGCCGGTCGTGTATAGACGCCCGCTTCCAACAATCCGTCTTGGAATGAATCGTTCAGGGCACTCTCTACATCCCCCAGTGCACCTGGCAAAAGACGAACGATCGCATCGGTCATCATAGCAGCCGGCATCTCACCTCCCGTAAGCACAAAATCACCGATACTGTACTCGCGCGTGATCAGATGGTCCCTTACACGTTGATCCACGCCTTTATAATGACCGCAAAGGATGATAATATTCTCTTTGAGAGACAACTCATTAGCCGCTTTTTGGTCAAAGCGCTCTCCGTCAGGGGCTGTGAAAATGATTTCGTCATAGTTGCGCTCTGACTTCAGTTGCGAGATGCAGCGATCGATTGGCTCAATCTGCAGCACCATTCCGGCACCGAAACCAAAGGCATAATCATCCACTTTGCGATGTTTGTCCAAGGTCCAATCCCGTAAGTTATGCACGTAAATCTCGCAAAGACCTTTGTTCTTCGCGCGCTGAATGATAGAATGGTTGAGCGGTGACTCAAGCAATTCCGGACAACATGTGATAATATCGATTCGCATTTCTAACCGTTTAACGTTTTCTTGAAAAGAAAACCATTTTAACTATTTAACGTGACGAAGTCACTCTAAGGCACTGGGTCATATCCGCTTCCTCCCCAAGGATGACAGCGGCAGATACGCTTGATACCTAACCAACCGCCTTTGAAAATCCCGTATTTAAGCACGGCTTCCACCATGTATTGGCTGCAAGTGGGGGTAAAGCGACAGGATGGAGGCGTTAAGGGAGAAATGAACGCGCGGTAAAAATAAACCGGCAGCAAAAATAGCTTCCTTACGACTGTTCTGATATCTTCTTTAGTGACTTGCATACTGCTTTTTCGATGATGGCAAAGGGTTGTTCGTCTTTATCCATGTAATTGAAGGCGATTTGATAATGTCCTTCTCCTAACATATCCTGGTGCAAGCGATAGGCTTCCCGCATTAAGCGCCGCATATGATTGCGTTTGACCGCCCGTTTGAAGAGCGATTTGGGTGCCCATACAAGCACTTGCGTTTCCCCTTCCGTTGGTTGATAGGTCACTCGTAGCGGCCATGCCACAAACCGTTTCCCCTCTTTGTACAACTGGGCGATACGGAGTTGACCGCATAGTCTGCTATGTTTCGGAAAACTATTCACCATTATTGATTCTTCTCCAGGTAATCGGCGATTGCCATCGGAAGCGAAGCAAACGCTTTGCCCGGTCCGGCTTCAATATCCACACGGAACCCCGCTTCGTCCAATGCGCGTACTGTACTTTCTCCAAATGCCGCTATTAGCGTTTTGCCTTGTTCCCACTGGGGGAAATTCTCTCGTAACGAAGTGACACCCGCGGGGGTGAAGAGTGCAATCAGATCGTAGTCAAACGGTTTTTCTTCCGGCCACGGCGTAGTCACCGTCCGATACATAATAGCAGGTTTGACTTCCACTCGATTCTCGGCGAACATATTGATCGCGTCTTGGTTATGAATATCGGAGAGCACCATTAGATAGCGCTCGTTGGGACGACGGTGCATCGCCGGAAGGATATCTTCGAATTTATTACCCGATTCGGGGAAGAAGACCTTCCGTTTGCGATAATTGATAAATTTCTGTAAATAAAGACCTACCGATTCGGAGTTGCAGTAGTAATGCATCGAATCCGGCACATTGAGTCGCATCTCTTCGCACAAACGGAAATAATGCTCTGCGCCTAGTTTGGAATTGAGAATAACAGCGGTATAATCCAACGGATTGATATGCTGCTGGCGAAATTCGCGTGCAGACAGACCTTCAATATGAATAAATTGGTAGAATTCACATTGAACGCCGAATTGCTCTTCCAAACGGGAGTAGGGGTTATGCGCCGTTTCGGGGCGCGGTTGAGAAAATAGAATCTTTTGTATCATATGATCGATATCGTTTTCGAACCAAAGTAGAAGAGTAACCCGAGGGGTAACACTTCCAATGTGCATATATAGAGGGCTACATATACAATAGCCATCGGAGATTGAATATAATTGCGCACCATGCGAAAGAGACATAATAATAGGAATAACACCGCTACACAGCCCAGTATCCAACCATTCACTGTACAGCTTCCAATACGCATCGCAACCAACAGAGCAGGGTACAGGATGCAACTCACGATTGTGGTGATGTCTCCGTATTGCTCGTATGCAGGCGAGAAACGGCGGGAGATCTGGAAGGTGTAATCCAGTACGCTATTGCATAACATCTTACCTACCAGTACCGCCAGAATAATTCCACATATAGCGGCATATGCTCCGAAATGGCAGTCGCCTTCCCTATAGAGGCATAGGTATAAACCCATCCCGATGGTGCCGATGCGGAAAATGGTCATCATAACTTGACCCGGAAAATTCACCGGTGCATCTCTGTAGGTGCGTTCGTTGCGGGAAAAGAGGGAGGAAGTAGCTTGACTGATCACGCCGGGTTGCAATAACTCACCCAGTACTGCACATAACAACAGTACCAGCATCGTCCATCCGCACCATGGAGCGCTCATCGGAGATAATATGTGACTTATTCCATCCATAAATATAGTTTATCGCCGCGACGGATAAGTGTATCTGTCTTGAGCGAGAAATATTGTCCTTTCTCTATACGTTGCGTCGGATGACCTTTCGCATCGCGCAATCCTTCCGCCTTACATTCATATACACCCGTGGTCTCACCGGTAATCAGCAGTTCTTGTCCTTCTTCAAGCGCCTCTACCGCTTCTACCAAAAATTCCGCCACGTTCAGGTTCTTGAAGAAATTCGTGCATTTGGCGGCATATACTTTTTTGCGCGTCGCTTTATTCCCATACGAATGTGTCCATTCACCCAAACGCTGACCTTGATAATATCCGTCCCAGAATCCGCGGTTGAACACCCGACTTAGTCGTTCGTTCCAATCGGCTATCTTAGGTTCAATCACTGCATCATCGGCATACTCACCGCGTTGCCAGGCTTCCACCGCTTCTTTGTAACAACCCACAACAGTAGATACATACTCCGCACCGCGGGCACGACCTTCGATCTTAAGTACCCTCACACCGGCATCGAGCATCTTATTCAGGAAATGAATCGTCTTCAGATCCTTGGGAGACATGATATACTGATTATCTACATCCAGTTCCAGATCCGAAGACTTGTCCTTGACGGTATAACCGCGTCGGCAAACCTGAACGCACGCACCTCTATTGGCGCTCAGACCGTAGTTGTTGAGACTGAGGTAACATTTCCCGCTAACGGCCATACATAGCGCACCGTGACAGAACATCTCAATGCGGATTGGTCGACCGCTGCGTCCGCATATATGCTGCGCCTCGATATCGCGATAGATAGAGGCTACCTGCTCCATATTCAACTCCCGGGCCAAAACGACCACATCGGCAAACTGTGCGTAGAACTTAAGTGCCTCCGTATTGGCGATATTAAGTTGGGTAGACAGGTGAACTTCCTGACCGATAGCATTGGCGTACTGCATAACCGCGATATCGGAAGCAATAACCGCATCAACACCTACGGCATGTGCCTTGTCTACGATTTCACGCATCAGCGGCAGATCCTCAGGATACATGACGGTATTAACCGTCAGGTAGGTCTTCACACCAGCTTCCCGACAAGTCGCCACAATAGTCGCCATATCATCCGTGGTAAAGTTCACCGAACTGCGGGCTCGCATGTTCAGGTGCTCAATACCAAAATAGACACTGGTAGCTCCGGCATGAATCGCCGCAGCCAAACTCTCCCAGCATCCTACCGGAGCCATGATCTCTATTTGTGATAGATGGTTTGTCATCTGTGCTTTAACAAATACTCCGCTATTTGTACCGCGTTTAATGCGGCCCCTTTACGAATCTGGTCACTCACGCACCAGAAACTAAGACCGCAATCATCGGTCAGGTCTTTTCGTATCCTACCGATAAACACTTCATCTTTACCACTCAAAAAGAGCGGCATAGGATATATCTTGTTCTCCGGTTCGTCCATCAGCACGCAGCCTTGCGCATTGGCAAAAGCCTCTTTAGCCTGCTCTACACTCACCGGTTTCTCTGTTTCAATCCATATACTCTCGCTGTGTGCTCGCAAAGAGGGAACACGCACACAAGTGGCACTCACCTTCACGTCGGAGTGCATGATCTTACGAGTCTCATGGTACATCTTCATCTCCTCTTTGGTGTAACCGTTATCGGTGAATGCATCAATATGCGGGATGAGATTATACGCCAATTGATACGCGAACTTATTCACCGTCACTTCTTCTCCGTTCAGCACCTGACGGTATTGTGTCTCCAATTCCTTCATCGCTTGTGCACCGGCACCCGAAGCGGCTTGATAAGTAGCTACATGTACGCGCTTGATATGACTGATCTGCTCAATCGCTTGCAAAGCCACTACCATCTGAATAGTCGTGCAGTTTGGATTAGCGATGATATGCCGCGGACTGCTCAAGGCATCCTTCGCATTCACCTCCGGTACTACCAATGGTACATCCTCGTCCATGCGGAAAGCCGACGAGTTATCAATCATGATGGCACCAAAACGGGTGATATCCTTCGCGTATGCACGTGACACGCTCGCACCCGCGGAGACAAAAGCAATATCGACGCCCTTGAAAGCGTCGTCGTGTTGCAGCAGTTGAACGGTGTGTTCTTTGCCGCGGAAAAGGTATGTGGTGCCGGCACTTCGTTCCGAACCGAATAAACGGAGTTCGGAAATCGGGAACTGCCGCTGTTTAAGTACAGCCAACAGTTCCTGTCCGACGGCGCCAGAGGCGCCTACGATGGCAATAACCATAATTAAGCCAATGCTACTACGAGTTCAGCCTCACCCTCAGCGAAGGTTACTTTACCCTCGCGAGCGAGCCATCCGAGTGCCAGATACAGCTCCTCGTTCTTGAGCTTGGTAGCTTTCTTCAGTGCCTTCAAACCGAGAGCACCGTTCGACAGTGCGCCCCAAATAGCGCCTGCGTTCTGACCAATTGTTGTAATCATAATACCTTAAATAATTAATTGTGACTAATAGGAGTGATATAAGGGTCACTCTTCCCATTTCTTAAATATCAGACATGCGTTGTGACCGCCGAAACCGAAGGTGTTGCTTAGCGCATACTTGATATCGCGTTTCTGCGCCTTATCGAACGTGAAATTGATACGGTAATCAATCTCTTCGTCGTTATCCTCCGGATCATGATTGATCGTCGGCGGAATGATTCCGTCCTTCAGCGCCATGATACAAGCCAAAGCTTCTACGGCTCCCGTAGCACCTATCAAGTGACCGGTCATAGACTTGGTCGAATCCAGATTCATCTCGTATACATGCTCTCCGAAAACGCGCTGGATAGCTTTCACTTCCGTTACATCACCCAACGGAGTAGATGTACCGTGTGTATTAATGAAATCGATCTGCTCCGGTGCCAAACCCGCATCCTTGAGTGCCAAACGCATGACGCGCTCTGCGCCCTTACCCTCCGGGTCCGGTGCCGTCATATGGTATGCATCCGAAGTCATACCTTCACCTACAATCTCTGCGTAGATCTTCGCACCGCGGGCTTTGGCATGCTCGTATTCCTCCATGATCAGACAAGCTGCGCCTTCGCCTAATACGAACCCGTCTCTACTCTTCGAGAACGGACGGCTGGCCGTGGACGGCGACTCATTGCGGGTAGATAAAGCATGCAGACTGTTAAACCCTCCAATACCCGTGTAGGTCACATCCGCGTCCGCACCTCCGGTCAACAGTACGTCCGCATGACCCAGACGAATCTGGTCAAAAGCTGAACCTACAGCGTGGGACGAAGAGGAACAAGCGGTGGAAACCGAGAAACTCGGACCTCCCAAACCGAAGCGGATGGAGATCTGACCGGCAGCAATACTCGGGATGGCCTTCGGGATCATAAACGGATTGAAACGAGGTACACCATCGCCTTTCGCGAAATCAATAATCTCCTCCTCGGTGGACTGTAAACCACCCATGCCGCTACCCCATATAACACCTACACGACTGCGGTCCTCCTTCTCTAAATCGATACCACTGTCGCGCAGTGCCTCATCAGCTACACACACCGAGAACTGAGAGTAGCGATCCATCTTTCGCGCCTCCTTGCGATCCATCACGGATGAAGGGTCAAAGTCTTTTACTTCGCCCGCAAACTGCGTCTTGAATAAACTCGCATCAAAAGCTGTGATGGGCGCTATGCCGCTTACTCCGTTTACCAGGGAACGCCAAGTAGCCGGTGCAGAATTACCCACCGGAGTCAAGGCTCCAAGACCTGTTATTACAACTCGTTTTAATTGCATCTTTATCGAATGTACTTATAAAAAGCATACGAGTTTACAGATTGCCCGTAAACTCGTAAACCACTTGTGGAAGCGAATTAATTCATTGCATTTTCCACATAAGCGATCGCGTCACCTACGGTAGCAATCTTCTGTGCATCCTCGTCCGGAATGGAAATACCAAAATCCTTCTCAAACTCCATAATCATCTCCACGGTATCCAAAGAATCTGCACCCAGATCGGTCTGGAAGTTAGCATCGTTCGTTACTTGAGATTCCTCAACGCCAAGCTTATCAACGATAATCGCTTTCACTTTTGCATCAATTTCTGCCATAATACTAAATCTTTAAAAGTTAATATTTATGTGTGTTTTATTAATTTTCTATCCTGTCTATATTCGCCTATTTCGCAAATACGGCACAAAATTACTGCTTTTTTCTGAAATACGCAAATTTTTTTGTTTTAATTTTTATTTTTGTCACCTAAAAATAGCATTATTTTGCCTAAATAGGCACCTGATTTGCTCATTTGGCATACCGGAATGCTATCTCCGTCCAAATTGGCAACCCGCAAATGATCATACAATTGATGCGTATGACCACCAATCACCACATCGATTCCACGTGTGCATCCAACCATCGAAACATCGCAGACATCCTCCGGAGCTTTGCCGTACGTACCCATGTGACTAAGACATACTACCACGTCGCATCCTTGTGCCCGTAAGGTATCTGCCATCGCTTGCGCAATAGGATACGGTTCTAAATACAAAGCCGGTAAGAAATTCTTATCGGAGATCAAACCCTTAGGGTCGCATCCTAAACCGAATATACCAATCTTCAAACCTCCTTTGCGTACAATAGTATACGGCTTAATAATCGATTCCAACGCAGTGCCCGTGAAATCATAATTGGCGCATACGACAGGGAAATGGGCCGTCTTCAGCACTTCTGCCATGGTGTCCAAACCGTTATCGAACTCATGGTTACCCAACGTAGCCGCATCGTATCCCATCCTATTCATCGCGCTAATCTCCACACGACCGTGATAGAAATTGAAATACGGTGTACCTTGACAAAAATCACCGGCATCAACCAGCAGTAAGTGTTTATCCGCCTTGCGTTCCTCACGGATCAAACCCATGCGATGCGCATAACCGCCTTGACCGTTAGCCTTCGGCTCTATCTGCGAATGCGTGTCATTCGTATGCAATATCGTCAGATGATCTTGCGGCGTACATGCGGCAAGAAAAAAACTTGATAATAGATAAAAAATGAATGAATACGTCTTCATGGTTAGAATCGTTTATTTATTTCTTCATCGCTCAGCAACGATATAATCGTTTTTCCCTTTGCGGTACGCGCGTATTGCGGCAGTTCTACCAGTTTGGTAACCAATTCCCGCATCTCATCTTCATTCAGTATCTTACCATAAGGAATCGCTGCGTCTTCCGCCATCGTAGATGCGATTTGTTCGCGCCATTCGCGTTGCGTATCTGCTCCCCGTTCACGTACATTGTGAATAATATCTTGCACCACCAAAACCGCGGATTGGTTCACTAATTGCGCAGGTAGACCCTGTATGGAGAAACTATCTGGACTGAGTTGTTCAATATCAAAACCAATCGACCGCAGGTCTGGTAACATATGATCTACTAATACCATCTCATCCGGCGGTAATACCAGCACTTCCGGGAAAAGCAACTGCTGCATCGAACCTTGCGTCAAACTCAGTTGTCCCATAAATTGATGGTATAGAATAGCGGTATGGGCACGACGCTGGTTAATCAGCACCAACCCATGACTCGTTGGCAGGATAATATACTTACCCGCATACTGCCATAGCGGACAAGAACTTACATCTTCCGGTTTGAGCAGATCATCATTGAGCGAAGCACTCATTCCCTCATTGAGTTCGCTTTGCGAACGATCATTCTTTAATCCGTCATACAAACTTTCCCAATGGTTCACCGGGCGTTGCTGATCTACGTAGGAATGGCGGGTGTTAAAAGGATTATATCCCGGATCAACCGTCACTTTCGGTTGACTAACCGGATGCGTCTGAGCCACGGGGATATCGATACTTCCAGTCGTGTCAAAATCAATCTGAGGAGCCAGCGTAAACTTACCCAACGCTTCCCGTACCGATGCCATCAAGATCTGAAAAATCGTCTGCTCGTCAGCAAACTTGATTTCCGTCTTCGTCGGATGAATATTAACGTCAATAGCTTCCGGAGCAATCGTGAAATAGATGAAGAACGACGGCTGATAGTCATTGGCCAGCATACCCGAATAGGCCGTCTGCACCGCCTTCAAAAAATACGGATGACGCATATACCTGCCGTTTACAAAGAAATACTGCTCTGATTTCTTGGTCGCGTTCTCCGGTTTCACTACAAACCCGTGTATAGACACCAGTTCCGTATCTGTATTGATATCTACGAAAGCCGAGGTGTAGACATTCTTCTTCGGGTTCCCGAACACCGCCTCGATCCGTTGTTTCTCGCTTCCTGCCGGCAATTCCAGCAATATCTCATCGTTATGCACAAAAGTGAAACTAACCTTTGGATACACGAGAACAATATGATAGAACTCCGTCAGCAGATTACGCAACTCCGTCTGGTCGGTCTTAAGAAACTTACGCCGTACAGGTACATTAAAGAACAGGTTGCTTACTTTGATATTCGTTCCTACCGGACAACTGCATGGTTCCTGGCGCACTACATCCGAACCGTGGATCTCTAATAGCGTACCCGTCTCATCCTCTTTGCGCCGCGTGGTCATCTCCACTTGTGCTACGGCGCAGATACTCGCTAATGCCTCTCCGCGAAAACCCATCGTGCGCAAACTGAATAAGTCCTGCGCCTCCCGAATCTTACTCGTCGCATGGCGTTCGAAAGCCAAACGGGCATCCGTCTCACTCATTCCGATACCGTCATCTATTACCTGCAGAAGCGTTCGACCCGCATCACGAACAATCACCTGCACACGGGTAGCACCCGCATCCAGACTGTTCTCCACGAGCTCCTTCAGACATGATGCGGGACGTTGGATCACTTCACCCGCTGCAATCTGATTCGCTACACTATCCGGTAATAAATGAATAATATCCATGCTTCATCGCG
>Ga0265298_10010168_pt1 | contig 11151 bp, 6 predicted proteins | sample AusTroGonzalo_MG_3_FD_193486 | JGI IMG/M metagenome (GOLD analysis project Ga0265298, IMG submission 193486) | Bovine rumen microbial communities from tropical cattle in Woodstock, Queensland, Australia - Gonzalo_01 | ecosystem: Host-associated > Mammals > Digestive system > Stomach > Rumen ...
ATGGTGATTATCATACCATCAGCGGAATAAGAATTTCTAGAGAAAATGCCTATCTTGGCCTATTTGGCGCTTTTGAAGGGGAATTAAAAAATTTAACCATTGAAAATAGCAGTATAGCGGCTCTTGGAGAAAAGGGGAGAATTGGTGCCCTCATTGGAGTAAATTTTGGTACGGTGGAAAATTGCCATGTAAAGGCAGATGTTTCCGTATCAAGCGTGAGTGGTAATAATGTAGGCGGAATTATAGGCATGAACTATGGCAGTGTAAATAGGAGTACTTCGGCTGCTACGGTAAGAGCGAAAAACTCTGTAGGTGGAATTGTTGGTAGTTGTGGGACTAGGACTGAAAATCAACGAACGTATAATGGATTTGTGGAAAATGGCCTGTATTATGGAACGGCCTTGTCCACTTCTGATGAAGAATATGTCGGGGCAATTATAGGAAACCAGAGCTCCGGTTGTACTAATAAAAACAACATCTATATCACTACGGAACATGGTGTGATGGGCATGGGAAAGGGTAATGCTACCGGCAAGGATACGGTTACTGCCGCGTTGGGCCATAAGGTTTCCAGCGGAACACCCAACTTGAGTATCTTCTATGGTGATTCCCTGGCCTATGATACCAATAGCACCCTTGCGGTTTACAAGAATGGTAGTATTAATTACAAGGGCCTTGGTTTTAGGGGTTCCGTCTATGTGGTAGAGGGCCTTACTTATACCCTAACACTTACTGTTCCTGCTGGATATGTTGTTACGAGTGTGACTACTTCATCGGGTAGTATTTCTCAGTATGAAGGCTCTGTTTATCGGCTGTCTAATGTTACGGGTGATGCTGTAATCAGTGCCACATTGGAACCCGGTGGTCTTTGGGAGGGAGATGGAACGGAAGGCAACCCCTACCAGATTGCAACGGTGACGGATATGGAGAACCTCGCGGTTATGGTAAATGTGGGTAATAATTTTAGTGGAAAGTATTTCTCGATGATGAACGACTTGGATTATAAAAATGCCCCCCGTGATGAAACCGGAAGTAACCATACAGCCATTGGTTATGGAGAAAGTTATTCCACTATTGTGCCTTTCTCAGGAATTTTTGATGGCAATAACCATGTCATTGAGAATTTGATTATCAATAGGGGTGGTTCTCGGAGCCAAGGCCTTTTTGGTGTCGTTGGTCCTAACGGTGTTGTCAAGAAGTTGACCCTTCGTAACAGTTCTATTTATGGGGGAAAATGGCTTGGTGGTATTGCTGCTTTAGTTAAGGGAGGGTCTATCGATAGTTGCAATGTTGATGCCAGCGTTGATATCATCGCTAAGAATGATGGTACTGTTTATTTCGTGGGCGGCGTTGTCGGTGATGCGATTGATGCGGCTGTCAGAAATTGCCATGTGAGTGCCAGAGTCAAGTCAGATGCACAATCCGCATCAGGTAGCTCGATTAACTACGTTGGTGGTATTATTGGCTCTGTTGACGGGACTGTTGTAGATAGGTGCGTGTATACGGGAAGTGTGGTTGAAGGCCGTGCTGGTGTTGGCGCCATTGCGGGAATTAGTTGGAGTGGTGCGATATATGATCATAGCTACTACTATGATGGGAGCATGGAGTACTACCCTGCTGGTCATGCAAAACCGGTTCGCGGCGTTGGTATGACATCTCCGGGTGAAAGCCACGATGAGTCGGATGCTGAGCAGGTATTCCCCCTGTTTGACGAAATGTCCCCGTTCTGGGCGATGATGCTACTGCCATTGGCTATGTGGATGGAATCACCATATATTCGAATGGAATGGAGGTGGCCGGCACCCGCTACTATACGGGAAGCTCTCTGCTTGACTATGGTGCGGTAAATGTTTCCGTAGACCGTTCTTCCGCCACTATTGACGGCGCGTATAAGGGTTCTGGAGAAGTGGTAATAAACTCTGGCATCGCTGTAGATGCCGTTGTTTTCAATCGGGCCTTTGTGTCTGGGAAACCTTCTACTGTGATGTTGCCCTTCTCTATTGCGGTAGATAATGTGGAAGGTGCCAAGTTCTATGGCTTTAGCCAGATGGTGAGGGATGAAAATGGCAAATGGACTGCGGGAATGTCCGAAGTTACCGGAACCCTGGAGGCCAATACGCCCTATCTGGTTAAACCGACTCAAACGAGCCTTGTTTTCCACGGGGGAGTCACGCTGAATACGACGGGTGCCAAGACGTCCACGGACGAGGCCTACCCGGAGTGGGAATTCCGCGGTACGTACCGTTACTTCGTGTTTGGCGATGAGGGCCTTGCTGGCATAGCTTATGGCTTTGTCGCCAGGGATACCGTTATTAACGGGGAAAGTTTTGTTGCGGGACAGTTCGTAAAAGCGGGTGCCAATGCAAATATTCCCGCCATGCGTGCCTACCTGGTGTATAACGAGAACAATGGCGCTACAAAATCGGCAAGTGGCCTAAGTTACGGGATTGAATCCCTGCCGGAAACCATTGGGGTCGTGCTGATGGATGCCCAGGGTAACGTTACCGAAAGGGGAACGCTCAATACCGTTACTGGCCAGATCCGTATGGACCGCTGGTTCGATGTCCAGGGCCGAGCCCTCAAGGATAAGCCCACGGTCAAGGGCCGTTACTTGCATAATGGCCGCCTGGAAGTGATAAAGTAACGCTTTGTAAAATAACGTTTTATAAGCCCTGAAACGGTGTTTTAGGGCTATTTTTTTGCCCGATTTTTACGGAATGTTTCAAATAATAAAAAAATTTGATTAAAAACTAAATAATTATATATTTGATTTTATAAATCTGCCGATATATATTTTGGGTGTACCCGGATAGCATGTGCTGTCTGAAAAAGAGAGGAACCCAAAATGAAAACGCTAATCAAAATATCCATTATGGTGGCTGTTTTCTGTGCTTGCAGCGCCATGGCAAATGAAATCCCCTCTGGGCTTTTGGCCAAGGTGGATACATCTTCCCTTTTGTTAGGGAGCAAGGCTTCCTTCTCTAGGCTCATGAGGGTCACCATGAAGGACGGTTCCACCGAGGAATTCCTGGTGGAGTCGGTTCGTACCCTGACTTTCCAGGCGAACCCCAACGACAGTTCCAACCTGATTGACGATGATGATGAAGAGCAGTCGGATGTGCCGGACAGGGTCCCCGATAGGGGTTCTTCGGACTCCAAGGGCGGCCCTTCCGACGATTCTTCCTCTTCTGGTGGCGAGGAATCATCTAGTTCTGTGACGCCGTCTAGTTCTGACGACACGCCCTCAGGGGACGATCCTTCAGAAGATACTCCCTCGGAAAAATCCTCTTCCAGTTCCGTGACACCGTCCAGTTCTTCGGAAACGCCTTCGGCCATTCCCAATATGAACTATGCCGGGACGAAGATCATGTGGAATTCCAGGAACCAGACCCTGAACGTGTTCTCTAGAAAGAGTGGTGATGCAAGGTTTGCTGTGTTCGATGTTCAGGGAGTTAGGATGGGGGAGGGAAACTTCTATGTTTCCAGAGGCTCCACATCCGTTTCCCTGGACTACATGGACTTGCCCAAGGGTAGTTATGTAGTTAAGTTTGAATTAGGTTACACGAAACTTCAACAAACCATAGCCGTTACCGGAAAGTAAGGAGGCCTATCATGAATTACCGTTTATTTACATCTGCGGTCCTGGCACTTTCCCTTTCCTCTTTTGCGGGCCAGGCATACTTCATTTTCAAGAAGGACTCCACTTACAGTGCGGGCCTCTTGGGAATCGATTCCCTGACCTTCCCCAAGGATAGGCGCGGCGAGACCGACTCGCTGTTTATCCAGGGGTATGGTCTTAGGGCCTTTGACAGGGTTCCCCTGCTGAACACGGAAGTGTCCTTCAAGACCAATTACTTCGACGCCGAAAAGATGGCTGTGAATGTGGAGTCTGGTGCCAGGGTGGGCAATTTCCTGTTCTACCTGAGGGACGTGGAATACATCGACTTCCTGAAGATAAACAACAATAGCGACACCGACGGCGATGGCCTTACCGACGTGAACGAAATCTACAAGATCGGTACAAACCCGCTCATGGCGGATACCGATGGCGATGGCGTGGACGACGGTACGGAAATGAACCTGTTCAATCCGCAAAATCCCACGGTGTGGAACCCCAATGTGGCGGATTTGCCCAAACTGGAAGTCACCATGACCATGACTCCCAGCATTTCGCTGAACCGCACCACCAGTTCCAGCACCACGAGGACCGTCACCATTTCCGAAGGGGAATCGGTGCAGAATACGCAAAGCATCAGCATTAGCGAGACGGAAAGCGCCTCCCTGATGAATGCCTGGAGTTTTGGTATTTCTACGGGTTACGCCAGCAAAAGCGGGCAGTTCCTGGTGAATGTGGGCTATAACGGTAGTTATACCGAGAGTGTGGGCCATACCCTGACCGAAAACCAGTCTAAGTCCATTACCCAGAACTACAACAAGGCCGTTGCCGAAGCCATGACCGAAGGCGAGTCCATTTCTGGAGGCACCCTCAGTATGCAGGCGCGGATCACCAATACGGGCAGGGTGGCTTACAGCATCGAGAACCTGATCCTGAACGCCAGCACCTACACCCCTTCTGGTGAAATCAAGATTATTGCGGAACTTGCCGTAGGCGATGGCGCCGGCGAAGACCAGTGGACCCATATCACCCTGGCTCCGGGAGAATCCAAGGAACTGAAGTTCTGGAAAGGTGGCATCTCTCTGGATGCGCTGAATTCCCTTATCTTTAACCCAGGAGCCATTTTCCTCTCGGCCAGTGCTTACAAGATTACCACCGAAAATGCAGGCCGGACCAGTGACTTTACGGAGGCCTATACCAAGGCTTCCGCCAGTACGGCCCGTATCACCATCGATAGAGGAGCCTATTACAGCACTGGTGTAGACAAGGTGAGCGAATACCGTGTTTCCACCAATTTCCGCTACAACGAGTCCTACAAGGGCAGGGAAGACTACCACAAGCCCGTTTCCCTCTCCGATATCTTGAATATCCTGAAGATTCCCTTTGTGCAGGATTCCGTGAAGGTGGGGGGCGAGGTCCATTATGGCCTGAAATCCTTGGGCGACCAGTCCTATGCCACAGCCGATGGCGATACGGCATGCTGGTTCGTGTCCATTGTCAAGGCAGAAAACCCGACGGTAGCCATCCTCCGCTCTTTGCAGATTGGCAGTTTCGACATGGATACCCTGATTGTGGCCGCCGGTGACCAGGTACAGCTCATGTACAACGAGGACCGTGACCACGACTATGTTCCCGCCAGTATGGAAACCATGCTGGGCATCAGCGACGACATGGTGGATTCTGACGAGGACCACATCTCAGACTTTGACGAGATTAACGGCTGGACCAAGATGGAGTATACCTATGGGGACATTGCCGTTCCGACCGAGGTCAAGAACAATTGTATGAATGGTAATTTCATGCATTTGAAATATGACGAGGAGCATGCGGTCTGCTTGGCGGCAGATTCCCATGGAAAGTACAATATTCCCGTGGCTTGCAGGGATATTCAGACAACTTACGAGAATTACTGCTATTCCACAGGCGCCAAGATCAAGGAAATCCGCCCTGAAGATGTTTTGGGGTACGATACCCTCAATGTGGCCATAGATTCCATGGTTACGGGACCCTTCTTTACCAACCCGGCGCAGAAGGATACCGACGGGGACGGCCTGGATGACGATGTGGACCCCAATCCCAATGTCCGTGCGGCATCCACCATCTCGGCCATTGCTAAGATCGTGGTCCATGATAACGCCGAGGACAAGGACGTGTCCGTGTCCAAGAGTTGCAGGATGGATGGGCTGCTTTGTGCGGATTCCCTGTTCGTGACCGACACCATCAGGGGTGCAACCGCTGCGGTGAGCCTCACTACGGTGGAACCGGTGAAGGTGGATGGTGGAATGAGCGTGTTCCTGGGGAAGACGCGGGTTCCCGTGACGGCTGAAGGAGCCAAGGGCTCTGGAGCCAATGCGGTGGCCATGCTGTTCAAGTTCTCCATGGCAAACCTCTCCCCGTCCGATGCCGATACCCTCCGGCTGGTGGTGGTTTCTGAAAAGGGAGACTCTACCACGTATCACCTGGTGCTGCGTTCTGCCGTTACGGCGCCTACGGACCTGACGGCTGGCCGTAACAGCGAAAGGAATGCCATTATGCTGAACTTTGTTCCCAACAAGAAGGATACCAGGATCCTGGGCTATGTGATCCTCCGTGCGGTCGGGAACAAGGCGTGGAACAACCTGATTCTTGAACAGTTCGTCATGAAACCCACCACCCTCAAGCCCCAGGATGATTACTTCTTGGGCAACGGAATCACCATGCTGAAGGTGCTGGGTGCTGGCGAGGATACCTACACGGACAAGGTGGGAGGCGGTTCGCCCTACTACAGTTACAGGGTGTTTGCCTATGCCAAGTCCGGGAATACCTACACGTTCTCCGAGGGATCCAACGTGGTGACCAAGAGCGTGGGACGTATCAAGTTCCAGTACCAACTCACCGGCCGTGGAACGGAGTACCTGTGGCATTACGCCAAGGCCCACCGTGTAAGTTTTGTCACCGACGCCATCTTCTACTGGGGAACCAATACCAATGACGTTCCTATCCACCACTACACCTACTACTTCCATAATGGTGGCTCGGTGGGTGCGGGCAACACGATTATTTACGAGGACAAGACCGACCGCGATATGGACCACGACGATAATTCCATAAAGGGCGACGACACGAGGTACACCAAGATTATGGATTCCCGTGGTGTTACCCTCCAACTCAAGGTCGAGGGCAAGGGGTACGATACCAAGGGGAAGCACAGCATCTTCTGGCCCTACGAGAACTTTGCCAAGGTGTTGAAGGGTTCTTCGGATGTGACCCCCAATGCCAAGGACAAGAGCGTTCCCAAGAGGGGCTGGGTTGAACACAAGTTCAACTACGGCGAAAAGGGCATTGAATTTGACCCGGGGGACAACGGCTGCGACAAGGACTGCGGCTCCGAGCCCCATGCCGGGTACAAGTTCAAGTTCGACTATGACTGGGATGACGACTGATGGCCTAACGGCTGAGCATCTTCCCGTTCAGGGTGGCTATCCAGTGCTTGTTTGTGGCATTGCCCGGAATCTTCAGGGTCGTTGAACCCTTTGGGATACGGGTCTTGTACAAAACAGTACCATTCAGGTCGATAAGGGCGAAAACACCGCCCAAATCCGTCTGGATTTCAAGATAGCCTCCGTTTACGGTGAAGTAATTTGTGGGGGATAGCCTACTGAAATCGCTTCTGCGGTTTATCTGGGGGCCGTCCCCTTTTTTGCTGTCGTTCTGCCAGTCGGGAATGTGGATGACGGGCTCTGTCACAATGGGGTTCGCCGGCTCCGTAAATCCTAGTTGCTGGTCCATCCAGGCCATCCTCTCCTTCATCTTTTTGCGGAGGTGTTCCACCTCGCCGTCCCAGGTGTCGGCATTGTAGCCGCCCATGGCCATGCCGTAGCCGCCACTGGTCTGGTTGCAGTACTTCATCGGCTCGGGGTCGGTGTCATTCTGGCCGCTGGCCTGCCCCAAGTTGGGCCAGCGTTTGAAGTTCCTGTCGGCGGCGTTCTTCAGGTAGGTCTTCATGGAGTCCAGGTAGGCATCCATGGTCTTGGTGTGCCATACACCGCTGCGGAGTTCCGCCCAGCGCTTTTTGAGTTCGTTTTGATAGTTGCTGTCTTTCCACATTTGGATGAGCCAGTTGGGGGCCTTTAGGGAACTGCCGCCCATGTTGAACCAGCCGTTGTTCTGGCCGCTTTTTTGGCTGTTCTCGATTTGCCAGCCTTCCACGCTTGTGCTTCCGAACCCGTTGTTTCCGCCCCACATGTTCCAGTTGTTGCCGCCGTTGTTGCCGTTATCGGGTTGGGTGCCATTGCTCATGGCCAGGTTAAAGTCCCAGGGCGGGCCCAGGGTCACCTTGCCGCCCTTGCTGTCCTTGGGCTTGTGCAAAAAGAAACTGCACCAGTAGGAATCGGCGTTGTTGGTTATTTCTTGGTGGAGGACGTAATCGACAGCCGAACCCAGGTCCACATAGTTTTCGTATCCGTTACCGTTGCCGCCGTTCTTGTACAAGGCTTCGAGGTCGTTCAGGTATTTTTTCAGGTATTCTTCCTGCTCCCTTTGGATTTTTTCCTTTTTGGGGTAATGCAGAATGACATTCAGTCCGTCGGAGGTGCTGAATCCCTCGTTGTTGATGTCATCGGTGCCTGCGCCGCCGGTGTTGGTGCCGGTCTTGTCAAAGGCCCAGATGTAGCCGCCGGTAACGTCATCACCGCTAATGTCGGTGTCTTTAAGTTTGCTCACGTCCACGCGGTACTTGCCCCGCTTGATTTTTTCGATAAGCACGTACACGCCGCGGTAAACGCCGTTGATGTACAGGTCAAAGTGCTTGGTGCGGGGGCTGTACCTGCCAGCCTGCCTAAACAGCCAGTGGGCCAGGGAGTTCCGCATCATGCTCTTGTCCACGTAGGGTCCATGGAAAACCCAGTCATCAGAGGGCGGGAGCCCCAGCATGCTTACGTCTATGCCTTCGCCTGTTGCATCACGGACCTCTACGCTGTAGCCGGGCTTGGGAAACAGGGCGGAAGATTGTCCACGAACTTTGATGCCAATATCGTAGGGGGTACCATTGGCACTGTCTGCCACGGAATTGGTGGCTCCGTCCAGGACTCTCATGGTGGCAGGGATTTTTTCGCTGACATCCTTGTTAAGGCATTTTGCCTTGGTGTCAATGAAAATGATAGGCAGGTCGTAGGTTTGGGCCAGCGCAGTGGTAGAAAGGCTTAATGCAGCGATACCGGCCAAAAAACGAAATGGGCTTGGCATGGTGAAAAACTCCCCCTTTTACCAATCCCAAGGAGAAACTACATTATTTTTGAGCCATATAATGTTAAATGTGGTTTACGATGGATTTTTTTACAATGGATTTACGTTTTTCTTTAAAAAATTGTACATTGTAAAATATGGCATCTATGATCGAATATAAGGGAAAAAAGCCCGAGGTGGGGAAAAAGGTTTTCCTTGCCGAGGGGGCTCGCCTTATTGGCGATGTGAAGGTAGGGGAGGACTCCTCCGTCTTCTATAATGCCGTTTTGCGGGGGGATATCGCCCCCATCGAGGTGGGTGAGCAGACCAATATCCAGGACAATGTGTCTATCCATGTTTCTACCGATGTTCCCGTTAAGATAGGGAACCGGGTCACAATAGGCCATAACGCCGTGATCCATAGTTGCACCATTGACGACGATGTGCTGGTGGGCATGGGGGCAATCATTATGGATGGGGTCCACATCAAGAAAAACAGTATCGTGGGGGCGGGGACCTTGGTCACCCAGGGCCGCGAGTTTCCTGCGGGCTCCTTGATTGTGGGGTCTCCGGCCCATATTTCCCGTGCCGTTTCCGAAGAAGAATTGCACCATGTCCGCGAGGGTGTTGAACGTTACCTCGCCGTGAAGGACGAACTCCTGCAACAAGAAGAAGTTTAGATGCTCAAGTTTTATTTCCTTATAAATCCCATTAGCGGAGGCGGTCAGGGGAAGGTCATTTTTGAGTTCCTTCCCGAGATTATGGCGTCCATGGATTTCAAGGAAGACGAATGGAAGGCGGAATTTACACAGGCCCATGGCATGAAGGAGCAGACTAATGCTGCCCTGGCCGCTACAGAAACCCTGGTGGCGGTGGGTGGCGACGGAACTGTTTCGGCAGTGCTTTCGGCCATGCTGCAGGGTAATTTTGCCCAGAAGGTGAAGATTGGGCTGATTCCCTTGGGAACGGGCAACGACCTGGCTCGAGTCTTGAACCTTTACAAGCCCTATGTGGACCGAGGCCTTTTGTTCCTGGTGCGCCGTTTGGTGCTTGCGGGGGCAAGGCCCTTCGATATTTGGAAGGTGAACGGGCAGTTTGCCCTGGCCAACTATTTCTCGGCGGGAATCGATGCCCGCATTGCCCACGATTTTAATCAGGACCGTGCTACGGGGGCCATTTCCTCGACCTCGGTCCTTGCCAACAAACTCCACTATGTAAAGCGGTTCTTTGCCGACAGGAACTATATGCTCAAGTCGGGTACCCTGGCGTATGAGGATGCTTCCGGGGAACACTGGACCCATGATTTGGCAGGGCATAGGACTGTCATTGTGGGGAACATACCCAGTTTTGCCAGCGGGGCGAATCCCTTTTTCCGTTCTAACATGGCTGACGGCCTTTTGGAAGTGGTGGATGTGCCCAATATGCAAAAGTTCTTGATGGCCATTGCCATCGGGAATATTCCACTGATCGGTTTTATCTACAAGAAGTATTTCCTCAAGTCCAAAAAGGTCAAGTCTCTGAAATTGTTCCTGGAGCCTAATGAATTTTTGCAACTGGACGGCGAGGATTTGAGTGGCAAGGTGGGCGACCTTGTTTCCATTGAGTATGCCGCCCAGGTGAACATGCTGACCTTGGATCCCTGATGAAACCGGTTCTTGCTTCCGTTGTCCAGGATTGGATTCTCCAAGAAGGCTTTGCGCCAGAGTATTCCCTTATTTTGGTCTCTCCCCAAAAGGATTTTACCCTTGACGGCTTTGCCCCCATAGAAATGGCGGGGGAGTCGGATGTGAGTTTTTGGGTAGGGGACAACTTCAAGAGCGCCACCAACGTGCCTGGTTTTTCCGATGCGGTGCTGGGGCGTGTCAAGGCGGGAATCCTGTTTGTACCTGCTTCGTTGAATGCCGGTGCAGAGGCCTTGACGGCGTTGAAAGCCCGATTGCCAGGAGTCCGCTACCTTGTTCCTGTTGAAAACCCCTACCATGTGATGGTGGAGTTCCTGAACCGTTTTGCCCTGGAGCCTGCGCCAAGTGCAACTGTTATTCCTGCCAGTGCAAAAGTCCACCCTACTGCGGTGGTGGAGGGGGAACTGGGCGAAAACTGCACCGTTGGCCCCCATTGCGTTGTGATGGCGGGTGCAAAATTGGGAGCGGGCTGTGTTCTGGAGGCGAACGTGACCATTTACCCCCATGTTCAAGTGGGGGAGAATTGCAAGTTCCAGGCAGGGGCGGTCATGGGTTCCCGGGGGTTCGGTTTTTACGAATACCAGGGCAAGCGTCGTCCGGTTCCACATCTGGCAGGGGTCCGTGTCGGCGACCGTTGCAGCTTTGGTGAAT
>Ga0265298_10010169_pt1 | contig 11151 bp, 8 predicted proteins | sample AusTroGonzalo_MG_3_FD_193486 | JGI IMG/M metagenome (GOLD analysis project Ga0265298, IMG submission 193486) | Bovine rumen microbial communities from tropical cattle in Woodstock, Queensland, Australia - Gonzalo_01 | ecosystem: Host-associated > Mammals > Digestive system > Stomach > Rumen ...
TGCTTGTGCCATGAAGGAATTGGAACCAACCAAACCAATCGATTAACAGTTATACGCTCTCAGTCCTCCTACTGAAGGACTGCAGTCCTCTGCCTAAAGGACTCGAGTCCTCTAACGGGAGGACTGAAATCCTCTAACGTAAGGACTCCTACTACTATTAAGTAATGGTTTAGGCTTCTACTAACAACTGTAAACCAATACCTCTAACTGTTTTGAGATTGATCTTGGGCTCGTCAGCCAATACTTTGCGGAGCTTATTGATGAATACATCGAGACTTCTCGATGCGAAGTAATCATCCTCTGTATTCCAGAAACGGCTCAAGATGGCTTCTCTACGCACCACATTGTTCTTGTTCTCTGCCAGCAGTTGCAGAATCTGTGCCTCTCGCTGAGTGATAGTCTGAGTGGCGCCAGTTTCATCATTGCGAAGTGTGGCGTGATTGGCATCCAGCGTGTATTTGCCAAGTTTATAGTGACTTGTCTCGTTCTGGGTCTTGGCGCCGCCACGCATCTTCATAAGAGCCTGGATGTGAGCATCAAGTTCCTCTGGAACGAATGGCTTCTTGACATAGTTGTTGATACCTAAGCGGTAGCCAGCCTTTACGTCGTTAGGCGAAGTGAGGGCTGAGGTGAAGATGATGATGACATCGCCGTCAGTCTCGCGGATGCGTTCTACCATCTCGAAACCATTCATGACGGGCATATCGATATCTGAGATGATGACGTCTGGGTGAATCTCTTCCCAGGCTTTCACACCTTCCTTGCCATTCTTGGCTGTGCTCACTTCGTAGCCGCCAATAATGTCTTCCAGACCTGTCTTCTCGATGTATGCGAGCGATTCGTCGTCTTCAACTAGCAATAACTTGATCATACGTTCTTTGGGATATAAAGTGTAAATTCTGAAAATTTGTCTTTTTCACTTGATACGGTCACCTTGCCGCCATGGGCCTGCATCACTTGGTCTACGTAGTTCAGTCCCAGTCCAAAGCCTGATACGCCGCCCTTGCGGTTCTTCTCGTGGATAGCAGCTCGTCCGAACTTGTCGAAGATAATCTGCTGTTCTTCCTTGGTGATTCCTATACCATTATCGCGTACCTTCAAGAGTACGTTTTTGTCTGTATCTATCGTTGAAATCTTGATTTTTATCTCATCCTTTGAGTATTTGATGGCGTTGTCCAGCAGATTGGAAATCGCCTCAGTCATATATTGCTCGTCAGCCAGAACGTTCTTGACTTTGAGGTCTGTCACAATCTCGAGTGGTTTGGTGGCTTTAGCCTTTGTTTTGTCGATTAAATCGTCGATTATTGGCTCGAGATTGATATCCCACTTGTTCAGAATCAGCTTCTTGTTCTCCAGTTTTGAGATGGTGAGGAGCTTGTTGACGAGCGCCAACAGATGTTCGGCTTCTTCCTCGATAATCGTGTAGTATTTCTCTTTGATTTGTGGCTTGTCATCAACCTTTCCGCTGTGCAGGAAGTGAGCACCCATAATAATCGATGAAAGCGGCGATTTCATGTCGTGAACCATCGCGTACGAGAAGTCGTTGCGCAACTCTGCCATCTGTTCCTGCTCTGTGATGAATCTCAGCAATTGGACGATGATGATAGCGAAGAAACCAAGGATGATGGCGCTAATCAGGAAGAGCGGACTCAGCTTTTGTGCCAACTCTGGGTAGGGGTTGTTAAGCGCTATCTGTATCGCTTTTGACTGGTCTCTGCGGATGCTGACTGGATGCGTCAGGAGCGAAAAAGATGTGTTTCGATCGTTATTCCGTCTGAGAACCTTTTTCGAAGCATCAACCTCAAGGATGGTGACGTCGCGATTAATATCTACAACACTTAGGAGTGAGTCTACAAAGATGGCAATTGTATCCAGCGATATCTCTGAATGGTACTTAGTGCTCAGGGCATCGTTCATTCCCTCTACTGATGAGGCAAGCGAAAGATTTCCTCTGGCATCAGGCAAATTGAGTGTGTCGCCTTTGGTAACATGGTCTGCACGCGTATAGCTCTCGTAGAACATAGCCCAAGTAAGCTGATTGCCAGCGCGCTCTGTAATATCCTTGGTTACAGAGCGATAAGTCATCCACATATAAATAGCCAGCAACAACAATACTGTTACTGCACTCACTATCGACACGTATTTGTACTTACTTGTATGCATAACTGTTTGCAAATTTAATTCTTTTTTCTCATATAGTAGCTCTATTATTGAAAAGACTACCTTAGAAGTGTGATTTTTACAATTTGTTAACGCTGGGGCCCTTCCTACCTTAATATATAATTCGTATCTTTGCAACCAAAAACCAGAATAGTAAAATTAGAATGACTAGAAAATTGTTATTTATGGCAGCCTTGATGGCTGCTGGCCTTTGTCAGGCTGAAGAGGTGAAAGTGAAATCACCAAGTGGAAATCTTGAAGTTGCAGTAAGCGATGAAGGCGGAAAAGCCACCTATCAGGTATCGCTCGATGGCAAGCAAATGGTAACCAAATCAAACCTGGGTCTTAACACCAGCATTGGCGATCTTACTAACGGACTGAAGATTCTTGGCAGCAAGACAGAGGCTGTTGAGAAGCAGTATGACATCCGTAATATCAAGACCTCGCACGTTGACTATAAGGCCAACAAGCTCGTGCTGACTCTCGAGAATCAGAAGAAACTCCAGATGACCATCACTTTTATGGTGTCTGATAACGATGTAGCCTTCAGATATGGTATTGCCAAAGGTCCTCGCGATGCCCAACGTACCTTGATCTATGGTGAGGCTACCAGCTTTAACTTCCCCGATGGAACCACCACATTCATCACGCCACAGATTGGTCCTGAAACAGGTTGGGCTCATACCAAGCCAAGCTATGAAGAGGGCTACAGCGTGGATGGTAAGCTGACAGATAAGTCACATTATGGCCGTGGCTATACTTTCCCTTGCTTGTTCCACCTCTCTGAAGGATGGGCTCTGGTAAGTGAGACAGGTACTACAGGCTCCTACTGTGGTACTCATCTGTCTGACTATCAGTCAGAGAGCGGTTACACTATCGCATTCCCTGATAAAGGTGAAAATGGCGGCTTCGGCTCTGAGTTCGTTGCTATGTCATTGCCTGCAGAGACACCTTGGCGCACTATTACTGTTGGTAAGACTTTGAAGCCAATCGTTGAGACTACAGTCAGCTACGATGTTGTTGATCCTCTCTATGAGCCTGCTTACGATTACAAAGCAGGTCGCTACACCTGGAGTTGGCTCATCTGGCAGGATGGCGCTACTAACTACGATGATCAGGTGAAACTTATCGACCTGGCTTCGACTATGGGCTATGAGTATTGTCTTGTAGATGCCCTTTGGGATACCCAGATAGGTCGCGACCGTATGGTTGAACTCTCAAAATATGCTCAGAGCAAGGGCGTACACTTGATGCTCTGGTATAACTCTAATGGTGCTTGGAACGATGCGCCTCAGGGACCACGTAACTGCCTGAACTCATCGCTTGCACGTAATCGCGAGTTTGCTTGGTTGCAGAAGATTGGTGTAAAGGGTATCAAGGTCGACTTCTTTGGTGGCGACAAGCAGGAGACTCTGCGCCTCTACGAGGATATCATGGTTGATGCCAACCGCTATGATATTCAGGTAATCTTCCACGGTTGCACTCTGCCTCGCGGTTGGGAGCGCATGTTCCCCAACTACGTTGCCTCTGAGGCTGTGCTTGCCAGCGAGAACGTGTTCTTTGGTGAGGGCGCTGCTATCCACGAGCCATTCGACCTGTGTCTGCACCCATTCTGTCGTAATGCCGTTGCTTCAATGGACTGGGGCGGTGTGATTATGAATAAGTACTTGAGTCGCGACAATAAGAGTCGTCACTCTCGTAAGACTACTGATATCTTCGAGATCGCTTCTGGTATCACCAACCAGACATCTATCCAGTGTGTGGCTATGTATCCTAACAATCTTCAGGAACTGCCTCAGTTCGAACTCGACTTCCTGCGTCAGCTTCCTGCTACATGGGATGAGACACAGTTCATCGATGGCTATCCTGGTAAGTATGTTGTTCTGGCTCGTCGTCATGGTGCCGATTGGTATATCGCTGGTTTGAACGCTCAGAAAGAGCCTCTTAAGCTGAACCTCCAGCTCCCCATGTTTGCTGGAAAGACAGCTACTATCTATGTTGATAATAAGAACGGCGAACCCACCAAGGCCGTTGTTAAGGTTGACAAGAAGGGAATAGCTAAGGTTACTATCCAGCCCAACGGAGGATTGATCATCAAATAAAAAACAAGGAATATGAAAAAACTACTATCTGCTATCATGCTGGCTGTGGGCTCTGTGCTCACAGCTTCAGCAGAAGATGTGTCGCTGCCATTGATCCAGAATATCAATGCATACGAGAGCTGTTCGCTGAATGGCGATTGGAACTATATCGTCGATGTTCAGGAAGAGGGCTACTACGACTATCGTATGAAGCCAATGGCTCATGGATTCTTTAAGAATGCCAAGCCACAAAAGCCGGAAGACCTGATTGAGTACGACTTCGATAAGTCGCCAACCATGAAGATCCCTTCTGACTGGAATACCCAGGATGAGCGTTTGTTCTTCTACGAGGGAACCGTGTGGTTCAAGAAGAGCTTCCAGGCTAAACCCTCGAATGATTATCGCACCTTTTTGTATTTTGGTGCAGTAAACTATGATAGTTATGTGTGGGTTAATGGTAAGAAAGCTGGTCATCATGTGGGTGGCTTCACACCATTCAACTACGACATCAGCAACCTGTTGAAAGACGGCGAGAATGTGGTGGTTGTAAAAGTTGACAATAAGCGTCATGCAGAAGATGTGCCTACATTGATCTTTGACTGGTGGAACTATGGTGGTATCACTCGCGATGTGAAGTTGGTAAAGGTGCCAATGACGTATCTCGAAGACTATAGTCTGCAACTCAATAAAGCCGCTGCTAAGGCTAAGGTGAGAGAGATTTCTTTCTCTGCCAAACTGAATACCAAGGAGGCTGGACATAAGGTGTGTGTGAATATTCCAGAGTTGAAACTCGCACAGCAGTTTACTACTGATGCTGAAGGAAAGGTGAGTGCAACCCTCAAGGTGGCAGCTAAGAAGCTTCAGCTGTGGAGCCCAGAGAGTCCAAAGCTTTATCAGGTTCGTCTCTCGCTCGATACATCAACTTTTGCTGATGAGATAGGATTCCGTACCATCGAGACTCGCGACAAGCAGATTCTGCTGAACGGCAAGCCCATATTCCTGAAGGGTATCTCTATCCACGAAGAGAAACCCAATGGTGGCGGTCGTGCCAATTCTGTTGAGGATGCCCGTACCCTGCTTGGTTGGGCTAAGGAGTTAGGTTGCAACTATGTTCGTCTGGCTCACTATCCACACAATGAGAATATGGTCCGTGAGGCTGAACGCGAGGGCATCTTGGTCTGGTCGGAGATTCCTTGCTATTGGACTATCGCTTGGACAAACCCCAATACTTTCGAGAATGCCAAGCAGCAACTCACAGACATGATTGCTCGCGACCATAATCGCGCCAATGTGATCATCTGGAGTATTGCTAATGAGACACCTCATTCTGCTGAGCGCGATGATTTCTTAGGTCGTCTGGCCAAGTATGCACGTGGCTTAGACAATACCCGTCTTATCTCGATGGCTATGGAGGTGACAGGTGCTTCAAATTACGTGAACCGTCTGAACGACAATATGAATCAGTATGTCGATGTGGTTAGCTTCAATCAGTATATTGGTTGGTATCGCGATGTTAATGATGCGCCAAAGATGAAGTGGGTGATTCCTTACAACAAGCCCGTCATCATCAGCGAGTTTGGTGGTGGAGCCCGATATGGATATCATGGAGCCAAGAACCAGCGTTGGACTGAGGAGTTCCAGGAGAATCTGTATATCGAGAATACTGCTATGCTCGATAAGATAGAAGGTCTTGCTGGTACTACACCTTGGATTCTGAAAGACTTCCGCTCGCCTCGTAGAGTATTGCCTGGTGTTCAGGACTACTACAACCGTAAGGGACTGTTTAGCGACAAGGGCGAGAAGAAGAAAGCCTTCTATGTACTGAAAAAGTGGTATGAAAGCAAGTAATAATTAATAAGGTATATCACCCAATGAAGAAAAATCTAAAGGCTATCAGCAGTTTGGCCGTATCAGGACTATCTGCATTACTATTAAGTTGTAACACCCAGGCAACAGACATGGAAAAGCAAATTGACGAACTCTACCAGAAGATGCCTCAGGAGGAGCGCATTGCACAGTTGAAGAGTATGTATATGGACGAGCTCTTCGACGAACAGGGAAAACTCGACACAGCCAAGTGCCGAGAGCTGATTCCCTTTGGTATCGGACATTTCTCGCAGTTCTGTATGCAGCAGCCTCGCGATCCCAATGTGCTTCGCGATCGTGCTATTGCCATTCAGGACTGGCTGATGCATCATACTCCCAATGGCATTCCTGCTCTTTTGCATGAAGAGGTGCTCTCTGGTATCAATACCTTGGGTTCTACCATCTATCCTCAGCAGATAGGTCAGGCAGGTTCGTTCAATCCGGAGCTGGCTGAACTCAAGACCCGCCAGACAAGTACTCAGTTGCGCAAGATGGGTGGCATTTTAGCTCTCTCGCCAATGGTGGATGTTTGTCGCACACCAAGTTTCAATCGCCTTGAAGAGTCGTATGGTGAGGATGGTTATCTCTCAGCCGTTATGGGTACTGCCTTTGTGAAGGGCTTACAGCAGGGCGACATGAAGAAGGGTGTTGGTGCTTGTTCAAAGCATTACCTGGGCTATGGTGGCGGAGGCGATGCTGAGGAGAAGGAGATGATGGAAGAGATTCTGCTGCCTCACGAGGCGATGATCCGTCTGACGGGTAGTGTAGCTGTGATGCCTGGATATCATGATGTTCATGGTACCAGATGCGTGGCTAATAGTGAGATACTGCAGGATATTCTTCGTGGTTATGTAGGTTTCGATGGTATGGTAGTCAGCGATTATACTGCTATCGACCAGATTCCTAATATCGAGACAGCACTTGAGAAGGCAGCTGCTGCTATCAATGCGGGCAACGATGTTGACTTCCCCTTCGGCGCCAACTATCAGTATCTCCAGGAGGCTATCAACAAGGGACTTGTAAAGCCTGAGGTGCTGGAGCGTGCCGTTAAGAATGTGTTGCGTATCAAATTCCGCGCAGGACTCTTTGATAAGGACGCCTACCTTTATTCTAAGGAGGATATCAAGCTCGATACCCCAGAGGAGCGCCAGACTGCCTACGATATCGCCAGTCAGTCAATCGTATTGCTTGAGAATAATGGTGTGCTGCCTTTGAAGGATGTCAAGAATGTACTGCTTACTGGTCCTAACGCTAATTCAATCTGGGCTATGTGTGGCGACTATACCTATCCGGCTATGTCGTATTTCTGGAAGATGAAGGATTATACGTCAGCGAATCCTCACATCGTTAAGTTGCTTGAGGCTATGACTGCACGCAAGCCAGAGGGTGTGAACGTGATGTACTCTCGTGGTTGCGACTGGACTGAAGATATTGAGACTAAGTTCAGCGAACTTGGCGATGCACGTGCATGGGAGTATAACCTCCTGCATCGTAAGGTTGACGCTGGAGAGCCCGTTGATAAGGCTGAGGCTTTGCGTATGGCTCAGGATTGTGATGTGATTGTTGCTGCCGTAGGCGAAAACGTGATGCTCTGTGGTGAGAATCGCGATCGTCAGGGACTTCGTTTGCCAGGAAAGCAAGAGGAATATGTTCAGGAACTCATCAACACAGGCAAGCCAGTTGTGCTGGTTATGTTTGGTGGTCGTGCTCAGGTTATCTCAGGACTTGCTGAGAAGTGTGCTGCTGTTATCCAGGCCTGGTATCCAGGTGAGGAAGGCGGAAATGCTGTAGCCGATATCCTCTACGGAAAGGTTTCACCATCAGCAAAACTCTCTGTCAGCTATCCTAATGTTGAGATTAACGAGCCTATCTGCTATAATTATTCTGCTGAGAAGGATCCTCGCGTTCAATGGCCATTCGGCTACGGATTGAGCTATACCACTTTTGAGTATTCTAACCTGGAAGCTACGCCAGAGGTTACGACCAAGGACGAGAGCTTTACTGTAACCTTCGATGTTAAGAACACAGGTAAGATGGCTGCTGATGAGGTGGCGCAGATTTATCTGTCACCAGCTAATGATAATAAGAATATCCGTCCTATCCAGCTTCAGGGCTTTGCTCGCGTTTCGTTGAAACCTGGTGAGACCAAGAAGATAAGTATAAAGATGTATACTGAGCAACTGGGCTACTACAGCAATGAGGGCCAGCGCCAGTGGAACATCAAGGCAGGACAATATCTTATTAAGGTAGGTGCATCGTCGCAGGATATCAAGCTGCAACAGCAGATAAATCTTACTGGCGAGGCTGTTAAAATGCCTTTGAGAAAATACTATTTTTCGGAGGCAAAACAGATTTAACCTAAAGATAACATTCAGATAACTCAACGCTCGTGCAACTTTTCGTACCTTTGCAACGTCAAACAGATAAAATAACAATTTAAAACTCAAGAGGTATGGAAGCAATCATCACAGCAGCAATGGTACTGACAATGTACTTCAACGCTAATTTCAAGGCAAATGCACAGAGCACTGAGAATACTGTAGCTCAGAAGATCGAGTATCGTTATGAGTATGATGAGAAGGGAAGACTCTCCAACAAGGAGACTCTGAGCTGGGATGAGGCCAAGAAAGAATGGCAGAAGAGCAGCCGCCTTACTTATAAGTACTATAAGAACGGCTATAACGTAGAGGTTAGCTCATGGAATGCCGACAAGCAGGCCTATGATCTCCCATCAGAGGTTACGCTCTACCGCTCACAGGCTCCCAACCTCACATCGGTTAAGACCTACAAGATGAATGAGACTCATGATAATATGTATCTCACCTCGCGTACGGTTGTTATGGAGCCTATAGATGGCAATCTGCTTGCTGTGAAGTAGAATTCTCTCTCTTTAAATTATAAAAACCCTTAAAAGGGTATCAGAATCCGTAATTTGGGTAACCTGATTACGGATTTTATTTTGTAATTTTGCAAACGATAATATACAAAAACAATGGAATTAATTAAGGACAAAGAATTTGGAGGCGAGCGACCTCTTTTTGCAACACACGATCTTCGACTTGAGAACATCGTGATTGTTGATGGTGAGTCAGGTATCAAGCAGTGTCAGAATATGGAGTGTTATGATAGTAAGTTTTATGGAAAGTATCCTTGGTGGCATGTTGACGGTGCGCGTATAGAGCGTTGCTATTTTGCTCCAGGATCGCGCTCGGCCATTTGGTATACTAATGATCTGGTCATGAAGGATTGTACGATTGATGGCCCTAAGTTCTTCCGTGAGATGAAGAATGTGGAGCTTGAGAATGTAGTCATTAACGATGCCGATGAGACTTTCTGGAAGGTTGATGGACTGAAACTTAAGAATGTTAAGCTGCATGAGGGCACTTATCCCTTTATGTTTTCGCAGAATATCTATGTAGACGGATTGGAGAGTGATGCTAAATACGTGTTCCAATACTGTAAGAATGTAGAGATTCACAATGCTAACATCGTTACAAAGGATTCGTTCTGGGAGTGCGAGAATATTACCATTTACGATTCTACCATCGATGGAGAGTATCTGGCATGGCACTCAAAGAATGTACGACTGGTTAACTGCCATCTGGCAGGAGAACAGCTGCTTTGCTATGCTAAGAATCTGGTACTCGAAAACTGTACTTTCGATGCTGCTTGTGATCGTGTATTTGAGTATGCTGAGGTTGAGGCTGATATCCGTGGACATATTGAGAACATCAAGAATCCTACTACGGGACACATTATTGCCGATTCCATCGGGTCGATTACTATCGACGAGAATGTTCGTCAGCCAAATAACTGTGTGATAGAAACAAGGAAATGAGTTACAATTTCGATGAGGAAATCATCCGTCGTGGAACGGGTTGTGTGAAGTGGGATGAGATGGATAACTCCGAAGTTATCCCTCTTTGGGTTGCAGATATGGACTTTAAGGCTGCACCTGCTATTCAGGATGCTATCCGTAAGCGTGCTGAACATGGTGTGTTTGGCTACACTCACGTAGACGACAGCTATTATGAGGCTGTTATCTCGTGGTTCCAGCGTCGCCATGACTGGACTATCCACCGCGATGAGATTCTGTATACTACAGGTGTTGTCCCTGCAATGTCAGTAGCAATCAAGGCTCTGACAATGCCAGGGGAGAAAGTGCTGATTCTGTCGCCAGATTATAATTGCTTCTTCTCGTCTGTTCGTAACAACGGATGTGAGGTCCTTGAAACCGTTCTGGTTCGAAAAGACAATAGTTTTGAGGTTGACTGGGACGATTTCGACGCAAAGTGTGCTGATGAGAAGACTACCGTTTTCCTGCTTTGCAACCCTCACAATCCAACAGGTCGTGTCTGGACATGTGAAGAACTGGAAAAGATGAACAATATCTGCCTGAAGCACCATGTAAAGGTTGTAAGCGATGAGATTCATTGTGAACTGGTGATGCCAGGTAACAAATTTACTCCCTTTGCCGCAGTAAGTGAGGCTTGTCGACAGAATAGTGTGATACTTAACTCACCCTCGAAGTCGTTTAACATCGCAGGATTGCAGACTGCTAACATCATCTGTTCGCAGCCAGAATGGCGCCGACGTTTAGATCGTGCCATTAATATCAACGAGGTGTGTGATATTAATCCTTTTGGTCCTGTAGCCCTTAAGGCTGCTTATAACGACAGTGAGGATTGGATTGATGCACTTAACGCATATCTTTATGACAATTACCAGCTTTTGTGCGATTTCGTCGAGAAGAATCTGCCTCAATGGCGTGTTTGCAAGCTTGAAGGAACTTATCTCTGCTGGGTAGATATCAGCGCAATGGGAGAAAGTGCTCAAGCACTCTGCGATCGTCTGCTGGATGAAGCAAAGGTTTGGCTTAATCCTGGCACTATGTATGGCCCGCAGTCTGGTGAGGGTTATGTGCGAATAAACATTGCTACACAGCGCTCTCGTTTGATTGAGGCCTTGAAAAGAATAAAGGATGTACTCGGTTGAGTACATCCTTCTTCTTTATTAGTTTATCAAGAATATCTTTGTCTGTCCG
>Ga0265298_10010170_pt1 | contig 11149 bp, 10 predicted proteins | sample AusTroGonzalo_MG_3_FD_193486 | JGI IMG/M metagenome (GOLD analysis project Ga0265298, IMG submission 193486) | Bovine rumen microbial communities from tropical cattle in Woodstock, Queensland, Australia - Gonzalo_01 | ecosystem: Host-associated > Mammals > Digestive system > Stomach > Rumen ...
GATGTTCCGGCTATTGTCCCCTTGTCTTCGACCTTGAACTGGTAAAGCTGTAACCGATGGCCGGAACATCAGTCCCTACAGAACTGGGAACCAAGCCCGTAGCCCAGCTCCTGCGCCAGTATGCCGTACCGGGAATCATCGCCATGACGGCGTCTTCCCTGTACAACATGGTGGACAGCATTTACATCGGCCATATACCTCAGGTGGGATCGCTGTCCATGGCCGGCCTGGCTGTCACCTTCCCCCTGATGAATATCTCTACCGCCATCGGCACACTCGTCGGCGTGGGCGCGGCAACCATGATATCGGTCCTGCTGGGCCAGAAGAATTACAAGGCGGCGGAAAAGGTTCTCTGCAACGATGTTACGCTGAACCTTATCACCGGCCTGCTCTTCACTCTGGTTACCCTTGTGTGGATGGATCCCATCCTGCGCTTTTTCGGGGCAACGGAGGCCTCCCTGCCTTACGCCAGGGACTACATGTTCTACATCGCCATCGGCAATGGCGTAACTCACCTGTATTTTGGTCTCAACGCTATTGTGAGGTCGTCAGGCAATCCCAAACTGGCTATGGGACTGACGCTTTTCACGGTTATTTCCAACGCCATCATCGACCCCATTTTCATCTTTGTCCTGGGGCTTGGGATACGGGGAGCGGCGCTGGCAACCATTCTGTGCCAGACAATGTCCCTTTGCTACACCCTCTGGTATTTCCTTGATCAGGAAAAGTTCCTGCATCTTCCCCGCAGCCGCAAGATTTTCAGGGTGGACTGGAGAATAGCCAAGGATTCCCTTGCAATTGGCCTTGGACCTTTCCTCATGAACCTTGCCAGCTGTATCGTGGTACTGTTTATAAACCAGCAGCTTGTGCACTGGGGAGGAGACATGGCCCTTGGAGCTTTTGGCATAGTTAACCGCGTGGGATTCCTTTTCATAATGGTGGTGATGGGATTCAACCAGGGAATGCAGCCGATTGCCGGTTATAATTACGGCGCAAGGCAGTATGCAAGGGTTAAGGAGGTGTATTTGAGGACTGCCATGTGGGGGACGATAGTTTTTGTGGCCGGTTTCCTGATTGCAATGCTCTTCTCAAAACCGGTGGCTTCTATCTTTTCCAATGATCCGGTTCTTGAGGAAATGGCCGCGCACGGATTCCGCCTCACAGCCCTGGCATTCCCCATCGTGGGTTTCCAGATGGTTACCACCAACCTGTTCCAGTGCCTTGGAATGGTGAAAAAGAGCATATTCCTGTCGCTTTCCAGGCAGTTGCTATTCCTTCTGCCGTGCATCTACATCCTGCCCGGCCTTATTGGCAGCGTTGAGGGAGTATGGTACAGCTTCCCTATTTCTGACACCATTTCTTCCGTTATTACGGCCATCATGGGATGGGGGCTCATTGTCAAACTGAACAAGCTTAAGGACGGGGACGATCCGTCAATTCTTGGTGGACAGATTTAGATTCTTCTCTTCGCTCAGAATGACAAAAAAGACGAATGATATGAATACAATTATCAACATAGGACGGAGTTTCGGAAGCGGTGGCGGCTTTGTAGGGCAGGCCATCGGCAAGAAACTTGGCATACCCGTTTACGACAACGAGCTCATCTCAAAGGTGGCGGAGGAAAGCGGCTATTCAAAGAGCCTGTTCGCCGGAGAGGAAAAGCGCAGCCTGTTCTCCGTGTCAAGCTTCTTCGCCTCCGGTCGCCTGAGCTATCTGGACAGCGGCTACGTCAACGACAACGTAATGTTCAACATCCAGAGCGAGGTTATCCGTTCCGTCGCCCAGAAGGGAGACGCCGTCATCATAGGCCGATGTGCAGACTATATCCTCCGGGACCTTCACTGCCTGGACGTATTCATCTGCGCCCCGCTGGAATTCCGCATCAACAGGCTCATGGAGAATGACGGACTCAGTGCCGATGAGGCCGAAAACCTTATCCGCCGCAAGGACCGCACCCGCGAGACTTATTACAATTACTACACTTTCGGGAGCTGGGGCCAGGCCTCGAACTACGACCTCTGCATCGACAGTTCCATCCTTGGAATCGAGGGCACAGCGGACTACATCATTGATTTTGGCCGAAAGGCAGGCATAGTCAAGTGAGCCGCAGCAAGCTCATAGCCATATTGCTTCCCGCCGTCCTGCTGGCGGGAGCGTTTCCCCTCTTTTTACGCGGCCATGAAGATGTCCAGGAGACTCCTCCGGAATATGTGACGGACCTAAACTCTGTCATCGTCAATGAAGACATCCCGGAACTCAAGGCCATGGACCATTCCGTGGACTCTTTCATGACCTTCTGGGCCTTGAAGGGCGCGTCTCTTGCCATCGTCAGGAACGATTCCCTCCTTTACGCCAAAGGATACGGCATTGCCGATGCTTCCACCCCCATGACTCCGGGCACCATAATGCGCCTGGCATCGGTCTCCAAGCTCCTTACCGCAGTTGGAATAATGAAGATGCAGGAAGAGGGCAAGGTGTTCATGGACACGCCTGTGTTCGGGCCTCTGGGGGTTCTGAACAAGTACGATCCTTTTATCAAAGACCAGAACTATTATCTGATAACCGTGGAGCATCTTCTGCGCCACCAGGGAGGATTCACCGTTAGAGGCGGGGATGTCATGTTCTCCACCCTCACATTCATGAGGGACTGGGGATTAAGCGAGCCTCCAACCAACGATTTCCTGGTGCAGAAGCAGGTAGCCCGACGCCTGGCTTTTGTCCCCGGCTCAACCCAGGAATACTCCAACTTCGGATACTTCCTCCTGTCGCTTATCATAGAGGAAGTGACCGGCATGTCCTATGCCGATTACATGCAGGAGCATGTCTTTGCACCGGCCGGCTGCACCGGATTCCACATCGGCGGGAGCTATCTGGAAGACCGCCTGCCTGGAGAATCCATGTATTTCATGCAGCCTGATTCAGAGGACGTCCCATCCTTCGACGGTAAGTATGCCGCCGTGGAAAAGTGCTACGGCGGGAACAATGTCACCGGCCTTATGGGTGCGGGGGCGTGGGTTGGATCGGCAGTTGAAATGGCCCGCCTGGTGTCCTGCATCGACGGCCGCGGCCCCATGGAAGACATCCTTTCCCCGGAAAGTGTCCGCCAGATGACCACCTGGTACGATGACGACACCTTCGCCCTTGGCTGGGTTGACTGCAAGCCCGACGGCGAATGGACCCGCACCGGCTCTTTCTCCGGCACATCGGCCCTTGTAAAAGTGTACCCGGACGGCGAATGCTGGATCTTCATTACCAACACCTCCGCCTGGCGCGGCTCCCGCTTCACCAAGAACACCGCCCACCTCTGCAAAAAGCTCCGGTCACGCTTCTCTTCCGTACTTCCGGCCCGTGACCTGTTCACCGTGGACGGCTGCCGTTAAGTGGTTGCGCTTGATTGGTAATTGGCTTATTATCAATTGTTTATATATGGTACCCAGGTACCTTGGTACCCGGGTACTTTGCTTAAACGCCTAATTCATAGCAAGTTACAAAATCGCGATTCAGCATATGAAAAGGATTTGCTATATTTGTATCACTATGAAATTCATTGGTAACATCATCTGGCTCATCCTGGGCGGTATTATAATCGCCCTGATTTACTACATTGTGGGACTGCTTATGTGCATCACAATTGTAGGGATTCCTTTTGGCATTCAGCTTTTCAAGTTGGGGACATACGCGTTGTGGCCCTTCGGCCACGAACTTGTGGACGGTCCTAACGAACCCGGCTGCGTCTCGGTTGTGATGAACTTGATTTGGATTCTCCTGGGCTGGTGGGAGATAGCCGTTCTGCACCTTGCTTTCGGTCTCCTTTTCTGCATATCCATCGTTGGCATCCCATGGGGCGTCCAGCACTTCAAGATGGCTATTGGCTCCGTTTTCCCGTTTGGTAAAGAAATTCACTGATGAGACATAACTGTTCCAAAGGCACCAGTATAGCAATAATTGCGGCAATGTATGCAGTTGCCGTTGCTGTCGGATACTTGGTATTTAACAGGATTGTGTCTGCAATGCCTGAGCTATGGGCTCTTCTTGTGGCAGACATCGTTGCCACAGTGATTATCTGGGGATTTGGAATACTATATGAAAACGTGTCCGTATATGACCCATACTGGAGCGTAATCCCTCCAGTTGTGTTCACGTTCTGGGCCTTTTTTAAGGGGACATGGAATCTTCCCGTTGTCCTTGTTCTCATTGCGGCTTGGTTCTGGGGAATACGGCTTACAGGCAACTGGGTGCGTACTTTCAATGGTATTGCACATGAAGACTGGCGCTATACACAGTATCGGGAAACACAGTCTCCACTGCTATTTCATATTACCAATTTCTTTGGGCTCAACATGATGCCCACGCTGCTGGTTTTCGCATGCATGGTCCCGGGACTTTTGGCATTTGAAGCCACGTCCTCCTCTTGGCTGATATGGCTTGGGTTCTGCATGAGCATTTCTGCCGCCAGGATTCAATATGTTGCAGATTCGCAGATTCATCGGTTCAGGGATAATCATCCCGGAGAGTTCTGCAATGTAGGTCTTTGGAAATATGGCCGCCATCCCAACTACTTCGGAGAGATACTCTTTTGGTGGGGCATCTGGGTATTGTATGCCTCCTGTGCGGGCATTGACTTGCTGGTTATCGCCCCTGTTGCCATGACCTGCCTTTTCCTTTTCATCAGCATCCCCATGATGGAAAAGCGCCAGCTGGCAAACAAGCCCGGCTATGACGAGTACAGAAAACATACAAGAATACTTATATGAGAAAGATACTGACATTATTGCTGCTGCTTGTTTCTTTTGGAGCCTTTGCCCAGACGGTGACGGACTCCGGCTACCGGACCGTAGCTCACATCAAAAGCGACGGCACCATTCAGGATTCCGGATACCGAACCATCGGCCATATCAAGAGTGACGGAACCGTGCAGGATGCTTCCTATAGGACGGTTGGTCATCTCAGGGACGATGGGACTGTACAGGACGCCAACTATCGCACGGTCGGGCATATCCGTGAAGACGGCACTATTCAGGATGCCTCCTATAGGACTGTTGGTCATGTACGCGATGATGGCACCATCCAGGACGATGGGTATCGCACCATTGGGCACGCAAAAGGTATCCCTATGAAGTGGGTTGCATTTTATTTCTTCTTCAGACAATAATTATGGCCACTCGCGAATTCGGTACTTGTTTTTTCGAGCAGTACGCTCAGATATCCCTCTCCGCTCTTCTTGGCAGCGAGTTCGACTGTCTTGTAAATCGGGACCGTCCGGACCTCCAGTCAGCCGATAATCACTCCATTGGCATTGAGGTTACCAGGGCCATGGAGGAAAGCAAGAAAGCCGAAGAAGAACTTTTGAAGGATGTTGCGGGCATCACTCCAGGCTCCGGAGACTCTGACATCGACCAGATACTGGAGTACGGATATGCCTACGGCCTTCGTCAGGGCAAGTACATCGGCATGAAGGAGTTCTCCTACTGGTCGATGGCGCTCCCCCTTCGGCGTATCCTGGAGAGCAAGGTGTCCAAGGTCGGGAACGGCTTCTATGGCCACTTTGACAAGATGGGCCTGTACGTATTCAGCCGCGAGAACCTTGACGCTCCCGACGCCGTCAAGGCCATGAACTATACCATCCAGTTGCAAAAGTATCTGGACATCCGCTACAACAGGCTCTATCTTGCCGATGTGGATGACCTGTTTGTCTGCAATCTGGACGACGGGCTCAAGGAGAGTTCCCGCCTCATCAGATACCCAATCACACAGGACCAGCGGCAGGCTTTTTATCACGAGGCCATCCTGAGGCAAAACCAGTAATAGAATGAAAAACATAGACATAAATATCGTTATTGACATTGTAAAGGCGGCATCTACGCTGATGGACCGCACGGGAGGGTTCGAGGTAAAGGACAAGGGCGTGAGGGAGAACATAGTCACCTCGTCCGACCTGGCAGTTCAGCACTTCCTTACGAGGGAGCTCAAGGCAGTGTATCCGGAGGTGGGTTTCCTCTGTGAGGAGGAGGACCTGGAGGACGTTTCCGGGCACGAGGCTGCCTGGGTCATCGACCCCATCGATGGCACGGCCAACTATGCCCGCGGCAATGAGAACTGCTGCATAAGCGTTGCCCTGGTGCGTAGCGGCGTGCCGGAAATGGGCGTGGTCTACAGCCCCTGGCGCGGGGAACTCTATACCGCGGTCAAGGGCAAGGGCGCTTTCTGCAACGGCAAGCCGATCCATGTGTCCGACCGTCCCTTTGAGCAGGGCCTTCTTTTCACGGCGATGTCCACATACAGGAAGGAACTTGCCAAGGCCTGCAGCGACATCATCTATGAACTCTACCTGGAGTGCAACGACGTGCGACGGACTGGATCCGCGGCCGTGGAATTGTGCCTGATGGCTGCCGGCTACGTGGACCTCTACTTTGAGATACGCCTGATGCCGTGGGACTATGCCGCAGCCAGCCTCGTCCTCACTGAGGCAGGCGGAGCGATATGCGATTTCGAGGGCAATCCTCCATCCCCTTACAGGCCGTCCATGTTCATCGCCGCCAACATTCAGTCCAGCCGTGACCGCATCTGGAAGACCGTGCGGAAGCATCTGGACAAGCTTCCTTACTAGTATCAACCCGGATTATTATGGCTTTTCTTTTCAGTAAGACAGTAAAAGATTCGATGAGCAGACGCGGGCTCATCAAATGCTACATTGCAGTTGTTCTCTGCGCCATTGTAATCGTTGGGAACATCGTTCTGTTCATGTTTCTTCCAAAGAGCGTGGCATGGCTGTCGGTGCTTGTTTCCAACGCCATTACCATTGTCCTTTTGCTCTTGGCATCTCGCCCCATTAATACTCTTCTGGAGAAGGAATTCAGCCGGAGGGCCAGTGAGATGGTAGAAAAGCAGAGGGAGGAAGAGAGCATGAAAGAGCGAATCACGGAGCTTGAACGCCAGAACCGGGAACTGGAGAGCCGCCTTGATACATGGTCACAGACTGCAGGTATGCCCGCCAATGTAATCCTTACCTCCAAGGTAGAGACGATGGCCTTCAACAAGAGCGGATACATCGTTAAGGAGGAGCCCCTGGAGCAGTTCAAGAGCGATCCACAGTACGGCATCCAGGACAAGAAGGGGTTCATGGGCCAGATATCCCGCTTCATGGACAGCATAACCAATCCTGGCAGCAAGAAAGTCTTGTACATAGGCAAGTACTCGGTAAACGCATCACTGGGACTGGACTTTGAGAAGATACGCTTTGCAACCCAAAAGGATACTCTGTATCTATACGGAATCAGCATTTCCAAACTCCACGACCTTCCAAAGACGGAGAGTCCACTTGACGTCAATCACTGCTGGCTATTGAGTGGGGACACGGATGAAGAGCTAAGCCTGAGCCTTTCCGGCACCTATAAGGATTTCCTGGACGTCTATAAAAAAGAGCAGGAGAATGAGACGGCCCAGGCCGTTGATGCAGAGATGTCCGGCCTGTGTATAATGTACACTGACACTTTCCGCAGAAGCCTCACACAGCGCTTCCCGGGCCTTGTTTTCACCGATTCCATGGACCCGGCGCTCACGTGGCTGCCGTTAGGGGAACACCTCCGGGACGAGCGCATCAACCGTATCGCCACAAACATGTTCCTCATGGCAACTGCGGTGAGCGGCTATTTCGACAGGGGCAGGTTACAGCTGGAAAGCCACATCGGCCCTGATGTCCTCTGAGGAGGTGCCGATGATGGCATGGAATTCGCCGGGTTCGGCAACCCATGTGTGGGAGGCGGCGTCAAAGAAGCTGAGGGCATCCCTGCCAACGGTGAAACTCACCCTGGCACTCTTGCCGGGCTCCAGATATACCTTCTCAAAGCCCTTGAGCTCCTTCACGGGACGCTCAACAGATGCTTCAGTATCAGAAATATACAGCTGAACAACCTCTGCGCCGGCTACGTCGCCGGTGTTGCTTAGGACAGCCGACACTTTGAAGCCGTCGCCGGAACGTTTGACAGAAGCGTCCGTAATCTCGAACGTGGTATAGCTGAGTCCATGGCCAAAGGGATAGCACACGGGGATGCCTTTTGAGGAATACCAGCGGTAGCCGATGAAAACGCCCTCGTCATAGTACTCCTGCCACCATTTCTTGCCTTCTTCCCTGACGCCGGGGTACTGGCGTTCCGACTTGATCGGGCCGTCGGCAAGGGCCAGTGGCATGGTAAAGGGCAGTTTGCCGGAGGGGTTCACCGCGCCGGTAAGTACGTCCACAAGGGCATGGCCGCTCTCCGATCCACCGTACCAGCTCTGGACGATGGCGCCAACCTTATCGGCCCAGGGCATTGCAACGGGCGAACCGGAAATGTTCACCACAACCATCTTCTTTGCGACCCCGGCAAGTGCTTCGATAAGGGCATCCTGGCCATAGGGAAGAACGATGTCGGTGCGGTCCGTGCCCTCGTTATCCTGGTTTCTGGATTTGTTGAGGCCACCGATGTAAAGGACGATGTCCGCGTCTTCAGCGGCAGAAACGGCATCGGCAAGAAGCTTTTCTGCGGAGCGGCTTTCGCTCAGGTCCTGACCGGTGACAACCTTGTTGTAGTCGGTGGTGGTATCGCCCACGTATCCGCGTTCCCAGATTACCTCCGCCTTGCCGTCAAAAACCTCATGCAGGGCTTCCAGGGGGATGATTTCGTACTTGGTCTTAAGGTTCGATGATCCTCCGCCCACGACCATCATCTTGTAAGCGTTCTCGCCAACAACAAGGACTTTCCCGCCTTCGGGGACGTTGAGCGGCAGGGTGCCGTCATTTTTGAGGAGGACGATGCCTTCGGCGGCAATCTTGCGGGCGGCGGCGTAGTGCTCGGGAGAATTGAAACTTCCAAAGCCGCCTTCCCTGTTCATGGATGTGCGGAAAACGGTGCGGAGTATGCGGCGGACCTTGTCGTTGAGGACCTCTTCCGTGGCACGGCCGTCACGCAGACGCTCCAGGTAAGGGCGGGCAAGGTGGTAGTTTGAGTAGCTGTCCGATGCCGCACCGCGAAGACCGTTTGTCCAGGTGCCCATCTCTATGTCGAGGCCATTGGTGATAGCCTGGTCATCGTCCCTGCAGCCGCCCCAGTCGCTGATTACCACGCCGTCGAAGCCCCACTCGTCCTTGAGGATGTCGCACAGGAGCTTCTTGTTGTGGCAGTTGAATTCCCCGTTGTAGAGGTTGTAGGAGCCCATAATTGCCCAGGCGCCGCCTTCCTGGACGGCAGCCTTGAAGGCAGGGAGATAGATTTCGTACATTGTACGGTCGTCGACATTGGAATTGGTGGCCGTGCGCTGGACCTCCTGATTGTTCACCGCGAAATGCTTGACGCAGGCCGCCACGCCGTTGGACTGTACGCCCTTGACATAGGGCACAACAAGCTGACCGGCAAGGAACGGATCCTCGCCCATATACTCAAAGGTGCGGCCGTTCAACGGGGTACGCCCCATGTTGATGCCGGGACCCAGCAGGATATCCTTTTCACGATAACGTGCTTCTTCGCCGATACACTTGCCATACAGGGCGCTCAAGTCTCTGTCCCAGGTGGCCGCAAGGTTTACCAGGGCGGGGAAAGCGGTGCAGGAGTCATTGGTCCATCCGGCCTGGTCCCACTCGTCCCAAAGTACCTCCGGGCGGATGCCGTGAGGACCGTCCGTGTGCCAGAGTTCCGGAATGCCAAGACGAGGCACGCCGGCGCTGGAAAACTTGGACTGGGCATGTGTCATGGCCACTTTCTCCTCAAGCGTCATCCTGGCGAGAGCATCCTCTACACGCTCCTCAATGGGCTTTGAAGTGTCAAGATAAACAGGTTTGTCTGATTTGGGGCAGCAGGCCCAGATGGCCATTGCAATGGAAGCGGTCAGTATAAGCTTAGTGTTCATCGGAAAAACAATTTTCATCAAAGATAGCAAAAAAAGCTTAATACATGAATGGCTTAAGCCGTGTTTTACAAGTTGCTTATATTCAGGCGTTTAAGCAAAGTACCCGGGTACCAAGGTACCCGGGTACTTTATGTAAATAGCTGGCAATCAGCGAATTGCCTATCGAGGGTTGGCCTTATTCAGGACCTCGCGAAGCAGCAGGGGTTTATTGGTTGTTATTACATCTACCCCAAGGCCGATGAGATAGCGCATCTCAACCTCGGTGTCCACCGTCCAGACGTTGACGGTCATGCCAAGTTTGTGGGCACGGTCAACCCAGTCACGGTGCTTGTGGAAGGCGATGAAATGGTAGTCGATGCCGCGGATGCCATCGGCATGGACCGTTTCAGGATCGACCTTGCCCTCCAGATACTGGTTGTCAAAGGCGGGAAGGTTTTGAGCCACCCACTTGCAGGCGTCGTAGCTGAAGGAGATGAACATCACGCGACTAGGATCCAGGAGACCGTGCTTTTCAAGTTTTTCCCTGCAGGCCTTAGCCAGGTAAAGCGTCTTTTCAACCGTATCCTGAGGCTTGATTTCCAGCACCAGCTTGCAGGTGGACTTTGAACCCTGCTCCAGATACTGATCCAGGGTGGAAATCTGCTCACCATTGGAAAGGCGGGCCTTGAGGAGCCGCTCATAAGCGCTTGTATGGATGGGCATCCCGTCGATTGTTGGATCGTGGTTTACAACCACCACGCTGTCTGCCGTCAGATGCACATCGAACTCACTCCCCCAAAAACCGTTGAGCTGAGCCTGGGTTAGAGAGGCAATGGAGTTCTGGGCATTTCCCGCATCCTTGCACTTCCAGAAGCCCCTGTGCGCACAGATCAGCGGTGTCTTGACAGGCACCGGCTCCGGCGGAACTGCACGGTAGCTCTTGTCCCATGGCTCTATCCTGGTGGGGAATTCGGCAATTCGCAAGGTTGTACCGCCGTAAGGAACGAGTTCAATCATGACGTCCTTGCCGGTATCATCTCCATCTTCTGTCCAATATGCAACAGAGTCGATGTTGGTCCAATGGGGCAGCGTCCTGGCAGGAACTTTTATGCCATCGGCCGATATTTCACACTTGTCCGGAGAGAAGCTGTCCCGCATGAGGCAGTAGTTCCAGGGGGTATCGGACGTGACCTCCCATGCACCCTTGCCGTACCAGAGGTCCTTGCCTTCAAACGGCTTCCAGGACCATTTTTCGTTCATCTTGAGGGCGTACACCAACGGGCCGCGG
>Ga0265298_10010171_pt1 | contig 11149 bp, 15 predicted proteins | sample AusTroGonzalo_MG_3_FD_193486 | JGI IMG/M metagenome (GOLD analysis project Ga0265298, IMG submission 193486) | Bovine rumen microbial communities from tropical cattle in Woodstock, Queensland, Australia - Gonzalo_01 | ecosystem: Host-associated > Mammals > Digestive system > Stomach > Rumen ...
ACGCCCGTGCTCGACATACACATTGACAAAGTCTACGAGAAACTCCAAATTCTCTTCGACATTGTCAACGGTGTGACCTTCAATGAAACGGTAGATATCTACGATTCTTTTAGGATTCATGATAACCAACTGTTTCAATTGAGTGAGAATTTCGGTGTCTCTTGACATCTGCAGAGCCATCTTATCGACATTTCTTTCGATGGCAGCAGTTTCTTCTTGCTCTGTGATAAACTCATCAGCGACGGTCTGCAGCTCGGCTTTAATGCTGTCGATATCTGTTTTATGCGTCGGATAGATTTTTGTGCTTGTCGGATAAAGTTCCGATGGATTAAATTCGACAGGCGTAATCTCAGCATTATTATACTTTCTAGCAATATCTTTGAGATTATTGCAGTCTGGTACAAAAGCACCTGTAAAGGCATTATTGATTCTCCGCATGCCGAGCAGCGAATCGAGCGCTGTATCATCAGAATCCATATAGCGGAAATTGTCTTTGAAAGGAATCGGTTTAATGTCTTTCAGCACTGAAGGCATGATAAATGTGTTGCTTGTGAAAGAGGTTTCAAACTTCCCTTTGTTTCCGTTATCGTCACGGATTCTTGTGAGAATCATATAGAAGCCTTTTGACTCCTCAAATTTACGACTATGCTTGTTGAAGAAAGATATTGCTGTGATCAAATCACGATACGCAGCCGAATCTTCAATATTGCTGAATGTTGTGATTTGGCTATTGACAATATCTAACAATTCATGAATTCTATATGTGAGGAACCAATAGAACTCTGTATTGAGTCCGTTGGCCGCATCAATGAGAACAATGCAACCTTCGGGATATGATGTAACATAAGTTATATCCAGAATGTTGCTCGCTTCGAGTGCATTGTAATCGGGCACGATGTCATCAGAATTATTACTTCTGATAACGATGTGATCGAATTTGAACGCACGGCATCCATCATTGTATTCTTTGAAAGATGCGATCGATACGTTTGACGATTTGAATTCTTTGGTATTCATTGCATTTCCTCCTTATTATGCGATCTGAACGACAGGTCTGCCGTTCACCGTATGACTGAACATCACAATTTTTTGCACATTGAGTGCGGGTACAACATTAAGGTTGTAAAATATAACGCACCGAGATGCGATCTTGTAACTTTCGATCTGATTCCAATCGATAATTGCAAAATCATCCACCGATTTCTCTGAAATGATACGATTAAAGAGAATCAGATTCTCCATAATGGTATCGATCAGATGTGTTCTGAATGCCTCGTTAATGTCCTTGCGCTTGATGAATACTCTGTAAACTTCAGAATAGTTTACAACATTTGTACAATCAATATAAAGCTCGGATTCATTAACTACCGATGTGTACCATTCTTTATTGAGACTAATTTTTGTTGGCGCTTCGATCTGCTTGAATTCATAAACGAATCCAGACGGTTGACCATTATCGCCAGGAACAAGTTCGCCGTCATATACATCTTTGAAGATGAGGGATGTTTCAAACATCCCTACTTCTTCTTCTCTTGTTACACGTTTGGCCACATAATCAGAGTGGTCCGTGTAGTCGGTGTTCACTGGCTTGACACCAGCGAATCTGTCTTTGACAACAGAAAGTTTTACTTGGGTTTCTACCATAAATGATTCCTCCTTGTTTATCTTGAAAGACGGGATACGATAGTTTCCCGCATTTCTTTCTTGGTATAATTCAAGCATGTAAACATGCTTAATTGGGATTGATCGACATACATGGCAATCTTGTGCCGTTTAAGGCCATTACCAAATCGATTTTTCGTCACTCGAAATCTGTATGGAATGTTCTCACTATCTGTAAGGATTTTGTATACAAATTTCGACATTGACATGTTGTAGTGTTCCATGACTTTTCGAATGGCTTCGTACATGGAATCATCTACCGACAGTACGATGGGTTTGTTTCTGCATCGCGGTCGTAAACGAATAGCGAATTTAAACTTGCTATTAACAAGGTATTTCGCCATCGCATTTAACGGAACATTGTGAGACTCAGCAATCTCGTAAAGCTGCTGGAATTCACTGATATTGATATAAGTCTGGATTGTATTGCTTCCGTACTTGTAATTGTCTGCCAGAAGCAATGCAGACTCGATATCCTCTTTGGTGGATTTCATAATGAAGTCCTTGAGGACGTTTGACATCGAAGTCTTTCTAGATCTCGAAAGATCCTGGAATGCTTGATGTACCTCAGAAGGTACAGATACCGCCACGCAATGCCTGCGCAGCTTGTTGTCTTTCATGAATCGTTGGTTCATAAAATACTTCTCCTCTCATCATGATATTATGATTCATCCATTTTTCATTTGAAAATACTCTGAAAATTGGACCGCCGTCGATATAATCGAGCTTGAGCAAAAAAGATGTTTGTGTAGGAGTTAAGCTCTGGAACAAAACATTGTTACCATAACCTTCATCCTGGTTGAGTTTTCTGAAGTCTCTTCCAGATGTCTCATATGGGACCAGTCCGAGTCTCTGACATAATGGTGTCAGATACCCGAAGTCTTTGATCGGGATATCTTTGATTAGATCATACAATTGGCATACTTGTTCAGATGCCATGAATCTAGCTGATTCTCTGAATATCGCCAAGCGATATCCATCATCTCGAAAACATATTTCCCTCAATGCTTGTTTGAGGTTAGGATCGTTTGCGTTTGAATTCATATAAACTCCTCCTTGAATGTATTATTGAGCAGTTTGGCTACTCGAATAAATGATATACATTCAAAAAGAATATTGGCACCGCATGGCGTACCATGCGGTGCTTTGCATCAAGTTCTAGACGCACTGATAGCCGTGAACAAATCTTCGATTTCTCGCTTTATATACGTTTCCATATCAAGCAAGAGAATAACAGTTTTATCAGAAGAATAAACTGTTTCATAGTAACAGTCGTCGTATTTTTCTAACATTGTATCTCCGACGACTACTCCGTTACCATCACGCTCTTGCACGAGCATCCTGTTGTAGTAAATAGCAACAGGGTTTGATTTGTGTTCCAGAGCCTCCTCTCTGTAAGTTTTAAATCTCTTGGTTCTTGGCGGAGATATAGTGATATTAAGTACAGCTTCTCCATTGTTATAACTACACTTAACAGTGTCTATTGTATGCACTCGCCATGAACCGAGTTTTTCAAAGTTTTTATATTGGCATTGCTGTAAATCTTGGTGTTGCACATTTGTGTGTACAATATTATTTATATCACTCGCACAGTCATGACCAGCGAGTGTAATCACATATTTGCAATCCAGTGCAAGTGTTCCTAATAATAATCCTAATGAAATCATTCGAATTCACCTCCCGATGGACGAATTTTGATCAAAGTATACGGCTCATCGCTACCGTTATACTCTGTGCAAAGTTCTACTACAGTCCACCCATAAATAGATTCGAGCTCGTCTTCTGTTAATACAGCGCCATAGAGCTCCTGAATCTCTGGAGCTTCAAAGCATGTGTGTAACATACGTCGCTCATTAGCATCATATATTACGAAGTTTCCTGTTCGTGCCTTACAATAGGATTATCAAATTCGCATGGAACCTGTTTGATGAATATTGCGACTTTGTTTTCGCCGCAAGGATCAATCCCTATAGATGTGACATCTGCAGAAAGCAACTGTCCAATATTCATTTGGGTCTCGGTGATTCTCTCCCATTTAATAGTACCGTCGTCGTTTTCGAAGGGGAGATCGTTGTATGTTTCATACATCTCTGTATCATCATTCCAATAAATTCGGAATGTTTTTGGATGGTTGCTTGTTTTCGCACCATCCAAATACAGGTTATGATACGGCAGATACATGCCATATTCGTTTCCATCGGAATCGATTTGCGTAATGATATCTACCATTCCTCTTGTGATGATTGCATGCAGCTTTATAGGCTGTTTCGTCATAAAGTCTGCAACAGCCTGTTCAATTGCTGCATACTGAGCGTTTGGTGAGTTTAACATTTGGATATTCATGGTTAACACCCCCCTTAAAAATTACAATACAGTTCTTCTGCTGTCTGTTTCCGTTTGGCAAGTTTATCGTGATTCTTATCAAACCATTCCTTGCTTGGAGTGACAAATAATGCAACAACGTCATCACCCATAGGATCTGGAACGATTGTTGTTGCTTCGAAGTCACGGAGTTCTTCTTCAGAGATAGTAATGTCGTCTCCGAACAATTCGCAAACAAAAATTTTTTCCTTATTCTCTGTCATTTCATTTTTGTCATGAAGCCAGACAGTGGATTCGTCCCTTCTGCCAGGGACATCAATGTATACATTGAATCCTCGATCTTGTGTGAGCATGAATATGCCAATGTCATCCAGCTCTCCATAAGTCTTAACTGTGTACTTGTCCATAATAGACCTCCTAAATAAAATTTTAGTAGGGATGGGCCAAAGCCCATCCCTACATTACAATTATATACAACTCAAATCATAATCTTATACACAATACATAATTGGCTGATTCTTATTGCTTGCACTGACATAAGACTCTTTAAGAGTTTGAATGATATCTGGACGCTTACCAGCCCATTCTTTAATCAAATCTAGATTAGGCGTAGAGCTGGAAAATACAGTCTCAAGATTATCAAAATGTTCTAGGGTTGCTAATAAGTAATTAGCCACATCAGATGTAGCAAGATCTTCAAACACTTCCATCATAGTGGCTGGGATTGTCATTAGATTTGCTGGATGAGGAACAAAGATATCTAGCGGGATAACACCCATTCCGCCAGTAATGTCTCCATGCGTAGCAGTTTGCAGTCTAACCATATTAGGCTCTTTGAAGTCCACATAGATAGTATTATTGAAGATAGATGTGAGATCTGCTCTAGCTTGTAATAACATAACATCGTCCATAGAGTAATTGTTATATGCGGACAAATAGTCATACATACCAATACCAGATTGCTGGGCGAGACCACCATCTTCCTGACCATATACATCCCAGGCGATATCCTTAGCTCCAAGCAATTCGGCACCGCCTAATATAGCTGTATCAATCAGAAAGTATCCATCTTTTCTAGCTTTTGGGTCAGATGTATCTAGCTTGATTCTTACCATATGAGGGAAGTATCTGGAAAAGCTAAGAATAGAATCTGGAATTATACAATCCTCAACCCATTTGTCTTTGGATATAACATCTGGTAACATAAGCACCTTGGTTCCTAGTCTTCTTTCAATTTTGTTTAGAAGATTGTCCATTCTATTAAGAGGCATAGTTAACTCTCCTTTCGCATATTTTATATTACCTAGATGTTGAGAAAAAACAAGGGCTGGCGTGGCCCAGCCCTTGTCTACGTCTTCATATAACAAGATGATCCATCTTGGGCATGCCGTATTGGTCTGTATACTCAATTTCGATAACATACTCTACCGTATTGCTATCGATATTGTGTTTCTTCAGATGCCATTTCTTCCAAACACCATTGCCGAAAACAGCATCGAGATAGTGCTTCACCATCTTATTCAGCAGGATTCTTTTGATTATGTCGATATCTTTTTCGTCCTGTCTTTTTGTCTCCAAAGCATTTTTTATTTTTGATCTGAAGTCTTCCCATTGCTGGTCGGCTTCATTTTTTGGCACGGGAGACAGATGCATAGGATCAATTCCTACTTCTGATTCATCTACAATACCAGATGTAATCGGATGACCGTAACGGTAGCTGTCTGTTGTCTTAAGTATATAGCTGCCGTACGTTGTCTTTATAAAGCAATAAAATTGGTTCGTTTGCTGATGATATCCGATTTGAGCAGACACATAATCAAATTCTAAGCCAGATTCATCAGGCTCCTCCGTGTGGTGAAACACGAAGGTCAGGGCAGCGGTTGCATCCTTGAAAATATAATCAAGGCATGCTGGACACTTGAGTAATACCTCCTTATACGGGATAATCTGATTTACCTCCCTAATCAATTGGTTTCTCTGTTTAAGATCTTTAAGATCAAATTCATGTACGATCATTTTATATGATCTCCTTTCAAAATATTATAATGATACGTTGTAGAAAGTATCATCACCTACATAATATACAAGTGAACATACAAAACCTGCCAGAGAACAACTCTGGCAGGTTCTTGTTAAGATAGCACTGAAATATATAAACGGTTGTAATTTTCTTGAATACTGAGTACAACCTTATAAGACTTACCATAAACCTGGATTGTCTGTTCTTCTGGCAATGACCTGATATACTCAATATCAGCGTCTTTCAGTTGACCTAGATCATAAATGATACTAGCACCATCAACACAAGAACTGATATTTGGCGCGATATCTTTTAAGATACTATACGCTATCATATTCTGGTCAATGTAGTTGATGACATAATTGACGAGGCCAATACCAGATATATTTTTTGTGAAGTTCAATATATCACTCAAGGTATTAACCCTCCTTCTTCTAATGCTTCTTCTACAGCATCAGCTTTGGCCTTTTCTTCTGCATCTTTGCTTAGTTGTTGTTCTAAGGCGATTGCATACAAGACTTGAAATCTGGAAACGGGCATTTCTGCTAGTTCAGTTAGGGTAATACGACCCTTATAGAACGTAGACATTTTTTCCAGTCTTCTTATATCTTGCTCATAAGACCCAGCTGATGTCTGGTAAAAAGCATGTTATCAGGAGCAACCTCGACCTCGTCAATCTTCTTGCCGCATTTCTTGCAACGGCACTCTGGGAAGACATAGGTAATATTCTTGATAGGATTGTTGTTATCGTCAAGCTTAGTCATGTCATACTTGTCGGTTTCAACAGACAGAGCTTGCAGTTGGTCGGATGTGAGATGCTTCAGGATAGCAGCGAATGTCTTTACACGGCGCTTGTAAGTAGTTACCTTATCCGTAGCTATCGGCTTGGTATCGATAGGAATAAGGGTATTGGTCTCTTTATCGATAAGATATGCGTCATCGATATAGGTGAGCAGCAGAAGCAGCGTATTGTATTTTTCGGCAAATGCACGATCGATCAGACTGGTTTCGATGTATGTATTGTACAGGGACGGGGTCTTCAGACCGAATACATATTCATCACTTGCCTGATACAGATCGACCGAATACTCCTGGCTTGTAGAATCTACATTGCCATGATGCAGGATATCATAATACTTCTGCTTAACTTCATCATTTCTGAACTTGATCATAGAGCTGATCGGTACAGATTCGATGAACACATGTTGACAGTTGTCATCAGAACAGTTGAAGGTGACCATGTTAGCATTGCCGAATGTCGCCTTATAAGCAGCAAACATAAGGTCATCCATTACAGTATTTGGCGTGCTCATGGCCCAAGATTCAAAGCTCTTCGGCTTATTAGCATCGATGATATGCTCGTATGCAAGTCTCATCTTATTTTCGACGAATGCATTGTAGTTTCCAGACTGAACATTCTGAGGATTGATGCTCTGGATCTCCAGCGGACCCCATGCAGACATTCTGATAGGACGGTCGAGATCATATAGGACAGAATCAGCGCATTCGATCGGCTTATTTTTGATACTGTTGATAACCTTGGCTGCCGCGATAGGCTTCTTGGCAATAGTGAATTTGGAAAGATCAAGCTGGTTAGCCACAGGTCTGAAGTTCTTAGCCATCTCTTGGCGAATGTTTTGCTTGATTTCTTCCGTCTTATCATCTTCGTCGGAAGATTCATCGTTTTGCTTCTCATCTTCATCGAGGAATCCCATATCCTCGTCATCGATGTTAATAGCCGTGAACAGATCATCGTCGTCATCTTCTGGCACGAGCTTAATCTCCTTCTTAACTGTGCCAGAGACAGGAGCAGCTGTTTCAACTACCTCAGTCTTGACAGTCTCGACAGGATCTTGCACAGTCTTAACAACTGTAACCGATTTCTGTTCAGTAGCTGGAGCAGGCGCTGTTGATTGTTGCGGTTGATATGCAGGTGCGTCGTCGAAGCTCTGAACATGAATCGTATTCGAGGTGTTTTCCTCGATAGCATCAATGTCAGCGGCTTCGCTAGATTCGAGTGCTGCCTCAAGTCTCTCTTCTTCGCCATCTTTGATAAGCTTTTCAGATTCACTTGCAAGCCGTTCAGTTGTACCATCAAGGCTACCAAGTGCCTTGTCCAAGATAGGATTTCCTGTAGAGTAAGCAGCAACAGGATCGTCTGCTTTGCTTGGGAGTGCAACCTCAGACATGTTAACATCCGAAACCTTGGATGGGTCTAGTCTGGTTGGCATACCAACAGGAGTAGCGGTAGGAACCGCACCATTGGCGAGATCGGACAGGGAAACTTCATTGTTGTTAGGCATATAAATTCCTCCTTGAAATTATTTAAGACTACGCAAAGTAGGCTTTGTTTGGATTACTTCGCCAGTTTCTGGATTAACTGGTATATACATATTCAACTCATCTGTTGTAATGTATATATTGATTGTTTTGAACGTACTGTTTTCTACAGTACCAAGTTCACATCTTACATTTGTGAGTGTAAACTGAGGCAGGTACAATTGTATTTGATTAGCTATGTCTTTATTTAGCCTATCCATATCAGCGTCAGTAGCATATCTATATCTAGATACAAGTCCTACACCCATATCTGGTCTGAGTTGATTAAGCCCAGGTTCCATAAGTATAAGCCTTGTAATCAGCAGAGTAGCATAGTCTTTTCCAGTAGCGACCAATGGCTGATAAAACTTGTCTACCGATAGTAACGGTTCAGTATCATCAACATAGTAGTCATCATTGGTAACTTTCTGTTGTTTAGAAGGCATAACTGGTTACTCCTTTCTAAAATATTACTATATTGTTTCAGATATAAAAAAATACAGGGTCGTGCGATACGACCCTGTATGCTGTATGCATTAGAACTCGCGGCAGATTTTTTCCACGACTTCAATTGCTCTTTGCTTTGTGTCGGCTGCTCCCAAGAAGCAGGTCGGGTGCAAGAAATTCACACCTTCCCATTCTCTCACCTCTTTCGGAATATCTCTGAGGTGATTCTTCATGTCGCCAGGCACAATCGAGATTGTCTCGAAGCAGTATCCCGTTCTACTGCTGGGATAGATATAGAACGGGATGTCGTGGTTTCTGCACCACGATCTTGCGGCTGGATACTCCTTGACTGTGAAGAGGAAATCATCAGTCATGATGTAATCCTCATCATTGAAAGACAGACCCAGTGCAATTACTCCATATTGCTGGTCCAGATAATTATATGATTCGAATACTTTCTTGAAAATGGCTTTAACAGCTTTTACCATTTCAAAGAATGCCTTATTCTCTGTATACTTGTCGCTGCCAGGCTGAGGATTAAACAAGGCAATCATTCTTGAATATTGATTGCCCTTTTCGCCGTTGTCATGGTCATCGATGTCTTTAATGTATAGATCGTAAATTTCGGACCATAAACTCGGGAACATAAATGGACCGATCTCTTTCCAAATCAGCCCAACAGCGGCATATTTGCCGATCTTCCCATCGGGGTCAAGTCGACGGCAGTGCATGGCATAGTTGCCATGCTGGTGATGATCATATGAGCCCAATCCGATATCATATACGATTGTATCAGGCGATTCATCCGTATACCCAGATTTTGCAGGGAATGAATCCCTAATCACCTCGTAGTCAATACCGTGCTGATCCAAGAAAAGTTCCAGCACTGCAGTTGCGGTTACCTCATCAGAGTGAAACCGCCCAGCATGTGTAACGAGCTTAATCTTTAAAGGGGCCCGCTTTTGGTTGGGCTGATCCTGTTCAGCCACCAACATAGTAATCAGTTCTGTGAGTTTCATTTGAATACCTCCAATAAAATATATTTGGTACTAATCATGTACCGTATCAATAGTATACAATACTAATGATTAGTTTTTACAAATGTGAAAACTTAACTATAAAATATTTTCAGAAAGGCGGGAGGTACAATGAAACTTAAATATACCCTAGAGGATTATATAAGCAATCCTTCAGGCAAAGGCAGTTCAGTTAACACAATGACTGCAAATCAGTCACAGTTCGAAAAAGAACTTATGAGTCTTGAAAGCAGGAATAATAAAGCTACATTTACTGTGTATCAGACCAAAGTCAACAATAAGCAAATGTACTATATACATTTCCTTATCCCTTCTTCTACCAAGGGATTTTTTAATGATGTAGTATTCGAGTTCACACAAAATGCAGATGACACAGCAACTAATAGAACAATCAAGCATTACACTATACGTTTCTTCTCTAATGATATGAACTTCGTATACACATATGCATATACATTTAAAACTCACGGTTTGTTAATAGGAGATCTAGAAAAGAAACTCCCATTTAGAAGCATTCTACAAAAGCCCAGTACACGCAATCCAGACAATGCTATGGGATATAACAAATCCATTTACTTTGCATATCTGGTTATGCTTAGAAGTGATCTGTTTAGTAAGGACACACTGAATAGACACGCTAAAGCTGGTGGTATAAATACAATCGCCTCTGATATTCTGGCTTTCGATAAAAAGCAGCAGGAACGTAGAGGATTTGAATTGGAGCTGAAGAAGAAAGGATCCGATGATCAACCTAAATCTTCTAGCAAAATAATCAAATCTAAGAACCTGCTCGGTAATCTTGATCCGTTAGACTTGAAGCCTAAAGTAACCAAGGTTGTTAGCTCTGTAAGAAACGTCGGAAAAGCTTCTACAGTCAAAAAGACCAAAAAGAGGTAAGGTTATATATTATTGTAGTACCAAATCAATGGGAGGTTAATCGTTTATGGACAATTCTGTAACTATTGAACAATTCTTAACCAGTCCTTATTTCTGGGCACGAGTAGATGAATGGTGCCCTTTACCGAGTGATATAATTTTCAAACAAGTGAAGAATGCAATTATTCTCCCCGTATCTGCATTCTATGGCGTAAACGAGAGTAAAGTTCTTGATAGCTTTATGCTCATGCCTAAAAGATGCTATAATTCAGACGAGGTTAGACAGCATATCTGTCAATATCTCAATTACTTTGAGAAGTTCTATGACAAAGAACACGAGCTTCTCTTCCACATGTTCCGTATGAAGCAACTGATTGATATCGGATATATCGATCAAGATGGAAATTTCATAAGAAATTATTCTCTTGATGACTTTAAACGAGAAATCAAGGTCTATATTCTGTCT
>Ga0265298_10010172_pt1 | contig 11149 bp, 13 predicted proteins | sample AusTroGonzalo_MG_3_FD_193486 | JGI IMG/M metagenome (GOLD analysis project Ga0265298, IMG submission 193486) | Bovine rumen microbial communities from tropical cattle in Woodstock, Queensland, Australia - Gonzalo_01 | ecosystem: Host-associated > Mammals > Digestive system > Stomach > Rumen ...
ATGGTTCTTCAGGGCGTCTATCGCCTATCCTCAGTCCTGACGAACCAGAAAGGGATATTCCGAAAGATAGCGCGCTTAAAAAACAATCAAACAACCTAAACCCTTATGACCAAGCAACAAATCATCAAGCTCGTTGTCAGCGTGTTGATAGCCGCCTTGACAGCGTTAGCCGCAGGACTGGGCTTGCCCTCCTGCACGGCATCGAGGGTGGTGAGCACGACTGCGTCATACGTGCAACGCGGCGACACAACCACCACCATCATGACCAAAACCACGGAGACCTACCGTGGCGAGAAACACTAATTAACGTGCGAAGCACCATCTTAACCGTTTAACGTGCGAAGCACCATTTTAACGTGACACAGTCACCATTTTAACATTCAAAAAAAACGTCCTTTCGAGGGCGTTTTTTTGTGTATTATCAGAACACTTCCAATTTCGGTGCAATATATGGTTTGTTCATAATAGCTAATGATGAATGATGCGTATGTATGCCTTTTTGACGAAATGTTAAGAAAAATGGCCTATTTTTTACGAATTGTAAAGAGATGACTGCCATTCGGTCGCCGTCATGCCCGTCTCTTTCATGAACGTACGGGAGAAAGTTGTCGCCGAAGAAAATCCCGATTGTTCCGCCACTTCCTGCAACTTCATGTCCGGATGCTCGCGCATCAGACGCTTCGCCTCCTCGATACGGTAATTGGTCGCGTACTGGTAGAAACTGCATCCGTATTCGGTGTTGATGAATTGTGACAAATAGGTCCTATTCATCGGCAAAATCTGCCGCAAATCGGTCAGACGGAAATCCGGATTGAGGTACGGCTTTTCACTCTCCATCCATGCCTCCAGATTGGCACGATACGTCGCCTTCAGCGGGTCTTCTTCTTTTTCTTCTTCGTCTTCTGCATTTTCCATCACACTCTCCTGCCACGGACGGCGGCGATACACAATCTGCGCCGTGTTATAAATCAGCAGCAGCAATACCAGCCATTGTTGCGTGAACAGACGCGTGGGATGATAGGAGAAACAGATATAGAAATACGACAGGCCGATGACTGTCAATACACATAGATAAACCTTCAGCCACGGCATCGCACTGTTCTCGATGGTGGAGAAATTCTCCTCCACTTTGGCTCGATAGACCTTGATCTGGCTCCACAGCCATCCGGCAATCAGCACCGGATAGATAATCTGCAGCGCACGCAGGTCTTCCTGAAGGAGTATATCCAAAAGAGTGATGAGCAGGGACGGGAGCACTAACAGCACACCTCGCCACCAGTTCAGCCATTTGGGACAAAGGACCTCCATCGGATAGGCCAACAGGACGATGGCCAGCATATCCCGCACGATAAAGTCCAGACGGTCTATCGTCTCTACGCCCCGCACAAGGGTGGAGATACCGAAAAACGCCTCCGCAATCCACATGCCTGCCTCTATCACCGCCCATACAATCAACGCACACTGCCATGCGCGACGCGCACGGATTCCGTCTATATGCCGGTGCATCACAATCTCACCGACCACCGCAGCCGCAATCATGCCGGCATGCAGAGCCGGACTGACAATGTTGGCAAACACATCTTCCGGTATAAAACGGGAGAAATAATAACTCAGACACACGCACGCAGACAATCCTATCGCAAAGAGGGCAATAGATCCGTGCTCATAGTACAATTCTCGGAGGCATTTTTTGTCTCTTTCGAAAAGTTCCTTCCCTGTACTCATTTCCTTACTTTTCTCAAAAACAATTGCAAAGATACTGCTTTTTTCCGATATATGCAAGAAAAAAATGAAAAAATTTGCTTTTTGTTGTACCTTCGGCACGCCCCTTCCCGTTATGTTCCCCTTTCTCAGCCCCCTCCATAACGGGCGGGTTCCCTCCGAAGGTTTAGTCGCGTCCTGCGGGGCATATGCAGATATTTTAGCAACTTTTTGCCAGCCACATTTGGCTTTTGATTATAGGAAGCCTTCGCGTTAGCGTATTTCAGTATATGCCCTCTCGGAACCGTTCTTTTGCGAAGGGGTACGCAAAAGTACGTTGGCAGGGGAGCCATTGTTCCGAAGGGCATGTACGCTATCCGCATGGCTTAAAGGCTTCCTATAATCGCGGAATTTATTCCGCTTTGCAAAAAAGTTGCCCTAAAATTTGCATATGTGCAATTTTTGTTGTACCTTTGCAGCCGATTTCAAAAAAATGACCGAAATGGCAGAAAATAATATGACCAAACTGAATGAGATTCTTGCTATCACCGGCAAGCCGGGATTGTACAAACTCGTAAGCCGCGGCAATAACATGCTCATCGTCGAATCGCTTCTGGACGGCAAACGTATGCCTACCTATGCGCGCGATAAAATCGTGGCCCTCAGCGACGTATCCATGTTCACTGACTCGGACGACATCGCCCTCTGCGACGTGCTTACCAATGCCGGCAAGAAAGAAGGACTCAAGGCCGTAGCCATGGACCCCAAGAAAGCCTCCAACGCCGAGCTGCAGGCTTGGTTCGACGAAGTGCTCCCCAACTGGGACCGCGACCGCGTCTATCCTTCCGACATCCGCAAGCTCATCCAGTGGTACAACATCCTCATCAATGCAGGAATCACCGACTTTTCGGTAGAAAAGGAAGAAGAGTCTGAAAGCTGATAGCTGACGGCTGATTGCCCAAAAGCATACGTGCTCTTACGAGCCATCATCAATAGCATAGAATCTGTAGCGCCACGGAGTGCCCAGGAAACATGGGATAACTCGGGAATGCAGGTAGGTGACACAGGACGCGATATACACTCCGTCCTCTTGACCACAGACGTTACGCCGGATGTGGTCAATGAAGCCGTTATGCTCGGTTGTGAACTCATCGTCTCCCATCATCCGCTCCTGTTCCACGGACTCAAGCAAGTCTGCGGCCAGACACCGCAGGCACGCGTCGTCGAGACCGCCATCCGGCATAACATCGCCATCTACTCCGCCCATACGAGCCTTGACTCCGTCATCGGAGGCATCAATACGCGGCTGGCGGACAAATTAGGGATTACCGATTACCGGATTTTGATGCCCTCAGCCGGCAGCGGTCAGCATTCAGAGCAAGGACTCGGCGTCATCGGACGTCTGCCGCAGCCGATGGATTATGACGGTTTCATCGCGCATATACGCGATAGTTTGGATTGCACGTACGTGCGCTACACGCGCCCGAAGAACACGCAGATACAGACCGTGGCCCTTTGCGGCGGCAGCGGCGCGGAGTTCATCGGCGAAGCCATCGCGCAAGGCGCGGATGCTTATATCACCGCCGACTGCAAGTACCATGAGTTCCAAGACGCGGACGGCGCCATCGGACTCATCGATATCGACCATTGGTACTCCGAACGCCATGCACGAGATATCTTCCGCGACATCATCGAGCCCCTCGGCCTCACATGCCACATCAGCAAAGCAGATAAAACACCAATTAGTATTCATATTAAAACCTCTTGAGTAGCTTAGAGGGTATCCCCTCGGGAGGACTGCTAGCGTAGCGATAGTCCGACCGAAGAGCGGGTACATCCGAGTACTTACTTCTAAAACACGGAGGACTGCCAGTGGCCGTCCGAATCGAGCATTTGGAACATGTACGAGGATAGCTACACGCGAATGGCAAGAACAAAAGAATTAACCGTAGAAGACCGCCTGCGGGCGCTCTACGACCTGCAGCAAGTCGACAGCAAGATCGACAACCTGCGTACCCTTGCGGGCGAACTGCCCCAAGAAGTGAAAGATATGGCCGACGAAGTGGAAGGTCTCAAGACCCGTCTGACCAATATCGAGAATGACATCAAAGAGTGCGAAACCCAAATCTCCGACCACCGCGTACGTACCGAGAATGCCAACGCATCTATCTCGCGCTACAAAGAGCAGCAGAACACCGTACGTAACAACCGCGAGTTCGACAATCTGAACAAGGAGATTGAGTACCAAGAACTGGAAATCGAGGCATCGCAGCGCAAAATCAAGCACTACACCGCCGAACTGGAGGCTCGCTTGGCCGACAAAGCCAGCACCACCAAGACCATCGAGGAACGTACGGTGGACCTCAACCAGAAGCGTTCGGAGCTCGACCAGATTCTCGCTGAGACCAAGGCCGAGACCGAAGCACTGATGCTCAAAGCTGCGGATTTATCGAAGAAAATCGACGAGCGTCTGCTCACCGCCTTCAACCGTATCCGTAAGAATGCACGGAACGGTCTGGCTGTCGTCAAAGTGGAGCGCGACTCCTGCGGCGGTTGCCACGCCAAGATCCCTGCTCAGCGTCAGCTGGATATCCGTACCCGAAAGAAAATCATTGTTTGTGAGTTCTGCGGTCGCATTCTGGTTGACCCGGAGATGTAATCATCCGACGGAGCAACCATAGCAACACGCCTACGGCTATCAGGCTCAGAACGCCTAACCACCACGTATCGCCGGCACCTATCGTGTCGGCGATATTCTTTTCACTGATAGCTGACGGCTGATAGCTGACGGCTGTCACATAATATGCCACCACCGCCATGCCGTTGTTCACAAAATGCATGACCACCGGCACCCACAGACTGCCTGTCCATACGAACAGATAGCCGAACATAGCACCCATCAGCATACGCGGCACAAAACCATAAAACTGCATATGGATGGCGGAGAACACAATCGCCGTCACCCAGATGGCGATATGCGTCTTGACTGACAACTGAGTGCCGTATGCTGAAGGCTTATCCATCAGCTGCTGCAATGTGCCGCGGAACGTGAGTTCCTCCGCCAAGGCCGGCAGAAGGGCCATCAGGCCCACGTTAACCAGCAGACCGCCTATATGGTCCGCCTGCAGGAAACGTTCCGTCAGCGCCGCCGCCAACTCCTCCTGCTGCTTGAGCATTTGTTCGATGGACGCGAGACTTTCCGGCAATTGGATACGGCCGTTCAGGTCCGCCAGCAGATTGATACCCGGTATGGCGCAGACCATGACGGCAATTGCCAGTCCGATAATCTTCCCGTCGGGCACCGCGTCCAGTTTGAGCCATTGGAACGGGCGGTGGTTCTCGCTCCACAGCCATGCGCACAGCACAGGCGGCAGCAGGAATGTACCCATCGTCTGGAGAAACTGCAGCCATTTGAGACTCTCCGTCGCCTGACTGCCGTGCCAACCGGCATACCACAACCCCATGGCGATGAGCGTCAGCACCGCCATGATTCCTATCCATACTATAATCCGTTGGAAGAGTTTGGCCATTGGCTTTTAGCTATTGGCTTTTGGTTGTTAGCTGTTGGCTATTAGCTGTTGGCTATTAGCTTTTCTACCAGTTCGGGCACTCCTTCGGTGGCTTTCTTCTTGATATGCGTCACCTTGTCTTTCCATACGCCGAACTCCGGCTGCCCCGGATCCACGAAATAGACAGGGATACCGGGTTTCGTATAGTGCAGCAGGGACGCCGCCGGATAGACATTGAGACTCGTACCTACCACCACCATGATATCCGCCGTAGCGGCGATGCGGCATGCCTCATCGAAATAGGGCACGCCCTCACCGAAGAACACGATATACGGCCGCAGCAACGAACCGTCCGGATGCTTGTCGCCGTAGTGTTGTTCCCAACCCTCCAGAGGCACCGTCGCCGTCTCATTGAGAGACGAACGCAGTTTGGTGATTTCTCCATGCAGGTGTACCACCCCCTTGGCACCGGCACGTTCGTGCAGGTCGTCGATGTTCTGCGTGATGATCTGCGTATCGGGCAAGGCCTGCTGCAACTTCGCAATCGCTATATGCGCCGCGTTCGGCTGCGCCGCCAAGGTATCCCGACGACGGTCGTTATAGAACTTGACGCACAACTCAGGGTTACGCAACCATGCTTCGTGCGTACACACATCCTCCACGCGGTAATGCTCCCAAAGACCATCACTGTCGCGGAACGTACCTAAACCGCTCTCGGCACTCACGCCGGCTCCGGTGAAAACAACGATTTTAGACATCTTATTATTGCTAACTGCTAACTGCCAACTGCTAACTGCCAACCGTATAATTACGGCCGTAGGAACGGTAACTGTCCTTCTCTATCTCGATGGTCGGTTCCTCCCATTGCGTCAGCGGACTCAGCTGCCATTCGATATACTTGATGCTCAAGCCCCTGTCGAGCCATTGCTTCTCATAATGCGTCTGCAGCGCGCGCGCATCCTGAAAAACGGAAGGCTGAGGGCTGACATCTGACGGCTCTCCATACAAATCGTCCGTATTCGCCAGCACCGGATAGGGATTGAGCCGCAGCATCTCTGTCGTGTACGTATAGAGGAACGGACTGTCGGTCTTGAGGTGAATGAGCCCGTCGGGCTTGACAATCTGCTGGTACCGCTGCATGAACCATGTACTGGTGAGCCGCTTGGTGGCTTTCTTCATCTGCGGGTCGCAGAACGTAATCCATATCTCGTCCACCTCGTCCTTGTCAAAGAATGCCGTGATAATCTCTATGTTCGTCCGCAGGAACGCCGCATTGGTTAACCCTTCCTGCACCGCCTGCTTGGCGCCGGCCCACATACGCGCACCCTTGATATCCACGCCGATGAAGTTCTTGTCCGGGTATTTCTTCGCCAAGCCTACCGTGTACTCGCCGCGGCCGCAACCCAACTCCAGCACAATGGGATGGTCGTTATGGAAGAACATGTCCCGCCAATGGCCCGCCATCTCGTGCTTCTGACGGCTCACGGCTGACGGCTCACGGCTCATTTCCTTGGCTCCGCACTGGAACACATTGGGAAATGTCTCCATTTCAGCGAACTTCTTTAACTTATTCTTGCCCATAAATCTCCAATCCTATGTCTGTCACGCCGCGCAGCACGCTGTCGCGCATACCGTGCTGAATCGCGATGCGATAGCAGCCCGTATCGGGAAAATGATAGTTCTCCTCCAATAGCACCGGCATCTCGATGAAGCCGTGGTGCTTGTCGCCTAACCATTGGCCGCGGTCGTCCGCCAAATAGAACTCAATCGTATCGCGGTGGCCTTGATTGTCCCGGACAAAGAGCCACATGTTCTGGTACGGATAGCGCTCCGTATGACGCACATAGATGAGCATCCGGTAAGCGGCCTCCGCATCCGTAATCGTATAGACGAACTCCGGCAGGGTGTTCTGCTCCCATCCTTCCGATGAAATCGGGACAAACTGACTGAACACGACCCCTTTCCGGCACGAGCTCAGCAGGCATGCACAGCCCAGCAAAATGAGCAATGACCAATGGCAAATGGCAAACCGTTTCATCTTCTGTCCCTCCTGTCGCGGTCGTGGTGTTTTTTCTTCTTGCGGTCAAAGCGCGTCACGTCGCCGTGGCCGGTCTGGTAGCCTATCTCGGCAGCGATGCCGCGTGTGCCTTCCAGCGTGTCGGGTTTCTCGCCGCGTTTGTTCATGGCGATAATCTCATGCGCCCGTTCGGCCTTCAGCGTCGTCAGGTTGCCCGGCCGCTGCGGGTCGGACGAATAGGTGACGGTGCCGGCCAAGGGGTCCGAAGCGAAGAAATACCACGTGGCATCCTTCGTCTCCAGCTCCGTATGACGGTTGGGCAGCAGTTTGGAGGCATCCTCATATACCGGCACCTCGTAATTGAGGCAGCATTTGAGCTTGGCGCACATACCCGCCAACTTCTGCGGATTCGGGGATATGTTCTGCAATCGTGCCGCACCCGTGCCTACCGACGAGAAATTGATCATCCATGTCGAGCAGCACAGTTCGCGTCCGCAGGGGCCCGTTCCGCCGATACGGCCTGCCTCCTGACGCGCACCGATCTGCTTCATCTCCACGCGGATACGGAAGGTCTCCGCATAGACCTTGATGAGCTGGCGGAAATCGACACGGCCGTCGGCGATGTAGAAGAAGATGGCCTTCGAGCCGTCACCTTGGTACTCCACATCGCCTATCTTCATCTCCAGTCCGAGCGATTTGGCCAGTTGGCGCGCCTTAATCATCGTCTCCTGCTCACGGGAATGAGCCTGCTTGGCGCGCTCAAGGTCCTCCTCGGTCGCGATACGCACCACCTGACGCACCTCGTAACGCGAACCGTCAATACGGTTCTTCTTCATCTGCAGTTCCACGAGTTTGCCGGTCAGCACCACCTCGCCCAAGTCCTGTCCCGGATTGGCTTCCACCACCACCTTCACGCCTTTCTCCAGCGGCAGACCCTTGCTGTTATGGAAATAGCCCTTGCGGGTGTTCTTGAACTGCACCTCGATGAGGTCGGTCAGTTGGGTGTTCTCCGGCAGGTCGCTCAGCCAGTCGCTCACCGGCAGCATATGTACCGAATTGCGTTTGGTGGCCGCAGCCCCTAACTCGTTATGTCCTGTTCCTGTCGTATATTGTTTCATATCCTGTCTGTTGTCTTTTGCTCTATACCTTCGGTTTCTTAATCAGTACTATCATTTGCAGGCAGAGGTCGAAGAAAATCATCTTCGCGTTGCCGTTCTGCTCTATCTGTCGTTCCGCCAAATCCAGCTGGCGCATGATGGCCTCCACGTTGCCGTCATGGATGAAGGGCGCGAACTTGACGGAGAAATCGCGCTCCGCCTCCATCTGGTAATTGAGTTCCGCCTCGCCCACGTTGCGGATGTAGTTCTCCCGTACCTGCTGCTGGGCGTACTGGAGAAAATGCTTCTGCCGTTCGCGGCCCACCTTGCTGTCTGCCATATCGAGACTCCACTGCCGCAGCCGCTTGAGACTCTCGTATTTCTTCTGCGGGTCCTTGAGTACACCCACCGTGTACGCGTCCCGGAAAAGGGCGATGAAATCGCGTAACTCCTGCTGATTGGCCTCGCTTTCATCGGCTTTTTTGCATGCCGCCAGATAGCTGCCGTTCGCGATGCGGGCGATATCGTGCGCCTTGGTCTCATAGATGCCGTGGCGATCTATCAATGCCTGCATGATTGTCTCCGTCTCCAGACGCGGCACGCGGATGGTCTGTACGCGCGATTGGATGGTTGCCAGCAGCATCTCCGGATGCTCGCTCACCAGCAGAAAGACCGTCTTCTGCGGCGGTTCCTCCAGCAGTTTCAGCAACTTGTTCGCCGTGGTGATGTTCATCTTCTCCGGCTGCCAGATGATCATCACCTTGTAGCCGTTGCCGTAAGGCTTGAGACTGAGCTTGCGCAATATTTCTCCGCTCTCTTTCTCGTAAATCATGCTCTGCTTGGTCTCCATGCCGATGGCGTTGTGCCAGTCCTCCAAGTCAAAATAATGCTTGTCAAGGATGATGGTGCGCCACGCGTCCAAGAATGCGTCGCAGGTCTCGTCCGAACCGACGATGGGGAAGACGAAATGCAGGTCCGGATGCTGTAGATGCTCGAACTGCAGGCAGGTCGGGCATACGCCGCAGCTGTCCTCGTCCGTCCGGTGCGGACAATTGAGGTACTGCGCATAGGCCAAGGCCAGCTGCAGTTTGCCGATACCGGACACACCCGTCAATAACTGCGCATGAGGAACACGTCCCTCACGCACCGACTGACGTAACTGTGCCTTCGTCGCCTCCTGTCCTATGATGTCGCGGAAAAGCATTTGGCTATCAGCTTTCAGCCATCAGCATTAAGCTTTCAATTCTGCTCGCAGGGCAGCTACCATCTCCGCATACTCGGCCTCGGTCAGATAGACTTTGCCCGGGTTCATCTGGAATGTACCGCCGTAATCGGGACCGTCCACGTACTTGGGCGCCAAGTGGAAATGGAGATGGCTCAGTTTGTCGGAATAAGCACCGTAGTTGATTTTCTCAGGCTTGAACAGCTTCTGCATGGCGCGGGTCACGTCCGCCACGTCCGCCATGAACAGATTGCGCTGCTCGTCGCTCAACTCGTTGAGGTCGTTCACGTGCCCGTCATACGCCACGAGGCAACGGCCGTGATAAGTCTGCTCTTTAAATAAGAACGCGCGCGACACGCGCAGGTGCGCGATTTCTATCATCAGATTGTGCAGGGTCTCATTGTTCGTACAATAGAGACAGTCTTTCGGATCGGAAAACATGGTATTTATAATTTATGATTTATGATTGATGATTTATGATTTTATTTCTTTAATCGTCCGTTAATGACGGCGGTGCGGACAGCCTCGATGGCCTCGTTCGGGTCATCGAACTGCTTGAGGTCAATCGGCTGGCCGATGTGCATGTGTACGGGGTGACGGTGAACGAACGGCTTGCCTTTGGGAAGCACCTCAAAACAGCCGTCCAGCGACAGCGGGATAACCGGCAGGCCGAGATCCAGCGCAATCTGGAACGCGCCGCGTTTGAATCGTCCGGTCTCGCCCGTCATGGAACGCGTGCCTTCCGGGAAAATGACCGTACTCACGCCGTTCACCAGTTGTTTCTCTACCTCGCGCAGGCTCTCCATCGCCGCCTTGGCATTACGGCGCTCGATGAAGATATGGCCGGCGGCCTTGCAACCCGTGCCCACGAACGGCACCTTGCGCAATTCGGCCTTCATCAGCCATTTGAAGATAACCGGCAGCCAGCCGTAGATAAGCCATACGTCGAACATCGACTGATGGTTGGATACAAACACGTAACTCTGGCCCTTCTGTATGTTCTCCACACCGTCCACCGACACAGGGATGAACATCAGCCAGAAGAACGAACACGACCAGAACTGCTGCACCTTGTGCACAAACTCCGCATTACGCCAAGGCACGGTGCAGACGGTGAACACCGCCGTGAAGATGGTCAGCACCAACAACAGCGGCCACGCCACCAGATATTGCCATAACCAATAAAATGGACGAATGATATATTTCATATGACTAATCTTTATCGTACTTTTGCATGAATCCGCGGTAGAGCGCGCATATGCGTCGTATCTCCTCCCATTGTTCGTCCGGCAGCTTCGTACCGATCACCTCTACCACACGTCCGGCAGCGATGGTGCCTATCTCCGCGCAGCGGCGTATATCGAATCCGTCCGCCAATGCGTGCAGGAAACCGCCGGCGAAATAGTCTCCGGCGCCGGTCGAGTCCGTACAACTGGTGGTGATGGCGCCGATATGATGACGCTTGCTGCCTTGCTGTACGTACGATCCGTTCTTGCCGACCTTGACTACCGCGATGTCGCATTGCTCGGCAATCATCTGTACCGACTCTTCCGGATTGAGGTGCGTATAGGCGAACGACTCGTCCTCAATCCGGAAGAGTCGG
>Ga0265298_10010173_pt1 | contig 11149 bp, 7 predicted proteins | sample AusTroGonzalo_MG_3_FD_193486 | JGI IMG/M metagenome (GOLD analysis project Ga0265298, IMG submission 193486) | Bovine rumen microbial communities from tropical cattle in Woodstock, Queensland, Australia - Gonzalo_01 | ecosystem: Host-associated > Mammals > Digestive system > Stomach > Rumen ...
TCTCGGTGGCACAGGAATGTTCACTGGCATATCCGAAACCACTGCCCGACCAGGCTTTTATGCTAAAACCGGACTCAGCTTCGATTTCGCCAAGAGCGATTACAAACTGCGCTCCCTTGAAATCGGTCTTCAAATCCAAATGGTATTCCCTTTTATTCAACAAATGGCCTTCAACAAAGCTAAACCTTTCTACCTGACGGGCTACTTATCCTTCAATTTCGGCAAGAAAATCGGCCGTCAACAAATCAAACGTTAAAAACATGAAAAGATCAACAATACTTATTCTCGCCATTATATTCCTCGGGCTTTCTCCACGCATTTCCGCCCAAAACGACTTCGAAATCGTCAAAAATGTGGATATTTTCATTAGTATTCTCAATGAACTAAACGACAAATACGCCGATGAGATTTCCCCTGGTGAACTCACCCAAACTGCCATCAAGGCCATGCTCAAAAGCTTGGATCCCTATACCGTCTATTATCCTGAAGCGGATGTCGAAGATTATCGTATGTTGATGACTGGCGACCACAGCGATGTGGATGTAGTCATACAAAGCATTGACGGCAAGATGGTTATCACCGACATTACGGAAAACAGTCCTTCCGCGAAGTCTGGTTTGCGCGTGGGCGACCAAATTTTGAAAGTAAACACACAAAGTGCCAGCAACAGTACCATTGAAGGTATGCAAATTGCGATGCGCGGTCAACCCGGCTCCACTTACGACATCGAAATCTTCCGTCCAACAGACAACAAGAACCTGAATTTTAAAATTAAACGCGAAAAAATCAAACAACCCAACATTCCTTACTCCGGCATTCTTGGCGACAAAGTAGGCTACATCAAACTCAACCAATTCTTGGAAAATGCTGGAAAAGAGATTCACGAATCATTCGACAAGCTCAAGGAGGAAGGCATAGAATACCTCATCATTGACTTGCGCGACAACGGCGGCGGTCTGCTCGGCGAGGCTGTCAACATTATCGATCTATTTGTGGGTCAGGATATTGCAGTCGTGGAAACGAAAGGCAAGATTGAAGAGATGAACCGTATTTACAAGACTCGCAACCCCGCTGTAGATGCCAACATTCCCATTGTGGTGCTGGTAAATGAGAACAGCGCCTCCGCCTCTGAAATCGTCTCCGGCACGCTGCAAGACCTCGACCGCGCCGTCATCGTAGGGAAAAAATCTTTCGGTAAAGGTTTGGTACAGAAAGTTTTCCCGATGGATTACAACACCAGCATGAAAATTACCGTGTCGAAATACTACATTCCCAGCGGACGTTGCGTGCAAAACATCGAATACTTTGACCGCGACACGACCAAAGGTGGATACAAAATTCCTGATTCTCTGGCGGTTGCATATAAGACCAAAAACGGCAGAACCGTTTATGACAAAGGCGGTGTGGAACCCGATGTGCCTGTATCCGATGAAGAAATTCCCGATATTCTATCCTCCCTCATTGAAGCTCGCGCTATTTTCGACTTCGCCAATGATTACCGCGCCAAACACGAAACCATCGCCGAAGCTGAGAAATTCACCGTTGACGATGCCATCTACAATGAATTTTTGAAATATCTGAAAGAAAAACAATATGCCTACACTTCTTCTTTGGAAGAAACGTTGGCAGAATTGAAAGAGAAAGCTGAAAATGAAAAGTCTTTTTCGAGCATCCAAACGGCTTATAATCAGCTGAAAACGCAGTTGGAAAACCTCAAGACGCAGGATTTGACTACCCACAAAGCGGAAATCAGTCGTGCTTTGACACAAGAGATTGTTTCTCGCTACTACTACAGCACCGGCAAGCTCATCAACAGTCTGCACCACGATGCTTATATTGATGCAGCGAAAAGCGTTTTACTCAACAAAAGTCGTTACCAATCCATTTTGTCGCCGAAATCTTAACGCATGAACCGACGACAATCCTTTCACCAGACGTTTTATTTGCTCGGCATCATTGCAGTGTCGGTGGCTATGCCGTTGTCGCATTTCGTGATGGGATTGGCCAGTTTCCTGCTGTTTCTCAATTGGTTATTTGAATGTAACTGGCAAGAAAAACAACGACTTATATCGCAAAACCACGAAGGATTATGGTTCGCTGCCTTTTACCTCGTATATGCCATCGGACTCATACACGTCACCGACTGGGGCTCTGCAGGTAAAGAGATGCTCAGCAAGCTTCCATTCTTGCTTGCACCGATAATAGTTATCAGTTCAAAACCATTAAAAAACAAGCAGTTACAGTTAATTTTCAGTGCATTTATTTTGGCCACTCTGGTAGGATGTATCTGGAATTTCATTTACTCAAAAACGCACGTTCTTGGGAATCTCCGCGAAATGTCGCGCTTCATCGACCACATTCGCTTCAGTCTTTGCGTGGTTATGTCTATTGTTTTCTGCTTCCATTATTGGCTTCACTCAACGGTAAGATTCATCCCCTTCAAACATATCTATTCTATAATCAGCATTTTACTTCTTCTTTATCTTCTTTACTCCCAAACTCTTTCTGGAATCATCATTCTGATGGTGATCGCCTTCTTCTACATTATACATCTCATTGTTAATCAAAACAATACACAGATAAAATGGATTGTAGGAGGTCTATTGGGGTGCTTTCTTGTAGCAGCCATTTTATATACCATTTACATCTCATACGACTATTTCCATGTGAAAGATGCTGAGCCTGATCACACGGCTTTAACAGCCTCTGGCAACCCTTACCGTTTTGAAGAGGATCCTATCGTAGAGAATGGGCATTACATCGGTAACTACATCTGTGACAGCGAATTACAAACCGCATGGACAATGCGTTCTGACTCGGCTTACGACGAATTAATCTCTGCCACACTCATCCGTTACCTCAACTCAATGGGGTTGCGAAAGGACTCCGCTGCTGTAATGCAACTTAGCGATGAAGACATTCGCAACATTGAGCAAAAGACGGCCAATGTCTATTATGTTCGAAAAGGGAACATCCGCAGGGCGTTATATGAAACCTTTTTCGGCATCACACTTTACCAAAAACATGGTACTATCAACGAATCCTCCATGCTAGAACGTGTAGAACTGTGGCGCGCTTCTTGGAGTATCATTCAGGACCACTGGCTGTTAGGCGTTGGCATTGGTCATCAAAATGCCGCTTTGGACCAGCAATTAGAGATGCAGCACTCCCCTATCGCAGGCAAGAAAAAATTACGCGGCAGTCACAACCAGTTCCTCACCTTCTGGCTCGCCGCCGGTATCATCCCGTTGCTCTATTTCTGTTTCCTGCTGGTTTTCCCGTTTGTCAGTATGTCCAAGCGTATCACTTTCGTCTATTTCTCACTCATTCTACTACTTTTCCTCTCCATGTTGGTGGAAGACACCCTTAACGCCCAAACCGGCCGCATGATGTTCACTATTTTCGTGCCGCTGCTGCTTTTCTGTGGCGATCGAAAATCCGTTGGTTATTAGCTGTTGACTTTGACTTATGACTATGACTTTGAACTCTTGAAACTTGAAACCTGAAACTTGAAACTTGAACCCCAACCCTATAAACCCATAAGCTTCTAAGCTCCTAAACCCTTAACTATGTCCGGCCTCTACCTCCATATCCCATTCTGCAAATCCAAATGCGTCTATTGTGGATTCTATTCCACTGTGAACCAGAAGGATATGGAAAAGTATGTAAAGGTTTTGGAGGAGGAGATGATGTTACGGAAAAACGAAGTGGCAGGAGAAAACATACGTACAGTCTATTTCGGCGGTGGGACTCCATCATTGTGGCAAACATCTCAATTACAACAAATTATCGAAAATATCAGGCTGCATTTTTCCATTGAAGAAAATGCGGAAATGACGGTTGAGGCCAATCCTGAGCAGCTCACATTGGATTACTGCAAAGGCCTTAAATCATTGGGATTCAATCGGATAAGCATCGGCATACAATCCTTTCACGATAAGATATTGCAGTTTCTAGGGAGAAAGCATACGGCAAATGAGGCCTTGCAAGCGGTGGAGAATGCGCACAAAGCGGGTTTCGACAATATCTCCATTGACTTGATATACGGCGTTAATGAACGCGACAACACATTGTGGCAAAAAGAGTTGGAGACTGCTTTCGCACTTCCCATCCAGCATTTTTCTGCCTACGCATTGACCGTGGAGGAGAACTCTTTGCTCTACCGCCGCATCCATCAGCACAAAACCGTGGAACCAGATGAGGACTTGGCCGCTGTACAGTACGAGATCCTGACAAATTCGGTCGCGCCGTCGCGGTTTGCGCAGTACGAAATCTCCAACTTCGCGGTAAAGGGCTGGGAATCACGACACAACTCCGCCTACTGGCAGCGAATCCCCTATCTTGGACTCGGAGCCTCGGCGCACTCCTTCGACGGGGAACACCGCTCCTGGAACGCCCCCACCCTATCGGGCTACTTCTACCAAATCGAACAGAGGAAAGCCTTCCACGAACGCGAAAAACTCACCGACATCGACAAGTACAACGAGTTCATCCTCTTGCGGTTACGCACAGCTTCGGGGATTGATTTGCAGGAGATGTCGCGGCTGTTCGGCACAGCACGTGTCGAGACGCTGCTCCAGTATTTCGTCTCGGAAGTCCCAGACGAGCACTACGTGCGCACCTCCGAGCGCCTGCATCTGACCGCGCAAGGGCTCTGGTTCGCGGATGGCATCGCCAGCGGTGCATTCCTGACGAACGAATAGAGTTACACCAGAGGAAGAGTTGTTTTATGAATGGTTACGACGTCACGGCACCCCATTCTCAGAACAGCGTCGGCTCCCATTTTTTGTGTCCCGCGACTTTCGTAGCAGCTTGCGCCTCCTCGTTAAGGAACTTGATTTTGCGGGAGATTCCCCAGCGGAAGCCCCCGAGACTGCCGTCAGAACGGACAACTCGGTGACAAGGCACAATATACATCACCGGGTTGGCGCCCACTGCCTGACCCACCGGCCGGGCCGATTTGGGACGTCCTATCCGGTCGGCAATATGCTGGTAGGTAGTCACCATCCCGACGGGAATGGACAACAAATCGCGCCACACATCCAATTGGAAAGGAGTGCCGTACAAGTGGAGGCAAAGACTCGGCACCTTGTCATAACGATGACGGAGCAACAAAAGCGCCTTCTTGTGCAGAGCCACGGTACGGCAGCGGAATCGCGCTTTGGGAAAATGTCGCTTTAACGTCGTCTCGGGCTCCCACTTCATCGCAGCAGGCATCAGGAAACAGATGCCTTTAGGAGTGGAGGCAATCAAAACGCGTCCGAAAGGGGCGGAATAGATGCTGTAGCTTATAGTGAGAGGCTTCTCCTTGCCCAGAAACTCCTCACGCGACATCGGCTCGATCCAGATGCGGCAGTGTTCCATGTTGTACATTTCAGGTGAATTTGACGGCAAAGGTACATATTTTTCAAATTCACGCGGAAATATTAATATGAAACTCCATATTGGAAAATGTGTATTTTTGCAAGTTAAATTCATAGAATATAAAAATCTGTATATATGAAAAAAATTTCCCTCCTGATCATCATCCTCGCAGCCGTGCTGATGTTCGGCTGCCAGAAACCCAAAGCCGTCGTCATCATTCCCGAACCCGTTGAAGTCACGCCTAAAGGCGGACAGTTTACCATCGACGACAAGACGATGCTCTGCTTCGACAACCTCGGCGCAGAAGCCTCCGAAACCTCAAAGATGATTCGCGAACTTTATGAAGGCTATTTCAAGCTTCGTCCGAACTTGGGCGATGCCGAGAGTGCCAAAAAGAACTCCATCTTGTTCTCTATCAGCAAGAAAGAGATTAAGGATATCGGCGATGAAGGCTATAAGATGCAAGTAAAATCGAAGTGTATCGTCGTGGAGGCCAACACCACCGCCGGACTTTTCTACGGGATGCAAACACTGTTGCAGCTCGCCGGTACCGACAAACTGGCTGACAGCAAAACTTTCGCCGTTCCATGCTGCCAAATCACGGACTATCCGCGCTTTGGCTATCGCGGTGCGCACCTTGACGTGTCGCGCCACTTCTTCGACACCGCCTTCGTGAAGAAGTACATCGACCTGTTGGCCTACTACAAAATCAACAAGTTCCACTGGCACCTCACCGACGACCACGGCTGGCGCGTACAAATCGACAAATACCCTGAGCTGACCTCCATCGGGGCGTGGCGTCCCGAGCGTTCCTCTTGGGACACGCTGCACCCTGTAATGCCAGAAGAGCCCATGACATACGGCGGCTTCTACACCAAGGAGCAGATTCGCGACATCGTGCGCTATGCCGCCGCCCGCCACATCGACATTATCCCCGAAATTGAGATTCCCGGCCACTGCAGCGCCATCCTCGCCGCCTACCCGCAGTTCGCCTGCGACGACTACCCATACACCGTGGCCGTGGGTCCTTACTGGCCGCCCAAAGCCATCATGTGCGCTGGCAACGACGGCGTGCTCACTTTCTACAAGAACGTGCTCAACGAAGTAGCGGAACTTTTCCCCTACCCGCTCATCCACATCGGCGGCGATGAAGCTTTCAATGACAACTGGCAAGTCTGTCCGAAGTGTCAGCAACGCATTCAAGACAAGGGACTTAAGAACGAATTTGAGCTGCAACAATGGCTGATGAACCAGATAGAGCACCACTTGGATTCACTCGGCAAGAAGGCCATCATTTGGGACGATATCGTGTCGGAAGACATGGTGAACACTTCCACCATCATGTGTTGGCAGGGTCTCGATGTGGCAAAAACTGCTGCCAAGCACGGCAACGACGTGATTATGTGCCCCACCACGCACTGCTACTACAACTACTACCAAAGCAAGGACAAAGACGAAAGGCTCTGCATGGAGGGTTACGTCTCCCTCGGCAAGGCCTACTCCTTCGACCCAATGCCTGAAGGACTGAGCGAGGCGCAACAGCAGCACATCCTCGGTGGACAGTGCAACCTCTGGACCGAGTTTGTCAACGACCCCGAAACAGCCGAATACATGATCCTGCCGCGACTTTTCGCGTTGTCGGAATGCGTTTGGAGTCCGAAAGAGAAGAAAGACCCTCAAAAATTCGCCACCAAGGTTGAATTCGAACGGAATTTGATGAAGAAGTTGGGATATCGGCCGTCGAACAGAACGGTAATGGAAATTGAATGATTTCAATGAAGAATGAAGAATGCAAAATGAAGAATATTGGGGCTGCTCGAAGGGGCGGCCTCAATTTTTTAGTAGACGACGCTTCCAGCGTCGCTATTATTCGACGCTGGAAGCGTCGCCCCCTAACACGCCGTCAATTCACCCTGCACCCAGCCGCCGCACCACTTCCACCACGTCAGCACTCTCAATCAGCGTGAAACAAAACAGTTTCTTCCCCAAATCTTTGAATGAAGCCCCGAAAGTGTACAATATGCTGTCATCAAGGAGAAGGAATCGGTCATGCACGGAGGAGAGCACCTGTAACTGCACAGGAGGATATTGCATATTGTGCCGTTCGATATCCAGGCGGAAAGCATTGGTAAGGCGACTTACGCAAACTGTGGCGGTCACCCCATCCGCTCTCTTCGTCAACTGGGTCAAGACACTGTCATCGGCATAATTGTCTATCAGAACAATGGATTTTTTCGCACTGCGAATCAAATCCGACACAAACTGGTAGGCATCAAATATCTGTCCATCGAAGAAAATGCCTTGTTTTGGTGGAAGTGCGGTTTGAACCATCGTCTGAACCTGATTTGTAAGCTTTGCCACTTGGTTTTCAACTTGGTTCATTCTTTGATAGATGGCATAACCGCGATATAGATACTCTTTAAGCACTTGCGTAGCCCAAATGCGAAATTCTGTACCTCTCTTGCTCTTAATCCGATATCCGACCGAAATAATCACGTCAAGACTGTAGAAAGCTACGGGCTTGTCTGAATTTGCAATTTGCAAAAAATGCAAATTGCACTCCTTTTGCAACTCCCCTTCTTCGAATATATTGCGAATGTGGCGGGAAATCACTGATACATCCCGTTGAAAAAGCAACGTCATTTGCGTCTGATTCAACCATACGGTTTCTTGCTCCACCAGTACATCCAATTGAATTTGAGAATCTTCCGACTGGTATAATTTCATTTCAGTGGTCATAATATTTCGTTTTTAAATTGGATGCAAAAATACAACAAAAAAGACCGCTTGTCAAGATGGGAAGACACTTTTTTTTAAGGATAACAGATAATTAGCTAAAGACTTCTCTTTCCAAGACTATTTTATGGAAAATCTTTAGTTTTTCACTCACTGTTAGGAATTCTTCCCTATTGCGTTTCAATTCGATAAATCTTCACCGTATCCCTGACATCTCTTTCGGGATAGAAAATCTCCACAGAATCCATAAGATGGATAGATTCCGAAGCGAACCAATAGTTGTAATTAACACTATGTGTATCAAATGGTTCTGTGGTAAACTGGATGCCGTTGGGTAAAACGAAAAGTGTCCAATAGATTATGCTATCGCGCTCCAAGTAAGTGGATCTAAGGCGGTACATCGGCTGTCCGTCGAATTCTACAAGCGCCACTTCATCGAAATAAGAACCTACACTACCTGAAGTAAGAGTGTCGGGACCATCTTTCAGATTGACAACAATACGGTTGAATTCAGGGCCGGTGAACGAGAAGGGTAAGCCTGCAGCTGCCAATCTTTCATTGTTTTCTTCAATCGATACCCCATATTTATAAACAGACGCCTGTTTCTTCACCTTCATTGGCTTGAATTCCAGTGCTTTCCAAAGGTAATCATCGAAATAATGGTATCTTTTCGACTCCTTTGAGCAGGCGCAATGGTTTTTCACGGGAAGAGTCGGAAACACCTCATGGTAAAGTTGAAGACGGGTTTCCAAGGTCATTCCTGCCAATGGGTCTTTGTCACCCGTGAGCCGCATTCCCATCACCATGGCGGGATCGTGCAACGGCGGTCGCCAGCCGTCGTAAATGCAGATGCGGGTGTGGTAACGGAAATGCATCCCCAAAATACGCTCGGTCATCGGGTTCTTGGTGTCGTATTCGCCGTTTTTGACCTTTTTAGCCGCAGAAGAGAAGAGGATTGCCGACACGATGGCGAACACCACGCACACAGCGATTCCGGCAAAATACCACGGTTTTGACTGCTCCCGGAAAGGATGCTTCACATTCCGCCAGACCAGTAAGAAAATGAACAAAATGGATACGGGGAAAAATATAACCCACCCTTCGGAGAAAATCACCCAATAAAAGAACACCCCCGTGCTGATACCGCAAAGAAAGGCGTTGAGCCGCCAAAGAGGAGTCTGTTCCAGCCACGTGAAAGTGACCATATTGACGAAACAGATGATTTGCACCGCCATCGCCCACGGCACAAAGACGCAAAAGCCACCGTTATAGGTGGTGTTAAGCCATATTGAGATGGCAATGAGGATGATGTTCAGCACAGGAATGATGTAATGCCAATTCTTGTCGCTGTGCTCACGAAGGAACTGCCATAATTTTTTCATAGGGACAATATAACACCCTATTGTAACGATGTTTTATCGGCTATTATTGTAGGGTTCGACAATGATGATGCTGATTATTGCCCGCAGGCCTAACGGCCTGCGAATCAAACGCACATGCCATCCCCTACCGAGTCCTTCAGGCCTAACGGCCTAATCCGTAACGAGATTTTCGCAGTCCGTTAGGACTGCAGGGCTTGGTAACAAAAGCTCACCAACCTGGCTTCACTTCAAACACCATCTCCTCCTCGTTCGTCGGGTGCGTGAACGCAATCCTCGCAGCGTGCAGGTAGAGCCTGTCGGCGCGGCGGCCGTAGAGGTTGTCGCCTTGGATGGGGCGGTTGAGGCCTTCCGCGTGGGCGCAGTGGACGCGCAGCTGGTGCGTGCGGCCCGTGAGCGGATGCAACTCCACAAGATGCTCGCCCACAATACGATACAATGTTACGGCTGGTTTTCCGTGCTCTTTGTCCACCTTTTGATACGGTCGGTGCATTAAATCGGGTGCGAGCGGCAACTCGATGCGCCCCTCCTCTCCTATCGGCAACGGTTCACCATCCAACACCGCCACGTATGTCTTCTCTATCTCCCTGTTTCGGAACTGTTTCTGCAGATGATAATGCGCGGTTTTGTGCTTTGCCACCAACAATAACCCGCTGGTGTCCATGTCCAAACGGTGGACCACCAACGGCGTTTCGCCTTCCTGACAACGCGCCTGCAGCAAGGAAATAACCGACTCCCGGTTCGTCTTTCCGGGTACGCTCAACATGCCCGACGGCTTGTTTACCACCCATAAATCGGCATCCTCATAAACGATCTCCATCTGCTCGGAAAGGGTGCGCTGCGGCTTCGCAGCCAACACCTCAGCCGGGAGCATGAACTGCAACACCGGCTTGCACTTGCCCGAACAGGCAGGGTAAAAGTGCAAATGGTGACGAATCTCCCCCTCTGGCGACTTTCCCCACCAAAACATGGCCATCTGGATGGGTTTAAGTCCGTGTGTGTATGCGTATTGCAGCAGTTTTGGTTCACAACATTCGCCCGTACCCGCGGGCGGCAACTGCTGTACTGTGTCGCGGAAAATCTCCAGCAGATTGCGTCGCTCGCCTGCGTAATTGACCATCACGAAATGCTCGAACAGCCAGTTCTGCAACACCTCCGACTTCCACTTCCGCTTGGCAGAGAGTTCCACAATGAGCTTGTCCATCGACTTCAGTTCCTGCCGTGCCTCTGTCAATGCCTCCTCCCAACGTTTCTTCACCCGCCGCACCTCAGCTTTCAAAAACTGGCTCTCCTTCACGAAAGCGGCCTCTTCTTCCAGCGAAAGCACTCTTTTGGATCGTTCCTCATCACGTTTTTCCTTGGCTATCAACATGTTGGATTTAGCTTTCGCAACAGCATTTTCCGCATCCAACAGCATCTGCTGATACGACTGCTGCAACTGGATGTAACGCTCGTCAGACTGTAATCGGCTGATTTCCTTATTAATGGCAGAAATCTCCGCCTCGTGCTGCTTGAAATAGCCGTCGGGCGCGAGAAAATCAAACACCGGCGGCACAAAGCCGGGCAGAACGGACTTGTCGTACAGCTGTCCCGAAAACGCCGCCAAATAATACAATTTTTCCTCTTTTTTCACGACCAGTACCCCGAACATCTTACCTTCAGGATTTCCG
>Ga0265298_10010174_pt1 | contig 11149 bp, 7 predicted proteins | sample AusTroGonzalo_MG_3_FD_193486 | JGI IMG/M metagenome (GOLD analysis project Ga0265298, IMG submission 193486) | Bovine rumen microbial communities from tropical cattle in Woodstock, Queensland, Australia - Gonzalo_01 | ecosystem: Host-associated > Mammals > Digestive system > Stomach > Rumen ...
GTCAATTTCTAAGTCTCTTGCTACTCTTAATAGTGTATGGGGTCTTACCAAATGGCCGGCAGTTAATCCAAAGAACATTCGCGACAAGATTTTTGTGATTTTGGAATCTAAGAAAGAACCAATGCACTTCTCCGACATCGCAAAAGAGATTGCTACTTCTAATTTCAAACGTAAAAATGTAACTGTACAAGCAATCCACAACGAGCTCATTAAAGATCCACGTTTCATCTTGATTGGCCGTGGTATTTATGCGCTCAGCACTTGGGGCTATAAGAAGGGAACTATCTCTGACATTATCGCTTCGATTCTCGAAAAGGCTGATGGCCCACTTAGCAAGGAAGAAGTCGTAAAGCAAGTTCTTAAAGTTCGCAAAGTTAAAGAGACTACTATTCTCTTAAATCTCCAGAACAAAAAATTGTTTAAAAAGATCGACAAGAATTCCTACGTAAAAGCGTAGTTTATGATATAATAAAAATATGGAAAACGTCATACATTTTATTCTTATGCCAATTTTCTGGATTCCTGCTGTTGGCATTCTCGCGTTTTTAACCTATAGAAACTACAAAAAACTCAATAAACTAAAAGTTTTGAATGTAGATTCTGTGCTTTTGATGCTCGAAATTCCACGCACCAACGATAAACAAGAACTTGCTGCCGAGCAGCTTTTTGCATCGCTTCATGGTATTCTGCGCGACAAACAAGAACTTAGAAATTCCGGCGGCGTGCAGGAGCATTTATCATTTGAGATTGTTTCGACCGCAGGGCAAATTAGATTTTATGTATGGGTACCGAAAGTTTTGCAAAGCTTTGTGGAAGGACAAATCTATGCGCAATATCCAACCGTGCAAATTTACAAGATGGATGAAGATTACGCGGACGATCGCGATAAATATCCAGTAGCCTATACCACGGAACTCGCACTTACCGACGTAGATGCTTTGCCAATTAAGACTTTCGACTCTTTTGAAGTAGACCCACTTGCTGGTATTACCGGGACTTTGGCGAAACTCGACCCAGATCGTACAGAAGAAATGTGGATTCAAATTTTGGCTCGTCCAATCCCGGATGATTGGCATCGCAACACGACCGACAGATGGATTGCTCAAGTAAAATCAGGGAAGAAAGTGCTTACTTCTGGGATCGACTGGACCTGGATCGTCGAAGCTTTGGGCGCTTTATTTAGACCACCAGCCGGCGGCACTAAATCCGAAACCGTGGTGGAACTTAGCGAACGTGCTAAAACCCAAATCGCCAAAGCCGAAGAAAAATCTACCAAACTCGGCTATAGTGTAAAGATTCGTTTGGCATATCTCGGCCAGAACGAAACCGACGCTAAACTCAATATGCAAGCACTCGTCGGTACATTTAAACAATATAATTCAACGTCTATTAACGGCTTCCAACAAAAAGGCGGTAGCTTTAATAAGAAAGAGCTCGAAGCTTACAAAACCCGTCAATTCTCCGACACTGGGTTTATTCTAAATATCTCGGAGCTTGCTTCGGTTTATCATTTGCCACACACTTCCGTGGAAACACCAAACATCGTTTGGGCAAATGCGAAAACCGCCGAACCACCAGCCCAACTACCAGTTCTAACAGGGGACAAAGCTATCGATTCGAACATTTCTGCCTTTGGTCTTACCAACTTCCGCGGCATTAACCACCAGTTTGGTTTGCAAAGAATCGACCGCTCACGTCACGTTTATATTATCGGGCAAACGGGGGCAGGGAAGAGCGGCATGCTCGAACTCATGGCGCTCTCGGATGTTTTCTATAATCAAGGTTATTGTATTATCGATCCGCATGGCGACTTTGCGATCGACAACCTCAAGTTTGTCCCAGAATCTAGAGTAAAGGATGTGGTTTACTTCAACCCGGCCGATACGGCATTTCCGGTAGCATTTAACCCACTAGAAATTTCTGATCCATCAAGAAAGCCTAACATTTGTTCCGAGGTAATCGGCGTGCTTAAACGGATGTTCGGTGATTCGTGGGGCCCAAGACTTGAGCACATTTTGCGCTATACTTTACTTGCTTTGCTCGACCGTCCATCCACCACTCTTCTCGATATTTCACGGATGTTAACGGATAAAGATTTCCGGAAAGAAACCTTGGATTATTGTCAGGATGTAACCGTGCTTCAATTCTGGAAACACGAGTTTGGCCAATGGAACGAAAAGCAGGTAAATGAGTCTATCGCCCCTGTATTAAACAAGGTTGGTGCCTTTACTGCAAACCCAATTATTAGAAATATTATTGGCCAACCAAAGTCTTCATTTGATATTCGCAAGATCATGGATGAAGGTAAAATCCTCGTTGTAAACCTTTCTAAAGGTCTAATTGGCGAAGATAATGCTTCGATTCTTGGTGCTTTCCTAGTCACTAAAGTCCAGCTCGCCGCAATGAGCCGTTCGGATATTCCACGTGTACAGGATCGTCGTCCGTTCTATCTCTATGTAGATGAGTTCCAGAACTTCGCGACCGATTCCTTTGCTGTGATTTTGTCTGAGGCTCGTAAATACGGCTTGAATTTGACCGTAGCGAACCAATACGTGGCGCAGATGACCGATTCCGTGCGTGATGCAGTATTTGGTAACGTTGGTACAACAATTACCTTCCGGGTCTCGGCCGAGGATGCACCAATCCTTGTAAAGCAATTCGAGCCAACATTTGACGCTTCCGACCTCTTACAATTAAATAACCGCCACTTCGTGATTTCGATGATTATCAACGGGGAAAAGGTGCCAGCCTTCTCTGCTACAACCCTTTCCATCCCTGCTTCCCCTCAGGATAACTTCTCGGCAATCGTAGAATACTCACGTGTCCGTTATGGCCGCCCGCGCGAAGACGTAGAAAAAGAGATTCGGGCTACAATCGAACAGGCTGAAAGGTACAAAAAAGACCTTTCCGACTCTGGTAGACAGCTCGACAACGGGGAAAGACTAGATGTTCCTCATACCGAACAAAAACCGAACTTTAAATATATTCCAACTCCGCAGGCAGAATTCCGTAAGGCTAAACTCAGTCCAAACACTGCTGAAGGTAAAAATCGGCCGGGCTTGAAGGATTTGGCGAAGTTAGTAAACGAACAGGCAGGGAATGAAGAGATGCCGACAGCGGGGAATAATAAGGCTAAAAACAGAGGTAAAAAAGGGAAAAATCAGCGTGGTAAGAGGCCAGCTAGAGCCATGGATCCTCATGTAAAGGTGGAATTCCAAGAGAAATCACCGGCGGAAGTGCCGACAACTAAGCGTCAATCTTCCCCTGTTTCCCTGTCGACCCCTGTTAATAACCCTGACAATTACGATCCTAAAGATGTATCTGCAGACGGTTTCTTAGCTGTTAAACACTAAATTTTGAGCTTTTGGGGGAAGATGTGGCTGGGGGAAGGATTTGGGTTTGGAAAGCCGGAAAATTGATCACGAGCCGGCGGGAATTAAAAGAAACCCACAAATTCGGGCCGGCATGTGGGCAAATGGTCAAAAACAGCCACAACGACATACGTCCAAATACATGCGTCTCAAATGTCGCACAATATAGATTTTAAGACATTGGACTTAGATTTAAAAGACGATAACTTATGCCTCCTTTTAAGGGTAAAATGCTTATGCTTCCAGGGAGAAGCGCTGAGGGCGGGAATTAACGGCTTAATGTTTCTATAAAAAGCTGGTTTCAATACAGGATCGTCGAACGGTAATTTGGCCAACCTAGACATCACGCCGGGACTCCCAAAACGACTTCAGGCGGGCCTAAAGCCGGTATTCCAGTACCGTACTCGGCCCGTGAAGTCGGTTTTGAGGGTCTCGGGCTTGTCTAAATGTTGGCCTAATCACCGCCTCGAACGCTCCACCCCTGATACGCCTTGGTCTGCGTTCGGGTTTGCGTCGAGTTTTCCACATTTGACTTTTTCCCCACTTTATTTCCCTATTTCCCTTTTTCCCCTGTTATTTTCTATATTTTCTACCCTCTTCTGTCAAATATTCCAAATTCATACCCGAACAAAAACCGAACGAAGAGAAGAGAAGGATACGAAAGTACCCCTTTTTCTACCCCTGTTACACCCCTGTTATTTTTACCCTTTAATTCCCTATTTCCAGTAAGCCTTACCGTCTATCCGGACGTCGATATATTCGAAATCACTTACTCCCTGAGAGTTAAGATAGCGAAGCATGCGGCTAATATCCTCGGCAGTGACGCCAGAACCCCGGTCTATAATAGTTTTGGCATATCCAGAATAACCGTCGATATAGATGTCGACCTCTCTAATGGAGCCAGCCGGGATAACGGCTTTGCTTGGGGCGATTTTAAGTTCGCGAAGGTCGTTTTCGAGACGGCCAATATATTCGCGCATACGGCTAGAAATACCGTCGGTGCCGGTGCTTTCGTCGATGATTTCAATGCTTGGGCGGTAGGTTTTAACGGTAACGGTCGGGGTAGGATCAACGTCCTGCTCTTCCCTTTGCTGCTTTAGGAAATGGATAAGCAAACCTACGGCAACCGCGGCAATAATGACAAAGACTGCTACGGCAAAAATAATCCGGAGGTTTTGGCGTTTCTTAACCTTTTTACGGGCGGCGGCGCGCTCGTTAGCAGTTTCTAGACGTTCCCTGCGCTCAGCAATCGTACGGCCGGATTTGATTTTGGAGTGTTTCTGGAGACGGCGCTTGGCTAGTTTTGGTTCGGGATTTGGATTATTATTTTCCTCGCTCATTGTCCACCTCTTCTAAAATCAAATCAGCAAGGCGACTTGCAGCATCGCCATGGGCTTCTTCATGGAGTTTTTCAGCAAGATCTTCGCGAACTTTCGGGGAGCGGACGAGACGACGAATTTCATCGAGCAAAGACGATGGATTCTTCATCATTTTAGAATCGTTGACTACGACCACGGCCTCAGCTTTGGCAAGACGGTTGGCATTTACAACCTGGTGAGAGCCTGGCAAACGTTCAAACGGGACGAGGATAGTAGCCTTTTTAAGACTAGCAAGCTCGGTGATAGTAGAAGCGCCTGCGCGTGAAACCACCACGTCGGCGGCACCCATTAATTCATCCATGGTTGTATTGAATTCCCACATCCGGAAATTGGATTCGAGCGAAGCATGGTCCCAGTTTTCGTATTTTTTGAGATCGAGCATGTCTTCATAATGTTTGTGGCCAGCGACCAATGCAACAGAGGTGAATTTAAGTAATTCCGGCAAAATGAGACGCGTGGTTTCGTTGAGATTTTCGGAACCTTGCGAGCCGCCGGTAATTACAACGAGTGGTTTTTCTGGATTAAATGACAAGGCTTTTTTAAGCTGCTCGGTGCGGGACGGACTGACTGGTTTGAATTCTGGAGCAACTGGAATGCCAGTGTGAACGTAATTTTTGTGGGCTTCCATAACTTCTTCGGAAGGAGCCATGCCAAAGGCGACCTTGGCGGCTTTTTTCATAAGCAAACGATTGGCGAGACCAGCGACACAGTCGGATTCGTGAATAATATATGGAATCCGGAAAAGTTTAGCAACGATACCAATTGGTAGACAGGTGTATCCGCCTTTTAGGAAAATAATATTCGGGCGGTTCTTTGGGATAATTAAACGGCAAAAACTCATAATGAGGCCGCCTAAGAATCCAAGAAAGCCTAGGATATTACCGATGATTAAATCTTTGAGTGTGATATTAAAATGTACAAAATAATCTTTAAATTTCCAGCCGGCATAGCGGTGGAATTTGCCTGCCAAAGTGCGGCGAACACGAATAAACGGACCACGGCGGCCTTTTTTAGGCTCATAGCCTTCGGCCCAAGACACACCGATTTCGGAACAAAGTTTAGTAACGTTCTTATAATATTTAAAGTCAGTCCAAAATTCCACCTCGGCACGAGGACGTTTTTCTAGGATTTCACGAATGACGGCGACGGCTGGCGTGATATGTCCCCCGCTGCCGCCCCCCACTACTAATATTTTCATGTATCGTTCCCTCTCTACTAGTATAACATGAAAGTTGTGAAACCATGCCAATTGCGAAGGCAATAAAGATCATGGAAGTACCACCATAAGATAATAGCGGCAGTGTAATACCCGTAACTGGCACTAGTGCAGTCATCGCCATAATATTAACTGTGACTTGGGCAAGCGTCCACGAAAAGACACCAACCACCAAATATCTATTACCTGTGTCCTGTGTGTAGTTGGCAACTTTAAGCATGCGCAGAAGCATGATACAAAAGAGCGAAATGATAATGATGAGCCCGACAAAACCGAAGGTTTCACCCATTACGGCAAAGATAGAGTCATTGATGGATTCCGGTAAATAGCCAGTGGCCTGGACAGAGCTACCGATACCTACACCCGTAAAACCACCAGTACCAATTGCAAGCATCGCATTATCAATATGATAAGTGGAGTCGGTTGATTCGCCGCCGGTAAGCGTGGTAATCCAAGCGTTAACCCGTTCCATCCGGTGTGAAGACATCGCGACGGAACCGACCGTAACGGTCACCATGAGGGCTAGGATTATTAAATACTGCCAGGCTGGGACGCCAGAAATTAAAAGCATGCCAAAGATAATTGAAACTAATGCAACGCCGGTACCGAGATCGCCCTGAGCGATAACGACAAGACCCAACGCAATCCCACAAACAATAGCGATTGGGATCCAAAATTCTTTAATATCGCCTATCTTTCCCTCTTCTTTTTTCCTGGAGAGAAAATCGGCAAGATAAATTACGAGTGCGAGTTTTAAGACTTCGGCTGGCTGGAAGCTGGTGCCGCCAAATTGAAACCAACGACATTCACCAAGTTCGCATTTAACTAGACTGGAGCCATTCATTGATAAAATCCAGAGTAGAGCTGATAAAAATATTGCGAAAATTAAAAGTGGTTTAGCTACTGCTCTAACGTATTTACATGGAATAACTTTGAAGGCAACGAAGAATGCGATAAGTGAAAAACCGACGGTACGAAGTTGCCCAAGGAAAAAATCGTTTGGGCCGTAGTCGTTGCCATAGGCGGTGTTTAATACGTTGGCGCGCAAAGGCCCGATGGCATACATCATAATAAGCCCTACAGCCATCAAACCGAGAGTGATAAAAAGAATCCACAAATCAGATTTGTGTTTGCGATTCATCTATACCGCACCCCCGACGGCGGCCAAGAAAACGCCCAAGATGGCACAAACGCCGGCGATGATCCAAAAGCGCATCACGATCTTTGCTTCCCCCCAGCCTTTGGCTTCGAGGTGATGGTGAAGTGGTGCAGAAATGAAAATTTTTCTATGCCAGAATTTTTTGGCGATAAGTTGGATTAGTGAGGAGCTAGTTTCTACTACAAATGGGAGGCCGATAATTGGCAAAAGCAAGAGTGAGTTGGTCATCATAGAAATCACGCCAAGGCCGGCGCCGAGCGCGAACGAACCGGTGTCACCCATCATAAACCGAGCAGGCGGCACATTAAACCACACATACGAGAGCAGCCAACCAACCACCGTCATACAAAAGCCAAAGAGGAGAATGTTTCCCTGCAGCAAGGCAATCACACCGAAGGCTGCGTAAGCGAGCATAGCGAGGCCGCCGGCCAACCCATCAAGGCCATCAGAAATATTTACTGCATTTGAGGTTGCCACCACAGCGAAGGCAAAGATTAAAATCACGCCGCCTACACCAATTGGGATATTCCCTACGAATGGTACAAGAATGGAAGTAACATCGAGTTTTTCAGCGAAGAACCAACCGAGAGCGAGGCCAACAGCGGTGATTAGGAAGAATTTAACTGGTGCGCGAAGCCCAGCAGCGCCACGACCGGTGCCAAAAATATTGATTGAATCATCAATTACACCCACAAAAGAACCGCCTAAGAAACCGACGAGTGGTAGCCAAGTCTGGCCACGGTCAAGATTGAAAAACCAGGTTACAACTGTAACGGAAATCACACCGATAAGACCGGCCATGGTTGGGAAACTGCGTTTGAATTTATGAGCATGAAGCTTAGTCATGATTGGTAAATCTTTACCATCCATGGTCTTTTGTTTTTGCTTCTTCCAGAAATGATATTTATAGGCAAAGTAGGTATAGATTGGGGTTAAAATCATCGATAGCAAGAAACCTGCTAATGCTAACAGTAAGCCATAAAATACCTCTTCGTTAATAACACCCATTTTCTAAATTATACTCCTCCTGGTTTAATTTTTAAATAGTCAATTACGTAATTTGAAAGCGAATCGAAGAGATTTTGAGCTTCTGCCCCAGACAAAGCTTGCCCTTCCCCCCACATTTTAGTCATGATGACATATTCTGGCATTTTGCCGGCACCGGCGACAAAACCGATGTAAGAACCCACGAGGTTGTTCATAGATTCATCGTATGCACCATCTACGATTACCTGTGCGGTACCAGATTTACCACCGACATCGTAACCAGGTTTGTCGATACCCATGCGAACTTTATAGCTACGGTTATTAATCAACATGCTGCGCATCATAGCGGAAGTTTCTGGTTTTAAGATTTGATCTTCTACTGCTTCCCTATTTTCTAATGGTTTAACTTCGCCTTTTTCGAGCGTGCCTTTCACAACTGAAGGTGTGCGCCAGACGCCGCCGTTAATGACGGATGAAAAGGCAGTGGCAGTTTGAATCATAGTAATACCAAGGTTTTGGCCGAAGGTCATGTTGGCATAGGTAGAATCACGACCCCAACCCTCGTTTGGGTCTTCGATATAGCCAACGCCTTCAATTAATTCGATACCAGTAGCTTGGCCGAGACGGAATTTATTATGGTAATAATCATAGAGTTTTTCGCGGCCAGTTTTAGTAATTTCATTTGGATTCCCACCGAGGAATTTAAGGGCTTGGATAGAACCGGTGTTAAGCGACCAATAAAGTGCAGTGCGCATGTTAATTTGGCCATAAAGCATTGAGCGTTGCTCGGCGTTCATAATTTTCCAACCATCTACGATTTCGTAGCCTTGGTTGAAATAAGTGCTTTCGTCGGTCATTGCTCCCTCGTTAATCGCAGCGGAAAAGGCGAAGTTTTTACAGATAGAAGCTGGTTCGTATGGAACTTCTGTAACTTGATTTATATACGCAGAGGCGTCTTTGACATTGCCATAATCGCCAGGATTATAATTTGGCAAAGCGGTCATTGCAACAACTTCACCGGTGTTTGGATTCATTACAAGTACGGCAGCATGAGAAGCGGCAGTGGAATTGATCGCACTAGCCATTCTTTCTTCTATTCCCCGCTCGAGGCCACGATCAATCGATAAAACTACATCTTTACCGTCTTCAGCTGGAATTTTTACATTGTTATCGCCGATGGAAAGGGCCACATTATTAACATCGGAAATAGACTTCAAGAGCCCGTCTTTACCGGTGAGAATTTTATTTAAAGAACCTTCTACGCCGTATTGTCCAAGACCATCGGCATTGACAAAACCAAGCACGGTGGAGGCCATTTCGTTCTCTGGATAAACCCGGCGGTTTCCCTCTTTTAGCCAAACGTTATCAATCCCCTCTTTGGCAATTTCATTTGCTTCTGAATATGGCACGTTTTTGGCTACTATATAGTAACGGAGACCTTCAGTCTTATAAACTTCTTCTATATCAGCTGTAATATATTGTTTAGCGTGTTTTTCGAGCGCGTTTTTGATATCGTCTTTCGGTGTAACAGCCGGATCAATAATAACTTGGTAAACGGTTTGATTCAAAACAACGGCGGTCGGCTCGTTGCCGTCCATCATATAAATTTCACCTCTTTTGGCGGTGATAGTTTCGAGCATTGTGTGCTGCTCATTGGCTTTGGCTACCCAACTATCATGCTCGACAATTTGGATAAAAAATAGCCGCACTGCAATAATAGCAAATGCCGCTAAAGTAATGTATTTTAAAAATCTAATCCGCCGCATAACCGGTAACAGTGGCGTCTGTCATGGCAGCAGCTACTGTAGTACTTTTGGCATTAGCAACAGAAGTAAGACGAGCCTTCTCGACCGCAAGGTCATCGCGACGTGCGCTTAAATCAGAGATTTCGGATTCAACAGCAGAAATTTCATAGTCTAAACTAGTAGCTTTAGTTCCCTCAGCTGCAGAAATCAAACCAAAAATGACAGCGAGTAAACCAATAATCACAATTTGAGAAATAGAACCAAGATTTCTCTTTTCTAGACGAATTGTGTTGCGGCCACGTGTGAAGCTGATCGGATTTGCTTCCCGGCGGCTGACAAAGGTTTGTGCGCTACTCATTTTATTTGTTTAACTCCTGTTTGTTTTTGTTTTATATACTATTTGGTTTGTTTTCTTTTCTTAGGCCAGCGACTCTTTCTAAGCAGAGCTATAAGTAACTTAGACGAGGTCGCTGGAAGGTCATACACCACACCTACTCAGTGTGAAACTCTATTTGTTGGCGGACCCGAGGGCCCATGTACGGGCGGGATCTTGTGGACCCCGCCAGGGGGGTTTAAGTCTTAGTTAGACTTTTTGAAATTAACTTTGATAATTTGGGTGCGAGAGCGGCTCGCAACAACGATTTGTTTTGGCATATAGCCTCCTTTTTGTTTTATTTTTTTATTTTTATCAATTCCGCGCAGCTACTCGCAATTTGGCGCTTCTAGCACGCGGGTTGATAACTAACTCCATGTTTTCCGCAGTGATAGGTTTGGTATTGATGATCCTTAATCTCGATTCTTCACCGAGGCTAGTTTCATTCTTTAGGAAACTTTTGACTAGACGGTCTTCTAAGCTGTGAAAGGTGATAAAACCGACTCTACCATTTTTATTTAGTAAATCTGGTAGGAGCGGGAGGGTCTTTTCTATTTCCCCGAGCTCGTCGTTTACCACGATCCGGACCGCTTGAAAGATGCGCGTGGCAGGATGTACTTTGCTGTGTCCGTGCGTTTTTGATTTAATCAAATCGGCAAGAGCTTTAGTATCCTTAATCGGGCGGTGATGAACGATTTCTTTCGCGAGCATCTTAGCGTGGCCAGGGCGTTCTTCCCCGTACCTTACGAAGATGTCAGCTAATTCACGTTCGCTCCAGTGATTAATAATGGTATCAGCTGTAAGCTTTCCGCGGCGATCCATACGCATATCTAGAGGGGCGGCGGTTTTGAACGTGAAACCACGCTCTTCTAGGTCTAGCTGCGGAGAAGAAACTCCAAAATCCGCGAGTATGATGTCA
>Ga0265298_10010175_pt1 | contig 11148 bp, 6 predicted proteins | sample AusTroGonzalo_MG_3_FD_193486 | JGI IMG/M metagenome (GOLD analysis project Ga0265298, IMG submission 193486) | Bovine rumen microbial communities from tropical cattle in Woodstock, Queensland, Australia - Gonzalo_01 | ecosystem: Host-associated > Mammals > Digestive system > Stomach > Rumen ...
CCACCTGGCACGACTCGCTTGAGGACAAACGACAGGCAGGTAACATCTACGACCGCCTGACGCTCGTCTCGCCCAACGAGGAGACCACAGGGCGCATCCAAACGGTAGAGCTGCGCTTCTCGGAGACCGACGAGAACGATATGTCGAACTTCCGCGTGGGCGACATCGTGATCCTCTATCCCTATCCGAAGGACAAGGAGCCTGACGCCCGTAGAACGATGGTGCTCAGGTGTACCATCGAGGACATACAGGCCGACACCATCCGCCTGACGCTGCGTGCCGCCCAGTCGGACAGCCGCATCTTCATGCATCAGAAGGACAGGCTCTGGGCGATTGAACACGACTTCATGGAGTCATCCTACAGTTCGCTGTATAAGGGCATGCACGCCTTCCTCTCTGCTCCCCAGGCGCGGCGCGACCTGCTCCTGCTGCAGCGCGAGCCGACCGTTGATAGCACGCGCCAGCTGAAGGGCAGCTACGGCGAGTTCGACGAACTGGCCTTGCGGGTGAAGCAGGCGCAGGACCTTTTCCTGATTATCGGCCCGCCGGGTACGGGCAAGACCTCGTTCGGCATGCTCTATACCGTCAAGGAAGAACTGTTGGAACCCGACGCCTCGGTGCTGCTGCTGTCCTATACGAACCGTGCGGTCGACGAGATCTGCAGCAAGCTGACGGAGGAGGGCATTGATTTCATCCGCTTCGGCGTGATGTACGGCTGTCAGGAAGAGTACCGCGAGAAGCTGCTCAGCCAGCGGGCACAGCAGAGTGCCAACCTCAACGCGCTGCAGCAGACAATCCAGTCCGCCCGTGTCATCGTAGGCACCACCACCGCCCTCAGTAGTAACATCGCGCTGTTCCAACTGAAACAGTTCACGCTCGCCGTCATCGACGAGGCCTCGCAGATACTCGAGCCCCAACTGATCGGCCTGCTGAGTGCGCAGGCAAACGGTGTGCCTGCCATCAAGAAGATGGTGATGATTGGCGACCACAAGCAGCTGCCTGCCGTCGTGCAGCAGAAGGAAGAGGTGTCGAGGGTCAGCGAACCTATCCTGAACGACATCTACCTGACCGACTGCCGCCTGTCGCTGTTTGAGCGACTGCTCCGTCGCTACGCCTCGAACCCGTCGGTCACCTACATGCTGCGCAAGCAGGGGCGTATGCATCCTGATATCGCCCTTTTCCCCAACCACGCTTTCTATGCTGACCAGCTACTGGTGGTGCCCCGTCCGCATCAGACGGTCTGCCTGCCGTCGAAGGGCAACGGCGAGAGCGCGATGACCGACCTGCTGCAGACGAAGCGTATCGCCTTCATTGCCGTGGATGCCCCTGAGGACTCGCCGTCGGACAAGGTGAACCAGAACGAGGCCGAGCTGATTGCCGCGATGGTGGTGAAGATCTATGAGATGGAGCAGGGGAGAGGGTTCGACGTGAACCGGACGGTGGGCGTCATCGTGCCTTACAGGAACCAGATTGCCGCCGTTCGCAAGGCCATCGACCAGGCGGGCATCCCCTTGCTGCACGACATCACCATCGATACCGTCGAGCGCTATCAGGGTTCGCAGCGCAAGTATATCCTCTATGGGTTCACCATACAAAAATACTACCAACTGAAGTTCCTCACAGACAACGTCTTCGAAGACTTCGATGGTAGTATTGTTGACCGCAAGCTGAACGTTGCGATGACGCGCGCCGAGGAGCATCTGTACCTATTCGGTAATCCTCGCCTGCTGGCTCGCGACTATACCTTTGCCCGGCTTTTGGACTTTCTTCGCAGCCGCAACTGTTACTTCCGCATCACTTGATCTGCTCCAGCAGACGGAATGTCGAGGGCAATGTTAAAATAGCCGTCACCGTAAGCGTTGCTGTACTCTACCGTGGGGTTTGCCCACACAATTGCACTCTGTTTCGCCTGTCCTGTAAGCGTGATAATGGTTAACAGGATGGCTGATAAAAATAGTTTTTTCATTGGTTTTATTGATATGGTTTTAATTCTTTTGTTCCTTCTCTAACTTCTTCCATGATTTCCTGACAGCGGGCGCGGGTGATGCGAATGTTGATTCCAACGGTTATCATGTCCTCGTCAGTGGGAAGTCCCTTGAAGTTGATCGTCGAAGCATGTTCACCTAATGTGTCATCATTAGTGAGGTCATAGGCGGGTGATAGTTTCCATTTGCCTTTGCGACAGATAAAACTGAAATTACGGGCGTGGTCATCGTGATTGCGGGCAAAGACATTGAAAGCCATGCGTCGGAACTGCTGCTCTACCTCAATGGGTGACTGCGTCAGATAGCCGAAAGCGTTCCCACTTTCCTGCCACGATAAGTCACACTTACTGATTGTACATCCGTTATCATACGCCGCGCTTTCTGGTTTTGTTCTTTTGAATCTCCAACAGTTCTTCCATCGTGTCGTACTTCGGTTCAGAGAGCAGTTGCATGATGTCCTCCGAGTACCCCAGTGCCTTAGCCAGTTTGACATACGACTCCAAAGAAATGGAGTGTTTCAGTTCGAAGCGCTGGATGCTCGAAGCAGGCACGCCGCTCATCTCCGAAAGGCTCTTCGTGGAAATCTTTTTCTCCAGCCTGCGGGCCTTCAGGTTCTCAGCCAATCGCTGCATCGTCACCTGTAGCGGATAGGGATCAAATACGTATCTGTTATGCATTGTATATTATGTATAAATCTTTTGTTTGCGATTTAATGCACCAAATATTATGTGCAAAGATACGGAATAATCTCCAAACTACCAAATATTTCAATGGCTATTTTTCTTGCGTTGGTAGCTTCATCGTGAAGTCGTTGACGATATACACGGAGAGCGCTTTTGATTTTAGTCTTTCTTCTTGGCATCGAGGTGATAGGTGAAGTTGATGCCGACGTAGTGGTGACGGAAATCGCTCCATGAGGTGGTTTGTTGGTAGGCCGTCTGCTGACTCCAGCGGCCGTCTTCGTTGTTCAGGATGTCGTTGAAATCCATTGTGAGACGGGCCTCAGGGAGTGGCTCTTTTGTCTCGGAATCTACAACGCGCCCCTTCACGATGTCGGCTGTGGCTGATAGCGTGAAGAGGGCGAGTAGGGTGGTGATGATGGCTTTCATCTTATTTCAGCTTCTCTGTCAACCGTTTGATGTCGTAGTCGAAATTATAGAAACCATGAGGCTGCAGATCGTCGCGCACACGACGGCAGTCGGGCGTGATGGCCTCGTAATGGGGTATGCCGTTGAAGCGGAACAGCTCTTGCAGACGGGTGAACTCGGCATCGGGAATGCAGATGGCTTCCTCGTCGGCCAGCCATTCGGCTACATATTTCTTGTAGGCTTCGCTGCCACCCGAAACACGCTCGCCAGCAATGAATACCAGCTTCACATCGTCGCGCTTGGCAATCTCGGCACGCTGGGCCTTGCTGCTCTGGATGGCAGAACGACAAGGACCGCAGCCCATGCCCCAGAAGTCGATGATAAGGAAACGGCCGGGATACTTGGCTGAGATGCTGCGGATGAGATCGGCAGCCTTGTTATCGGCAGGCAGGGGTGTGGATAGTTCGGTCTGTGCCATCTTGGCGGCATAGAATGCCTCGGTCTTCTGACGGACGTAGGGATGTGAGAAGGCATCGAGATAAAGGGGCATCATATTGTTGAGCGTCACGATGTTGGCGACATCAAGCTCGCGCTCCTCCTTCATCATGGTGGTATCGGTCTTGATTTGGGATATGAATTCCTCATTACTGCGCCAGTTGTTGAAATTGCTCAGGAAGTCCTTATAGGTGCAGATTTGTGCCATCAGGTTATTGTGGTCAACTCCCATCAGTTCGCGTAGGGTTCCAAGGCTGTTGTTTAGCATCTTCTTTTGGCTCTGAGGGTTCATCTCAATTGAACCATCCTCGTTCATGCAGCCATCGTACATACGTTTTCTGACAGGGTCAGCATACTGGATGCGGTTCACCGTGATGGGGAAACTGCTGCTGGTTAGCATCAAGGGATTGTTGAAATTCACGCGATGCAGCGGCTTGAAGTTCTCGACGTTGCTCAGTTCCTGATATTCTGCGCTATCGAGAATCTCCATGTAATAAATACCATCGCGATTTTCGTATTTCTTGACATCGTCTTCATGATACATGGCGTAGTCCATCATGGCCTCGGCGTAGCATACCTGCTGCTCGGCTAAAGCCAGCTGCATTTCCATCGGTGTGAGATGGTAGCGGCGAGCCTCCAGCTGCAGGCGGTAGAGCATGTTGTTCCAAGTGCTTTCGGCCACCTCGCCCACTTCGCTGAACTTTCCCTTGAAACGAGCCAGGGGGTAAACCAGATCCCATGATTTCAGATTTCCTTTCAGCAAGCGTTCCACCTCTTTACTGCTACCATTATTATAGTAGCACTCATATTGACCGTAAGCGTTTTTCTTCACAGTGATGTCGATGGTCTCGCCAGGACGGGCAAAGAAAGGCAACTCGCTGAAGCCCACCTTCGAATCGTAGGTACGGAAAGTGTGACGAATGGGATAGCTGGCCTGGAACTTCTTGCAGAACGAGCCGTCGGCAGCGATATCGAGCACCAGCGTGGCATCGTCCTTCTCGAAGATGTCTTCATAATAGCACTCCATCGTGGTGAAGCCGAACTGCTCGGCATTGTAACCCTCGATGCGGCCTTTGATGGTGATGGTGTCGGTAGTGAACCAGTTGGTGGGCACGGTGTAGGGATTGGCATCCTGCAGTTCCTTCAGCGTGGGAGCCTTGACCTTGGCTTTCTTGTCGTGAATGCCCAGCAGCATGAAAGCTCCGTTGCCGTCGCCCTCAATGAAATCGAACAGCTGTACTTTTTTCGGTAGTGGATTAAAGTGCATGGTAAACTCGGTAACACCACTTTTGGGCGAGGTGACCCACGTGTTGAGTTTCAGTCCTTCGCACGAACGCAGGGCATAGCGGTTGCCATTCTCGTCCATCAGGTAGCTGGCGCTGACAAATTGGAAGCTCTCTCCGCTTTGATAGTTCATCGTGAAGTGTACGGTTGTAGCCGTATCGGTCAGGATTACTTCGCGGGCTTTCAGCTCGCCGCGGGCTACGTTCACACATGCCATTGCCTCGGGGGCTTTAATGGTCTTAAGGTTTTTTGCCCAGCCCGTCAATGTGACAAGGGCGAGCAGGAGGATAATGATAGTTTTCTTCATTGTTTTTACCTATCGGCAAGTTTTTAGTTCATTTTCTGCTGCAAAAAAACCGATTTTTGCCGATACCGGCAAGTTTTGGATTGTTTATTTCAACGTTTTCTCAATTTCTTCTTTCATCTTTTCGACGCTAGGAAGACCAATGTTTTCATTATTATTCTCGATCTTACAGTATCTTGATACCAAGGACAAAGAAATGCGGAATGTATTTCACAATGTCGGATGTGAGGTCAGGTTTGATAAAGTTATCGCCACAGAAACGGCAAGCATTACAATCGGGATCGAACCAATAAGAGCCATAAAGGACAAGGGGAACGAATTTACCTTTCTCGATAGGCGCAGTGAGTTCAAAGGGACGCGAATTATACATGTACCACTTTTCTTCTGGATGCTGCGGATCGCATATCGGCCTAAGATAGAGTCGACTGGAGAAACTACGGTCTTCTCTGAATTTAAAAACATATCTGGCTATTGAATCATTGTCAGATGGTACGAAGCCAATGACAACTTTCTCGTCTAAGTCGACGGACATACTGAATCCAGAGACCTCTCTCGGCTCCTGACCTTTGACGTATTCCATCACGACGGTCTGGGCCGTTGCACCCTTAAGCTTTTTCGTGTCAAAGCTGTAGGCCTTGAAGCCTTGAGCCTCGAGCAGAGGCAGATAGTCACTAATGGAAGGTTCATTTACCTTAATTCGTTGTGCATGTGCCGTCAATGTTATGAGGGCGAGCAATGCGGTGATGATGATTTTATTCATATTTCTTGGTTTTGGGGCAAGACTTAACATTTGAAAGTTGTAATTGTTTTATTTTCAGTGGTTTATATTTGATTTTTGGTATCTAACACCTAACATAAGGGTTAACATAGAGTTAACATAGACTTAACACGAACCTCATTTCCAGTCTTTTGTTAGGTCTTATGTTAGGTCTGTGTTAACTCTATGTTAAGTCCTATGTTAACTCTTGAAGGCCCTGAAATCGCCTGAAACGCCTTTAAACAGGGACTTTCTGAAAAATCTATGTTAACTCTTCGACAAAAATGCATTATTTTTTTAAAACGATTATCTATTGTTTGACTTCAGAATTATTCCCAGCCTGGGACTGTTTGAGTCCCATGGTGGGAACAATTTAGTCCCAGCGTGGGAGCTAGCCATTCCTAAGGCAGGAACTACTTCATCTGCTCCAGCAGGCGAGCGAGACCTTCGAGGTCACGCGGGTCGGCATTTACGTCGAGCACCTTTCCGTCGCGGTCAATGAGTTTGTAGGTAGGCCAACTGTGGACTTGCAGGAAATGCTCTACAGCACTCTGCTGGTCGGCGGGCAGGTTGTAGTGTACGACATTCTCGCCCGTGACGTTGTATTCCTTGATGACGTTCTTCCATCCATCCTCAGGGCTGCGGTTGGCCAAATAGAGATACACGAGATTGTAGTCCTTCAGTCGCTCGTATTCCTCCTGACTGTGCGAGAGTGCTAATTTGCAAGGACCGCACCAAGTGCCCCAGATGTCGAGCAGAACAAGTCGACCGCGATAGGGCTCTGTGAGCTTGCGGAGTATCTGCTCGCCATCACTCATATTTGCCACGTCGTTATTACTCTTCAGAATGCCCGACTTCGTGATGTCACGTTGCTGTATTTCCAGATACTTGTTTTGCAGCGCCATAACGGCAGCTTTGGCAGAAGGCAGTTGTAATTCCAAATTCATCATGTTCATGGCAGCAGGGGGAAGAATGGTACGCTTCTCGTTGATGGCCCGACAGAACTGGCGTGCCAAAGAGATGTCACGCAGTGCGCGGTCGCACCCCACAGAGTCGAGCACTTCCGTTGTCTGGCGGTAACCGGTAAGATTCATCTCGTCCTGCAGTGGGTCTCCCATGCGGACTATCAGGGCGTTCAGCGTGGTGACGGTCTCGCTGGAGTTGAAGGCATTGATAAGGGAGTCGCGCTCCTGCTGTGAGATATCGTTCTTGACACCAGCCTCCAGTTGATTGTGCATGATGATATAATGATTCAACGCCTCACGTTCTTTGTCGGTCAGGGTCACCACACCTTGCTGTTCTAAACGCAGGGCCGTGTTTCTGTAAAGTATGCCCCAGTCACCTTGCTGCGTGTCTCTGAGGTGATTGAGATAGTCACGAATAAAGGTACTGAAGTCTCGATAGAGCGTATAGGGCTTGCAGGCTTTCTTCCAGAGTTCGTTGCCTACATAGTCCATATATTCTTTGGGAAGATCGTACCCAGGAATGGAGTAGCGGGCCTGCATCATCGCTTCACCCTGACTGGTCAGATAATAGCCAGAAAGGTAGTCGATGTATCGCTGTGAGAGGTTGGGATGCTGGGCCAGACAGTTCTGTAGCTTTGTCATGCTGGCAGCACGCGAGTCGTCTGTCCGAGCCTTGAACTGCATGGCGGTTATTTTGCCTTCCTCTTCCTTCTCAATACGGTCGCTGTTCCAGTCGTGCGGATGCGCCAGCAGTTCGTTCTGCACTCTGACATCGTCGCCCATCCAAAGCATCTGTCCTGCCATGAAGTCATAGAGCAGAAAGTAGGTCTTGCCCGGTTCCAGTACGGTGCTCTTCGATGTGCGTCCCCAGTCGAGGAACACCTGCGAGGAGTTCAGAATGGGCATCTTCAGGGTAAAGCGCCCCAGTGAGTCCATCTTTGCATAAGAACTTTCCTCCTTGTCACTGAAGATGTTTTCAATACCGACGCTAAACTCCTTTCCTCGCTCCCACGCCTGTTGGGGCATATCCTTCAGCCAGCCAATGATAGTCACGCTATCGTTTGTTCGGTAGCCGTTGTCAACAAAGCCTTTGCGCATATCCTTTGTGGGGTAGTCGGGCAGTGCTGCCGTCACGATAGGACTACACGTCGCGGGCTTCTCCTTGCCGATGGTGATGATTCTCTGGCCTTTCTTCATCTTGCCAACGATGATGGTGGGACCGTCAGCAAGCATCAGCGTATAGGCGTCCTTCTTTTCCGTCTGGCTCACGATGTCCCACACCTTATTCTTGTAGATGACATGATTCGGTGTGATGCCAATCATCCAGTCGCCCGTCGATTCGTTGCGCCAGTAGGTGTTGGTGATATCCTCTGGTAGGCTGTTGGCATTGCGGATGTTCAACAGTTGCAGACCGTCGGGCGATGTGAAGTCAAACCTCTGCGTTGTCATTGGCAGTGGCTCGAACGTCAACGTCAGATTCAGCGTGTCTTCCGTCATCGTGTAAGGCTCGTCCAGGTTGATGACGGTGGCTCCAGTCACCTTATATTCCTTGCCACCAGCTTTCAGGGCTGTTCCCCGACTGAAGCCCATCTGCCGACCTTTACGGTAGTCGATATGCAGGCTTACATCGGTGCGGTCTGCATAGAGAGCTACACGGTTCACGTTGATGATGGGGGCGTTGGCATAGCCCATAACTATGTTGTCCCAAACTTTCGTCTGGGCCTGCACTGTCAAAGCGGCGACAGCAAGGAGAATGGTGATGATGGTTGATTTCATATATGTTCTTATTTGAGCTTCTCTTTCAGTTGATCTAATTGCATTTCCAGGTTATAATAGCCATGAAAGCGGAGGTCGTCACGGACACGGCGGCAGTCGGGGGTGAAGGTCTCGTAATGGGGGATGCCATTGAACTGGAAGAGTTCCTGCATGCGGGAGAATTCGGCACTTGAGATGCAGATGGCTTCTTCATCGGCCAGCCATTCGGCTACGTATTTCTTGTAGGCATCGCTACCTCCGGTAATGCGTTCCTCAGCGATAAATACCAGTTTGATGTCATCGCGCTTGGCAATGTTGGCACGCAGGCTCTTGCTGCTTTGGATGGCAGAGCGACATGGACCGCATCCCATGCCCCAGAAGTCAATCATCAGATAACGGCCTGGATATTTAGCCGAGATGCTGCGAATCAAATCAGCAGCTACATTATTCTCTGGCAGAGGGGTGGAGAGTTCCTTCTGCGCCATCTTGCGCTCGTAATACTGCTCTGTCTTCTGGCGGACATAGGCATTGGCGTATCTGTTGGCACAAATGGGCGTAAGCTCATCAATCCATCCGTTTTGACGCCAGTCATTGAAATTATTCATGAAATCCTTGTGGGTGCTGACTTGTGCTATCAGGTTATCGTGGTCACATCCCATCAGTTGACGCCAACCGTCGTAGCTAAGTTGCATGCTTTTCACCTCGTTCTCGATTGTGGCCTCAATGGCCATCCCCTCACCCTCGTCGTTGATATTCAAAGTACTGAATACGAGATTCCTGACAGGCGTGGCATACTGAACGCGGTTGAGAAGATGGCTGTAGCTGCTGCTGGAGAGCATCAGCGGATTGTTGAAATCTATGCGGTGCAGTGGCTTGTAGTTGTCCATCTTTGACAGTTCCTGCCATTCCACACTATCCAGGATTTCTGTGTAATAGATACCATCACGTAGATCCTGTTTCATCAGGTCCATCTCATGATACATGCCATAGTCTAAGATAGATTCAGCATAGAGAGTCAGTAAATCTGCAAGGGCCAGCTGTGCCTCGAATGGCGTGTAATGCCTGTCACGACATTCGTTGTTGAACAGGTAGAGCATGTTCTTCCATGTGCTTTCAGCTATGGCTGGCAGTTCGCAGAATTTGCCTTTGAAGTAAGCTAGCGGAAAACAAAGATTCTGGTAGAGGTGCTCAGATTTCAGCAGACGCTCCACATCCTTGCTGCTACCATTATTATAGTAGCATTCATATTTTCCCTGAGTATTTTTCCTGACGGTGATGTCAATCGTTTCGCCAGGACGGGCAAAGAACGGTATGGCGTCGAAGCCAACTTTGGAGTCGTATGTATGGAATGTCTGCCAGATGGGATAGCTGATCTGGAACTTCTTCTGAAAGGTGCCGTCATGGTTGATGTCGAGCACTTGAGTGGCATCATCTTTCTCGAAGACATCCTCAAAGACACACTCCATTGAGGTGAAGCCAAACTGCTCGGCGTTATACCCTTCAATGCGACCTTTGATGGTGATCGTGTCTGTCTTGAACCAGTCGGCAGGTACGTTGTAGGGGTTCTTTGCCTGAATCTCCTGTAAGGTGGGAACCTTAAGCTTCGTCTTCTGGTCGTGGATGCCCATCAGATAGAACGCCCTCATATTGTCGGCCTCCCTATAGTCAAACAGTTTCACCTTTTTGGGCATGGGCTCAAAGTGCAGCGTGAAGTCTTTCGACCCAGTTGATTCTCCGAATGAATTCAGCTTTATCCCTTCGGCCGAGCGCAATGGGTAGCGATTTCCTTCCTCGTCAATCAGGAAACTGGTGCTGCTGATGCTGAAATTCTGTCCCTTGGGATAGTCTAAGGTGAAATGAATGCTCGTCGCCGTATCCCTGAAGACAACTTCGCGGGCTTTCAACTCACCCCCGTGGATGTTGTGTGCCATCGCCTCAGGCGCCTTCATGGTCTTATACACTTTAGCCTGCCCCGTCAATGCGACGAGGGCAAGCAATATGGTGATGAGAGTCTGTTTCATTTCAGCACTTTATTTACTTCATTCTTAAATACATCGAGACCAGAGAAACCGATGGTCTTGAAGGTCTGATTGCCCTCGGCGTCGTAGATGGCGTAAGTGGGAATGCCGTCAGAATCGTAATGATTGAGGATGTAGTTGTACTGCTCCTTCGTCAGGTAATAGTGATCGCCATCGATATCCTTGATCATCTCCTGCCAAGTCTTTAGCGGCGAGGTGGGCGAGGTGATATAGACGAACTGGATGTTCTTGCCCTTGAGCTCTTGCTTCCAAGGTTTCATGATTTGATGACCAGCCTTGCAAGGACCGCACCAAGTAGCCCAAATGTCGATGCGCACCACCTTACCCTTATATTTATTAAGGATGGTCTGCAGAATGTTTTCAGGGGCTACATCGTCGAGTTTCTGGAAGAAGACGCTCTCCTTGCTGGCCAGCTCCTCAGCCAAGCGCTTCTGCTCTGCCTGATACTCACGGATGACGTTTTTGCAATCCTCGTT
>Ga0265298_10010176_pt1 | contig 11147 bp, 12 predicted proteins | sample AusTroGonzalo_MG_3_FD_193486 | JGI IMG/M metagenome (GOLD analysis project Ga0265298, IMG submission 193486) | Bovine rumen microbial communities from tropical cattle in Woodstock, Queensland, Australia - Gonzalo_01 | ecosystem: Host-associated > Mammals > Digestive system > Stomach > Rumen ...
GATTGGGGGTTTTGTGGTTTTGGGGTTTTAGCTTTAGATTCGGTTTTGTGGTTTCCGGATTTGTTGTGGTTTGTGTTTGTGATTTCTGGTTGTGTTTTCGGGTTTGTGTTTGTGGACTTGGTTTGTGGTTTATGGTTTTGCAAAGTCTTGATTTTTGGTTTTGGAAGTTTGACTGTTTGTGGTTGCTTATGGTTGCTTTATCTTTTTGGGGTTTGGAATTTCTTTCAGGGTTGTATTTGGTTGTATTTGGTTGGATCTGTTTGTATGTTTTCCTATGCCTGTATGTTTGGATTATGCTTGAATGATTACGGAGTTTTCCTTACTTTGTAGCCGTTGTGTATGTTTTGACGAGTTGCCGGGTTTTCGAAAGACCCGGATATTTTGCGGTTATCCGAGCAGGTTTCTGCCTGCTTTTTGTTGCCTGTCCTTCTCCGACACTCTATACAATAAAACCACTCCGCGGCATATATATGAATAATATACCCAAGGAGGGTCGATATAACAAATACGGAGGAGTATCTGCCGTTTTGTATTGCCGCATTGAACGGAGAAGTTCAATGAAGATACCGCTGCGGAGAAAAAAAGATTCGCGGATATCTTGAATTGTTAAGGCTTTGACGCAGTTTCGTCATTATTTCAGCTTTATCAAATCCATCTTATTGAAGAACCAGAACATCCCCGCAAACATCGGAATCATAAGAATGAGTATGACATATGTCATGTCGCCGTACATTCCGAGCGCATACAGCAGAGTGTAAACATAAATGATATACATATAGAGTACAATCAGCAGAAGAATCCCCGCAGTTCCCGCATCGTATCTCTCGAGTTCAAGACGGCTCTTATGCTTCCTGCGCCTGTCATACTTCTTCATATACCAGACAAAGCCCGCAATACACACCATAGCTACGGGAACGGCGAAGACGCCGACCGTCTTATCCGCATACGAATCGACCTCACCGTTTAAGCCCCAGTGGGTAGGCATTATATCGGGCATCATCGGATATGCAATGAACGCCGTTACGAAATAAAGTGCCAGAAGTATCAGAACCGCGATTTTCAGATATTTTTCATGCTTTTTTGTCAGAACAATACCCTTCTTTGCGGGCGGGTTCATCGTGTTCGCAGCCGTATCCGCATGTTTTGCACCGCTATTGCTGTTTTTATTGCCGTATTGATTACCGCTACCATTGTTGTCTTTATTGCCGCTGTAATTACCGCAGTTCTTGACGCCGTTATTCACGGACTTCTTTGCCGTCATTCGGATATATGTTGTATTCCCGCTCTAAAAAAGATACATGAACTTAAACCCGTGACGGCGGCGGCACTCGAGGCGGCATAAAAAATGCCGCATTACAATTCATTCAGACAGATTAAAGGCAATATACATACAAATACTGGTAATATGGTTACAAGATACATGCTTGGAAACGAGGCAATAGCATATGCCTGCTGTGAGGCAAACCTCGACTTTGCAAGCGGATATCCGGGAACACCTTCATCCGAGGTCATAGACACTCTCAGGGCGCAGAAACTGCGCGATTTTTACGTTGAATGGTCGGTAAACGAAAAAGTGGCGTTCGAGAACGCACTCGGAGCGGCATGGACGGGTGTTCGCTCGCTCTTTACCACCAAACATGTCGGACTTAACGTCGCCGCCGACCCGCTCATGACAAGCGGATATACTGGCGTAAAAGGCGGATTCGTCATTCTCTCGGCAGACGACCCGTATGCACACAGCTCACAGAACGAACAGGATTCAAGAATATATGCGAAGTTTGCCGGCATATTCTGTCTGGACCCGGCAAATGTCCAGGAGGCGCATGACATGATACTCACAGCGTATCCGCTGTCAGAAGAGTTCGAGATACCCGTCCTCTTCCGCCCGACCACAAGAATCTGCCATTCCAAGAGCAATGTCGGGTTAAACGAAATCGGTAAGGACGGAGTCGGAACGGAGCACAGAACCGGCAACTTCGGGAAAGACCCCAGGCAGTATGTCGTCGTTCCGGCGCATACCCGCATCCTTCACAAGAAACTCATAGAGAAGCAGGACGCGATGGCAGAGCATCTCGTCAAACTCGGTCTGAACCGTGCGGAGATAAAGGAAGGAAGCAAGACCGCGGTTATCGCCGGCGGCATCGCCGCGGAATACGTTAGGGAAATTCTGCCGGATGACGTATCCTTTGCCGTGATAGGCGCATATCCGATTGACACGGAGTGGCTCGCCTCTTTTGTCGGTCGGCATGAGAAAGTCCTCGTCGTCGAGGAACTTGCTCCGGTCATCGAGGAGGAAGTAAGGCAGGTTGCCGGCAAGGTAAGTGTCTTCGGAAAGAAAAACGGCTGCGTTCCCTACGACGGCGAACTCACACTCGAGAAAGTATCCGCCGCATTCGAAAAAGCGGGCATAAAAAGCCGCCGCTCGTTTGTACCGGTAGCGCCCGTCGCCGACCTTCCGCCCAGACCGCCGATTCTCTGCGCAGGATGCGGACACCGTGCGGTATTCTACGCGATGAAGAAGGTATTCGGAAAAGATGCGGTCTTCCCCTCGGATATCGGCTGCTACACGCTGGGCATTCAGCTCGGAACCGTCGACACCACAATCTGTATGGGTGCATCGATAACAATCGGCAGCGGCATATCCCATGTCGACAATAAACAGATTGTCAGCACAATCGGTGACTCCACCTTCCTGCACACCGGAATTCCGGGACTCATCAACGCCGTTTACAACGGAGCAAACCAGACCGTGGTCATCCTCGACAACAGAATCACGGCAATGACCGGACATCAGCCCAACCCGAACACGGGAATCACGGCAAAGGGCGAAATATCGCCGACAATCTCCCTCGAAGCAATCTGCCGCGCCTGCGGTGCGACCTTTGTCGAGACCGTCGATCCATACGATCTCCTTCTGCTCCTTCAGACTTTTACAAAGGCAAAGGATACGAAAGGCGTCAAGGTTATCATTGCAAGGCAGCCCTGCGTTATCGCCGCAAAGAAGAGCGGACTCAAACGGAGAAGGCTTACGGTAAACCCCGATGTCTGCATAGGCTGTAAGGCATGTGTCAGATTCGGATGCCCGGCAATAGAGTTCTTCGACAAGACGGCGTCAATCACCGAACTTTGCAGCGGATGCGGAATCTGCGCGGAGATTTGTCCCAAATCAGCCATATCGCAGGAGGTAATCTGAATGACGCAACAGGCATGCACAGGCACAAAGGCAGGCACTTCACGCGGAACCGGGGACAACGACAGCTTTGATCTCCTTATCGTAGGCGTCGGCGGTCAGGGAACCATTCTGGCGTCCAACATCATAGGCGAGGCATGCATACTCGAGGGGCGCAATGTCCGTTCCGCCGAGACGCACGGCATGGCACAGAGAGGCGGCAGTGTCGAGACGCATATCAGAATCGACGGCAGATACGGCCCGCTCGTCCCCACGGGTGCGGCGGACATGATTATCTCGTTCGATCTCCTTGAAGCACTGCGCTATCGCCATTTCCTTAAGCCGAGCGGCACCGTGGTCTCGGCAGAGGGTATCGTCGTCCCCATCTCCGCATTCCAGAACAATCTCGAGATTCCGTCCGCGGATTGGATAAAAGAGCAGATGTCGGATATAAAACTGATTACGGTCGATGCCGAGAAACTGGCAAAGGATGCCGGAAGCATCCTCTCCCAGAATGTCGTGATGCTCGGCGCCGCCGCAAAAATACTGCCGCTTAAGAAAGAATCTCTTCTTAAAGCCGTGGAAGAACTTGTCCCGAAGAAGACGGTTGAGATCAACAAAAAGGCGTTCCTTCTGGGATACGAGAGCGCTTAAGCTCTCATTTTGACTTTTTTGCCGCGGGGATCATGCGGTCCCGCATATTTGCAATATTGCAAGAGTTTAAAAAGAATTAAAATGTGACAGGAAAAAGTACTAGTCATGAATGAACGACAAATATACGGCGGCGCTATGCTGTCGGCTGCCAGCCTTACAGTCTCGTGCATACTGGTTACAATGATTATTCTTGCCAGAAACGCGGGAAATGAGGTAGACGCATGGGTGGGGTACGCGCTTATAGGCACTGCGGTTCTTCTTATCGTGGGGATATTTACAATAATCTACAAAATGAATGCGGACGAGAGTCCCGAAAGCACACAGGCGGCATCTCCCGCAAAATAATGCAATTTTTGCGGTTAACGCGAATGAAACCATGGGACACGGGACACACGCAGAAGTCTCGGAGGCGGATGTCTTCCGTGAAGGTCTTCGCACGCATCCGTGACACAACCGAAAACAACCTGAATTACTCCTTTTTATGACAAAATTAAAGACAGCACTTGCTCAGTTGAGTCCCGAAAAAGACAATGTCGAAAAAAACATCGCGACTGCCGCGTCATACATAAAAAGCGCCGCCGAGAGCAATGCCGATTTAATCATCTTTCCAGAGCAGTATTTTAACAACTGGGACCCGCTGTGTACCCGATACTCCCGCGAAGAGCAGGACGGCATAATCGCGGCGCTTAAGGACGAAGCATCCGCAAACGGCATCGCGGTCCTCGGTTCGTATTACAAAGCACATGATGCCAAAGCGCATGATGCGGCGGAAATTGCAGGGGATAGTTGCGGGGATTATTGCGGGTATAATGTCGACACCACACCAAAAGAGAACACATCGGTTTTCATCGACGACAGAGGAAAAATCCTCGCCGAATACTCAAAAATACATCTCTTCAGCCCCGCAGGCGAAGACAGAAGTTTTGTCGCGGGGGAGAGACCCGCCGTCTGCACCTACGGAGGATTCAAATTCGGACTTACAATCTGCTATGACCTGCGTTTTCCGGAACTGTTCTCTTATTACGCGGCAGTCGGCTGCAACTGCGTCATTAACCAGTCGGCATGGGCGAAAGCACGCATGGAACAGAGAAGAATACTCTCGGGGGCAAGGGCGGTCGAGAACCAGTATTACTTCATCGGCGTCAACATCGCAGGGAAAAACCCGCAGGATGAGTATTTCGGCGAAAGCAACGTAATCGACCCCGCAGGCGCCGCGATCCTTGAGGCGGACGGCACGGAGGGACTCTTTTTTGCCGAAATCGACTCCGAATGCGTAAATGCCGTAAGACAAAACCTACCTACACTTTCGGACCGCAGGGAATCACTTTACATGGAATGGCGAAGATAGTTCATCCAAAAGGAATGAATCGCCATGAAGGGTGAACAGCACGTATTCTACACACTTCTCTCGCTTGCCGTTCTGCTCCCCTTCATACTCGCAACCGGTCTTTTCTCAGGGTCTACGACCCTTACGGCACTGATTGTCTTCACAGCCGGCGTCTTCATAGGCTCGCTCGCACCGGACGCCGACGCGGCTGACTCGGCGATAATGCACGGTCTTGCCGGCGGAAAAGGCACGGTGAGAACGGCAAGACGTCATACGGTCATAATACTGCCCTTCTTCGGATATCTCATCCGCTATCTCATATACTACCCGATATCGGCGCTGGTATATCTGGTCTCTCTCGGCCGCATAAAACCCAGACACCGCGGACTTCTCCACTCGCTCTTCGGAACGCTCGCAGCCGCAGTAATCCTCGCAATCTACCTCCGGCTGATTACCGATATTCTGCTCGCGGCGATCTTTGCCGCGGAGATCACTGCCGCCATCGACTCGTATCTTCCGGCATTCTGCGCAGGCATACTCTTCGGCGCCGTCATGCACCTCATCGAAGATTCATGCACCCATGAAGGCGTATACTGGCTATTTCCGTTCAGTAGCGTAAAACTCTCGGGCAATCTGACCCCGAAAGGCAGGAAAAACTGGCTGATCGTCGTAACACTCGGAATCGCGGCAATAATCTCGCTCACATTCGGCAATACCCATCGTATCAACGGCATTACGGAAATAAACCTGACGGAAGACATAACGGCAGGCATAACGACGGATATAACCCGGGCAGCCGCATCGACAGTAACACCCGAAATGATGCTGTACCTGATAATGCCGCTCATATACCTTGCGGCCGCGTGGATAACGGCATTTTATATCTCGGGAACTCACAGAGGGTAGCCGCCGCAGGCAGAGGATGCTGCGGATGTGCGGATACACAAAATGACCCATCGCATCATGACCATCTGTATACATTACCATTCGTATTCATGACCATCCATATCTATAATTTATAAGAAAACACATTCTGTTATCATGTTTCGTTTAGTCTGTGTGCATTGCGGCGCAGAATACAGCCAGGACGAGATTATCTACAGATGTAAGAAGTGCGACCACCTTCTTACCGTAAAATACGACCTGGACTCAATCGGTATCGACAAGAAAGAGATGGACAAGAGACCCTTACGTCTCTGGAAATACAAAGAACTTCTCCCCGTCACACGTGAACCAGTTTCGCTTCAGGAAGGCGGCACACCGCTCTATCACTTAAAGGCACTCGGCGAAGAGATGGGACTCAAGCACCTCTACGCAAAGCACGAGGGAATGAACCCGTCGGGATCCTTCAAGGACAGGGGAATGACGGTCGGCGTCTCGATGGCACTGCAGCTCGGAAAGAGAACGGTTGCCTGCGCAAGCACGGGAAACACCTCGGCAAGTCTCTCGGTTTATGCGGCTAAAGCAGGCATTCCTGCCGTCGTTCTCCTGCCCGCAGGCAAAGTTGCGCTCGGAAAGGTTGCACAGGCACTCATGCACGGCGCCAGAGTTATCGCAATCCGCGGCAACTTCGACAAGGCACTCGAGATGGTGCACGAGCTCTGCGTTACCGACGGCATATACCTCTTAAACTCGGTCAACCCATACCGCCTTGAGGGTCAGAAGACAATCGGATACGAAGCCGTAGACCAGCTCGGCTGCGTCCCCGACAGATTCGTGCTCCCCGTCGGCAACGCGGGCAATATCTCGGCGGTCTACAAGGGACTTCTCGAGTTTAAGGAACTCGGCTGGACGGATTCGATGCCGAAGATGACCGCGGTTCAGGCCGAAGGTGCGGCGCCGGTCGTCTCCGCAATAAAGAACAACCTCGATGTTCTGGTCCCCGAACTTAACCCCGAGACGGTCGCCACCGCCATCAGAATAGGTGCGCCGGTAAACGCGGAGAAGGCACTTACCGCAATCAGAAAGACAAACGGTCATGCATTGAGCGTAACCGACGACGAGATACTTGCAATGCAGCGCGATCTCGCACGCAAAGAGGGTATCGGAGTCGAGCCTGCATCTGCGGCATCGGTCGCGGGTATCAGGAAGATGGCGGAGCAGGGTCTCCTCGATGCCGATGAGAAGATTGTATGCGTGGTTACGGGACACCTGTTAAAAGATCCCGAGACAGTTATCAAACAATGTGCACCTCCGACGGAGATAGACGCGACAATAGACGCTCTTCGAGCCGTACTTCGCTGATACTTTTATCAGCGGCAATCTTCTTTTTAGCTGCGGCTGTCATTCCCGCATGCGCGGCTGCGCCTTTAAACGCGACATTCTGCGTGCATGACGGCGCCGAAGCGTTCCATGCCGAGATTGAGATAATTAATGCCGAGCGATACGCTTTTGTCGAGCCCGGCATTCTGGGTGAGGAAGTCCCTCGAAGCGTGACCAATACGACGCTCAGGTATACCGATAATAGGACCGCGGCCGGGTTCAAAGAGGATGCTTTCGGGCGCTCGATCTCCTTTGAGAAGGGCAATTACACGATAGAATACGATGCCGCGCTGAAAAACAAGAATTTCCAGTTCATATTCAACGCTCTTTACAATATAACGCTCTATCTGCCGCAGGGCTACGATGTGAGAAATCCGCTCCTCGGCGCGACAAGCACGGGCTCTGCCGTAAGCACGGTCGATTCGCGTTATCTGACCAAAGAGCTTGCCGCAAAGAACGTGACGTTTACCGGCGGCAACGGGACGATTCAGGTCTTCTGGCAGAATCGTGCATTTGCGGATTGCAGATTCTACGACGATCAGCAGGTCTTCCTGCTGGAAGTATTCGGATCAATCTGGCTTGCGGTCGCCGCTATTTTCGCCGTGCCGTATATAATGACAAGGCGCAGAATGGAATAAAGTGGACAAATACCAAAAAAGAAAGAAGACCAAATAATTAAGAAAAATTCTTATTTTTATTCACTGATTTTCTTAGGCGTTCAGTCACCTACAACTACCTTTACCTCTGCATACAACTCGGGCACGATTTTTTGTTGTATTCTGAACTTTGTGCCGTGATTGTGCCCTGTTCTTGCATCAAAGTCCACGAATGCCCTGCCGCTTTCAATTGCATCAAGGAATTTGTTAAAATCAAAGTCTTTTAGCATCAGCGCACGGTCAAATTTGAAATACAATTCGCCGTTTATCTTTTTACTGTCAGTTTCCACATAGAAGCAATTCCGCAATTTGACGCGCATATTGCTTTTAAGGTCGTCAAATCCCCAATACGGTTTATCTATCAAGTCTTCCAATCCGACCCTGTCTTTGACGCTCTGTTTCCAATCGCCATGTTTGCTCTCGTCAATTGCATCGGCATTGAAGGATATCTCAATCTTCTTCTCTTCATGATTCACAATGACCTTGAAACCGCGGTCGGAGTAATTCAGACCGGATATGGTCTGCCTAAAACTCATCTCATCCGATGGATGTCTTACACCCGCATCCTTGTGTTTCCATCCGTACTTGGGCAACAGGATTTTCGGAACATGTTTGCACGCAAGCGCTGAAGGCTCACTGTGCAGGAGAGTTAAAAGACTTGATGAATTTTTCTGATGCGTCTTTAATTCCCATTCTGCCGCGTTCGGTATCGGCAGATTATTCTCGACTATGCCGAGCAGATCTTCCAATGTGTTTCCCGCAGAGCCGCAGTTTCCTTTACGTGTACCTTTTATCCATCCGTACTCCGCAATCTCCTGTAATCGTGCTATTAACTCCTTTTTTGTGTATCTTTCGACATGTGTGGGAACATTGAATGGTATCTCACATTTGTTCGTTTCATCCCATCGAATTAATTCTGTCATGATCACTCCGTAAAAGAATACAATGAAATTGGCTGTTTCTTTGATTCCGCCTTAGTATTGGCAATCCTCTCTTCTGCCATTTGGCAATATTCCGGCGATATCTCGATACCGACATAGTGTCTTCCGAGTTGTTTGGCGGCTACCGCAGTAGTGCCGCTTCCCATAAACGGGTCGAGAATTATCTGCGCATTTGTCGAAGATATTATCCGGTCTATCAACGCCACAGGATACGGCGCCGGATGCTTATTATTGAGTTCCTGCGTAAATTCCCAGATATCTCCATAGGCGTTGGCTTTGGGAACGAGTTTAAATTTCGGTTTGGCAATAAGATAAATAACCTCATAGGTAGGCAGGAAATAACCGGGATTGAAATTAATTCCGCCCTTTCTTCTCCAGATAATTATCTGCCGCACAGGAAGGTCATATACAATATCGGCACGGTCTTGCAGTAATCCCGCCTGCACCCTCCATTTGTGATTGTAAAATATTGCCCCGTCATCCTTCAGTACACGCATACATTCAAGCAATACCTCATGCTGCCACGCCGCATACTCCTCATGCGGCATATTGTCATCATAGTTTGCGTATCCGTGCACCAGAGCCGCATTCTGCCATTTTCCGTGATTGGGATTTTTCATCCCGTTACCAGTGGAATTTTTGAGATTGTACGGCGGAGATGTAACTACCAGATCGACGGAATTGTCGGGAAAAGTCCTCATTACGGGTAATACATCGCCGCATACGATCCTGTCAAGCGGCAAAGATAATTCAGACATCACTCTGTATTGATTGGACTTGTGCAGGGATAAATTATAAGATCTGCCGCACGAATCTACCACACAGCCGCCCTTGCAGCCGCGGCAATCTCTTCTATTTTCTCATCGATTCTGGATTCTTTCTCGGTGAGCGCGAATTTGCCGGCGACTTTCACACCCTTCTCACTAAGCTGTTTCTCCGCGGCATCAAGAGTTTCCGTGCCGCCGCTGCCCTTCATCGTCGAAAAAATCACCGCAGGTTTTCCGGCGCCGCCCGTAATATCCCTGATGAGCGTGTTTATCGGAGGTGCGGGACGTGCCGCCCAGACCGGCATTCCGAGAAGGAAGACCTCGCAGTCGGAGACGTCGGCATTTACCTCCTCAATAGGGTCACAGTCACCGCAGCGTGCACGCTTGATGCCGACGGAATACGCGGTAAGCGAATTATAGGCTTTTTGCGGTTTTATCTCAACGACATCGACGAGATCGTCGGTACCCGACGAGAGCTTCGCTTTCAGAGTCAGAGCAAGCTCGCGTGTCACGCCCGAGTATGAATAATAGAATATCTTCGTTTTCATCTTGTAATGAATAATTTACGGGTTTTGATATATATTTGCGTATTATTTGCGTATGATGAGAAACGGCATCATCTTCATTTTCGCTTTTTTACGAAAGATTTCCGCAGGATTATATCTTACGAGAGTCCATTTCTGTTTGGAATACTAATGCCCGTCGATCTGAGAAAAATATCCAAAATTATTCTTGTCATGATAATCATTGCAGTCAATGTTTTGGTTATTCTATACTGCGGATACGCTTATTTCGGGATGAGAAACACTCCCTATGTCGAGATGAATTGGTTCGGTCCATATTCCATAAGTCTCATGAACCCATGGATAACTCAGGAAATTGTCGCGGCGAATAATTCACACAGTATTTTTCAGATCACAAAAGATTATGCCGACAATCAGATAATCTACTACCCCATGAATCATACTTATGCGCTGAACTGCTCTTTTGAGCCGGAGATAGAATTTGATCATTACTACATACTCGATTATAATACTTTTAAGCAGCTTGAACCCTACCCTGTCGTCTCAACCAAGGATTTTAAGATGCCGCAGGATTACTACAATCCGAAATACGCACAGTGCATGCATGTAGTCTATCATCCGTATGCCGTTATAGAAAACAACACGCTGAAGTATAACATACTGGTCTTCAATTACCGCGATGAGCCTGTCTCAATAACAGAAATAGGGGCGTATACGGATGTTGACGGTCAGGCAGTTATCTATAATAGGGAATATGATTATCCGGGCAATGATTATGAACGCCATACGCTGAATATTTCTATTCCGCCAAAAAGTTATTCGGAAATCGATGTCGAAACTCAGTTGC
>Ga0265298_10010177_pt1 | contig 11147 bp, 11 predicted proteins | sample AusTroGonzalo_MG_3_FD_193486 | JGI IMG/M metagenome (GOLD analysis project Ga0265298, IMG submission 193486) | Bovine rumen microbial communities from tropical cattle in Woodstock, Queensland, Australia - Gonzalo_01 | ecosystem: Host-associated > Mammals > Digestive system > Stomach > Rumen ...
CGATTGTTTCCGGACAAGGAATTTGCACTGTCGACGATAAGGTGTTTGAAGTCACTGCTGATTCGTTTGTAATGGACTCTCTCCCTCACCACTATGACAAAAGTGTTGGGATTGCTGGATAATGGATGGTGGTGGGGGAAGAGAATGAATGTTATAAGGCTTGTTGCGCAAATAACTTACTCCACAACCCTGAACTCCACCAATGGGGTTTGCCCTTTGAAACCTTTTAGGATTAATTTGTCATGCTGAAAAGTGCCAAATATCACGATGAGTTGTTAGAATACGCCCGCAACAATTTAGAGCTACTAAGATTGTGTGCAAATAAAGTCTTTTTTGTCGCTGGGGCTGCAGGATTAATTGGATCTTATCTGACGGATTTGTTATTTGTAGCAAGCAAGAAATTCGATTTGGGTATAAAGATAATTGCCTGCGACCGTGACAATATGCTTTTGAATGAGCGATTTCCGATGGGGACAGAAGATGTGGTAGAAAAATTGCCAATAGATGTTTGCACAGACATATTTCCTTTAAGGTCGGTTGATGTAATAGTACATGCGGCAAGCAATACATCACCAGTTGCCTATGCGACAAAACCTATTGATACAATTTGGACCAATATCTGTGGTGCAAAGAGGCTGATTGATTTTTCGATCAAGGCAGGCGCTAAAAGGTTCTTATTTTGCTCTTCGGTGGAGGCGTACGGAAGAAACAATGGCGATGTTGATAGATTCTCGGAAGATTACAGCGGATATGTGGACTGCAATACGGTGCGTGCTGGGTATCCGACTGCCAAAAGATGTGTAGAGGCTTTGTGTAATGCATATGCGTCGGAGATTCCGGCATTTGATTTTGTAACGGCAAGAATAGGAAGATACTTTGGCCCTACTGTGATTTCTGGCGATACTAAAGCACCTTCCCAATTCATTGGAAATGCTTTGAGATGTGAAGATATACTGCTCAAAAGTTCAGGCGCACAGTTGTTCTCTTGGGGATATGTCGGAGACTGTGCAACCGCATTGTTGACATTGATTGTGCAAGCACCTTGCGGATGTTACAATGTGGCAGATCCAGAGCCTGTGACACTTAAGGAGTTTGCATCCTTCGTTGCCGAAGCAGCGGGGACTACTCTTAAATTTGAGAACCAAACCGAAGTCGAAAAGGCTTCATATTCAAAGATTGATAAAGCAACAATGGATATCTCAAAGTTGTTGTCGTTAGGTTGGAGACCTTCGGTGACAATAGAAGAGGGCGTAAGGAGAACGATTTCATATATGAGGGAGGCTAATTGTGGCAAAGATTAATGTCCTTGTGACGGCGGAGATTATTAAGAGCGCGCTTGAAGAGGCGCTGGGAGATCGTGTTGAGTTTAAATATGATGGCTACAACATCGATCATGTTGTTATGCCACACGATGAACTTTGCCAGAAAGTTAAAGATGTCGAAATCCTGATTTGTGAATATGACACCATCAGTAAAGATGTATTTGAATCTGCGGAGAAGTTAAAACTTATCGTATGCTGCAGGGGAGGTGTTAAATCTGTTGTAGATTTGGAAGAAGCGCGGCGGCGAGGTGTCATAGTTTGCAATAATATCGGTAGAAATGCAGGCGCGCTTTCAGATTTGGTCATAGGGTTTATAATAGATTTAACGCGCAATATTACGAAAACTAGCACACTGATACATTCCAAGGTTCTAGTTGGAGAGGCAAGCACGAAGCCGAAAGAATATCGTGATATTGTTTGGGGGCTTGACAACAATAGTCCGTTCATAAAGTATCGCGGAAGAAGCATGAATCACATGACGATCGGTGTCGTTGGGTATGGACATACGGGTCGCGCGGTCGCTCACAAGGCGAACCTGTTTGGGATGCGTGTTTTGGCGTATAGTCCACATTTCGCGGCAAGCAATGCGCCTAATTATGTCCAGGGCGTTTCCTTTGATGAGTTGCTTGCAATGTCTGATGTAATATCGGTCAATTGTTCTGTAAATGATTCGACGCGCAATCTATTTTCTAAGGTTGTCTTTGATAAGATGAAGACTGGCGCTTATTTTATCAACACGGCAAGGGGCGAACTTGTTGTTGAAGATGACCTTGCCGCTGCGCTCAGATCTGGCAAATTAGCGGGAGCTGCGTTAGATGTGACACGCAAGGAGCCGATACCGGTAGATTCGCCGCTTGTCGGATGCCCCAATCTTATTATGACGCCTCATATCGCTGGTTCCGCGGATGATGTGCAGGCATGCGGCACGCATATGGTTATAGAGAGTTTGTCTGCGTATCTTGAAGGGTCTATGTTGCCTTATAGGGTTTGAGGGGTGTGGAATGGGGAAAAATATTGGCATAGTTCTGGCAGGTGGCATTGGGCAACGGTTTGGCGGAGATAAGCCCAAACAGTATTACAAGATCAACGGGAAGGAGATGATCGCATATTCAATTGAGCTTTTCAGACGGTGCAGAGCTGTAGATGATTTTGTCGTGGTTCTAAATCCTGAGGAGTTCGCGAATGGTCGGATTGCTGCACAATATGGTGTTCGTACTGTTTGCGGGGGGAAGACACGGAATTGGTCTTTCAAGAACGCCCTAGACTACATTGCCAAGGAATGGCCGGACTGCGAGAAGATCATCGAGAACAATGCAGCATGTCCTCTCACGAGACCGGAGACGATTGACGAATTCATCGACAGGTTGGACGAGTATGATTGGGTGCAAACTACAATAAGGATTACCGATGCTCTTGGCTCGTATCGGGATCGCACGGTTAATAGGGATGATTTCTTCTTGATACAGGCCCCTGATGCGTATCGATTTAAGAATCTCTATGCTAATTTCGACCCAGATCATAGTAATGGGCACCCTGCTGTTCAGTTGCCGCCAGATGCTAAAGGCTATAATGCGTTTTATGAGGGCCCTGTTTTTAAGGTTACGCATCCAGATGACATAGCTGTGGTGGAATTGTTGATGAAGAGGAGAAACGCTGGTAGTTGAGCCATTGCAGATAGTATTGCATCAAGTGAGAGATGAGGTGCTGAGCATGTGCGCCAAAAATTTTGAAATAGACGAGAAGCGGATACTTATCACTGGTGGTACGGGAATGATAGGTAGTGCCCTTGTTAAGGTTCTATTAACAGAAAGTGCTTGTAAATTGATTTTGATTGTTAGAGATGAGACTCTGGCAAAATCTAAATTTGCGAAATGGATTGATGGGGATGATAGAATTTCATTTGTAAAAGGTGATCTGGGCGCTGGATTTGTGCCTCCAATTGAAGGTCGTGTCGATGTGATCTTTCATCTTGCCAGCAATACACACCCTAAAGCATATGCAGAGCGGCCAATCTCTACCATAGCAATGAATGTCATGGCCACGCAAGGGCTATTGGAAATTGCTGCTAAGAATCTGAGTTGCAGATTCGTTTATGTTTCTTCGGTGGAAGTTTATGGCAGAAATCGGGGCGATGAGGATCGCTTTGACGAGAAGTATTGCGGCTATATAGATTGTAACACATTAAGGGCTGGTTATCCTGAGTCGAAACGATGCGGAGAAGCGTTGTGCCAAGCGTACATTAAAGAGAAGGGTGTTGATGTCGTAATTCCTCGTCTTGCACGAGTATATGGACCTGGCTTATTGAGGACGGACACGAAGGCTCTTAGTCAATTCTTCTGGAATGCTATTGAAGGTAAGGACATTGTGCTAAAAAGCGCGGGCGATCAGTATTTTTCATATATTCATTGTGATGATGCTGTCCAGGGACTTCTAACGATTTTGCAGAGGGGAAGTTCTGGCGAGGCTTACAATGTATCTGATGAAACATCAGACATTCATCTCAAAGATCTAGCTAAGTTGGTAGCAAGGTACGCAGGGACTAAGGTTGTGTTTGACCTGCCAGACGAGATAGAACGAGTAGGATTCAGTACCGCAACAACAGCTAGGTTGAATAGCCAAAAATTGAAGTCACTCGGGTGGATTCCAAAATATGACATACAATCTGGTATTAAAGCAACATTAGACGCTCTTAGAAAGGGGAATCAATGACGGTCGCTCTTTTAACAGCTGCAGGCGTGGGGTCTCGTATGGGACAAGAGATTCCAAAGCAATTCCTTCACATATATGAAAAACCAGTAATAATCTACACTCTGGAACGCTTTGAACGCAATCCACAGATTGACTCGATCTGTGTTGTGACACTTCCTGATTGGTTTGCATTCATAAAAACGTATGCTAGGCAATTTGGAATTACTAAATTGAAGTGGGTCGTTCCAGGGGGAGCAACTGGTCAAGAGTCAATCAAGAAAGGTTTATTCGAAATCAAAAAAGACATCGCGTCGGATTGTGTAGTGATGATTCATGATGGGAATAGGCCTATGATAGACAATGACATTATTAGCGATAGTCTATCAGTGTTCAGGAAAAGAGGTTCTGCAGTTGCGGTTATTCCATGTACTGAAGTGGTGTTTAAGGGGCAGGACGGAAAAGAGTCTTCAATGGAGATACCACGGGAAGAGCTTTGGCGAACTCAAACACCACATACCTATTCGCTCAGTAAACTTTTGTGGGCATGTGAGCAAGCCGAACAAAAAGGGCTTTGCGGAATGGCTGCAATGTGCCAGTTGATGTGCAAGCTAGGAGAGGTTACATACTTCTCAAGAGGTAGTGAGAAAAATCTTAAACTGACAACAATGGATGATATTGACATTTTTAAGGCACTCTTGACGAAAGAAAGAAACAGTTGGGAAAAAAGGAGTTAGTAGGTGCAGGCTGATTTTTGCCTTAGGCAGAGAGTGAATATGAAGAAATATCTGATACGCATAATCAATAGTATTCGCATTCTGTTGCGGGTTCTGTATGTTAATGTTTTGTATAAGCACCATAGTATTCGCATTCGCCATACAAGAAGTCGGAAGATACGAGTGCTTTTTATTGTGAGCGAAATTGCCAAATGGAAAGAGCAGAGCCTTTATGAAGCTATGGATAAGTCTGGCATATTCGAGCCAATTATTGGCATATCTGCGTGGAATGGGCAGCGGGAAAGTGTGTGTCCCAATGAAGAGTTCCTAGTAGTGCAGAAAAAAGCAAGACGATTTTTTGAAAGTCTAGGCGATAAATATGTTGACACGGTTAAGATTGTTTCTGGCAAGCGCATGATTAGTGATTTGTCTGAATATAAACCAGATATAGTTTATTATACTGAACCTTGGTGCCCGGCTGGTAAGCAAGGACCAGAATTTGTTTCTCGATTTGCTTTAACGTGCTATTCGCCATATTATGTACCAAATTATAGCGCTATTGAGCAAGAGTGTAAATTGTCTTTGCATCGTTGGTTATGGGAGTATTATTGTTTGGGTGATTGGCAGGGAAAGCATTTTGCAAAGTCATATAAACCATTTAGTTTGACAACAAAGTTCATTGGATTAGGACATCCGGCTCTTGATTATTTTTATTTGAATCGAATGCGAAAGCCAATTGGGAGAATTGTAATTTATGCCCCGCATTGCACTATACCGGGTAAAGGGTCTATTTGGCCGCAACATTATGCGACTTTTAGATGGTCCGGTAGATTTATGCTTGAGTACGCAAAGTCCCATCCTGAAATTAAGTGGGTGTTTAAGCCGCACCCACTATTGAAATGTGGTGCCAAGTTAGTTGGCCTAATGAGTGATGCTGAGATTGATGCGTATTATGCAGAGTGGTATAGGATAGCAAAAGTTTGTGACGATTCGGCGTATCAAGATTTGTTCCTTGATTCGTGTGCTATGGTCACGGATTGTGGCTCGTTCCTGTCCGAATATGGGGCAACTGGGCGTCCAATCATTCATCTGATTTCCTCGGATAATATTCGAAAGCCTATTTCGAGACTCGCTAATCTTTACGATACTTATTATAAAGTTCATAATCTAACAGAACTTGAAAAGGTGCTTAGGATGGTTGTTGAAGAGGGGTGTGATCCTAATCTTGAAAAGCGCCTATCGGCTGTTGAGGACACAGGCTTAGGTAGTATCAATGCGTCCGAAAACATTGTAAATCATTTGAGGATCGTGTTAGGTCATTGATAGTATGTCTGGTTTGAAATCACGAGTTGCCAAGGGTGCGATTTGGGCAACGATGGAAAAGTTTGTCGTTCAGGCGGTATCTTTTGTCGTTGGGATGGTATTGGCTCGATTGCTTACGCCTAATGATTATGGGACGGTTGCTCTCTTGTCGATATTCTTTGCCATTGCTGGATCATTGGCAAGTTGCGGGTTTGGAAATGCGTTGGTTCAGAAGAAAGAGGTTGGTGAGTTGGAGTTCAATTCTGTTTTTTATGTAAGTATAGTCGTGTCCCTTGTGATATATGGAGTATTCTTTTTTACTGCGCCGTGGATTGCTGATTTTTACCGAACACCCATTTTGAAGCCTGTGGTCAGGGTATCGGCACTATCTTTCGTATTCCATTCAATAAATTCAGTTCAGGGTGCAGAATTGTCTCGCAAGATGCTTTTTGATAGACGATTCAAGATTAGTTTAATAACATGTGCTGTTTCATCGGTATGTGGTATTTCTTTTGCATTGCTTGGTTGGGGTGTTTGGGCAATTGTTCTATCCAGTACAATAACTAGTATTGCGAGTGTTATTGCATATTGGTGTATTATAGCTTGGCGGCCTCGGTGGATGTTTAGATTTAATGTGTTAAAAGGGCTTTTCTCATATGGATGGAAACTTTCTGTTGCAGGGTTAGTTCATACTACATATTCAAATCTATATGGTTTTTTGATTGGACGGTTTTACAATCCTGCAGATCTTGCCTTTGTTAATAAAGGTAATAGCGTGCCCAACTTGTTGATGTCATCAATTGATGGAACAATCAATAGTGTCAGTTTCCCTGCATTGGCGCAATTGCAAGATGATAAAGATAAGCTTCGTGAGGCCATGCGGCGGATGATACAGAGTTCGACATTCTTAGTATTCCCGCTTATGGCTGGTCTTGCGTTATGTGCTCGTTCATTAATTTTACTCTTATATGGCAGACAGTGGGTAGAAGCTGTGCCTTATGTGCAGATAGCCTGCATCTCTTTTGCATTATTTCCATTTAATTCCATAAACACTAATGCTATTTCAGCGATGGGTAGAAGCGATGTGTTCTTGCTTTTGGACTGCATTAAGAAAACCGTTGGTATCGGACTTACATTTATAGCATTGCGATATAGTGTAATGGTGTTTATGTTAGTGATAGCACTAGTTCAATCGCCATTTGCTGTAATAGTCAATAGTGTTGCCAATGGAAAGTTGCTTGGATACAAACCTTGGATGCAGTTTCGGGATGTTTTTCCCGCTGCATTTTTAACATTAGTTATGTCCATTGCCATATATATTGTTCAAATGGTGATAGGGCCAATGTGTTTTCATATTCAAGGACAGTATCTCGCAATGTTGCTGAGTATAGTTATATCTTTTCTAGTTGGCGTTGTAGTATACTTTGGCCTTGCCATATACTTCAAGCCGCAAGCATTTCGCGAGTATCTGTTCGTTCTGCACCCAATGTTAAACAGTAGGCTGCCACGAATAGCACGGTTTGTGGAAAGGTTTCTGAAGTGAACCTCATTAGGATTGAGTTTTTATGCCTTGTCAAGGCGCAGATTATTTATGTGCTGTTGGATCTTCTCTGGGTATATTTATGTGGTTACAGTCTGTTGCTTTTGCACATTATTATGCGCCGTTTAAGGTTTTGCTTTTGGGTCGGTGCGTGTTTGACAAATGGGTTACAAAAAATGAGCGGTAGAAAATTTATTGTTAAAAACAGCGACATATGAAACTTACTTGTGTAACGGCAACATTCAACTGCATCAAGGCGGGGAATCGTGATCGTTTGATTCGGTGCGTAGAGTCGGTAGCTAAACTCAAGACCGAGCACGAGCATCTAATATATGATGGTGCTTCGACGGATGGCACTGCTGAGCTTTTGAGCGAACTTGAAAAGAAAACGCCTGGGCTTAAAGTTGTATCCGAGCCAGATACAGGAATCTACAATGCTCTTAACAAAGGTGTTCGCGATGCCAAAGGGGAGTGGTTCTATGTTCTCGGGGCAGATGATTATATTTTTTATCCAGAAGTTTTAGATTCTATCATTGATGAAGTGCAATCTGATGATGGTATTGATGCGATAGTAACCACGGTTCGAAAGCAGACGTCTTCTGGAGAGGAAGAATGGTTTACCGACATGTCGCAATTGAACCATATCTTTGTTGGCCCATGCGTTTGTCATCAAGGAGAATTGTTAAGAACTGTAGTCGTGCGAAAATTAGGGGGGTTTGATGAGCAATATCGAATCGCGGCTGACTCGGATATGCTCCTTAAGGCGCATATGATGGGAATAAGGTTTAAGTACATATTTGAGTCATTTGCGTATTTTTCATATGGCGGTGCAGCTGTTTGTAATTTGGAATTAGCAATGAGGGAGCATCGTTTGTCGGTCGCAAATGTGCTTGGATTGAATGATGCTGAGACGCAAAAATTTGTTTATGTTCAGCATTTGCTACCTATGGGTTTGTTGGTGAAGTTAGTGAATCACTCAGATGTCTGCATCAGACAGTCGGCGCGAAGAATGGTTAGAACGTGGCTGCGCTTGTTGTTGCGGATCCCGCTTTATCCATTGGTCTGGGCCACGCGTCCTATTCGCCATTCGAGAAAACGCATATAGATATAGGTAAAACCAAGGTTAGATTAATGCAGCAGGGTCAGATTAAAGATCGGATTGGAAGATGCATGTTTAAGAAACTTCATATAGTCTATGCCACGGATTCTCGGTATTTGTTTCCCACTAAAGTTGCCGCATCTAGTGCAGTGGCATGGGCGAGTCGAAAGGAGGATCTGGTAATAGACATCCTTGATTGCGGGCTGGGTGATGACGAATGGAATTCTTTTTCATCGTCAATACTACTACGACTTGGCGATGACTATTCTCTCGTTCGCCACAAGATCAATATGGCTGTATATGACAACATGCAAGCATGGCATACGAGCAAGGGCGCTTATGCAAGGTTGGAGCTGCCGCAGATTCTTGGAGATGTGGATTGGTGTATATATGCCGATGGAGATACGTTGTTTACGGACGATCCATTTAAGTTGATGGAGTTTTTCGATGAGTCATATGCATTGCTGGGACATCGAGATGCGCCTGGAGCTAATCAGGCTGAGTGGCATGCAAGGCATGGTTTGCCATGGGTGGAGCAATCACGTGTGTGCAGTGGGTTTTTAGTCATGAATCTTACGTGGTTTCGGGAAAATCGCGGGGTGGAAAAACTTTTTGAATTCTTAAAAGATTATCCCGATGTACTATTTCCCGACCAAGATGCCCTTAACGTAGTCTGTAATGGGAAAATTGGTTTGTTGCCGGAACAGTGGGGGGAGTTTACGTTTTGGGTGAATCGGGTGACAAAGCCCGGTTGCTTCCATTATGCTGGGAGACCACCCTGGGTTGCTCCGTCGCGGCAAAATAAAATACCCATGACGTCTACGCGAAGAATCTGGTTTTATACGCTTGAGAAAATATGCGGCATTAAACCATGGAAGTGCGAAGGCTATTCTTGGTTTTCGTATTATTGCGAAATCATAAAATCATATTTCTTTGTTTTTGTTTTCAGTGTGCTGAATGTGATTCCAGGCATGCGCGGAAGATACGACGGGGTATTTAATGATTGGTGGCCGCATAGTAAGATGCATAAATTTATGATTAAACGGTTGTCAGGATATGTAAGAGTATAACTGTTATTTTAAACCGTTTCGCGAGTTAAGAGAAAGGTGCTGTTTGGCAGGTGAAAAAGAAGCTTTTGTTTGTGCATCATCAAATGAATATTGGGGGAGTAGAGAGCGCACTCCTTTCAACATTGCGGTTGCTTTCGCCTGAGAAGTATGACATTACACTTATGCTGATGTGGCTTGGTGGGCCGCTCTTTGATGAAATTCCGCCGTATGTGAAAGTGGTGGAAATTCCATTCTCCGCGATTGGCGAGTATAGGAGGAGGCATGGCTGGAATGCAACGTTGAAGTACTCAATAAAAGCTATGCGTTGGTTTCATGCATTTAAGATGATTGCTTTGAAAATAAGGTGGGTGATTCTCTATCGGTGGCGCGATATTGGCTTTAACGATGTAGAGGCGTATCAGATAAATTCAGAAGTCGATAAGAGCAGATTGCCACGAGGTTTCGATTTTGCGTTTGCATATTTTGGCGGCGTTCTCAACGGCGATTTTGTCTCAAGGTATTATTCTGATTCCATTACAGGGATTTGGTTTCATAATGAGGGCTCTAGATTCAAATTGTCAAAATGGCGTGAATTGACACGTCGGTTTGATTATGTCTTTGCCTGTTCGAAATCATTGGCTGATTTCTTCAACAGAATCTTGAGCCATAATGGGGATATTCACTTTGAGACAATGCCACATTATGTTGATCTTGAGGAGTATCGACGGCGTGCAGCATTTGGCAGGGGGTTGCCACCGTCAGATAATGGACGGCCACGGATTCTAACTGTGGCGAGAATTGACCACCAAAAGGGGATTGATATAGCAATAGATACGGCCAGGCTTTTAAAGGCGGGTGGACAAAGTTTCAAATGGTATGTTGTTGGTGACGGGGCGTTGCGAGGCGAAAGCGAGGCTTTGGTCAAAGCGTATGGCCTTGTAAACGATTTTATTTTTTTAGGGTCGAGAAAAAATCCTTTTGCTTGTTACCGTGATTGTGATATATATGTTCAACCATCGAGAGTTGAGGCATATGGTCTTACTATTGCAGAGGCTCGCGCTTTCTATAAGCCGATAGTAACTACTGATACTGTTGGCGGTGGCGAACAGATAAAGGATGGCGAAACGGGACTTGTTGTGCCAGTAGGCGACACTAAAGCACTTGCGGCTGCGGTAGGGCGCCTGCTTTCAGATGAGGCTTTAAGAAAACGACTAAGCGCGACTCTTGCCTTTGTGAGCGTTAATCAGATTGAACAGACAAAAATAGCGTGGGAGATGCTTCTATCGGAGAAGATGTGAATGATTTGCAAAAGTATTGTCTCTATCAATGGGGATGAGGTTAAATGAAGCGTGAATTTGGCATTGACTTACTGAAGATGATGGCAATGACAATGGTCGTTGCGCATCATGTTCTTAATGCCGGCGTTGAAGTGAA
>Ga0265298_10010178_pt1 | contig 11146 bp, 9 predicted proteins | sample AusTroGonzalo_MG_3_FD_193486 | JGI IMG/M metagenome (GOLD analysis project Ga0265298, IMG submission 193486) | Bovine rumen microbial communities from tropical cattle in Woodstock, Queensland, Australia - Gonzalo_01 | ecosystem: Host-associated > Mammals > Digestive system > Stomach > Rumen ...
GTAATTCATGTGGGTAGAGAGGGCGTTTACACAGCTCACACCTACACCATGCAGACCACCAGATACCTTGTAGGAACCCTTGTCGAACTTACCACCGGCGTGCAGCACGGTCATAACCACCTCCAGGGCACTCTTGTGCATCTTCTCGTGTTCGTCAACGGGGATACCGCGTCCGTTATCTTGTACTGTGATAGAATTGTCTTCGTTAATAGTCACCTCAATGTGGGTGCAATAGCCGGCCATAGCCTCGTCGATAGAGTTATCGACGGTCTCGTTCACCAAGTGGTGAAGTCCCTTCTCACTAATGTCGCCAATGTACATAGCAGGGCGCTTGCGCACGGCTTCCAGTCCCTCGAGTACCTGAATGTTACTCGCGGAATAGTTCTGTTCGGTTTGATTCAGTTCTTCTGCCATTTTTGTTAATGTCCTAAATTGGTGCAAAGGTACAAAAAAGTTGTGAGAATAACGAATTTTTTTCCGATAAAAAACACGAAAAAAAGCCGCACAAGTTTTACTTGTACGGCTTCTGTTTATTTTTGCAGCTTATTAGCCCAGTTTGTTCACGTGCTGAGCGAGGCTTGACTTCAAGTTAGCAGCCTTGTTCTTGTGAATAATGTGGGTCTTAGCCAGCTTGTCCAACATCTTCTGAATCTGAGGATAGAGGGCTACAGCCTCGTCCTTGTTGGTCATAGCGCGCAGCTTGCGAACAGCGTTACGCATTGTCTTGGCATAGTACTTGTTGTGCAGTGCCTTTTTCTTGTCCTGGCGAATTCTCTTCACCGATGATTTGTGGTTTGCCATTTTTTTAATTAAATTTTTTTGTTGTTATTAAAGCTTATGGGTCTTGCGCCTTCCGGCTGCCCTGGGCGGGTTTCTGCAAAGGGTTGCCCCTTTAACAAAAATCCTCCGCCACCCCTTCCTCTTTCGAGTAGCGCTACCACAGCGCAGATGACGGATTTTAATTTCTTTTGGTAGTCCCTAGGAGAGTCGAACTCCTCTTTAGAGAATGAAAATCTCTCGTCCTAACCGATAGACGAAGGGACCATCGACGCTAAAAGCGGGTGCAAAAGTACAACTTTTTTCTTGTTCTGCCAAATTTTCTTAAAGAAAAGTGCAAATATTTGTATTTTTTTTGCTAATTTCGCCGCCGTGAAGTGTAAAACAGAGGCCATTGTGCTCCGTACTGTGAAATATGGTGAGCAGAAAATCATTGTTGATATGTTCACTCGCCAGTGTGGGCGACTGTCGTTTGCCGTACAGTTGCCGCGCTCTCCTCATGCCAAACTGAAGAAGCAGTATTTTCAGCCTCTCACCTTATTATATATAGAGGCGGATGTGCGTCCGCAGCAACAATTGCAACGAATTAGTGAGGTGTCACTCTCTTCGCCTCTTCCCTCGCTCCTTTCAAATCCGTCAAAATTGGCTATCGGACTTTTCATCTGCGAGTTTCTGTATTATGCCTTACGTGATGAACAGCAAAACGAACCTCTATTTGATTATGTGCAAACCAGTATAGTATGGCTAGATGGGCGTGAGCATGATTTTGCTAATTTTCATCTGGTCTTCCTGATGCATCTTAGTCGTTTCTTGGGCTTTTATCCAAACCTCGATGATTATCAGGAGGGCGATATCTTTGATATGCGTTTAGCAGAGTTTTCTCGTTTAACCCCTGTTCATCGTGATTTCCTGAGACCTGAAGAGGCTGCCCGTATCCGTCTGTTAATGCGTATGGACTTTTTTTCTATGCATATCTTCCGTCTGAGTCATACTGATCGTAATCGTATCATGGAACTTCTTATCCAGTATTATCGTCTGCATATCCCTCAGTTCCCAGAGCTCCGTTCTCTTCCCGTGTTGCAGGAGTTGTTTCAGTAACGTTTACCCTTACTCGCCCCTCAATCAAAAGAAATTCGAGCAAGATGCCGTTTCACTATCAACAACTCGGCGTTTCATTACTGTCAACTCGGCGTTTCGTTATCGAATAACTACAGGATGAATCTTGTAAAAAGCCTGTCCGTAGGGGGCGGACTGAGCGTCCGTCGGCTTCGGACTGCCAGTCCGCTAAGGACGTACTGTTTGCAGCTTGGGTGAGGGTCAGTGTAGGACGAGTGTAGGGTCAAGAGCATCCTACACTGGGCTCAAAGCCCTTGCTACAGGGCGTTTCAAGAGATTTGAGTGAGGGGTGGATGTTTTTTTTGTGACTTTTATTACTGCAATGATATCTTTTTAAGGAAAAAAAGATGTAATTTTGCAGACGAAAGTATTTTCTAAAATAATGTCGATATGAGTATTGAGGATAAAAGCAGATATGTGAATGATGCCGTGGAACTGCTGAAGGAACTGATTGCTACACCACGCGTCAGCAGGGATGAGACTGCGGCTGCCGATAAGATGGAAGCGATGATGCGCGAGTGGGGACTGAACCCTCAACGCGAGGCTAACAATCTGTGGGTGGTATCAGACAACTTCGATGAAACCAGGCAGACCATTCTTCTCAATGCGCATATCGACACTGTGAAGCCAGTGGCAACATGGACGAAGAATCCATACGAGCCTTTGCTGGAGGGGGATAAGCTCTTTGGTTTGGGGGCGAATGATTGTGGTGGCGGACTGGTGACGCTCCTGCAGGTATTTCGTATCCTGAAAGAAAGGTCGTTGCCCTTTAACCTCATTTATCTGGCATCAGCTGAAGAGGAGGTGTCAGGTAAGAATGGGGTAGAGCATGTGCTGCCTTTGTTGCCAAAGATAGATGTGGCCATCGTGGGCGAGCCTACTGGTATGCAACCTGCTATAGCCGAGAAGGGACTGATGGTAGTAGATGGTTATGCGAAAGGTGTGAGTGGTCACGCGGCAAGAAATGAGGGTGTGAATGCTATCTATGAAGCGCTGGATGACCTAGTGTGGCTACGCGATTACAGGTTCGGTAAGGAGAGCCCGCTGTTGGGACCTACGAAGATGACGGTGACGCAAGTAGAGAGTGGCACGCAGCATAACGTAATACCTGATAGCCTGCATTTCGTCATTGACATACGTACCAATGAATATTATCAGAACGAGTATGTGTTTGCTTTCCTTCAGAAACACATGAAACGTTGTGAGCTGAAAGCACGCTCGTTCCGATTGCATTCCTCGAGTATTTCTGAAGAACATCCTTTGATAAAACGCTGTTTGGATTTGGGCTTGAAGCCTTTTGGCTCTCCTACGTTGTCAGATCAGGCTTTGATGCCGTTTGCCTCGTTCAAATTGGGACCTGGCGAATCGAAACGCAGCCATAGCGCTGATGAGTTTATTTGCATCAGCGAGATAGAACGTGCTTTGGATTTATACCTGAAGATAATTAGCGTCTAAGCCACGGGCGTGGGTCGAGCAGTTCCGTCCAGTTGCGTAACTGGAACTGCATGGTGTTGCTTGAGCCAAGCGAACCCAGCGTCTGGTTGGTGCTGACTTTTTGGCCAGCAGCAACGCTGACGGCAGCAAGGTCGCAATAAACAGAGATATACTTGCCGTGACGTACCATTACGATATAGGAGTTACCCGTAGAATAGATTTTGCTGACCTCGCCATCGAACACGCAACGGGCCTTTGCACCAGGCTGTCCCTTGAGATGAAGACCCTTACTGCTTAGATGAACATTTCCCAAGCCCTCAACGATATTTGAACCAAAGCTGCGCACCACCTGATAAGCACCAGTGATAGGCATCGGTAGGCGACCTTTATTGTTTGCAAAACTGCCAGATAGTTCTCTGTCGGGATCGGCGGCGGTAAAGGTTGTGATTGCCTTCTTGGTTTCTTCTACGTGGCGTTCGGCAGTCTTTCTCGCATTCTCTGCTTCCTGAGCACGTTGTTTTGCTTCCGCTTTCTCTTTCGCAGTCTTGGCGGCTAATGCTTCTGCCTTAGCTTTCTCTTCACGGGCTTTAGCCTCGGCTAAGCGGCGTTCTCGCTCTTTGCGTTCGCGCTCTTTTCGTGCCAGTTCTTCGGCCTTTCTTTTCTTTTCTGCCTCTATACGTGCCTTTTCACGGGCAATCTCTTCGGCAATCAACTTCTCAATCTTCGCATTCAATGCGGCCTCTTGTTGCTGCTCTTTCTTAATGAGTTCCTGCACAGAGCGTTGTTCTTTCTGAAGCTGAGCCACAATCTTCTTCTGCTCAGCCTGTTTACGCTCCATGTGTTCCTGTTCGCGTTTGCCTTTCTCAAGCAAGGAGCTCTTTTCGTCTTTGCAAGTGTTGATTTCCTGTTTTTTGTGTTCTATCTGCTGCTGCTTCAGTTTAACAGCTTCGCCTTGTGCCTTCTGATAGGTGGCATACTCATTCATGAAACGAGTGCGACGGTACATCTGGTTCACGTTCTTGGCGCTGAAAAGGAAGAACATCCTATTGTTTAGCTTGCGGTTGCGGTGCATGTACCTGACGGAATGGGCATAGCGTTTCTGACGTGCTTCCAGTTCCATCTGAAGTGTGTCCATCTGGGCATGAAGTACGGTGAGGTCTCTGTTTAATGAGTCAATATCAGTCCTGATGGTATCAATAGTGCGTCGTTTTTCGCTGATTTCATCGTTGAGTACCATCACATCTTGCATCTGCTTCTTTACCTGCAGGTCTAATGCTTGCTTCTGACGTTTCTTTTCCTCGATATCTTTTTTGAGCTTCTTTTGATCAGCCTGCAATTGCTCCCTCTGTGTGGGTTGCTTAGCTTTCTTGTTCTTGGTTTGTTGTACTTTCGTCGTTGTTTGTTTGCGCTGCGTTGTCTTCCGCTTCGACTTTTGAGCCGGAGTGGCAATGCAGATAGCAAGCATAAGCAGCAGTATGCAGATTCTTCTCATTATTCAGATAACTGATAGAACTTATTTTATAAGGATTAAAGGGCCATGAAACGTTTGAGAATCTGTTCTACATCCACTTCACGGTATTTGTCGGAAACCTTAGTGCGTGTTTCCCAGTCGCTGTCATTGCTCAGGTAATTGAGACGTATGCCCAGCTTAATGTCCCTTTCGGGTGTGGTCATGGTAATCTTCATGACACTAGGAAACATCTTCTGTGCCATTTTCGTGAATTCATCGTATTCCCAGTTCAGTTGGGTATTGCCTTTAAATGTGTCACGATACGAGATGTTGGTCATGTGGATGCGTCCAGACTGCTTGTTGGTTAGCCAACTATAATTCATCTTGCCTTCTTCCAAACTGATAACGGCATCATCTCCGTCTGTGTTTGTGGTGAATTTGCTTAGTGCATTCTGGTCAACAGACTGTTGGCCGGGCTTGAACAGTTCATTCCAGAAGAGTGCCTGTAAGGTGTAGAAATTGATACCGCTGTTGCGCAGGAAGTCTACATAATTATATGGAACCTTGAGGTATTGTTTGTTGATGCGGTCTATGATGAGTACATAATCTTTGGTGAACTCCATTCGGCCAGCTTCAACAAAGCCGAAAGCCATGAGTTGCATCTGAATCACGTCATCACGCTTCATCTTCAGGTTTCCAGTCAGAGCCATCTGTTGTGAGCCGTACTCTACAGTAAACTTTAGCTTAGAAGTGATGAATTGCGTTGTCTGTGCATTGCCCATCACTTTATTGTAAACTTCGCTACTATGTTCAGATCCTGGTTCTGAGATGGTAGGCGTAACGTCTTTTACAGCCTGCTTTTTTGTATGGCAGGATGTTAGGCAGAGGGGAATTGCCAGAACGGCAACTTTCAGGATGTTTGATATTCTCATTGCTTTATATATTTTTTGCGTTTAATTTTTCTTGCTACAAGTTTGTTGGTTGGGTCTTTTGCTAAGGATTGTTGCCAGTATTCTATGGCTTTGGTGATATCTCCATTCTGCGCATAGATGTCGCCAGCATGTTCTATGACAACGGCTGCAGGCGTGGAGTCGTTCTGCAGCGTCTGGTCAATATAGATGCGAGCCTCGGCGTAACGGCCCTGCATAAAGAGTATCCAAGCGTAAGTGTCTAAGTAGGTGGCGTTCTTGGGCTCGGCCTTAATGGTCTTGTAACTCATTTCTTCAGCCCGTTCCAGGTTGGCACCCTTCAGACTGAGGTAATAGGCGTAATTATTCAGACAACCAATGTTGTCGGGTTTCCATTGCAGGCAGGAGTCGTATGCGGCAAAGGCCTCTTTTTCGCGGTCTTTCTGGAACAGAAGGTCACCCATAACAGCATAGAAGTCTGATACGATTTCTGGTGAACTCTGTTCGTTGATGACATTGATGCCGTTCTGGAAAGCTTCTAAGGCGTGGTCGGTATCCTGTTTGCGATAGTAAGCCATACCTTGATAATAGTAGAATGCCATCTCCTCAGGGTTGTATTGACGGGCAGCCTGACAGAGACTTATTATGCGATCGTCATTATTGTCGTCCCAGGCAAACTGCACCAGATGAAGTCTGGCAGAGGCTCTGTCGGGATTCAGTTGCAACACAAGTTCAAGGGCTGCGGCAATGCTGTCGCGTGGCATTTGCTTCAAGTCCATATAGGCTGCCTTTAGTTCGGCAATGTCGGCATCTGGCTCGGGTTGCTGAAGCATATCATTAAACACGCTAAGTATCTCTGTGCTGTCGCCGCCAGCCTGCTCGTTTTCAGCAATCATCTGTCGCAGCAGATAGACTTTATCGTTGATTTCTGTATTCTTGTTAATGAGGATGCACCGAGTGATAGAATCGGCAGACTCTGTTTTATAAGTCCTGATGAAATAGGTCCTGAGTGATTGCTGGGCTTTCACGTTATTGGGTTCTTCCGCCATAATATCCTTTAGGATGGCATACGCTTCTTCCTCTTGGTCATTGCCCATCAGCGTATTGGCATATAGGGTGCGGTAGTTGAGGTCGTAAGGATGATCTTCTGCCAGCGACTTAATGGCAGCAAGGGCTTTCTCCTTGTTGTCCATCTCCATGTAGAGTGCACTCTTTGTCAGTGAAATACGCTCGCTTTTGCCGTCGATAAGTTCCATTCGTTCCAAGACATCAATGGCTTTCTGGTAATCTTTTTCCTGATAATAGAGACGGTACAGCATTTCCAAGAGTTCCTGACGGCTCTTGTCCTGCTCGTACATTTTCTCAACAACGGTGATGGCATCAGCATATTGCTCTTTACTGATATACGATTGGGCCAGCGTTTCCATGTAGGTCATGTCGCCAGGACAAAGGTCTGCAGCTTTCTTGAAATAGACGAGTGCTTTATCGGCATTCTTTATTTCACTATAGTACTGAGCTAAGAAGAAATAGGATTCTGAAGCGTCTGGTTTCAGTTCCAGACATCTGCTGAGTAAGTCGAAAGTGGCATCATGATGCCCTTTCTGTCTCTGCAGCATGGCTTCATGGAAAAGGATTTCATATTTACGCTGAGAATCGGTTTGGGCATTTAATCCCAAACAGCAAAGCAACAGCAAAACAATCATCCTGATCTTGTTCATATCTTTCTGCTTCAAACTTCTTACTTTACTCCTGTGTGGCCGTATCCGCCTTCGCCACGTTCTGTTTCGTCAAGAACCTCAACCTCGATAAATTCAGCCTTTTCGTGGCGGGCAATCACCATCTGCGCAATTCGTTCTCCATCATTGACCACAAACTCTTCTTGCGACAGGTTGATAAGAACTACACCGATTTCACCGCGGTAATCTGCATCAATGGTTCCTGGTGTGTTAAGCACGGTGATGCCTTTCTTCAGGGCCAGTCCGCTACGAGGGCGTACCTGCGCCTCGAAACCTGCGGGCAGGGCAATATGTAATCCCGTTGGAATCAGTTTCCTTTCTAGTGGTTTTAAAATTACGGGCTCTTCCAAATTGGCTCGGAGATCCATGCCAGCACTCAGTGGTGTGGCGTATTGGGGGAGGGGCTGGTGCCCTTTGTTGATGATATTTACTTTCATCTTACACATTATTTATTTTTGAAATTGCAAAATTAGTGATTTATCTTTAAATTGCCATCACATTACAATTTATTTTATAAATTTTTGCAGATTAGTAAGGCGTATATGCGCTTTTTTGCGTCTTTGTCGCATAATCTCATATGGAACGGTTGGTCATATTGATTCTTTTTTGTAATTTTGCACCTATGAAAATGAAATGGGAAAATTTGATATCTAATTGCCGTTTGGGGCAGGAGCATCGTCATCTGGAGCGGCATGATGACCGTACGGAATTTAAGCGTGATTATGACCGTCTTATTTTTTCGGCACCTTTTCGCCGATTACAGAATAAGACGCAAGTGTTCCCATTGCCTGGTAGCGTGTTTGTACACAACCGACTGACTCATTCCCTTGAGGTGGCTAGTGTCGGAATGTCACTTGGAAATGACGTTGCTAGGTGTTTGTGTGCAAAAAGACCTGATTTCATCGATAGTCTTATTCCTGAATTGGGACAGATTGTGGCTACGGCATGCTTGGCTCATGACCTGGGAAATCCTCCATTCGGCCACTCAGGTGAAAAGGCTATCCAGTCCTTTTTTACAGAAGGGAAAGGGGCTTACCTGAAAGAGCGAGTTTCACCTGAGTTTTGGAGTGATATTACTCGTTTTGATGGTAATGCGAATGCTTTCCGATTGCTGACGCATAGTTTTAAAGGACGTCGCCAAGGTGGATTCGCAATGACCTATAGCACGTTGGCAAGTATTGTAAAATATCCGTTTCCATCGTATGCTGCAACTAAAAATAAGTTTGGATTCTTTGCCTCTGAACGTGAGCATTACGAGGTTGTAGCAGAAGCTTTAGGTATACCGCAGTTGGATGCTGAAGCAGGACAGGAGCGTTGGGCTCGTTATCCGTTAGTCTATTTAGTTGAGGCTGCCGATGACATTTGTTATGAGATCATGGATTTGGAAGATGCCTTCAAACTAAAGATTTTAACGTTTGAAGAAACTGCCACGATGATGTTGTCATTCTTCGATGAAACCGAAAGAAATCGCATTCGTGAGCGTATAAGTGATGAGCAGTTGACTGATACGAATGAGAAGGTTCAATACCTGCGTGCCTGCGTAATCGGAAAGCTTGAAAATGAATGTGTAAAGACTTTCCTGGAGAATGAAGATAAAATACTGGAGGGGACATTTAAAGGCTCTCTGATAAATAATATGTCACCTCTTCAGCGTGATGCTTATAAGGCTTGTACGGAGGTGTCAATGGCTAGAATTTATAAGAGTCGTCCTGTGCTTGATGTGGAACTTTCTGGTTATCGCATCATGGCAACCTTAATGGAGTTGATGGTTGAAGCTATAGAACATCCTGAGCGCTACTATTCACAACAACTCATTGGTCGAGTAAGTAGTCAGTATGATATTGATAGCGACGATCTGGAAACCCGCTTGATGGCAGTCGTCGATTATATTACTGGCATGACCGATGTCTATGCCTTGGATGTGTATCAGAAGATTTGTGGCATCTCCTTGCCAATCATCTAAAGATTACAGTTTCTCTTTGTAGATGATTTTGTTGGCACCACTGGTAATCTTTAGGGCTTCTGGGTGCTCTTTGATGAAAGAGTCAATGTGGCGAACGCGCTTCTCTTCCAGCACTTCATCCATAGCAATGAGGATGCCAGTCTCTTCGACATCGCCAAAACCATAATTGATGGCTGTTCCAAAGAGTTTCATTGTAGGCGACAGGCTCATGTAGGCGTTCACCAATGGTGGAATATTGTAGCCTAGTGCGCGGATGCGCTGGTTAAGAATACGGTAGTCTTCCTTGAAGTTGTCCTCAGTGAAAATAGCTGCCAATTCTTTTTCGTCGGTCTCAATTTTCAACGGTTTCATCGGGATTACCAGCTCTTCTTTGTCTGAGAAATGCTTCTTCAGGAAGTAGAGAATCATGTCGCGTCCCTCACGGATATAGCTGGGGTACATGGTCATCTTTCCAAAGAAATACTTTACGTTTGGCATGATGACCGTCAAGGCTCCAAGCCCGTCCCAGAGGTTGTCGAGTGCAAACAGACTCTTGGCACCCATCTTTGAACTCTGATAGGGTAGGCTCACAAAGGAACGGCCTAGCTCAATGGTATAGGGCATATAGTCGCGGAGGAATTTCTCAGAGAAATGGAACATGTGGCTGGTGGCAAGAATAGGTTGCCCATTCTTGTCCATCTCCCATTTTGTGCCTTCCAGATAACGGTATCCGCCTATTATCTCCTCGGCTTCCGGGTTCCATACGATGAGCTGCTTATAGCAGTTCTCGCAAGTATCGAACTCGTCGATGTCAACCTCTTTGCCTGTGCCACCACCGGCTTCGCGGAAAGCGATTTCGCGTAGTCGTCCAATCTCACGCATCACGTTAGGTGCATTGTGTGCAGTGACAATGTAGATCTTGTTGTTGCTCTTGTTGGTCATTCGCAACTGAAGTTCTGGCTTTAGTTCGGCTTTGAGTACCTCAACTGGGATTGGATCGATGATAGGTTGTTCCATTTTTATTATTTTGTTTGCTTTTTTCTTTGTTATTCTGAAAGTTTATAAACCTGTTCTTTTACGAAATTTGCCCATTCCATCGGCGGTTTTTCGTTGGTAAATGTTTGCCAAGGAATTGGCTTTCCAAAGGTGATGGTAAAGGTATGGCCTTCGTTTTTGAACATTTCGTCTGCTAGGAATAGCATGGCGATATTGATTCTCTTCACATACTTGTCGCTGATGTTCGAGAGACGATAGAAAAAGTTACTGTTGTGGCCCTCGAAATAGATGGGTACTACATCACGATGAGTTTCTACGCTCTTTGTGATGAATGTCTTTTTCCATTCCAAGTCTCGGATAAGACCATTGCGCTTGCGGGAGCAGAGGCCTGCAGGAAACATTAGGATGTGTGTGTCACCTTGAAAACCGGCTTCTACGATAGCAGGGAAATCGCGTCCGTTCTTGCCAGTCTTATTGATAGGGATGCATAGGGGTGCTAAACCTGGAAGGTTCATCAGTAAATCATTGACTAAGTAACGGAAGTTGCCATCGTAGAACTCGCCAATAACAGAACCAATGGCAATGCCGTCAATACCCCCCAAAGGATGGTTGCTCACGAAGGTGTAGCGGTGAGGGTCGTCTTTTGAGGGTAGGTTTTCTGTGCCTTTAACTTTGATGGTTACTTTTAGGTTGTTTAATTGAGCCTTAAGCCATGGGGTGCCTTTCAAATCACGGGTCTTCCACAGATAGGTATTGATTTGGTCTTCGTGGGCAATATGCTTGAGCC
>Ga0265298_10010179_pt1 | contig 11146 bp, 9 predicted proteins | sample AusTroGonzalo_MG_3_FD_193486 | JGI IMG/M metagenome (GOLD analysis project Ga0265298, IMG submission 193486) | Bovine rumen microbial communities from tropical cattle in Woodstock, Queensland, Australia - Gonzalo_01 | ecosystem: Host-associated > Mammals > Digestive system > Stomach > Rumen ...
GCGCCGGAATCCAGAAGGTCGGCGATTCCAAGATGGGGACCATGGTCTGCGACATAACGGGATCGCCCGAGGCGGTCGGTGCGGCGATAAACGCCATGAGGGAGCGCGGAGTCACAGTCGAGGAGGTACAGCAGTGAGCGGACTTACACCTGCAATTTGGAAACTCATAGGGGAAAGCACACTCCAGACACTGGAGATGGTGTCGCTCTCCACCCTCTTCTCCGTGATCCTGGGCCTTCCGCTCGGAATCCTCCTGTGCGTCACGTCTCCCGGAAGGGACGCGGGGATCAGACCCAAACCGGTCCTGAACGAGATACTGAGCAGGATCGTCAACATCCTCAGGTCCTTCCCCTTCATCATACTGATAATCGTCCTGTTCCCGCTCTCGAGACTGATTGTCGGAACTGCCATCGGAACCAAATCAACCATCGTGCCGCTTTCGATCGCGGCCGCACCCTTCGTCGCAAGGATCGTCGAGACAGCCCTCAAGGAAGTCGACCACGGCGTCATCCAGGCGGCCAGGGCCATGGGTTCCACGGATACGCAGATTGTCTTCAAGGTGCTTCTCCCCGAGGCACTGCCCTCGCTCATCTCGGGTCTCACACTGACGATCATCAACCTGATCGGCTACAGCGCGATGGCCGGAGCAGTCGGCGGTGGCGGACTGGGAGACCTTGCTATCAGATACGGCTACCAGCGTTTCAGACCGGAAGTCATGGCCGTCGCGGTCATCATAATCCTCGTCCTGGTCGAGGTGATCCAGTTCATCGGCAACAGGATCAGCGCACGCATGATGGCGAAAAGATGAATTTTTCCCGCAAAACTGTTGCATAATTATTTGTTTCTGTGTACAGTAAGGCAAAACCCGTGGAGGAGGATCATATGACAAACGTTTCCAAGTCAATCCGTATGATGATGTCTTTCTCCATGTGCATGCCCTCGCGGGCATAAGTGTATTCTTTTTCCATTCAGTTCATTTTTTGCATCCAGGGTCCCGTTCCGGGACATCGTACATCATAGCAATTTAAAATTCACAGGAGATATGACATGAAGAAAGCCATCGTTTTCATTCTGGTGCTCGTAACTGCATTCGCAGTATTCGCAAAGGGAGCCTCCGAGGCTTCATCGGCCAACAAGATCACGGTCGGTGCAACACCCGAGCCCCACGCAGAGATGCTGAACCTGGTCAAGGACGACCTCGCAGCACAGGGAATCACCCTTGTCGTCCAGGAATTCACCGATTACGTCACACCCAACGAGGCTGTCGAGAGCGGTGAGATCATCGCCAACTTCTTCCAGCACATCCCGTACCTCGAGTCGTTCAACACCGAGAGGGGCTTCCACCTCGTCAACGCCGGCGGAATCCACATCGAGCCTCTCGCACTCTACTCCAAGAAGTACAAGTCGCTTGCCGACCTTCCCGACGGAGCCAAGATCGCCATCCCGAACGACCCGACCAACGAAGGCAGGGCACTCCTGCTCCTCGCCAGTGCAGGCCTGATCACACTCGCCGATCCCGACAAGCTCGATTCCACACCAATCGACATCACATCCAACCCCAAGAAGATCTCCTTCGCCGAGGTCGAGGCCGCTTCACTGCCCAGAGTCCTCGAGGATGTCGATGCCGCCATCATCAACGGAAACTACGCCATCCCCGCAGGTCTGTCCGCAGCAAAGGACGGTCTTGTAGTCGAAGGCGCCGACAGCCCGTACGTCAATGTCATCGCCGTAAAGGCAGGCAATGAGAACAATCCGGCCATCGTTGCCCTCGTCAAAGCTCTTCAGAGCGACAAGGTGAAGAACTGGGTCGCCGAGAAGTATCCCAACGGAGAAGTCGTGATCGTCTTCTGATCACCGGTCCGGACAGAAAGAAAGGAGGCTGGGAAACCCAGCCTCCTGTTTTTTTGCATTGATGATGTCACATGAGGACGATTCCGGCTTCCTCGGCGATCTTCCTGTCCTCATCCGGCCAGACGGAAGCCTGCACCTCTCCGATGTGGGCTTTCCTCAGAAGGAACATGCAGATCCTGCTCTGCCCTATTCCGCCGCCGATCGTCTGCGGGTACTCGCCTGCAAGAAGTCTCTTGTGCCAGTAGAGGTCCGCCCTCTCCCTGCAGTCCCTGATATCCAGCTGCCTGAGCAGCGATTCGGGGGAAACCCTGATGCCCATGCTTGAAAGCTCGAGGGAATCGTTCCTGACGCTGTCCCAGACGATGATGTCTCCGTTCAGGCCGTAGTAGCCGTCGCTGTTTGCCGTTGACCAGTCGTCGTAGTCGGGGGCCCTTCCGCCGTGGGGAGCGCCGTCCGAAAGCGGCATGCCTATTCCGATGATGAAGATGGCACCGTACTTCTTCGCAAGCTCCTTCTCCCTCTGTGCGGGTGTGAGGTCCGGATACATCGCACGTGCGTCCTCGGAATGGATGAAGGTGATGTCCTCGGGCAGGACCTGTGCGCAGACGGGATAATGCTCGGCGACGAGGAACTGCGTGCGCTTGATGACCTCGTAGATCCTCCTGACGATCCTCTTCAGGAAATCAAGGCTCCTCTCCCCCGGGAACATCACGCGTTCCCAGTCCCACTGGTCCACGTAGATGGAGTGGATGTTGTCGATGTCGTCGTCCGGACGGATGGCGTTCATGTCCGTGTACAGTCCCGTTCCGGGCTGGTAGCCGTGGTCGGCAAGGGCCATCCTCTTCCACTTCGCAAGGCTCTGCACGATCTCCATCGGTGTATCGTCCATGTTCCCGACATTGAACCTGACCGGGCGCTCGACGCCGTTGAGGTCGTCGTTGATACCGCTGTTCGCCTTTACGAACAGTGTTGATGTGACGCGGGAAAGCTTGAGCTCACCGGAGAGCTCGCGCTCGAATGTGTCCTTGACGAACTTGATGGCACGCTCCGTCATCTGCTGGTCCAGAAGCGGCTTGTATCCTTCGGGTATGACGATCATGATTCACCTCCTGGATGGATCCATATACGGAAGTATAATCAATATGGTGTTCCCTTGAACAGATGCGGAGCAAACGTTTGTCAGTTCTGGATGGAATGTCTCCTGTGGTCCTTGGGGGTGTCGAACCTCTCGTGGGTTTCCTTGGACTCCGGCTTCTCGGCGATGTCTCCGCTCTTCGTGAGTGCCCATTTCGTGATCATGGGGCCGAAAAGCTCGTAGATCAGGACTCCGAAGAGCACTATGTTCCTGATCAGCCTTCCCTCGTAGGTACCCAGCGCCTGTGCCTGGACGGACATTCCCAGAGCGACACCGGCCTGCGGGAGGAGTGCGAAACCGAGGTACTTCGAGACCTCAGGAGCGCAGTGGACCGCACGGCAGCTCTCACGTGCACCGTAGTACTTACCGATCGAACGGGCGATTATGTACAGCACACCGATGAGGATGACGATGGGCTTTCCGAACACGGAGAGGTCGAGGTCAGCACCGCTAATGACGAAGAACAGGCAGAAAAGAGGAACGGTCCACTTGTCCGCCCTGTACATGATGTCTCCCGACCTGGGACAGAGGTTGCAGAAAACCGCACCCAGCATCATGCAGACAAGGAGCGATGAGAACGAGACAGTGACCGGGCCGATGTCGAACGTGATCTGGGAAAGAGCTATGGTCATGAAAACAAATGCAATTGACAGCGCAAGTCTGTTGCTGTTCGAGTAGAAGAGTTCCTCCAGCTTCGTCAGAATCAGACCCAGCAGGGCTCCCAGTCCTAGAGAGAGAACGATTTCAAGAAGCGGGTCCACGATGATGGCCACGACGTTCAGCGAGCTGGAGAGAAGAGCCTCCGCGATACCGAACGAGACGGCGAACGAGACAAGACCCACGGCATCGTCCAGTGCGACGACAGGTAGCAGGAGGTCCGTTACCTTTCCGTGCGCCTTGTACTGCTTGACGACCATGAGCGTGGCGGCAGGTGCGGTTGCCGTGGCGATGGCTCCGAGGGTGAGTGCTCCGGACAGATTGAAGGTCTCATGGTCGGTGAACAGCGTGACTATCACCAGTACGATGTCCACACAGACCATCGCGGTGACGGCCTGCATGACTCCGACGACAGCAGCCTGCCTGCCCGTTCCCTTGAGCTGGGAAAGCTTGAACTCGTTTCCGATGGAGAACGCGATGAACCCGAGGGCCACGGTGGAGATTATCTCCACGCTCTCGACATCCTCATAGGTGTTGAACCCCAGACCCGGGATCCCGAGCCTGCCGAGGCAGTACGGACCGATGAGCACTCCTGCGATCAGGAACGCCGTGACATCGGGGAAGTTCAGGTGTGTGGCTTTGAAAAGACGGGTCATCATGAGACCGGCGAACATGGCAATGGCCAGAGAAAGCAATTCTGTCGACATTTTTTCGTTTTAACCCGGACCAGGGTTGAAGAAGCACGGCCCTTCTGTTCTACACCGCACTTTACTTCGCAACTTACTGTTTCCGCAGGAACTATATCCCAAAGAGGTAAACTAGTCCAGCATTGCCGATATTGTTGACATTTTGAGAAGTTTTGTAATTTTTAGCCGGAACATTTGTTATAATCAGTGGAGAGAGGTATCGATGAACGTGCTCATATTCGGATACGTGCTCCACGGGGGAGGTTTCGAGACCTCGATGTACTTCCTGACCCGTGGCGACAACGTGACCGTTACCGACACAAGAAGCAGGGACTCGCTTGGTGAATCGCTGGACTTCCTTGAGGGCAAGGGAGCCGTCATCCATTGCGGTGAGCTTCTGGAGGACGATTTCAGGAACGCCGACCTCGTCATAAAGCATCCCAACATCAGACTGGACCACGAGATGCTCCGTTTCGCGAAGCGCGTCGAGAACGACCTCTCCTACGCGGCATGCCGCCCCGAACCCAAACTGATCAAGCTCATCTGCGTCACGGGATTCCGTGACAAGACGGTCACGACAAGCGCCGTCTGCCACGCACTCAACGTCCTGGGCAGCAGGGCGCACATGTGCGGGAACATGGGCCTGACGGCATTCTCGGAGCTCCGGCAGTGGGAGAAAGGCCACGTCCCGGAATACCTGGTGCTGGAGATGTCGTCCTGGCTCGCCAGGGACACGTACCATCTCGTGGACCGCCATGTCCCCCATGTCGAGATATCCGTCATCACCTCCCCTTTCGAGGACATCAACAAGGAAGATGCGAAGACCGTCGAGCGCACAGGTGAGTTCAACCTCCATGCCAACCACATCATATGCCCGTCGAAGGTGAAGGATGCCATCGGCAAGCTCGCACAGAAGAAAGCCAAGAACATAGCAAGCATAGAGAGTGCCTCCAAAGGCATGTCCAAGGCCCTGCCCGACAGGATGAGGGCATCGTACGCCGTGCTCAGGAAGCTCGGATTCAGCTCATCGCAGGCGAACATGGCCCTCAAGAGCTTCAGGGGGATACCCGGAAGGAACGAGATGGTGCTGCGCAAGGACAACGCCATGTATGTCAACGACAGCTCCTCGCTGATCCCTGCGGCCACGAACTTCACCATGGAGAATTTCGAGAACCTCCCCGTCCATCTGATCTGCGGGGGCTCGGACAGCAGCCTCGATGCATCCGTCATGCTCGGATCTCTGAAGGGTGCGGCATCGGTCCACCTGCTCTGCGGTTCGTTCACGGAGAAGAAGCTCATCCCGATGCTGAGGAAGCACCGGATAAAGTTCAACGGTCCGTATGAAAAAATGGAGGAAGCGGTGTACTCCGCCTCCTCCTGTCTCACACCTGAAGCACAGATACTCCAGGTCGTCCTGCTTTCGCCGGGCTCCGGTGCCTATGAGCATTTCACAAGCGAGTTCAACCGCGGCGAAGCATTCAGGAATGCAGTCCTCAACCTACAGGACCGTTGAGATATTTCTTTGCGCTGACAGTCTTTCCATCAGCTGAAACCAGCTTGTGCCCGTCAACTTCCAGCACACCTTCCTTTGTATAGAGCGGCAGGTCGAAGAAGTGGTCCGGCTTGACGTATGTCATCTCGGCGGGATTGGCAAGTCCCTCGGGGACGAGGTCCGTTCCGGCGGGGATGTCGTCTGCGAAGATGACCTCGCATGTGGTGTGCTCGGGAGCCTGCGGATCCTGGACCGCAAGGAGCATTCCGTTGCTCTTCACACCGCGGAAGTTGGCCGGCTTGAGGTTGTTGACCAGGACGATGTTGTGTCCCAGGAGCTCCTCTTCCTTGTAATACGGGACGATCGACGAGACGATTGTCCTGGGCTCGGCCTCTCCGGTGTCGAGGTTCAGGATGTAGAGGATGTCGCCGTTGGGATGGTGCTCGACCTTCGTGATCCTGCTGACCGTGAGCTTCACCTTGTCGGCGAACTTCTGTGCCACTGTCTTGTTGGCCTCGGCTTCCTGTGCGGCGAGCAGTGCAGCCCTTGCGGCTTCCTTCTTTGCCGCCTTCTCCGCAGCCTTGTCGTTGACGTTCCTGTTCTCTTCCATCTTCCTTTCCTCGCGTTCGGCCTGTGAGCCGCTGTATCGTGCCCTGAGGTTGTCGATCAGACTGTCCTCGAGCTTGGTGAACAGGAGGCTGACCTCCCCCACCGTGATGTCTTCCGAATAATCACCCAGGATGATCCATGAGGCATCCTTCTGTCCCAGGAATCCCAGGATGCTCTCCGATGCCGTCGGCATGTAGGGTTGGATCATGATGCCGAGGTCCCTGATGAGTCCGACGAGCGTCCTGAGGATGGTCCTGGCCTTCTCCGGGTCGCTGCTCCTGAGCTTCCACGGCTCGGAGTTCTGGAATGTCCTGTTGCCGATGTCCGAAAGCTCGAACATACCCCTGAATGCATCCCTCTCCTCGGCTCTCTCGAGCATTGCGGTGATGGCCTCTTCCTTTTCCCTGATGACGGATACGAGCTCCTCATCAACAGGTCCCTTTCCGAGGTTGCCGTCGTAGAAACGCTTCACGAACGTCAGCGTCCTGTTCACCAGGTTGGAGAGGTTCCCGATGAGCTCCTTGTTGACCTTGTCCTGCATGTCCTTCCACGTGAACGTGAAGTCGGAGTTCTCCGGACGGTTGTAGTACATGTAGAAGCGCCACACGTCGGCCGGGATGCCCGTTTCCTGGACATCGTTGCCGAAAACACCGATTCCCCTGCTCTTCGAGAACTTGCCGCCCTCGTAGTTCAGGTACTCGGTCGAGCTCATGTGGTGCAGCATGGTCCAGTCCTGGCCTGTGGCCAGCTGGGTTGCCGGGAACACGACCGTATGGAACGGGATGTTGTCCTTTCCGATGAACTGGAACAGGTCGGTTGTCTGCGGATCCAGCCACCATCTCTTCCAGTCGTCGGTGTGGTTGGCGGTGATGGAGACGTAGCCGATGGGGGCATCGAACCAGACGTAGAAGACCTTGTTCTCGTAGCCCGGCTTGGGTACGGGGATACCCCACTTCAGGTCGCGGGTGATGCATCTCTCCTGCAGACCGTCGCGGAGCCAGCTCTTCGTGACCTGGACGGCGTTTTTGGCCCAGAATCCCGTTTCCGACCTCTCGTCGATCCACTTCTCAAGGATGGGAAGGATTTTGGGAAGGTCCAGATACAGGTGTTTCGTCTTCCTGATGACGGGAGTCGTGCCGCAGACCATGCAGCGCGGGTTGATCAGCTCCGTCGGATCCAGGAGCGTCTGGCAGCTGTCGCACTGGTCTCCCCTTGCATCGGGGCTTCCGCAGTGCGGGCATGTACCCTCGACGAAGCGGTCTGCCAGGAACCTGTCGCACTTGGGACAGTAGAGCTGCTCGCTCTCCTTCTCGGTGATGTATCCGTTGGCATCGCACTTCCTGAAGATATCCTGGACGATTTCCGTCTGCTTGGGTGTCGACGTACGTCCGAAATAGTCGAAATCGATGTTGAACCATCTGTATATGTCACGGTGGATCGCGTGATAGCGGTCACAGAGTTCGCGGGGCGTGACACCTTCCTTGGCGGCCCTTGTCTCCGTGGCTGTCCCGTACTCGTCCGTTCCGCAGATGTACATGGTCTCGTATCCTCTGAGACGGCAGAAACGTGCAAAGACATCCGCTGACAGGACCTGTGTCAGGTTGCCCAGATGCGGGATGTTGTTGACGTATGGCAAAGCACATGTGATAAGTCTTTTCTTCATAGCGCACATAGTATATAAAAGCGGGCCGTCTGTTTCAACGGCCCGCTGTCCTTACGGTATGTATGTCCGGTCACCCGGCTTACTTGTATAGGAGGTCGAAGTACGTGATGTCCGTGGACAGGACCTTCTCCATGTCCGGCATTGTCTGCCTGTAGGAATCCAGTGTCCTCCAGAGCTCGAAGAAATCCGGATCGAGCTCGTAGGCCTCGGCGTAGATCCTGGTGGCTTCGGCATCGGCCACACCCTTGACCTGCTCGGCCTCGGCATAGGCTCCGGAGAGGATGGCCTTCTGCTCGCTGGTGGTCTTTCCTTCCCACTCGGCCAGCTGTCCGCGTCCGTACGACCTGTAGGCCTCGGCGATCTGGTTCCTTTCCTTGATCATCCTCTGGTAGACGCTCTCGGTGAGGTCGTCGGAGTACTTGATCTGGCGGATGACGACATCGATCAGAGTGATGCCGTATTCCTGCGTGTAGGAACTGGCCAGCTCCAGCATCCTGTCGGAGAGACCCTGTCTTCCGACCTTGATGGATTCCTGCGTGGTGTTGGAAACCGTGAGGGACCTGAGTCTCTCGGCGGCTTCGAGGTCATCGATGCTGGAGACCTCCTCCACGACCGTCATCTGGTTGATCCTGTTGCTGTTGCGGACCGCCTCGTTGAGGTAATTCTCGGAGATGACTGTCCTTACGGTCGAATCCAGGATGTCGTCGAGTCTCAGCTGGGCGTTGTCGACGGTCTTGACAGTCTCGTAGAAGCGCTTGGGATCGCTGATGACCCAGCGGCTTGTCGGGTCGACGTAGATGAACTGGTTCTCCTTGGTCGGGATGCGCTGGGCGTCTCCGTCCCAGGACAGGACCTTCGAGGAATACCTAACGACGGTATCCACGAACGGCATCTTGAACTTCAGGCCGGGAGTCGTCTCGACCTTGACTATCGCTCCGAATCTGGTGACGACGGACTGCTCACCCTCCGAGAGGATGTAGAAGGGTCCGAGGATGACGAGTATAAGTACCAGCGCTACGATCACGCCAAGGGTAATCAATGCTTTCTTCATGTCACTTGCCCTCCTTCGTGATGTTCATGAGCGGCAGGAAGCTCTCCAGGTTCTTGTCGATGACCGTGAGGTTCCCGCCCGCTGCAAGCACGGACTCCATCGTCTCGATGTAAAGTCTCCTTGCGGTGATGTCCGGGCTCTTCCTGTACTCCTCGAGCACGCTCTTGAACCTTGCGACGTCACCGGTTGCGGTGTTGACCCTTTCGGATGCATATCCCTGTGCTTCCTGGATGACCTTGCTGGCCTCACCTTCGGCGGCGGGGATGACCCTGTTGTAGTTCTCCTTTCCTTCGTTGATGTACTTGTTCATGTCCTGGATGGCCTTGTTGACATCCTCGAACGCATCCTGTACATCGCCTGCCGGAGGAACGATGTCCTGAAGCTTGACGGTGACGATCTTCACGCCCATCCCGTAGGAATCAAGCGATGCCTGGAGCATCTCCTGGGCCTCGACCTCCATCGATGTCCTTTCGCTGGTCATGATGCTGAGGATCGGAAGGTCTCCGACAAGCTGGTTCATGACGGATCTGGAGAGGTCGCTGATGGTCTGCGCCGGGTTGTTGATGTTGAACAGCCACTTGTACGGATCGTCGATCCTGTACTGGACGATCCACTGGATGTCGACGATGTTGAGGTCGCCGGTGAGCATTGTGGACTCATCCATGTACTTGGAGTAGCTGTATTTGGTCGATGAACCCGAAAGGTTCCCCGCAGAAGTCGCACGGTAGCCGAACGACATGGTCTGGACCGTCTGCGTCTCCACGCTGTAGCTCTTGTCTATCCCGAACGGGATCTTGAACTGGAGTCCGGGGCCTACGGTCTTGAGATACTTGCCCAGACGCAGGATGACGGCCTGCTCGGTCTGGTCAACCACGAAGAATCCGGTCGAGAGCATGATGATCACCACAACCGCCAGGATTCCCAGAATGAGGAACTTGGGTGTGAACCTGAATCCACGTCCCCTTCTCGTGTTCCTGGGCTCCTGCTGAGGCTGCTGCTCTCCCTCATTGTTGTAACTGAAAGCCATTTAACCTCCATGCGGAACAATCCGCGTGCACCTTAAATATAATGAGAAAACATCCGATGGTCTACTTGATGCGGGAAGCGGGTATTACCTGTTGGCCTCGAAGAGCTCATAGGCGCTCTCAGGAGCAGGATTCCTGACGGAACCGTCCCTGATGAGGTCTATCAGCATGTTCAGACAGGCGACCGCATTGGCACGGCGATCGTCTTCGGAGAGCCCTTCCGCGATGTTCACGGTGACGATGGGAATTCCGCGGCGCCTGGCGTTGTCCATGAGAAGCTCGCTGACGTCTTTCGTGAACATCATGTACGCATCGACCGCACTGGACTTGACGAAGAACGGGTCGTCCATCCTGCTCTGGTTGATCATGGACAGCATGATACCGCGGGTGGAGCATACTGTGTAGGCGGCATATACGGACCTTGCCCACACGGGGACGACGCCGGAAGGATTCATCTCGGGGACGAGGACACAGATGGTCTTGTACCTGTTGGAGGCATCCGGATCGCCGCTTCCGTGGTATCCGAGTTCGTTGGCACAGGCCATGATCTTCTCGACCGCCGCGGCGGAAATCCTGTTGGGCCAGTTGAAAGCGAACGATACGGTCGTCTTCGAGTATCCCGTCTTGGCGGCGATGTCCGAGATGGTGATGTTCTTCTTGCGCATATTCCCCACTCCTTAGTAAAAAGGGTTTACTCCCGAGTCCCATATTAGAGTAATTGACTGGTGACAGTCAATTTTCCGACGCGGTGATTTCCGAAGAAAGTTGTGTTTTCTTGCTGTCGTGCGGTTTATGCGGGTCAGAGGGACAACAGGGTCAGGTCCGCGTCGGAGAAACCGTCCGCGGTGCGAGTGAGGAGGGAAAGCCCCTGTCCCTTGACCTGGCCGTCTATCAGCAACGTGACTATCAGCTTGCAGGTGTCGTCCGTTTCGATATCGGCGTTGTCGTAGCGCACGGTGAACTGGACGGGGAACTTC
>Ga0265298_10010180_pt1 | contig 11145 bp, 11 predicted proteins | sample AusTroGonzalo_MG_3_FD_193486 | JGI IMG/M metagenome (GOLD analysis project Ga0265298, IMG submission 193486) | Bovine rumen microbial communities from tropical cattle in Woodstock, Queensland, Australia - Gonzalo_01 | ecosystem: Host-associated > Mammals > Digestive system > Stomach > Rumen ...
CGGCTTCTCCTGGAGGGCGCGCATTGACAGCCTCATCTTGCCGGTCTTGGCATCGATCTCAAGAAGCTTGACATCCACCTCGTCACCAACCTTGAGCACGTCGGCAACGTTTTCGGTCTTGGTCCAGGCAATCTCGCTCACGTGCAGGAGGCCTTCCTTACCGGGGAGGATCTCGATGAATGCGCCAAAGTCCAGGATGCTCACCACCTTGCCGTGGTAAACGGTGCCGGGTTCCGGTACTGCGCAGATGCCCTTGATACGCTCCAGGGTTGCATCCATTGCAGCCTTGTCCGTGCCGAAGATATCGACCACGCCCTTGGTGCTGCCGTCGCCCTTGCCGGCGTCCACTTCCTCGATGGTGATGGTGGTGCCGAATTCCTTCTGCATGCCCTGGATGGTCTCGCCGCCCTTGCCGATGACTGCGCCGATGAACTCGGAAGCAATCTCGATCTGGACCATGCGGGGAACGAAGGGCTTGAAGTCTTCGCGGGGTTCGGCGATGGTCTTGAGCATCTCGCCCATGATGTGGAGGCGTCCCTGACGGGCCTGCTCCAGGGCTTTCTCAAGAACTTCGTAGCTGAGGCCATCGACCTTGATGTCCATCTGGGTGGCGGTGATGCCGTCCTTGGTGCCGGTCACCTTGAAGTCCATGTCGCCGAGGTGATCCTCGTCGCCGAGAATGTCGGTGAGGATGGCGTAACGGTCGTTGGGGCGCTCTGCATCGGTGATGAGGCCCATTGCAACACCTGCCACGGGCTTCTTGATCTTAACGCCGGCGTCCATAAGGGCCAGGCAGCCGCCGCAGACGGAAGCCATGGAGGAAGAACCGTTGGATTCAAGGATATCTGAAACTACGCGCACTGCGTAAGGGAATTCGGGGGCGGTGGGAATGACGGGCTTGAGGGCACGCATTGCCAGGTTGCCATGGCCGATTTCACGCCTGCCGACGCTCCTCTGGGGCTTTGCCTCACCGGTAGCGAACGGAGGGAAGTTGTAGTGCAGGACGAACTGCTGGTCTTCCTGGATAAGGACCTCGTCCATTTCCTTCATGTCCAGCTTGGTGCCCAGGGTGACTGTTGCCAGGGACTGGGTTTCGCCGCGGGTGAAGATGGCGCTGCCATGGGCGCAGGGGAGGTAGTCGGTTTCGCACCAGATGGGGCGGACCTCATTGGTGGCGCGGCCGTCAAGGCGCTTGCCCTCGTCAAGGACCAGGTTGCGCATTGCTTCCTTCTCAACGTCGTGGTAGTAGCGGGCCACCATGGGAGCCTTCTCCTCCTGCTCTTCCTCCGGGAGGGTGGCAAGGAACTCGGCCTGGATGGCCTCGAAGCCGTCTTCACGCTCGTGCTTGGGCTTTGCGCTCTTGGCAAGCTCGTAGCACTTGTTGTAGCAGAACTCGCGGACGGCGGCCTTCAGGGCTTCGTCTTCCTCGTCGTGGGGGTACTCACGCTTGGGACCGTCGGTGCCAAGTTCGTGCATGAGTTCCTTCTGTACGCGGCAGTGCTTTTTGATTTCTTCGTGGGCGAACTTGATGGCCTCAAGCATATCGTGCTCGGAAACCTCGTTCATTTCGCCTTCCACCATCATGATGTTCTCCTCGGTTGCGGCGACCATCAGGTCAAGATCGGCACGCTTGCCGTCCTCGAAACCGGGGTTGATCACGAACTGTCCGTCGATGCGGGCTACGCGGACCTCACTCACGGGGCCTCCGAAGGGAAGGTCGCTGGTGGCGAGGGCGGCCGATGCTGCCAGTCCGGCAAGGGCGTCCGGCTGGACATCCTTTTCTGCCGATATCAGCATCACGTTTACGAAGACCTCCAGGTGGAAGTCATCGGGCCAGAGGGGACGGATGGGCCTGTCCACAAGGCGGGCTATGAGAACCTCATAGTCGCTGGGACGGCTTTCCCTCTTGAGGAAGCCTCCGGGGAAACGCCCGGCGGCGTAGTATTTTTCACGGTAGTCAACGGTAAGGGGCATGAAGTCTGTGCCTTCCTTAACCTCTTTTGCGCATGTTACTGTGGCCAGGAGCATGGTGCCTCCCATCTTAACCACTGCGCTTCCGGCGGCCTGCTTGGCCAGTTTGCCGGTTTCGATTTCAATCACCCGCCCGTCCGGCAGAGTGATGTTCTTTTTGATAATGTTCATCTGTTACGTCTTTATCGTCATTGCCGGACCATCCGGCTTACATTCGAAAAAAGGGGCAGGATGCCTTGCATCCGTACCCCCGTTTGTTTCCTATCTTTTGCTTATCGGCGGAGACCCAGCTCCTTGACGATAGCCCTGTATCTCTCGATGTCAACCTGCTGAAGGTAGTTCAGAAGCTGACGGCGCTTGCTGACCAGGCGAAGAAGGCTGCGGCGCGTTACCACGTCTTTCTTGTTCTTCTTCACATGCTCCGTAAGGTGAGCGATACGGTAGGAAAATAAAGCAACCTGACTCTCAGGAGAGCCGGTGTCCTTATTGGACTTCCCGTACTTCGCGAAAATCTCTTGCTTTTTCTCAGGCTGTAAATATTCTGCCATGATGCAATGAGTTTTTGTTAATTAATCACTTGCGGGACCCTCCCGCAAAAAAGTGTGCAAATTTAGGGAATTATTTCCGAAATACCAAATCATTTTGGTATCTTTGCAGCCTATGGAAAACAAGATATTCCGCATAGCGGACCATAACATAAAAGTGGAGCTTCAGGGGCCGTGGACGTTCAAGAAGCTAACGGCGGAGCAGGAGGCGCTTGTGGCGCGGCTCAGGGCAGGGGAGGATGCCGGCGTGGAATCCGTACCGGCGGACCGCCAGGAGCAGCTTGCCGTCAACGACGCCATCATGGGCAAAGTCAAGATGACGCGAGAGATTTGGAACACCCTCAACGCATCGGAAAAAGACGCCTTCCGCCACAGCCTGGACTTCCTCCAGTACGCCCCTTTCGAGGTTCCGGAGGCCGATGATTTCCTCTTCACCCTCACCGTCATGGGAGAGCCGCTGGATACATCGGCCCGGGACAGTTGGGAGAGGGTGGTGGCCGTGGACAACGTCCTGCCCTACTATTTCGGGTACGCTTTCCCGGGCGGCACCGTCTACGAATATTTCCCCGCTCCAGGCATCCTGGCCGGCCATTTTGTCCTCAGTGACGATGCCCGTAATGGCCGATATTACCCCGCCTCCGGCATCGGCGCAGTAGCAACCATGATGCAGGTGAACACCTCTCTGATGATCCAGTTTACCTTTGCCGCAGCACCGCGCGGGACGCTGCTTCTGCACTCGTCCGTCACCCGGCACAAGGGCAAGGCCAACCTCTTCTTTGGTGTCAGCGGCACCGGCAAAAGCACCCACAGCCGCCTTTGGCATGAGTTTGTCCCGGGAAGTGACTTGATGAACGATGACAACCCTGTGATACGTGTCGACGGGCCTGAAATCACGGTTTACGGCTCCCCATGGAGTGGCAAAACCCTTTGCTACCGCAACGTTCAGGCGCCTATCCGCGCCCTGGTGCGTCTGGAGCAGGCACCGGAGAATCGCATTCAGCGCCTCTCCGGCCTTCAGGCATATGCCAGCGTCCTTGCCGCCTGCTCATCCATCCGCTGGAATTCCGCAATAATGGACAGCATAGTCCGTTCCGTGGAAGCACTTGCCATGAACGTCCCCTGTTTCCGCCTTGAATGTCGTCCTGACAAGGAAGCGGTGGAAACATGCAGGAATGCAATAGAATAGTACGTCATTCGCCGGCTTGACCGGCGAATCTAATTATCATTATATGAAAATAGGAATCTGCAACGACCACGCCGGAGTAGAATACAAGTTCAAGCTGGTCAAAATGCTCAAAGCACGCGGTATTGAAGTTGTCAATTATGGAACTGACACAGAGGCCAGTGTAGATTATCCGGACTATGCCCACAGGCTGGCCCAGGCAGTGGAAAGCCATGAGGTGGATCTTGGTATTGCCCTTTGCGGCACCGGTAACGGCATGGCAATCACGCTTAACAAGCACCAGGGCATCCGCGCCGGACTGGCGTGGGGGACTGCCATCGGCCATCTTGTGGCCCAGCACAACAACGCCAACGTCCTTGTACTTCCGGCACGATTCATCAGCTACCGCCTCGCATCCGCTATCGTCCGCGAATGGCTTGACACCCCCTTCGAGGGCGGCCGTCACCAGGCTCGCATAGACAAGATGCCTGTTAAGTGATTCTGATCCCCAAACCAGGGGAGGTCCTCTCCCGCTCCATTGACGACTATCCGGAGGGGATAATCCTTCCGGTGGACAAGCCGTACAGGTGGACATCGGCCGATGTTATCCGCAAGCTCAAATATGCGGCAATCAAGCACTTCGGGAAGAAGAACCTGAAGGTGGGGCATGCGGGGACGCTGGATCCGCTGGCGACGGGTGTGCTGCTGGTGTGCATTGGCAATGCATGCAAAATGGCCCAGCAGTTTCAGGACACGGACAAGGAATACATAGCCGGCATACGCTTCGGCGCCACCACACCTTCCTATGATCTGGAAAAGAATGTGGACCGGCTCTTCCCGTATGAACACATCACTGCCGATGCCGTCCGTGCCGTCCTCCCCGCCTTCCTTGGACAGCAGGAGCAGATAGCACCCCTATTCAGTGCCAAATCCGTCGATGGCGTCCGCGCCTACGAACTTGCCCGCAAGCTCTACAGGAAATCCCTCACTCCCGGCTTGACCGGGAATCTCCCGGATTTCGACTCCGCCGCCCTTGAAACCCTCCACCGCAGCCGTATCACAATTACTGAACTGGAATTGCTGGAGTTTGTAGAAGCTGGCAGAGACTCCCTCCCGGAGACGTGTGCACCCCCGCACACGGGCAGGGGAGTGGAGCAAAGCGGAACGGAGTTCTCCGAGAGGGAGTCTCTGCCAGCTTCTGCCTCATCTCGCATAAACGTTTCAGACACTTCCGGGATGGGTTTACCGGAGGCGGTGATCCGCATTGCATGCAGCAAGGGAACGTATATCCGGGCCTTTGCACGCGATTTGGGGGAGGCATTGGGTTCTGGAGCGCACCTTGGCTCTCTTATCCGCTCCAGGTCAGGTCAGTTCCGTGTCTCCGAATCACTTTCTGTTACCGAGGCCCTGTCACTGCTAGCTCAGTAGCCCAAATCTTACAGCCCCAGCATGCGCCGCACGCGGTCCTGTTCCATCTCAAACACCCTGGCCGTCTATCAGAATTTCCCGCATCTGGGCGGAGTTCACACCACCCACTGTGCGCATCCAGTAGGCGGGATCGTGCTCAAAGGCCTGTTCCAGGTACTGCCAGTCGCAGAAGGAACGGGGAACAAGATGGCATTCGGGGTCCAGGAGCCAGGGGACGTCCTTCAGGGACATGTTTGTGTGCATCACGTCCTGGCAGATTCTTTTTGAGAGGGAAGCAACCGGAGTGCAGCCGGAAGGAATATCGGCACAGAACATGGCGCGGAAACCGGACCAGGGATACTCGTTCACGTTGCATTTGTTGTCCAGGGCATTGCGAGGGATGTACGCGAGCGCGTTGCGTGCATGATTATTGGTTTCAATAGGGATGGCCTGGACATCGGCCTTGTCCAGGGCGCACACAATGCCATAACGGCCCCTGAGCCACATTGAGTACACCCTTTTGATTTCCGCGGCAGCCGCGTAAGCCGAGGCCTGGTCCTCTGCCAGCGCGGCAATGTGGAAGTGGTTGGACACCACGGCGTAGATGACCACAATGACGTTTTTGCGCCGGCATCCCACGGCGATGGTCTTGACCATGACGTCGTAGTCTTCATCGTCCCGGCAAATGATAATAGATTCCCGACCTTCCATACTTATATGGTAAGGCCGGACCAGTTTGCGGCTTCCGTCGGGAAGCACTCTAGACACATAGAGGTACATAAGCACAAAATATTACTCATGACAACCTCTTCGTCAAAAGTAGTAACTTCCAGTCATAAAACCAAACAAATTGAGTATCTTTGCACTTCAATTCGCATTTTATGGAAAGAAGAACAAGAGTAAGGTTTGCACCTTCACCCACCGGTCCGCTTCATATGGGCGGCGTACGCACGGCCCTTTACAACTATCTGTATGCAAAGCAGAAGGGAGGAGACTTCATCATCCGCATAGAGGATACGGATTCCCACCGTTTTGTCCCCGGCGCAGAGCAGTATATCATTGAAGCCCTCAACTGGTGCGGCATCGTCCCGGACGAAGGAGTGGAAAACGGCAAGGTTGTGGAAGAGGCATCGGCCAAACATCCCCACGCCCCTTACCGCCAAAGCCAGCGCAGGCCCATTTACCGCAAATACGCAGAGGAGCTGGTCCAAAATGGCTGGGCCTATTATGCGTTTGACAGTGCCGACGAGCTTGCCGCCCGCCGCGCCGACGCAGAATCCCAGGGCCAGACCTTCATGTATAACGCCGCCACCCGCGGCAGCCTCCGCAATTCTCTGTCCCTGCCGGAGGCAGAGGTGAAGCACCTCCTGGAAACCACCACGGACTGGACCATCCGCTTCAAAATCCCGGCAGGCCGCATCGTAAAAATGGATGACCTCATCCGTGGCCACGTGGAAGTGAACTCTGACACCCTGGACGACAAAGTCCTCTGGAAGCGTGCCGATGAGCTCCCCACCTACCACCTTGCCAACATCGTGGACGATCACCTGATGGAAATCACCGAGGTCATCCGCGGAGAGGAGTGGCTTCCGTCCCTGCCCCTGCACTACCTTCTGTACGAGGCATTTGGATGGACAGATACCATGCCCAGGTTTGCACATCTGAGCCTGCTTCTGAAGCCTGTTGGCAACGGCAAGCTTTCCAAGCGTGACGGAGACAAGCTGGGATTCCCGGTTTTCCCCCTCCTCTGGCAGAACCCGGAAACCGGAGAGCTCTCCCGAGGCTACCGTGAGGACGGCTATTTCCCGGAAGCCTTTGTGAACATGCTCGCCCTTCTGGGATGGAATCCCGGTGACGACAGGGAACTTTTCACCCTCCCGGAACTGGTCCAGGCATTCTCCATGGACAAAGTCCAGAAAGCCGGCGCCAAGTTCAATCCGGAAAAGGCCAAGTGGTTCAACAGGGAGTACCTGCGCGCCAAGTCGCCGGCACAGTTGGCCGATTTGCTCTCTGATCAGCTTGCCAAAAACGGCGTCTCCGGCTTCTCTGCCGATTATATCTCCGCCGCAGCCGAGCTGGTCCGCGACCGCGCAACCTTCCCCCAGGACCTCTGGGAAGCCGCAAAGCCGCTGTTCGTTGCCCCCACGGAGTTTGATCAGAAAGACGTCGACAAGTTCTGGAAGCCGGAGCACTACGAATACTGCTTCGAGGTTTGCCAGTACATCACCGGCGCGGAGTTCGGCTTTGACGATTTGGTTCCATGGGACGGCCCCATGATCGCCGAGGCCATTGAAACAGCCATGGTTGACTACATCAAGATGAGGGAGTACCCCATGGGCAAGGTGATGAACAGCCTCAGGCTTGCGCTTACGGGCGCCGCAAGCGGCCTTGGCATTGCCGCCATCATCTCCATCATCGGCCGCAAGGAGTTTGCCTCCCGCATGACCTACGTAGCAGAGCACCTGGGACGCAAATAATCACCACTTAGATACAGTTTATGGGGTAGGTTCGGTTACTGTTTCCGGACCTACCCCATTTTTATGCTAGTCTGCTGCGGCTTCTGCGATAATCACCTCCAGTTCTTCCCGGTTCATCTTTCCGTCGAAAGCAATGAAAGAGACTTCTGACTCTTCTTTGTTTATCATTACAAAGGAAGTGACTGTTTTGTCATCGCCGGCAGTGTACATACGCATTACCTGGCCGTCCTCCTTTGCTTCCATAAGAAGCTCAAAATCACCTTTCTGGATGAACTTTTTCACATCTGTGTACAGCATGTCTGCGATATCCGGGTTTTCGGAGTTCACGATGTAGAAGCCGGACATGGACTTGATGATGGAGGAGAAGTTTACCTGGGAATCTTCCATCTGGATGTCAGGAATCTTTCCTATGAGGCGGAACATTGCCGGGGAGACATAGACCGATGACACACCGGCTTCGTCCGAATACTTGTTGTAAATGTCACGCCCGCTCTGGGCAAGGGCTGCCACACTCACCAGGGCAAGCACCATTATTGCGAATATCTTTTTCATTTCCAGTAATTTACTTTGTTGATTATTTCTTCTGACTCCGCTACTCTGTCTGCAGCGGTGTTAACATTTTTGGAGACCTTCATCAGGGCCTGTTCCACTGCCGCGTAGGCAAGGTAGGGATCGCTGAAGGTATCCTTGGGCTGGGACAGGCGGTCAAATCCGAACCATCCCAGACCTATTACTACAACGGCTGCGGCGGCAATACTGCTCAAGACTCTCACGTTCCTGCGCTCTGGCAGGCTCACTTTCAGGTCCTGAGGCACCGGGATGCTCTCATCGGCCCCTATCCGTTGAAGGTCTTCAACTGACAGTTTTGATATTTCCTGAATGCTTTTCATAAGAGCTGTTTGAGTTTTTTTCTGGCCAGACTCACCTGGACCCTGATGTTGAGGCCGCTCAGGCCGGTTTCTTTTTCTATTTCTTCGTATGACAGTCCGCGTAAAACGCGTAGTTTGAGTAGTTTCTGTTGCCCCGGAGGGAGTTTCTCCATCGCTTTTGCCACAGCCTGCAGGTCTTCCCTGAGGTCCATTTCTCTGTCCGGAGGGTCGTCAATGACCATATTGTCCAGAAGGTTGTCGCCTGGTTTCCTCCGTCTGATGTAGTCTATGCAGAGGTTCCTGAGCATCAGCGCTCCGTAGGACGATGGCTCCCTGATCATTTCCAGGTGGTCCCTGAGGTTCCACAGCTTCAGGAAGAGATCCTGTACGGCATCCTTTGCATCGGCCTCGTTTTCAAGCATGTAGTAGGCCATGCGGTAGAACTGCCCCTGAAGCGGAAGCCAGACTGTATTGAACTGTGCTGGTGTCACTGCTCAAGCTTCATCAAGTGAATCATTTTGTCAAGGTCGATTCCGCCTTCGGTGATGACGAGTGCGCCGTTGGAGCTGTACATGATGCAGTCCTGTATACCGGTTCCGTCTTCAACTCCGTAGAACTTTACGCATTCACCGTCGTCATTGACTTCCATGATGAGTTCCATGCCGTCCAGAATCTTTTCAAGTTTGCGCTCAAATCGGGCTCTCACTTCCGGCTGGACCTGTTCAAAGTCAACTATGGACAGTCTTTTGATGTTTGTAAAGACCTTGATGGCTTCTTTGTCCTTTTCATTTTCTGCCGACAGTCTTATGGCACCCTTTATCAGGCTTGTTCCAACTCGTCCCAGGGACACCATTTCAAACCCGTCACAGTTTTTGTATTGGCGTACAAGGTTCTCTACCTTGGCCGGATTTCCTGCCCATGCGCTGAGTCCTGCAGCCAGGGCGATAATAATAGTTAATAATGCTTTTTTCATGTCAATCTTCAAGCGCTTGCAACTATAAGACGAAGACCGTGCCAAAATGTTAAAAGCAAATATACAAAAAAAAGTGCGAAATGTAACTTACTGAGCATTAGGCGTTTACGCAAAGTACCCAGGTACCAAGGTACCCGGGTACTTTCAATAAATAATTGATTACCAATAGGTTAACAACCAAGGCTGGCACTAGTGGGCGCGGCGGATGGCGGGGATGATTTCCAGATCTGACCTCTTTTCGCCGGGCTCAACGCACAGGACGGGTTTGTGGTCCGTGGTGAAGTTGAACTTGCGGGCGTTGTCAGAGTTGTTGTAGCCGATCTTTATGGTTTCTGAGCCGCCGGGGATGGAAACCTCGGTGCCGTGGTCGCTCTGGTCCCACTGGAAACCTTCGTCGATAATCACAAGATTCCCAAGGTCTTTGTTCAGGCCCAGACCGCCCAGATCCATGTCAAAGCCGGTCACGATTGCCGTAATCCGCACCTTGTCCCCGAATTCCGGGTCATTGTCCCAGATGATACCCTTCTTGAAGTGATTGGCGTCGCCGGTGTACTCGGAAATCATGCCGTCAATCTTCTCCAGGTCTGACATCTTGGCACCGTGCTCGTTGTTTCCGGTGGTGATATTGATCAGGACATTCTTTGCTGTCTTTAGATCAAAGTCGTTCAGCAGGGGACTCTCAAAGGCACCCTTCACTGCGTCCTGAAGACGAGTGGCTCCCGTACCCTCGCCGCTGCCCATCAGGGCCATTCCGGAATTGCGCATCATCTTGCAGACATCCTGGAAGTCCACGTTGATGTAGCCTGGGCAGGAAATGACCTCAATGATGCCGCGCACTGCGGTTGCCAGCACCTCATCGGCCTTGGGGAAGGCTTCCTGGATGAGGGTATCCCCAAAGAACTGGTACAGCTTTTCATTATTGATAATAAGGAGAGAGTCCACGTTCTTTTCCAGCTCATGGATGCCGTCCACGGCTTTGGACTGGGACTCGTTGCCCTCGTTTTTGAACGGTATGGTCACAACGGCAACGGTCAGAATCCCCCTTTCCTTTGCCATCTTGGCAATGACGGGGCTGGCGCCGGTGCCGGTGCCGCCGCCCATCCCGGCCGTGATGAACAGCATCTGTGTGCCGGTGTCAAACACCTTGGAGGCAATCTCGTCCTGGCTCTCCAGGGCGGCATTGCGGCCGGCGGTAGGGTCTGTACCCGCGCCAAGGCCGTTTGTGCCCATCTGGATCTTGACGGGAACCTCGCTGGTCTGCAGCGCCTGGGCGTCAGTATTGCACACCACGAAGCTGCAGCCCTTGATGTTCTGCTTGTACATGTAATTCACGGCATTGCAGCCACCGCCGCCTACGCCGATAACCTTGATTATGGAGTTCTCAGGAGTCCAGTCGTTAGGGGTAATCAAATCTGTCATGGCTTATTCCTCGTTAGCTTTGTCGTAAATCTTAATTGCAGTATCCTCGATGGTGTTCCAGAACACGGACAGGAATCCGGGCTTGTCCACCTTCTTTTTGTCCACCTTCACCTTGCGTTTCTTCTCCTTCTTTGGCTGTTCAACCGCCTCGCCAAACTCGTCGGGAGCAAAGAGAGTCTCGGGAACGGGCGTTTCGTCGGTAACTTCCACCTCCACAAGGTCCTCCTCGGGAATCACGACCTTTTCCGGCATGGTTATGCAGTCCGGAAGGTTATCGTCCTTAGCAGCCAGTATCATGCCGATGGAGGACCTTGTGGAGGTG
>Ga0265298_10010181_pt1 | contig 11145 bp, 4 predicted proteins | sample AusTroGonzalo_MG_3_FD_193486 | JGI IMG/M metagenome (GOLD analysis project Ga0265298, IMG submission 193486) | Bovine rumen microbial communities from tropical cattle in Woodstock, Queensland, Australia - Gonzalo_01 | ecosystem: Host-associated > Mammals > Digestive system > Stomach > Rumen ...
TTAATGCCGTACTTCCACTATTGATGGAACCTAACGGCAAAGATTTGCTGAAGAACGAGGTTCGCGAGAACCGTTATTTGATGATGAATTCTGAAAACACTAGAAAACGTTGTGCCTCCGAATTGCAGAAGCGTTACGACGCTGTGCCTGTATCATTCTGGGAGTATTATATGAATCTCTCAGAAGAAGACAAGCGCATAGCACTACTTTATTCGCTTCTAAAGGCATATTTGGTTCTTAAAGAACTCCATCAAAATGTTGTTCAGCGGCAATGGCTGTCAATCGAGAGGACACTTACAAATGACAATCTCATAATGGAACTTTATAACATATCCTCTCGCGATGAGTTTGTTGATTCTTGGTCTGACAAAACGAAAGAGAAAATTGTCTCTTGGTATCAAACCGTTTTGATACAGGTTGGGATATTGTCTCGCCAAGATCATAAATTGACCTCAGTAAAATTAATGGATGATAGTTGGTTCAAGGAGAATGGCGAAAGCTGGTTCCTTGATGCTTGTTTAATATAAGGGAAATGCTTATGACCATTCAACAGCTATATGCCAAGCTCTGTACGCCAGAGTTCCAAGACACCGTCAACGGCAGTCTTAACTACAATGTTTATATATATCAGTATCCCGCAGAAAAGGAATATGCCATGCGTGAGAACATTGTTGACTTCTGCGACAAGTTAGCACGCCCCGCCATTTATGTGGATGTTCTCGCTCTCAACCTTTTCACAGAGTTTTGTGAATACCTAAAGCAGACCCCATTGGGAGACACAACGGCCTTACAAGACATATTGGAAGGGGAAAGTGAATTCCCTAATCAAATTGCAGAAGAGTTGTCGGACATATGTCGCTCGAAAGAATTCTATGAATTTATTAATCAACGAATAGAAAAGCATCTTGAAGAGCAACATACAGGAAGTGCCACTCCTTACATCTTTGTATACGGTGTTGGTAGCATGTTCCCATATTTGCGTGCCAACGTTTTCCTAACCTGCATGGAGCAATTTAATCAAGTCAGTCGTTACAAGATAATTATTTTTTATCCAGGAGTGAGTAAGGACAATTCTTACCGCTTATTTGGTCGGCTTGATGATATGCATGCCTACCGTGCCACATTACTTAATTTCGAAGAATAACAAACCAAAGCACCAGTATTATGAAATATAAAGACCTATTTTTCAATGACATTGATCGCGATGTAAATCCTGCCGTATCAATCACTGACGACAATGCTAAAACCATTGAGACGGAGATTAATGAATACGTCTTTACCGACGACATCATCAATAATCTTTATGACCTCCTTGTAACTGTCAAAGACCTAAAGAAACTCAACACTCACGGAGACTGGGTCAACATTCATGCACATGTTGGAGCTTGGATAGATGGTTACTACGGATCAGGTAAGTCCCATTTCCTGAAATATCTCAGCTATTGTCTTCATCCAGCTCATAGCACTGATGCTTTTGCTCGCTATATTGCAGCCGTTGAAGCCATTGATCCTTTGGACGGAAGTCATGATATAAAGCCATCGGCAGACAATTTGCGTGACATCCAGAAGTGGGTATCAACTGCCATTGTAAAAACCTGCAACATCAATCTTCTGACTTATAAGGATGACAATGATAAGGGACAACAACATACCTTCCTGAAAATATTCTGGAGTCTTTTCAATCAGATGCGTGGCTATAACTACACCCAATTTGAATTGGCACAGCATTTGGAGAAAGCCCTCGATGAAGAGGGAGTCCTTGATCAGTGGCACCATCGTATGGAAGAGATGAACTATGCTTGGAACACAGCTGCAGGTGCATCAGCCTTGGCTACCCGCCGCCTAAATATTGCCATTGAAGAAGCAAAGAAATTGGCTCCTAATTTGGATTATGAAGCCATACGTGCCAGTATTCTTGCTAAGAAAGATGTGGTAAGCAATGACACTTTTGCTGATGAGTTGCGAGAATATCTGAACAAACAGCCAGACAATGGCAAGAATACCCGTATCATATTTCTCGCTGATGAGGTCAGTATGTTTATTGATGGCAACCACTCTATTTTAGGTCAACTTCAAGAAATGATTACCCGTACGTCTGAGGTCTGCGACAACCGTGTATGGATATTCTGTACAGCTCAGCAAAATCTGGAACAGGTGCTTACTGATTGCCACGTGCAAGCGACTACGCAGCAGTATGGCAAAATTATGGGGCGCTTTGAGGTGCGTCAGTCTTTGGAGTCAACCAGTGCTAAATATATTACTCAGCAGCGCATACTCGACAAGAAACCCGAAGTGGTTGGTAGTCTGGAAAGAATCTATAATGACAAGAGAACGGCACTTGAGGCCCAATATAATCTGCCCGTCAAATTCGAGGGATTTAAGGACAAGGAAACATTTGTGGGTTACTATCCATTTGTTCCTTTCCAACTTGATTTGATACTGAAGGTTTTCGAAGCATTCCAATATCATGGATACGTGATGAAAGAGGTGAAGGACAACTCACGTTCCATTATCCGCGTTACTCATGCCACAGCCAAGAAAAATCAGAACGAGGAGGTTGGAAAGTTTATGTCGTTCGACCAGTTCTACAACACCATGTTCAAGAACTCCCTCCAGAACTTGGGTACCAAGGCTGTCGATAGCGCACTGAAAGTGGTGCGGACTCATACAGATGCAGCTTTTGGTGAGCGAGTGGTGTATGTTCTATTTATGGTTTGCAACCTGCTTGAAAATGACAGAAAAGATTTCCCTGCATCACTCGACAATATCACCATCTTGTTGATGGACAACATTGACGAGAACAAACTACAACTTAAGAACCGTATACAGGCTATAACTGATTTTCTCATTGACCGCCATGTCATTAGACTTGAAAAGAATCAGGAAGGTATTGACTGCTTTACATTCTTTACGGAGGCAGAACGTGAAGTGGCCAAAAATATAGAATCTCAGCTGATAGACCTCAACTATAAGGGAGAACAACTACAGAAATTCTTTACTGAAGACATTGTAGGCTCATTAAAAAACAAGGAAAGATATTTGGGACGTGACTTTGCCATGCACTACCAGTTCTTAGGGACAGCGCTATTCCCTGGCAACAAAGATGTTCTTGTGGATTTCTGTTTTGACTCAGGACAGGACACCATCAATAAGCATGTGATTCATACCAATGTCACCCCCAACCAGCTAACGTTCTTTCTCTATCAACTTTATGCTGACAACAAAGCGCTTGTCAAAGACCTCGAATGGTATTGCAAGGTACAAAAGGCCTTTAGCTCACAATCAGGAGATCCTCAAAAACGACAGGTCCTGCAGGGCTTTATCACAAGAGCATCAGAAATGCGTAAGGAGCGTATAATACCAGCACTAAAGGACATGTTCAATAGTTGTCCTGTCGCAACGGGAACCAGCGAAGTAAGCTCTGTGGAACTGGGTAATCTCAAAGGAACTGACCGCTTGCGTAAGGCTTTTGACATACATTTCAACCGTCTATTCCATAAGGCACATCTGGTTCAAGGTGTAGAAATGCCCAAGAACATGGTAGAACTAAGGAGTAAAATCCTGCGCCCTATCAATGATGGTGAGTATGGACCTCAGAATCCAATGACCGATGCAGAAAATGAGGTAATGCTTGTTGTGAACCGTGCTGCAGCTACTCGTGAGATAACCATTGACGAGTTGAAGCGAAAATTTGCAGAACCTCCTTTCGGATGGGTTGATCATTGTACTTACTATATCATCAACGAACTAGTACGTCGCCGTCAGTACGACTACGTGATGAACAACAGTACCGATGTGGATCTGTCAACAATTGCCAATCAGATTGACAGTCAAGGAAAGAACATCACCTTACGAGCTGCCAAACTGATACCACAGCAGTTGATTAATGACTTCATTGCTGCATGGAACAATATCTTCGGTTTAGCAAATACCAACACTACGACCGATGGTCGTCAACTGTGCCGACATTGCCGTGAAGGTCTTGATGCAAATAGTTTGGAAAGTCGGATCAAGGAATACAACGAGAAGGCACGTCTCGCTGGTAACTATCCGTTTGCTGCACCTATCGTAGATGCCATAAGGACGATGGAAGCCTGGAAGTTGGTTCGTGACCCGCAGGTGTTCTTCGAGACGATAATCACTGGCAGTGATACTGGACGTAATGTTATCGAAGAGGCAAAGAAGTGCATCAAGTTCGTAGATAGCCAGTTACAGAACTACCGTAAAGTACTCGACTTCATAGACCGTAACGCTGTCAACTTCACTTGTCTGCCTACAGATAGACAACAAGGAGTACAGGCTTTGTTGGCACTGAAACAAGACCCCCTGCCTACAATGCAGACCTACGGACAACTCATGCGACAGATGGAACAGGCCATCAATGAGCAGAAGACGGAATACCGCAAACAGATACTCACTGCATATCAGGCAACCTATAAGCAGCTCTATGATATTTGTGACCAGAATGGTATCGAACATTCATTCCTGGCTCCCATCGAGCAAATTGTGGAGGAAAAGCAGAATGAAGAAAACCTGCTGTTACTCAGACAGAATGCCAATACCGATGAATATCGTGACGAGAAAGTTAAACTGATTATCGACGAACACAATGATCGTGTGCGTAAAGCTACTGCAGCTGCAGCAGCTGGAAGTAGTACACCGTCTGGTGGTTCTTCACCGTCGTCATCACAGCCAACTCAGCCAGCTTCTCCTATCACCATTGAGCCTGTTTCATTAGTTACGCCTAACAAGACGCTTCACAATGAGCAGGAAGTGAATGAATATATTGCTGGTTTGAAGCAGCAAATCATGGCAAAACTGATTGAAGGCAAGCAGGCCGTCATCATCATGTAAAATACATTATAATATGAATACATCAGAGATAAAGAAATTTGCCACTGCAGCTCGAAGATTATTACTGCAAGGCGTACGAGATAAACTGTTGACTCTTGGCTTCAATGAGCAGGGACAGGTGACATTAGCACAGCTGCCGGTTTTGGCTTATAATGACACCAACTTCAATGGTCGCATTATCCCAGGAAAGAGTTTCTACTATCAATGGACTGCCCTTCAACGTGCTATCAACGAGAAAGGCATCAGTAACATCTGCGAGGAAGCGGCATATACTTGGTTCAACCGCCTTGTGGCCATACGTATTTTGCAGAAACAAGAGAAGAACCTGATTCGTAATGTGCTCGATTTCGTAGATGACAGTCGCACACCGGCCATTGTACATGATGCCCGTCATGGTATTATAAATGGAGTTAGCGATGCCATGCGAGGTGAATTGGATCGTCTGTTGCTTGACGATACTAAGACCACCGAGCAATTCTCCATTCTAATCTCTGCATTCTGTGAGAATACGCCATTATTAAGCAAGATCTTCGGGCGTATCAACGACTATACGGAACTGCTGTTGCCTAATGACATCCTTAATGCTGGTGGTTTTATAGATTTGCTTAACAACTCGGAGTACATCACCGACGATGACTATCTTCAGACAGAACTGATAGGTTGGCTCTATCAGTTCTATATCTCAGAAAAGAAGGACGAGGTTTTTGCCAAAAAAGGCAAGTTTTCAGCTGACGAGATTCCTGCTGCCACACAAATTTTTACACCCAACTGGATTGTGAAGTATATGGTACAGAACACTTTGGGCCGCATCTATCTTGACAAAAATCCTAAAGCCAGTTTCAAGAGTGAATTGAAATACTTGGTAGAGTCTTCCGAGGGAGAACATCCCAAGTATGAGTTCGAGAGTTTGGAGGAACTTCTCTGTGGAGACCTTGCCTGTGGTTCTGGCCATATTCTTGTGGAGCTGTTCGATTTGCTTTACCGAATGTATGAAGAGGAATGGTACGATAGTGCTGCTGCCATCGAAAACATCTTCACCAAGAACCTTATTGGTGTTGACCTCGACACCCGTGCCAAACAATTGACTATGTTTGCACTTATCTTGAAAGCCTGTCAAAAGGATCCATCCTTTGCCGATGCCCATATTCTGCCCCAAATACTTGATATGCCAAGCCCAGATGACTCTATCTGTCAATACTACCCCGTGCTGAAACAGGCAAAAACACTAGGCAGTATCATGAAGATAGAGAAGCATGCCGATGCCCCAACTCATCCATTAGTTGATGCATTAACTTCACAGTATGCTGTTCTTGTGATGAATCCACCATATATGGGCAGCGGCAATATGAATACTGTTCTTTCCAACTATGTGAAGAAATATTACGAGGAGGGGAAAGCCGACCTATTCTCTACGTTCATGTTGCTAGCTATTGATCGTCTCGCATCCAATGGCAAATACGGAATGATTAATATGCACGCATGGATGTTCCTTTCATCATTTGAGACGCTACGTAATTCACTACTAACCAAATATCACATAGATTCTCTTTTGCATCTTGGTACTAGGACCTTCGATGAATTGTCTGGCGAAGTTGTCCAAAATGCTGCTTTTGTTGTGTGTAAAACGAACAAACAGAAAACAAATAATGTTGGTGTGTATTATCGTCTTGTTGACGGTAAAAACTGTGCTGACAAAGAACGTATGTTTCTTGACGGACAGACAAATCACACTGCTAAGGTTTATTACCCAAATATTGAACAAAAAAGATTTGAGAAAATTCCTGGTTGTGTTATTGGCTATTGGGCTACAGATAGCTTTATAAACATATTTGGCGAAAGGAAAATAGATGAAGTCGGAATCTCTGATGGTCAAAATATTACAGGTGACAATAATAAATATTTAAAACTTTTTTGGGAAGTATCTAAAAATAAATTTGGAAAAGGGGGAAAATGGGTTCCCGTTGCAAAAGGTGGTTCGTTTAGAAGATGGTATGGAAATATTGTTGATGTTATTGACTGGTCTGAAGAAGCGAGAGATGAATACAGAAGGAATCCTGTTGGAAGAATTCAAGATGAATATTTGTGGTATAGAGAAGGAATTACATGGAATTTGATATCTAGTGGAGGTACTGGATTCCGTTTTTTGCCCAATAACTGTCTTTTTAACAAAGCCGCACCCACAATTGTCATCAAGAAAGAGAAAATAGACCAAATCCCTTACATTTTAGCTTTCTTGAACACTAAGGTTGTGGTTGAAATTTTAAAGATATTAAATCCTACTTATAATACGAATATAGCAGAAGTATTCAGTTTACCTTTAAAAGAAGAAAATCAGAATGCTATTTCAACTATATCAAAAGAGAATGTTGCTATTAGTAAAGCTGATTGGGACTCTCATGAAACATCTTGGAATTTCAAGACAAACCCAATAATAGACCTACGTAACAAATTGGACAAAAACGATACTAAGATTAGCGTTTTAGAAAATGAATTCAAAACATATTGGGAAAATCAGTTTGAAATTTTACATAACAACGAAGAAGAATTAAATTGCCAATTTATCAACATATACGGTTTGGAAAATGAGCTAACCCCTGCCATACCTTATGATGAGGTTACAATTCTGCAGCAGGGTGAGGTAAGTTTTTTCAAAAATCATATAGTATGGAATGATGATGTATTGATTAAACAACTAATATCCTATGCTATGGGGTGCTGGATGGGACGTTATCGCTTGGACAAACCTGGCTTGCATATAGCTCATTCTAATCCTTCTGCCGAGGAACTTTCTCCATACGAAGCCTATGGAAATACTTTTGAGATTGACGATGATGGTATTGTTCCACTGATGGATGAAGAGTCTCCTTTTGCAGACAATGCTGTTAGCCGTATGAAGGATTTTGTCAGTATGGTGTTTGGAACAGAACATTTGACAGAAAATTTGAACTACATTCGTGAATGCCTCGGAATGACCTTGGAGAAGTACTTCCAGACAGGATTCTGGAAAGACCATTTGGCTCGCTATCAAAAGCGCCCCATCTACTGGCTGTTCCAAAGCAATAAGAAGAATCCTGCTTTCCAAGTGTTGGTTTACATGCACCGTATGGATGCCTATAGTTGCGAAAAGGTGCGTACCTATCTGCTTAGCTATATTGACTTCTTGAAGCAGCGTATCAATCAGCTGGAGCAGAATGCAAATACTCTTAGCCCTGCAGAAACCCGAAAGTTGATCAAGATGAAAGATAATCTGAAGGAATGTCTGAGTTACGAAGAGCGTCTGCATCATGTGGCCAATCAGCAGATAGCTTTCGATCTCGACGACGGCGTGAAAGTGAACTATGCAAAATTTGGTGATGTTTTAGCAGCAATCAGTTAAAAGCGTATGATACAAGACAAAATTTATAGTTATTTCAATAACAATCCCCAGCTTCGCATTCTCTTCATTTTTGACCCAGGAGGAGATTTCTGCCATGAACTGGAGAACGAGGACTGGCCAGATAATTATATCTATCATGAGTTTGACGGCAAGTCGTGGTTTAATCTGAAATACAAGGTTGAGAATGAATGGCAAAATAAAAAGATGATTCTGCTATTCAGGATGATAGAACCTACCAACTCAACAACTCTTTGTCAGTTCTATTTAGCAGATCTTCTGACGGCTAATTCTGTATTCCGTGAAGAAAACTATGCTGCTTTTATCGAACAGCATAACCTGCCGCGCACACAAGAGATACAGGTGTATGTGAGTAACCACATGAAGGACTTTGAATTTAAGAAGTTCAACGATGTCCTTTCACCATACTTCAATGCTCAGGACTTCAGCATCGACACGATGAACCGTGGATTTATCTCCGTGTATTTAGGCCAAAAGCAAATCCTCAATTGGGACAGAATCATTGCAAGAGTTGTTTGCCTGGGTAAGAAAGGAGAGGAAAAGAAACGTGATACGTTCTTCCGGCAATTGCAGGGCAATATAGATGCTACAGAATCCCTACAGAATTATTTGGAAAAACTAACTGGTCAGCTTTGCGAGATGAATACTACTGAAAAGGTTCGCAAGATTGCAGAAGCCATCAAGTATAACTGTATCATGTCGTTCATTAGCGAAGATCAGCATGACAACTACCGATTCTATAAACTTAAGACCCAGATAGAACAGGGACGCTTTAATCAGTTTATTGAAAATATTAGGAATGATGCCCAGTTGGGAGAGCCATTCTTTGAGACTGTCATACAGTTGGCAAGTGGCATTAAGGAAGAGGAAATTATCAAGATTTACGGTGCAGGCCAGCCGTACAGCATGGTTACTGCAGCTTTGGTATGGCCTATCATTCAACAAATTATAACAGACTTGTTGCCAGGCGATGCCATCCGTGCTACAGAAAGACTTCAGGATCTCAGAGCCAAGCTCCCAGAGGATTCATCTGCTTTAACAGCCATAGATGCTGTTCTCAATATGAGCCAATATCTGGTATCAGCAAATCAGACGGGTACGCTACGATTGAACACTCCAGATGAATATATTAAGAGATACACTGATTCATTCTATCTGATGGACTTCTATTATCGTAAGTATTTGGAAGCTTATTATGCTATTAAAGTTGTAGATTGTCCGATATATGCAAAGATTGAAGGTCTGAAAAAGGAAGTGGATCTCCATTATACAAGGAAGCAGCATGAATTAAACGAGGAGTGGATTAACTGTTTACGCGATTTTGGTGGTAAATATAGTGTGCTTACCTATCCGAGACAAGAGTCCTTTTATGAAACCGTTATTCAACCTGCAGACAATAAGCAAGTTGTTATTGTCAGTGATGCCCTACGCTTTGAGGTAGCAGCGGAACTGATCAAGGAAATGGAGAAAAACAAACATAATATTGATTTCTCCTGTCAGATTGCTATGATGCCAACTGAAACGGCCTATTGCAAAACGGCATTGTTACCTCACCATGAACTGAAATTGGATGGAGCGAAATTGCTCATTGACGATAAGGTACTAACCTCAAATGAGCAACGAGGCCAACAATTATCGCAATTCAAGGCCGATTCTGATTGCAAGGACTATAAATTTGTGTCAGAGTCGAGTCAAAAAGACATGCGCGAATTATTTAAGAAACCAGTTGTCTATGTTATGCATGATAAGATAGACAAGGAAGGACATGATCAAAGCGCTATCGAGATGACAAAAGCCTGTAGGGAAACTGTCAAAGATCTGGCTGCTTTGGTGCACAGCATTCACATGAGCTATAACGTTGCTGATGTATATATCACCTCTGACCACGGATTCTTGTTTGAGGACAAGAAGTTTGAAGAGAAGGACAAACATCAAGTCCAGGAAGATAATGTAGATAAGAAAACACGCTATTACTTGACTGAGAGCGATTCGCCTATACAAGGAATTACGAAGTTTAAGGTAGAGAATGTTTCTGGCATGACAGCTCCTGGTGTATTTATTGCCATTCCTAATGGTACAAATAGACTATATGGACAAGGTGGATATAATTTTGCACATGGAGGTGGCTCTCTACAAGAAATCATCACCCCTGTGATTCATAGCAAACTTGTAAGAAGGGAAAGACGAGGCAAAGTTTCTGTGAGCTTGACTGGTAATAATGACCTGACTTTAGTATCAAGCGCCATTAAGTTTGCATTACTCCAAAACGATCCAGTGGATGCCAATCTTCGAGCACTTGACATCAGTTATGGCGTCTATATCAATGGGCAGCCTTTGGGGAAACTCGAAGAAATGACACTGGACATGAAGAGCGAAGACTGGAAAGATAGAGTGAAAGAGTTGACAATAAGACTGACAACAATACCAAGCAGTAAGGACGTTATAGAACTGCGTGTCTATGATAAAGAAGACCCGCTGAATCCTATCATTAACAGGAATGTGAGAAATAGTATGTCAGGTATATATGATGAAATGGACTTTTAAATAATATAGAACAATGAATACGGAATTACAAAAAAAGATAATGGATGCCTTTATAGGGAAGGTCGTCCGTAAAGATTTAGCTTTCCTAGTTCGTGGTAACCTGCCTGTTCCTACGTATGTACTCGAGTATTTGTTGGGGCAATATTGTGCCAGCGATGATCAAGAACAGATTAAACTAGGACTGGAAAAAGTAAAGGAAGTCATCACCAACAACTATGTCCAGCGACAAGATGCAGAAATGATAAAAGGTCTGATTCACGATCAAGGCCGTTACCGCATTATTGACAATATAAGCGTTCAATTAAGTGAACGTGATGACGAGTATCATGCCAGCTTCGCCAATTTGGGTATCT
>Ga0265298_10010182_pt1 | contig 11144 bp, 9 predicted proteins | sample AusTroGonzalo_MG_3_FD_193486 | JGI IMG/M metagenome (GOLD analysis project Ga0265298, IMG submission 193486) | Bovine rumen microbial communities from tropical cattle in Woodstock, Queensland, Australia - Gonzalo_01 | ecosystem: Host-associated > Mammals > Digestive system > Stomach > Rumen ...
CACCTTTGCTGCAGAAATTGCTGAAGAAGATAAACCTGTCATTCTTGAAAGTCGCATTTACAAGCAGTGGCTTGAAGCTTCCGAAAAAAAGTTCACCATTACGAAGGTGCATTTTGCTTCGGTCGACTACTTTAACAAAAAGCATGTGCCGCTCTTTATCAAGCTGAATGCGACGGCGTTTTTGCCGGACGGTAAGCCGGTCCACGGGATTGTGCTGGTGCGCGGCCATGCGGTGGGCGTGCTTGTCGTTTTGCATTGCGAAGGCCGACGTTATTTGCTCTTGGTGCGTCAGCCGCGATTCGCGATTTCCGAAACGGAATCGCTTGAAATTCCGGCGGGCATTCTCGACTGGACGGGCGATTTTCGCAAGGTGGCGCTTTCGGAACTCGAAGAAGAAGCGCAGATCAAGGCGGAAGATTCTGAACTGATCGACTTGATGGACTTTTGGTACAAGGGCGCCAGTGATGGCTTTGCCGGAAGCTGCGGCCTTTTGGACGAACGTATTCGCCTTTACGCCATCGAACGCCACGTGACGCGTGCAGAACTCGAAGCCATGGATGGCAAAAAACAGACGTACACCGACGAAAACGAATGGATCCGTACCGAAGTTTTGCCGTACGAAGAGGCTGCCCACAAGTTCATTGACGGAAAGAACTTTATTGCGCTGTTCCTGTACGAACGTTGGCTTGCCTCTAGAGCAACGTGTATGGAAATGGGTGCTTAAATTATCTGTTTTTTACAAAAACATGCCCGCTTTCGAGCGGGCTTTTTCATTTGGACTTATTGCGAAAAAGCTATATTTTTGATTATGAAAATGTTGCAATCCCTTCTTGTTTGGTTAGCGGTCTTCTCGACGACGTCTTTCGCTACGTATGTAGCCGTTCTTGAAACGGGGGCAGACGGTAGCGCCAAGGAAAGCGTATCGCTTTCGGACCGTCAGTATCTCACGAACGTCTTGCGTGAACAGGCCGTCAAGGAACTCCCGGCCGTACAGAATTACACCATCATGACGCGCGAGAATATTCAGCAGATGTTGCCGCCGGGGAAGGCCATCGAGGATTGCGAAGGCAGTTGCCTTGTGGAAACGGGCAAGAACATTGCTGCCGACTACATTTGCCAGGCCCGCGTGGGGCGCTTTGGAAGTTCGCTCACGCTATCTGCGGAACTTTACGAGACGGCGGGAAACAAGTTGATTGCCAGTTTCAACGGTCGCGGCCAGAATGTCGAGGAGCTTTTGGAACTCATCAAGCAGAAGTCTCCTGAATTTTTCCGTGGCATTAAAGGCGGTAGCTATGCGGGCGTTGGTGGACTTGGAATGATTAGCGACGCCGGGTCTTTTAGCTATTCGGGCAAAAAGAAGTTTATTGTAGAAATCTCTTCGAATCCGGCGGGAGCCGTGCCGACCATTGACGGAAAGGCGATTCCCAAGTGCTTGAGCACTCCTTGCAAAATCCAGGTGGAAGAAGGCGAACACCGCTTTGTGGCTTCGTTTGAACGGTACGAAGATGCGGAATCGGTTGTGGCTGTCAAGAACAATAATCAAAAAGTTGAACTGGAGTTGAAGCCGAATTTTGGCTGGCTCGACGTGAAACCGGTGATGGATGAAAAACTCGCCAAATACGGTTCGCTGAATGTGACTGTGGATGAACATCGTGCAGAGAACCTGCACATTGAACTGGATGCGGGACTCCATAATGTGAAGATGACGCATCCTTGCTACGATCCGGTTGAATTCCAGGTGTTTATTGCGAAAGGCAAAACGGAAAAATTTGACAGGGAACTTGTTCGCGGAATGGGCGGCCTTGAACTCAATGTGGAATCTAATGGCGAACCTCAAGTCGTATCGGTTCTTATTGATGGTGCAGAAGCGGGTAGTTCTCCTTACTATGGCGAAGTGCCGCTGTGCGCCGAGGTGATGCTCAAAGGGAATGGCTGGACTCAGAAAGTCGATGTCCAACCCAAGTGGCACGAGGTCGTGAAAGTGACGCACAATCTTGCGCTTTATCAAAAAGACGTGCAAGCCAGCGCTAATATCGCAGATGTTGTTGATGTAAATTCGTCGAAGCAGGAAAGCGCGGAACAGGCTGCAAACGATATTCAAAAAGATAGTGGCAAAAAGAAAATCAAGTGGGTGCCGATGGCAATCTCTGGTGGTGTGGCCGCTATTAGCGGAATCATGGCGATAGCCTTTAACAAGAAGGCGAAGGATGCCACATCGACCCCTCCGAATAATCAGCAGGAATACCAGAAAGGACGTGACGATGCGAAGTCGTACCAGACGGTTCGAAATGTTTCTCTGGGCTTAATGGCCGCCGGTCTTGCCGGTGTGGGTATTACATTCCTTTTTTAACGGGAGCTTGCGATATGAAAAAGAATCTTTTGTTGTTACCAGTTGTCGCAATGTGGGGATGTACGGACTACGTGGGCGATTGGGACGATAAGTATGGAACCGCTTTTAATGGTAATTCGAATACGGCAATCGTGATTTGCGAGGACGGCTCGACGACTTCTATTACGGAAGGTAGTTGTGTGACTGATTTCCTCTGCGTTAACAATGCATGGTTCCCGCAGAATACGGTATGTAACAATGTTCAGCAGCAAAAAGTATGCGAAGACGGACAAACGACGTACTTTACCTATGACTTGTGTACCAACTACTTTGTTTGCTCTAATAACTCATGGGTCATTGTTGGAGAACCGATTTGCACGACTCCGGTTTCGTTGAGTTCCTCAAGCGTTGTCAAGTTGTCGAGCAGTTCGGCTAAGTCTTCATCTAGCGTTGTCAAGTCTTCGAGCAGCTCGGCTAAGTCTTCGTCTAGCGTTGTCAAGTCTTCGAGCAGCTCAGCTAAGTCTTCGTCTAGTGTTGCGAAGTCCAGCAGTTCCGTGGCTGTTTCTAGAGCGTTCCCGACTTGGCTTGGATCCGACGGCCTTCCGCGAATTGAAACTGGTCTTGATGCAGGTCTTGAATCCTCTGGTTACTGGTTTAGTTTTGATGATGATTCTGATAGAGGAAAATCTGAGATAGTATGGGGTGGTCCACTCGGTAACGAATATGATGAAAATGCATTTGATAATGTGATTCTCGCTTGCAATGGCCTTTGTGGTACAGCAAAACTCGACAAGGGTGATTCGGAGATGGACCCATTTGTCGGATTAGGCTTTCATGTTGCCGGTTTAAAATCGGATAATGGCTATAAACTTGTTGCGGCCGATGCCTCCGCTTGGGGTGGAATCTGCATTACGTATATTTCTGAAGTGGCTTCTAGGCTTGAACTTGGTCTTGGAGATAACGTTGATGCCAGTATTGGTTATGCGAATCCGTCGGTGATTCTTCCGAAGTCTACCTCCGGGGGGAGAATGAAAAATCTAGCTTGGTCTGATTTTATGCAGCCGTCTTGGTACAAGGGCGAACATAAGATTGATGGACCTACTGCGGCCGCGCATCTTGTTGCCGTGAAACTCTTTTTAACGGGTTCAACGGGTTCGTATAAATTTAATATCTGTGCGGTTGGCCCGTATAATGGCGCTTGCCCGAATTCTTGCACCGTGGCAAAATGATTTTTAGAAAATTAAGTTATTGATGGTAAGTCCCTATGAAAGCGATTCTTTTATTTATTGCCAGTTTGGCCTTTTTTTCGGTGACCTCTTTCGCTGCGACTGTTGCGGTCCTTGAAATGGAGGCCAATCAAGGAGCCAGTGAACGAGTTCCTGTTTCGGATCTCCAGTACTTAACAGCGACATTCCGTGACTTGGCGGTCAAGGAACTGTCGACGGATCCGAATTTCACTATCATGATGTTTGCCGATTCCGTCAATGCGGCTTCGGCTGATTTCGTTTGCAGGTCGCGAATTGGGTTCTTGGATGAATTGTTTACGCTTTCTGCGGAACTCTATTCGACATCGACGAATAACGTTGTGGCTAGCTTTGGAGATCGCGGCTCCGACGTGAACGCCCTGTTGGAAATTATGACGCAGAATTCCTCTGGCTTTTTCAATAAACTTAAGGAAAACCGTCAAAATCAATTTGTCGATACGAACCTTGTCGCTGTAGATTCGGTAGTCCGTCAAAATAACGTAATGCTTTCGGAACATGGCTGGCTGGAAATCAATACAAATCTTGCCGGGAATGCTGCGGGTAAAGGGCCGATAAGCGTGTATGTTGATGGCTTCTTGGTGGACAACAATGGATTCGTTGTAGAAGGCAATAAGATACAACTGGATAAGGGCCTCCATGATGTGCGTTTGATGCATCCGTGTTATGAGCCGGTTGAATTTCAGGTGTTCATTACTGCGGACAAGACTGTAAAAGTCGATAAGAATTTACCCCATGCAACAGGCGTGCTGGAACTCAAGGCCGAATACAATGGCGAACCGCAAATGGTTGCCGTCTATGTCAATGGAGCAGAGGCGGGGAGCACTCCTTTTGCAAATGAGATTCCTTTGTGTGCAGTTGTGGAACTGAAGGGTGAAGGTTGGAGAGAAAAGGTTGATGTAGAACTTAAGTTGAACGATGTGGTTCATGTGACGCATTCATTAAACTATACTCCCGAAGCTGTTCCCGTTATAAATAAGGGACTTCAGAGGGAAGGGTTGATTGGGATAGACGAAGTTGGCGAGACGGAAACGCCTGAGGTGAATGTTCCTGTTCTTCCAGAAAAGAAAAAATCCAAGAAGAAAATTCTCAATTTGATTCCTCTGGGAATCAGCGCCGCCGTAACAGTGACTGGAACGGTGCTTGCTATCGTCGGAAATAGTAAGGCGAAGAAGGCTGCTGAAACGAGGGTTTCTACAAAGTCGGATTATGATAAAATTCACGATGATGCAGAATCTGGACAAACGATTCGTGGTGTCGGTATCGGGTTGGCTATAGCCGGTGCTGTTGGAATTGGACTTAGCTTTGTGTTCTAGGGAGAAAAATATGATTTTAGATAAAATAATTTTTTACCCTCTCGTCCTTGGTGCTGTATTCCTTTCTGCTTGTACGGACTATGTTCAGCAAATAGAAGATGATTATGAACATGTTGTTTGGAATCAAAAGACCGATGATTGCGTTCCTTCCGCTAAGCCCAAAAAAGAAAGTCGCGAAGAGTATTACGAAGATGATTATGGTTATGATGTCCGTAGGTTTTATTCTGTTATCCGCGATTTTCAGCCGAATCATCCTGATTTCGAAAACTTTTCTGAAGAATCCGTCAATCACATCAACGACATTTATAATTACAGAACATCGACTGGTGCTGCGATGAACCTGTTCGGTTACGACGCAACATGGTATGCTAATGCTGCATATCACAATACTTGCGGTAACGCGAATACGTTCGGAAAGGCTGGTTTTGAAGGTGTTGGTGCCCAGATTGGTACGGACGGCCTTCCGATGCAGGTGAATCCTTACTTGCCGGCCTATTTGCAAGGTGTCTCCAGAACGAACAAGGTTTTGAGTTATGGGGAGTGCAGCCAGAAATCCTATATGAACCGGGTTCAGCGTGGCTACAAGAATGCTCAGGATGACGTGGTCGGTTTTAAATGTCCGAATGGTAGTACAGAATGGGCTAACCCGGTTATTTACACGCCTGGCATGGTGTCTCCGTACCTGAACTTTACTCAGGTAAAATCGAACGGCACTCCTGATATGCACGAAGGCGTTATTATCAGCAAGATGAACGAACGCTGCGATAACCAGTTCTTTGCACAATGGTTTGCTGATGTGCCGGGGGTGAACAAGCGGATTAACACGACGCTGGATATTCCGAGGGATCTAAGCTCCAGGTATTATATTTATGATTACAACTACAACAATGGCGGTTTTTTCCCGCTTGACAGTATCAATCCGCTTACCGGGGAATGGGTGATGAACAAACCTTGCAACGCATCCATTCAGCCGAAAGGCTTTTGCGACCAGTATGAACCGCAGACTTTGTCCATTTTCTGCCCGCCTTACAATTACCAGTATGCTAAAAACCAGCTTGACGATAAGGGACAGAATACTTACAGCCTTTGCACGGAATGGTTGAATCAGGGCGGTCCGCGTGCAACGAATTCCAGCGGTTCCGGCCATAGTGCTGCATGGCAGGCTGCTGTGATGTACGATGCTATGCACCCGGGTAAATTGGGTATGCACCATCTCCGCAACTATGGTTTCACCATGATGAGCTATGCAAGCTTTAAATATAAATCGTCTAATCAAGTTCCTTCTCACGAAAGGATTGATGTGGTTAGTGACGGCGATATGTGGATTTTCGTGGATGGCATTCTTGTCGTAGATTTGGGCGGTACGCACCTACCTGCTCCGGGTAAGGTCGATGTCGAAGTTCTTGCCCGCAACAACCACGGTTGCCATACTGGTGAACCTCTTGCTACATATACGAACTGCAGTGGTGCTTCGGATTTGACCGGTTGGGCCGACGATACTTGGCATCATCTACATATCTTCTATGCGAATCGTCAATCGGATGGTTCTAATCTCTATATCCGTTCGTCTATTGCCGAGCAGATTGCTAGGCTTAGCAATGATGATGACGCTCAAGATAACACCCAAGAAGATCAGTTTGGGTGTGAAAGTGATTGATGACGGTGTTTTAGCTGGCGGCGAAAATGCCGCCAACGGCTAGAATATCAAGTTGTTGATGGAGAGGCCTGCAAAGAACAGGATGAGGTAACCGTACCAGAGACCGGTCGGAACGTAGTTCCAGATGCGCTTGTACTTTTTAGGTTCATCCTTGTTCTTGTCCTTGATGCGGATAATGTTCTTTTTGAGATAGAAACCGCAGAGTGCAAGACCCGCGATGCTGGTAAGAATGAGAAGTACGTAAGCCATGGTTTAAATATAGTATTTCCCCCCTTTTTTTATACTAGCGGTTGCACGAGTACGAAAAAATTTCTCTATTTGTATTGGTTTTTAGACTGTTCGTGGATTTTTTCCGTTGAAACCCCGGATTTCGGTCCAAAAGGTTTCGGGAGAAGGTCCGTAAGCGAACGTCTATTTTAATATAAGAGGTTTATTTGGTCGTCCAAGAAAAACTGAATTCTCTCATTGCCGACGCTTGCAAGTCCGCAGCTGTTACGCTCGTGGAAGCAGATATGTTCCGTGCCGGCAGACGCAAGACATTGCGGATCTTTATTGACAAGCCCGAAGGAGTATCGATTGATGACTGCACGAATGTGAGTCATTTCCTTTCGGATGCGTTGGACCTGGATCCCGAGTTGATCGAGGGCGCCTATACGCTTGAAGTGTCGTCTCCGGGATTGGACCGCCCCCTCAAGTCTTTGGCGGATTTTACCCGCAACAAGGGGCGCTTGCTCCGCATCACCCGTTCTACGGGCAAGCCAGTGACTGGCGAACTTTTGGATGCCGACGAAGAAAATCTGAAGCTCAAACTCAAGGGCAATGCCGGCGAAATCGTCATACCGAGGTCCGAAGTGCTTTCGGCCAAGGTCGAAGTGGAAATTAAATAGGAAGGTCAATTTATGAAGAACGAACCGAAAATTAGCTTGCTCGACGTGCTCAAGGACGTCGTTGAAGACAAGAGTGTCGATGATTCCGTGATTTTGGATGCCCTCAAGAAGGCTCTTATTTCTGCGGCTCGCAAGTACTTGCACATCGAAAAGAAGATCAACGTCGATATCGACATGGAAACAAACGAAGTCCATGTGTTCTTGAACGTTGAAGTTGTCGACGACTATCCGGACTACGACCCGAACATGACTGCCGAAGAAGTTGCAGAAATGGACGAAGGTTACATGCTCGTCGAAGAAGCCCGCGACTTCAACGAAGACGCTCAGGCCGGCGACAGCCTCTACATGGAACTCCCGACCTCCTCCTTCGGTCGTCAGGCCATCCAGACGGCAAAGCAGCTTTTGACGCAGCACATCCGCAGTGCCGAATGCCAGCGCATCATGGACATCTACCGCAGCCGCATCGGTACGATCATCAACGGTACGGTGCTTCGTTTGGAACAACGTAACGTCATCGTTGACCTTGGCAACAAGATTGAAGCTGAACTCCCGGCACGTGAGCAGATCCCGCACGAACGCTTGACTCAGGGCGCTTCCGTGAAGGCTGTTATCGCCCGCGTCGAAGAATCTACGAAGAGCGGTGCTCAGGTTATTTTGTCTAGATCGAATGCGGACTTCCTCAAGGCTTTGCTCCGTCAGGAAGTTCCGGAAATCTACGAAGGTACGGTTGAAATCAAGGCTGTGGCTCGCGATTCCAAGAACCGTCGTGCAAAGATCGCTGTTTACTCTCGCGACGAAAAGATCGACCCGGTCGGCGCTTGCGTCGGTATGAAGGGAGCTCGCGTTCAGACGATCGTTCGCGAACTTGGCAACGAACGTATCGATATCGTCCATTGGGACGAAAACTTCGACGTGTTCGTGCAGCGTTCCTTGGCTCCGGCTTCTGTCCTCAAGATGTTCCCGGTTCCGGATACGGACCGTATCGTGATCATCGTCGATGACGAAAACCTCGCTCAGGCAATCGGTAAGGGTGGCCAGAATGTTGAACTCGCCGGTCGCCTTGTCGGTCGCAAGCTCGACGTCCACGGAGAACAGGAATGGTCTCAGATGGACGAAGAATCCAAGAACAGCATCCTCGCTGCAAACTATGAGGATGAAAGAAGAATGAGAGCTAAGCGTATTGACGAAGAAAAGAAAAAGTCCTTTGAAAAGAAGGACGTGAACGCTTAAAAACATTTGCGTAGGGCATTTGTTTAACGGAAGAATAAGAAAAGGAATTGAATAGGCTATTCATGACGAATGAATCTCAAATGAAACCTAAGGATTGGGCTGATGCTCATGGATTGAAGGTTGATGTGGTGATGAAGCTGCTTCGCGACGCTGGCGTTGCAGTTCGTACCCATATGTCCAAATTGGATATGGCAGACTTTGCGAAAATCGAGGATGCTGCCGCTGCCGAAAAACAGAAGCAGGATGCCCGCAACAAGAATCTGAAGAAGCCCACAACTTCTGAATCTGATTCTTCCGCTTCGGCTCCCGCAAAGAAGAAGGAAACGTCTGTTGCAACGAACAAGCTCGGCTTGAAGGTGAGCTTGAAGAAAGGTCCGGGTGCCCGTAAGGACGCTCCGAAGGCTGTTGCAAAACAGGATCCGAAATCGCCGACGGTCAAGCCGACTCCGGCAGCAGTAAAACCGGCTGCACCTGCCGCACCGGCTGTCAAGCCCGCTGCACCTGCTCCGGCAGCTCCAGCCACTCCGGCACCTGCCGCAGTGAAGCCTGCTGCACCGGCTCCCGCTCCGGTTGAAGCTCCGGTGGCTAAGCCCGCTGCTCCGGCTCAGACAGCTCCTGCCGCACCGGCTGCAAAGCCTGCCGCACCTGCTCAGGCCGCTCCCGCCGCTCCGGCACCTGCCGCAGTGAAGCCCGCTGCTCCTGCCGCTCCGGTGGCTCCGAAGCCAGCTCCTGCTCCGGCCGCTGCAAAGCCCGCCGCCGCACAGCCGACGATGATGACCGCCAACACGGAACTCAAGCAGCCGCCGATGAAGGCTCAGGTGTTCAAGCCCGATGCCGCTATTCTCGCTCGTATCGAAAAGTCTCGCCAGCAGGCCCAGGCTGCTCGTGGCAACCATCGCCCGAACGGTCCGCGCAATGGCGGCAACGGTCAGGGTTACACCGGTACGTTTGGCCGTCTTTCGAACAACGGCAACAACAACGGTGGCGCCGACAACCGCAACAATAACAACAACCGTCGCCCGAACAACGGTGGTAACGCCAGCAGCAGTAGCCGCGGTTACACCGGTCGTAACGGTGGTTTCTCCAGTGGCTCCATGCAGGAAGCTTTCAACGCTTCCAACAACAACCAGGCCATGGGTCAGAACCAGAACGGCAAGGGCAATGGCAAGGGCCAGAACGGCCGTCATGCTAACGACAAGAACCGTCGTAGCAATAGCAAGGACCGTCAGGAATTGCAGAAGGAACAGCAGCAGGAAGCCGTTCGTCAGAACGTTTCCCGCGTGATGGCCTCCCTCTCCAAGAACCCGGTCAAGAAAGTTTATCATAAAGAACATAACGACAACAACTCGGGTGAAGAAAAGAAGATTCTCAAGACTTCTGACTTCATTACCGTTGGCGAACTCGCTGGTCTTATGGACCAGATGCCGGCACGCGTCATTGCGAAGTGCATGGAAATGGGCATGATGGTGACCATCAACGCTCGCCTCGACTTCGAAACGATCCAGATCTTGGCCGATGAATTCGGTTACGAAGCCCAGTTGATGGAAGAATACGAAGAAGAAGTTCTCGGCGTGGAAGAAGAATCCACCGAAAACCTCAAGCCGCGTCATCCGGTGGTGACCGTGATGGGCCACGTGGACCACGGTAAGACTTCTCTCCTCGACTGGATCCGTAAGACCCACGTGGTGTCTGGCGAATCCGGTGGCATTACGCAGCACATCGGTGCTTACGAAGTCACGACCTCTCAGGGTAAGGTGACCTTCCTCGATACTCCGGGTCACGAAGCGTTCAGCGCTATGCGTGCTCGCGGTTCCCGGTGACCGACGTGATCGTGCTTGTCGTGGCTGCCGACTCCATGGTGATGCCGCAGACTGTCGAATGTATTGAACTTGCAAAGCGTGAAAAGGTCCCGATGGTTGTCGCCATCACGAAGATGGACCTTCCGACCGCCAACCCGGACAAGATCCGCGCCCAGCTCGCTGAACGTGGCGTCGAAGTCGAACAGTGGGGCGGTCAGACGAGCTGTATCGAAGTTTCTGCACGCTCCGGCAAGGGCATGGACGTGCTCCTCGAAACGCTCGCACTCGAAGCTGAAATTTTGGAACTCAAGGCCAATCCGGATACGCACGCCCGTGGCGCCGTTGTTGAATCCAAGCTCGATGTGGGTAAGGGTTCCATGGCAACGATCCTCGTGCAGAACGGTACGCTCCATGTGGGTGACCCGTTTGTTTGCGGTATCTACGCTGGCCGTGTCCGTGCCATGTTCAATGAACGTGGCGTCCAGATGAAGGAAGCTCCTCCGTCTGCTCCGTGTCAGGTGCTCGGCTTTGACGGTACTCCGCAGGCCGGTGACGAACTTGTCGTGGTCGAAGACGAAAAGACCGCACGTGAAATTGCTTCCAAGCGCCGCATGGCTGCCCGTGAACGCGACCTCCGCGCTCGTAAGACCGTGTCCTTGGAAAA
>Ga0265298_10010184_pt1 | contig 11142 bp, 7 predicted proteins | sample AusTroGonzalo_MG_3_FD_193486 | JGI IMG/M metagenome (GOLD analysis project Ga0265298, IMG submission 193486) | Bovine rumen microbial communities from tropical cattle in Woodstock, Queensland, Australia - Gonzalo_01 | ecosystem: Host-associated > Mammals > Digestive system > Stomach > Rumen ...
ATGACGACCAACAGAAGTGCCGTGCTGGTCGCGATGGCTACTGCCGTAACAATCAGGATGACTCTCGACAGCTGCTGCCTTGATGCATAAATTTCCTGTGCGGGAGCCGCAATCAGCAGCTTCATACCGTTGGACAGCGTCGAAAAAGCCATCACCCGTTCCACACCGTCCGCGCTGTAGTGAATCAGTTCGTCCCCGTTATCCGTCTGCCGGAGCATTTCACTCAATCCGGAAATGCCGAAATCATCCGGCATTCTGCCGATTTCCAGTTCGGGATGATAGAGAATCCGGTTATCTGCATCGATCAGGCAGGCAAATCCCGTTTTGTAAACATGAATATCCTGAATCTGCTCCACCAGCGTATCAAACGGGATATCCATCCCCAGCACGCCGATCAGCGTTCCCGCTTTATAAACCGGCACCAGGTAGGAATAGGTCCACATTTCACCCAGAAAATGCGCTCTGTATGGCCCGACCCAGGAAGGCCGCCCACGCCTGATGGGTGTATAGTACCAGGTGGTATGCGCCGTGTCCTCCGGATCCAGTTCCCGGGCAACCAGGGGTGGTTGCTCCTCAAAGCCTGTCTTGCCGACCTTGGAATAGAAGAACCCGTGTGCGTTTTCGCTCACGTCAGCGCTCAGGCAATAGTAATAAGTCACCACGCCATGAGTACGGCTGGCAACGCTTGCGAAAACCTCCTGAATCTCCTCACAGTGGGCCTTCAGATATTTATCCGCCGTTGCCTCCTGCTCCGCTGTCCGGGCAGCCGGATCCGCGTGCGGGCCCGCGATGTTGTTTTCCACCAGAATCACGCTGTCCAGCGTATCAATGGCCAGGTTGGCCGCCATTTCCACGGACTGCTCAATACTCTCAATATATTTTTCAAGCGTCTGTTCCGTATTCCGGGCCAGCAGGTTCATGGTCTCCGCCGCCTGTCGGTCGGATTCCGTCCGGAACATCATATAGTATGCGGACATAATCGCCAGCATACTGATGAGGATCGCGGCGATGGCTATCGCCGTAACCTTGCTGCGGATTGAGCGCATCGTCGTCCTCCTCTCTGATTAACTCTCCACTCTTACACTTTCATTTAAAGTAGATATCGCAATATCTGTTTTTTACCGACCCGTTCCACGAAGATCTGACTCCTCCGATTTTTTCGGAAGCCACATAATACCGCAGCCGTGAGAACAGCGGAATCCACGCGGCATCCTCCTGCACAATGATCCGTTCCAGCTCCCGGTATTCCTTCAGTCGTTCTTCCGCGTCGGCTATCGTCCGTGCATCCCGGACGCGCTTCATAATCTCCCCGTTGCCATAGCAGAGGCTGCGGAAAGCAGCATTCTCCTCGTTGCCGAAAAAGGTATAAACAAAGTTATCCGGGTCGTTGAAATCCGCTGTCCACAGTGCAGTATAACAGGCAAGCTTTCCGCTCTTGCGCAGGCGCATAAACTCGCTTTCGGAAAGGATTTCCACCGTCGCCTTCACGCCGATCTTCTGCCACATGGAAGCAACCAGCTCCATCAGGCTCTTGTCCCACCCTGTCGAGGAAGCGTTGACGCTGAGGGTCAGCTCAAACCCTTCCGGAAGACCTGCCTCTTCAAGCAGCTTTTTTGCCGTTTCCGGGTCATACGGAATCTCCGGCAGATCCGGATTGAAACCGTACAGGCCGTGAGGATAAATACCGTTCTCGATCGTGCCGCGGCCGCTGTAGATCGCGTCCAGAATCGTCGTGCGGTTCAGCGCCAGCTGCAGTGCTTTCCGGACCCGCACGTCGTCCAGCGGCTTAACGGACTCGTTCAGCGCCACATAGTGGATGCCGATCCGCTGAACCTTGTACAGCCTGTCCTGGTATATATCTCCGTGGATAAAATATTCGACTGAATTGCCGACCTCGTCCAGGTCCAGGATATCCAGTTCTCCGTTTTCAAACATCATCCGGATTGCTTCCGGTTCGGTCATGAAACGTAGATCCAGTCCGTCGCATTTCGGCGCGCCGGCCCAGCAGTTCGGGTTCGCCGTCAGAGTCATGCCTTTCCCGGCTTCCCATTCCTGCAGGATAAAGGATCCCGTCCCGACCGTCCACGCCGGATCCTTCCCGAAAAACTCACCGGCAGCTTCCGTAGTTTCCCGGTCCAGAATGGAGGCTCCGGGCATCGATAAACAGGCCAGGAAAGCTTCAAACGGTTTCTCCAGCGTAATGGAAAAGGTCATATCATCTATAATCCGTAAGCCTTCCAGTTCGGCCGTTTCTCCCTGTTCCAGCGCGTCCGCGCCGACAATATTGTCGGCTATATCCCGGTTGCAGGAATCCGGATGCGTCAGCAACCGTTTGAAAGTGTATTCCACATCCGCCGACGTCAGCGGTGACCCATTGCTGAAGCTCACGCCCTTCCGCAGGTGAAAGGTATAGCAACGTCCGTCTTCCGATACCTCCCAGGATTCTGCTAGGGAAGGAAGAATCTGCATCCTGCCCTGGTCGTCGTTTTCCATCTCAACCAGTCGGTTGAACACATTCTGGGCAATGGTATAGTGGATTGTCGTGCACTGAAAGTCCACCGTGTCCGGCTCATCCTCCACGGCCGTAAGATAGCGGGTTCTGTCTGTTTCTGCCGTGGTTTGCTCTTCTCCGCCGGGCTGTGCCGCAGGCCGTAGCGCGCAGGAGGAAAGGAAGAACAGCAACGCAAACACAGCCACCAGATACAATACCGGCTTGCGCGTCATGATCTCCCTCCTCATGATGTTCAGTCGTTCATTCCTATAGATTTCTTAATTCATATCGGTCGAAGGCTTTCCCTTTACTCTTTATCCTATCATAAAAGCGTATGTATTTCAACTTTTTTGGCACAGCTCCGCCGCGATACGAGCCCCCAGCTTCGCGTTGTTGAACACCAGCTGGATATTGGCCTTCAGGGAATCCCCGCCCGTCAGTTTCTGGATCTTGTCCAGCAGATACGGTGTGGTCTGTTTCCCGTGAATGCCCAGCCGTTCACATTCCGAGATAGCATCGTCAATGTTTTTGTTAATATAAGCCGGATCCATTGAATATTCCTCCGGAATCGGGTTGGTCACCAGCATGCCGCCCTGCAGGCCGCACTCCAGCTTCACCCGGAAAGCGTCGGCAATCTCCTTCGGCGTATCAAGCCGGTAGTCAACCTTAAACCCGGAGGAGCGGGTATAGAAGGCCGGAAGCTCTTCTGTCCCGTAACCGATCACCGGCACTCCGCGGGTCTCCAGATATTCAAGCGTCAGCCCCAGATCCAGGATACTCTTGGCACCCGCGCAGACAACCAGCACAGGCGTCTGTGCCAGTTCTTCCAGATCCGCGGAAATGTCCATGGTCCTTTCCGCGCCCCGGTGTACGCCGCCGATGCCGCCCGTGGCAAACACTCGGATCCCGGCCAATGCCGCACCGATCATGGTCGTGGTCACGGTCGTCGCTCCGTCCTCCCCGCGCATCAGCAGCACCGGCAGATCCCGCCGGCTTGCCTTGGTCACTTCGAGGCCCTTCTTTCCCAGATACTCGATCTGCTCCGGTGAGCAGCCCACGGTGATCTTTCCCCCGATAATCGCGACCGTAGCCGGCACCGCGCCGTTCTCCCGGATGATCTTTTCCACGTTCAGCGCCGTCTCCACGTTCTGGGGATAGGGCATCCCGTGGGAAATAATTGTGGACTCCAAAGCCACCACCGGCTTCCCCGCTTCAATAGCCTCCTGCACTTCAGGTGACACCGACAGATACTTTTTTAAAGTCTCCATTATCCTTTTTCCTCCATCTTGTTTTTTTGTTTTCGGCCGAAGGGGTTTAAGGAGGGTTCGTCGCGCCCGGCCCCCCTTATACTTTCCCGCTTACTTTTAATTCAATCACTTCCCTGCTCATCCCCGGATTCACCGCGGCATGGTCCGCCGCGCACACGGAGGAAGCTGCCAGCGCCCGCCGGGCCGCTTCCAGGGTGCTCAGTCCGCTGAGGAAAGCATCCGCAGCAGCCGCCACAAACGCATCCCCGCAACCGGTTGTATTCACAACAACCCCCGGGAAACAGGGGATCAGCTCGCCGCCTTCTCGCAGATCATCCGCCCATACGCCTCTCCCGCCAAGCGAAATATATACCCGCCTGACCCCCAGCCGGTGCAGGGCGTCTGCCGCCCGTCCCAGATCCCCGTCCCCGCGGATCTCCATGCCGGTCAGCAGTTCTGCCTCCGGAATATTGGGTTTGATCAGCGTCAGTCCGGAAAGCAGCGGTTTCAGCCGTTCCGCCTTGGCACAGGAGACAGGATCCGCAGCAATCGGGACCGTAATATGCTGCGCCAGCCAGCTCAGCGTTTCCGCCGGCAGGTTCGCGTCCGCAATCAGCATCGCGCTTTTGTTCAGGATCGGCAGCAGCGGTTCCAGCCGTTCCGGCGTCAGCAGCTCATAGATATTCATATCCGCAATTGCCGCATGAACGTCGCCGTTTTCCTCGTTTACGCACAGATAGGTGGACGTGCGGGCCAGAGGATCCGTGAAGCTGAACTGCAGGTCGATCCCCGCGTTCCGGCACTGCTCCCGGATAATGTCGCCGTAGGCATCTTCCCCCGTGATGGTAATCAGGGAAACCTTCCGGCCCAGCAGCCGAAGGTTTTCCGCGATATTACGTCCGACGCCGCCCGGAGACAGGGCAACCCGGCCCGGGTTCGAATCTCCGGTCCGAAGCTCTGCCGCCGGTGTGCCTGTGATATCCATATTCACCGCGCCGATAACAAACACAGGCTCATCAGTACGCAGCAGCGTACCGCGGTCAAAAAACAGCCTGCTCCGGTATGGCCCGGCGGATGTGTAGAGGCTCACGTCATTCTCCTTTTTTCATTAACAATAGGACAAGCATCTGAAGGGGAGGATGAGGTGCGATAGGAAAGCTACTCCCCCTTATTAGTCGGACAGCCGGGCATAACACCCGGCTGTCCCATTCATCATTTCAGCATGGATTTCTCCCAGCAATCATAGGGTTTCAGTCCCAGCAGTTCCACCACTGTTGGCGCAACGTTTGCCAGTCCGAAGGGGCTCTCCGTGTCCATCTCGTGGCGTTCATCCGGGTCGTGAATGATGAAGGGCACGGGCCGCAGGCTGTGGGCCGTACGGACGGATACGTCGCCCTTCTTGTTCTTTTCCAGCATCTGGTCGCTGTTCCCGTGGTCTGCGGTCACAATCAGGATGCAGCCGTGCTCGTCACAGGCCTTGCGGATCCGGGTCAGGCACAGGTCAACGGTTTCCACCGCGATCTCTGTGGCATACAAGTTGCCGGTATGACCGACCATGTCGCCGTTGGGGAAGTTACAGCGGATGAAACCGTACTTGCCGCTCTCGATTGCCGCGATCACCAGGTCGGCGATCTCCGTTCCCTTCATCCAGGGGCATTCGTCGAAAGAGCGCACATCGGAGGGGACTTCCTGCCATGTTTCCAACTCTTCGCTGAACTTTTCGCTGCGGTTTCCGTTCCAGAAATAGGTCACATGACCGTATTTCTGGGTCTCGGAGCAGGCATATTCGTTGATGCCGTTCTCCACCAGCAACTCGGTCAGCGTGTGGCGAATTTCCGGCGGATTCACCAGATAGCTTCTCGGGATGCACAGATCGCCATCATACTGCAGCATGCCGGCGTAAAGTACCTTGGGCATCTGGCCGCGGTCAAAATGGCTGAAGCTCTCGTCGCCATCGAAGGCCATCGACAGTTCCAGCGCCCGGTCGCCGCGGAAATTGAAGAGAATCACGCTGTCCCCGTCCTTCATCGGGCCGACGGGCGTACCGTTCTCCGCGATCACGAATCCGGGCAAATCCTGATCGATCACGCCGGGCTGCTCATTGCGGTATGTCTCAATGGCTTCCTTTGCGGATGCGAAGGTCCGTCCCTGACCGTGTACATGGATATTCCATCCTTTTTCCACCATGCCCCAGTTGGCCTGATAGCGGTCCATCGTGATCTGCATGCGGCCGCCGCCGGAGGCGATCCGGCCGTCAAACGTTCCGTCGTTCAGTTCGGCCAGGGTTTTCTCCAGCATGTCCACATAGTCCAGTGCGCTCGTGGCGGGCACATCGCGGCCATCCAGCAGAATATGCACCCGGCATTTCGCGATGCCTTCCTTCTTCGCTTCCTTCAGCATCGCCAGGAGATGGCTGATATTGCTGTGCACATTGCCGTCGCTCAGCAGGCCGATAAAATGCATCGCGCCGCCGGAAGCCTTCACGCCGGCTGCCAGCTTCTGCCAGGTTTCGGAAGCGTAAATTTTACCGCTCTCGATGGATTCGTTCACCAGCTTCGCGCCCTGGCTGTAAATCTGTCCGCATCCCAGCGCGTTGTGGCCGACTTCGCTGTTGCCCATATCGTCGTCCGTGGGCAGGCCGACAGCCGTCCCGTGGGCCTTGATGATCCGGAAAGGATCGTTGGCTTTCAGATCATCCAGCGTTGGCGTTGTCGCCTTCATGACCATGTTTCCGAGCGGATCGGACGATTCGCCGACGCCATCCATGACTACCAGTACAACAGGTTTTTTCATACCGGATATTCCTCCTGTTTCAATCTTTCAATTCCCGCGAAGCACTCCCCGCGGAAAGGTTTTCTAACCTTATAAACTCTACAGGAAACCGGCTCAAATGTCAATGTCGTCCGTTGACAAAAACGGCGTGGCCGAAGCCGCGCCGTCCAGGCAGGTTATGCCTGATAAGCCTCTTATTACCTGAAAGGGTAAACCTTATTTGATATACTCCATCGCACTCTGCGCCGCAATTCGGCCGAAAATTACGATATCCGCCACCGCGTTGCCGCCCAGCCGGTTCCCGCCGTGAACGCCGCCGGTCACTTCGCCCGCCGCGAACAGCCCGGGGATCGCCTGGCCTTCGGTATTGATCACCTCGGCCTTGGTGTTGATCTTGACGCCACCCATCGTGTGATGGATCCCGGGAGCGATCTTAATCGCGTAGTACGGTGGGGTGCTCAGGTCCGCGTTCATGCCGGTGGTCCTGCCGAATTCCGGATCCCGCTGATTCTTTACGCATTCGTTCCAGTCACTGAGCGTCTTCGCCAGCGTGGCCGGATCGATCTCCAGCTGTTCCGCCAGGCCCTCGATCGTTTCCGCTTCCTTCGTCAGGCCCGCTTTCACGTATTTCTCGATCGCCTTCAGGTGATCCCGCAGGTTCTGGTCAAAGATGATGTAGGCATACTGTCCTTCCTGTGCCAGCTCGGCGGCGGAAACCGCATCGCGGGTCAGCAGCTCGTTGGTGAAGCGTTTGCCGCCCTGATTCACCAGGATCGCGCCGTCACCGCGCACGGATTCGGTAATCAGCATGGATGTGGTCTGCTCTACCGTCGGATGCAGCTGGATCTGCTCGATGTCAACCAGTGCCGCACCCAGAGCCTGAGCCATGACAATGCCGTCGCCGGTCGCACCGGGCGCGTTGGTGGTCACGGTGCCCTTCAGGTCCGGGCGGTACTGGGTATACATTTCCTCGTTGGCGCCGAAACCGCCGGAAGCCAGGATAACTGCTTTGCAGTTAAAAGTGTAGTTCGCGTCCGCCCCCTCGGCCTTCACACCGCAGATCTTTCCCTCAGCGTCGACCAACAGCTCTGTCGCCGCGGTGTTGTACATGATGCTGACGCCCAGCTCTTCCAGCTTGCTCTGGAAGTGATCCACCAGGAATCCGCCCACGCCGGAACCGTCCTCAGGCGCGTGGATCCGGTTCACGGAAGCGCCGCCGGAGAAGGAGATCTTCGGCAATGGCGCGTCAATCGTGTCCAGCCAGTCAATCGCATCGGAGGAACTGTTGGCCAGCTCCGCCACGAGTTCCGGATCGTTCAGCGCGTGCCCGCCCTTCATCGTATCCGCCGCGAACAGCGCCTTTGAATCCTCGATGCCCTGTTCCTTCTGGTAGTGGGTTTCAGCCGCGTTCATGCCGCCGGTTGCCTTCGTTGTGTTGCCGCCGGCATAGGGCATCTTCTCCAGCAGCACGAAGCTCTTCCCCGCCTGCTGGGTCATGATCGCCGCGGTCATGCCCGCGCCGCCTGCACCGATGATCACGATCTCGGTATCCACGGTCTTGTCTTCCTTTTCCTTGGTTCCCGCGCCGGTGTCGCGCCGCTGCGCGTCCAGCACGGCAATGTCGGCGCCGGCCGCCTGCAGCGCCTCGGTTACCGCGGCAATGATCGCGTTGCTCGTCACCGTGGCGCCGCTCAGGGCGTCTACATTCGGGGTTTGTGCGTTCAGGATTGATTCGGACAGCGTCCCGGCTGCCATGCCGCCCAGCTCGGGCGTTTCGCCGGTCGCGTCAATCAGTACGGAGGTAATCTCGTTTTCGCTCACCGTAACCTGCACCTTCACGGGAACAAATATCCCCTGCGCTTCGGCGGTATAGGTGCCGGGGGTAAACAGTTTTTCCACGGGAGCCGGCTCCGCAACAGCGGCCGCCCCGAGGAGCATCATCAGGGAAAGGATTACGCAGATCAGCTTTTTCATCGGTGACCTCCTATTCATTTGTCGGTTTTTCGTTTGTCTCTGCAGGAAAGCATCCCTTCTGTCCGCTATTATACCAGATGGTCCATTTGTACGCAACAACAAAAACAAAAACTGACAGCCGTTATCACTGTCAGTTATGCTCCCTCCCGGCAGTTTCACTCAGCCGATCAGATCCGCCATGCTCTTTCCTTCCCCTGTCAGGCCGGTAAAGTCCCGGATAAAATCCCCTACTGCCCCGTCAATCGCCGGATTTTTGACTAAAGCATCGATTACCGCGGGTGCGCAGGTTGCACTGCCAATGCCGTAGGCGCACAGCGTCAGCACCTGCTGGCTGTTCTTGAAGGACGCGGCCAGCACCTGCGTATCGAATTGATGCAAGGTCAGAATATCCTGGATCTGTTCCACAACACCGATTCCGTCAAACCCCATATTGTCAATACGGTTCACATAGGGTGCAACGAAATCAGCGCCTGCTTTGGCTGCCAGATAAGCCTGCAGCGGGGTATATACCACTGTTCCGCAGGAGGAAATCCCCTCTTCCTTCATCATCCGGATCGCCTTGAACCCTTCCGGAATTGAAGGAACTTTAACCACGGTCCCCGCTCCGAGCAGTTTCACAATCGCCCGGGCATCCCGCACCATTCCCTCTGCTTCCGTCGGAATCGCCTGGGCGAAAAGCAGTTTCCCCGGCCCGATAATATCTCTGATTTCCCTGAGCACTTCCGCCGGATTCCTTCCGGTTTTGGCAAGGATGGATGGATTCGTTGTCACTCCGTCAATGGGATACAGATCGCAAAGACGCCTGATCTCCTGAACATTCGCGTCATCAATCAGCAGTTTCATGAAACAATCCTCCGTAATTTTGTTCAAAAGCATCTCGCTTCTGTCTGCATGAATATGATATAATAGTTTTGCCACAGAATTCAAGGAGGAAAATAAAATGTTTGATGTCGTCGCTTTAGGTGAGCTTTTGATTGATTTCGCCCCCCATTCCGTCAACGAGGCGGGTTATCCCGTCCTGTCAGCCAATCCCGGCGGCGCGCCGCCCAACTTCCTTGCCGCCCTGTCCGAATACGGATGTAAAACCGCCATGATCAGCAAGGTTGGGGACGATATGTTCGGCCGTCTCCTGGTTCGCACCATGCAGGACGCCGGGATCGACAGCACCGGCATCCTTGTGGATCCGGACTCGTTTACCACCCTGGCTTTTGTTTCCCTGGACGCTTCCGGGAACCGGGATTTCAGCTTTGCCCGCAAGCCCGGCGCGGACACCCGTCTGGCGCCGGAAGAGATTAACGAGGAGCTGTTCGCCGACGCGAAGGTCTTCCATTTCGGCACACTCTCGCTGACGGATGAGCCGGCTGCATCCGCTACCCGCCGTGCCATTGAGCTGGCCCGGAGCAAAGGCATGCTGATCAGCCTGGACCCCAATTTGCGCAAGCCCCTCTGGAAAGGCGAGGCGGATGCCAAAGTTGCCATCGAGTGGGCCCTGCACCAGGCCGATATCGTCAAGATCAGCGATGAGGAAATCAGCTGGCTCTGGGATCTCGCTCCGGAGGAAGGTGCTAAGAAACTCCTTTCGGAATACGGCGTCTCCCTGGTTTATGCCACCCTGGGGCCCAAAGGGTGCTATGCCGCTACGGAGAACTGTTCCGTCACGGTGCCCGGTCCTTCCGGCATTCAGGTTGTGGACACGACCGGTGCCGGCGACATCTTCGGCGGAAGCGCCATGAGTCAGTTCATCAAATGCAACAAAAAGATCGCCGACCTCACGGAAGACGATCTTCGGAATATTGTCCGTTTTGCCTGCACAGCCGCCAGCCTGTCCACTCAGAAACACGGCGGCATCAGCAGCGTGCCGGATCCTGCCGATGTGGAAGAATTGATGAATCGCTGATTACGAACACTCTTACGCGTAACTGTGAATGCCGGGAAGGAAGGTGTTCACTCCGATATAGGTGAAGATCACACATACGAAGCCGATCACTGCGAACCATGCGGCCGCCTTCCCCTTCCAGCCTCTGCGCAGCCGCATATGCAGGTAAATCGCGTAGATAATCCAGGTCACCAGAGACCAGGTTTCTTTCGGATCCCAGCTCCAGTAACTGCCCCAGGCCTGCTCCGCCCAGATTGCGCCGGTCAGGATCGTCAGCGTCAGGAACAGCATACCCAGGGAAACGCTGCGGTAGCTGATCATATCCAGCTTTTCCGGTTGCGGGATATGCTGATCCCAGAAGCCGTTCTCTTTCATTCGCTCGCGGAACAGGAAGATCAATGACAGTACGCAGGCCACCCCGAAAGCGCCGTAAGCGATGATTGCCGTGGAAACATGGAAGGCCAGCCAGCTGGAGCGCAGGGAAGGCATCAGTTCCCGCACTTCGCGGCTCTGCATGGATGCGTAGCCGATCATCAGCAGGATCAGCGGAGTCGCGAAAGCACCCAGCACCGGAAACTTATACTTCCGGATAAAGATCAGGCTCACCAGGCAAAGCGCCCAGGCAAAGCTCACCGCAAACTCATACTGATTGGTCATCGGCCAGTGTTTCGCTCCGATACCGCGCAGCACCAGCACCGCCGTATGCAGCACCAGGACCACCGTCTGCAGAATCAGCGCTGCCTTTGCTATTTTTTCCTTTTTCAAAATCACAAAAGCAAAGT
>Ga0265298_10010186_pt1 | contig 11142 bp, 10 predicted proteins | sample AusTroGonzalo_MG_3_FD_193486 | JGI IMG/M metagenome (GOLD analysis project Ga0265298, IMG submission 193486) | Bovine rumen microbial communities from tropical cattle in Woodstock, Queensland, Australia - Gonzalo_01 | ecosystem: Host-associated > Mammals > Digestive system > Stomach > Rumen ...
TTCCTCCCTCACGTACACGCCATCAAGGCATACGTACTCACTCAGATCTTTTGTCATAACTCAAAGTGTTTGTGAGAAGAGCATGATTGCTGCAGCTTTTCACCTCAGAGGACTCTCACTCCACTCTGGTTAATACTAATTTTACTTATCGATGGCAAAATTACGATGAATCATCTACACATAAATCATAAAACGTAAATCACGTTCGATAGTCATTCCTAACTTTCCTCAGGATTTAACACTTCGATTCAAAAACTTTTCCTCAGAAACAGCTACTTTTCTTCAAACGAAAATAACTTTTCCTCAAAACATCTTCAAGTTGAGGAAAATTTCACAACTTTTCCTCAAAACGCGAGGAAACGATACAAAAAAAGTGGATGAACTCCCTACGGAATCCATCCACCTGTTTTTCTGAGAAATCTAAATGTTCACATGGTCATCGCCTCTTGAGGCAGCTCGTCCACCATTTGTTGGAAGCAGGCAGCAGCACCTCTGTCTGTTATACCACCGTCGCGCTGGTCCTTGCGCTCCTTCGATACCGCCGACCATACTAGCAGGCTGTATCGTCCCCTGTACGTATCGCAAAAGTACTTGTACAGCCGTTTCTCCTTGGCCTGACCCACGCCACACCACTTCAGAAAATACACCATCCGCGTCGAGTCAAGCTTTCCCTGTTGTCCCTCAACGTCCATCTCGTCAAAGTGTTCAATTGCCCAGCGCACCTGCCGCACCTTCTCGTGGTCATCGTGAAACAGATAGATCTCTTCCTCTGTCAGACCCTCGTTCTTGCCCTGACGCATGGCCTCTAAGAATACATACTGCTTGAACTCCTGTTTTGCCACGTTATGATACTCCTTTTTCAAGAACTCGTCTATTGAGCGAGCTTTCTGCCTGCGGCGGTTCAACTCTGTCTCTGGCAACTGCTGTACCGTTCCAAGGAACCCAGCAAACTCCCTCACACTATCCATCAGTTGCTCACAACTCTCACGATAGATGCTTTTCAGCTGTTGCGTGTCCTGGCGTATCTTCTCTTCACTTTCTATCATCTGGTGACACAAGGCTAACGTAGTGGTAGCTGTCGTCAGCAGGGTTTCTAGTTTGTGATAGAGTGTCTGAACGCATTCGTCGTACGACGCTAGCCCCCACATGTCTATAACGCACGCGCCATACGACAGCGGCGACCTTTCGAATACCGTTGGCTGCTGTGTTCCCTCTGGCAGTTGCACCATCGAACGTGGTGTCGTTTTCTGAAACACTTTTTTGATGGCGCAGAGCGTCGAGCGTATACGGTTGAAGTATCGCTGAGCCGTCTCGAAACACTTGTTGTTGTCCGTTGCGAACTGTCGGATAAACGTCTCTGAGAACCTGACAAGCGAGCGAGCTTCAACGTTCATTCTCGACTGGTAGGAAGTCACCATGTCGAGTGCCTGTTCAATGTCGTACTTCGTATAGTGGCGCGCCTGGATGCCTGCAATGAACCTCTCCTGCTCAAACTGCTCCAGCGCCGCAATAATCTCCAGCAGCGTCTTGTCGTCTTTTTCCACTATTGTCGAATATCTCATGGTTTACTCTGTTTCTCAGCCTCTTCTTTTAGACTTAGTTCCTTCAATTTACTTTCAAACTGTTTTCTAAAGTCTGCATTTTCCTTGAGAAGATCATCTAATGCATCCATTACCAACTGAGTCCACCTAGCCCGTTCTAGCTCTTCTCTTTTAGACTTGAGTTTCTCTGCCAGATTCTTCCTGGCATTGTCAATCATCACTTTAATTTCTTCTAAACGTTTCTTATCCATAATAGTGTATATTTAATAAATCTTTATAACTGATGTTCTGGCATATCATTCTGCCTTAGCAATCTAGGCACAAAAATAACAGAGAGGAGGCCCTTCATGCGTACCAGATGACAAAAAAATCTGTGAAGGAAACGAATAACAGAGTCGAACCAGCGATTCCAAATATCATAATACAGTCCGTCCATATCATTAATTGAGAGGGCACGGAGTGTAAGTCTATAGTCATCAAAACTTTTGTGAGGCAGGGCGTTCACCTTCTCTTTCAACTTTGTCAGACTGATATTATGGCGGTTACGCTTAATTTCGGCTACAAGGCCAGAGTGATTAGACTCGTTGAGGGCTATCATGTCTATTTCGTACTTCCCTTTACTACTCCACCAGCCGCCTACCAGCGTGTAATGTCCTGATTCCATCGCCAGAGCTCTGAAATACTGCTCCAGAGTTCTGCCTGTAAACGAGTTGTAGTATTCATCAATCTTCTCGCGTATCAGCGTCAGCTCCCCTTGTTCAACATACGACTGATACGGTCCAATGAAATAAAACCAAAATCGCAAGAACTGATCCGAAATTTCGTATGCGGTCACTGGGTTCTTTGCCTTAGTAAACAACGGCTTCTGACAACTCACCAACTGATAATTCTTCTCTAATTCATCCAGATAGACGCTCAATTTTTTTTGCATCATAGTACCATTATCATGGAACGTGTCTAAGCTACTTGCAATCAAATGCAGAACAGAAAAATAAGTAACGCTCTTATCACCAAACAACTGACTGACGATGTCGTTTCCTTCATTAATGAAATAAGAATCCTGATTGCAAACGAAACTGAGCATCTTTTCCTTCGTATAGCAACCTGCATCCATCAGCAACTCAACGTATTTAGGCACACCACCAGTAATCATGAACAGGCAGAGCAAATCCTCGTTCTGATAATCATGGAAATAGTCGTGAAAAATCCGTCTAAGAACTTTAATAGTGAAAGGCTTTAATATAAGTATCGTAGAGGGCCGACCATAAAACTGTCCGTTTGTATCCTCGAAGATGTGTCTCGTTGGAGGCTGTATGCTACACAGAGTGATGAGGTGGAGATGGGAACCGTTTTGATATCTACCCCACAGTTTCTTTGTCGTTCTGAAGATAGCAGGATTTACCTTCTGTAGCGTTTGGAACTCATCGAGTATGATTGTGAAATGACGATTCAACGATTCTTTCATAATGACCTCGAACAGATCGCAAAATTGATTGACAGCGCCATCAACATGAATACCCAACTGCTCTTCCAGCGTCTGCTTAAATTGCAGGCACAGCGCCTCCTCACTGTCATTGGAAATAAGAAAATAGGCATATTCGCAATCATTTAGAGCCGTTTTTATTAGCGTGGTTTTGCCAACACGCTTGCGTCCCATCAGCACAGTAAACACCGCACTCCGTCTGGATTGCAGTTCATTCTTTTGAAGAATGCTTATTTCGTATTCCCTATCGTAGAACCTCATAACGTTGCTAAATTGAACCCTGATTGCCTATCATCGAACTGTTATTTCATCCAGTCACTTGATGGGACTAATTTCATCGAAATAAATCTTGCTTACTGTCAACTCGCTGTACGGCATTGGTTTATCCATCATTGTTTGTGCCTTGTCCATAGCCTCGGCCAAATTGTCGGCCTCGACAGTCAACTTTTTACTCATCACAATGTTTGCTCTTAATTTGAATTCCATAATCATTCTAATTTTGTTTGACAATAAAGTTACCAGATGCATGGACATAGTATTCTGCCTTCGCAATCTGGGTGCAAATATAAAAGAGAGGTGTCCCATAAGTCAGGACACTCCTCTTAAGTTTAACATCTTTTAAGAATATTACACGCGGGGGCCGCTGTGTATTTGATTTTTATCTTTTATACGGCCAAATCCAAAGGTAAATCACTAATGTCTTTCAGTCGTTTCCCGCTTATCAGTATGTTCAGCATTTCTATTGAGTCCTCTGCTTCTGTCTCATTAACAGACTCTACAAGCTCATTGAGTGCAAAATGATATACACAATCAATGTCACCTGTGCCTAAAGCCAGCGAGGCTATGCGTGCAGGAAGCGGTTCGCCTGTTACGACAACAATATGTGGAAGATGCCCTTTTCGATTACGAATAAGGCCAAGAGCCTCAGTTCGACTGTTCTGTGCTCTATCGCTACGCATCGTCCACTTTGCAGAAATAGATGCATGAAGAATGGGCAAACCACCACACGCCTTCCTAATACTAGACAAACCGCTAACAGATTCGTCCACTATTGTTCTTTCTGCATTAATAATCTCGTCAGGTTCTGTCTCGCGGTAAACTACAACATCTGGAGCCACCATGTAGTCATTTCCCATACTGGCAGCTAATCGAGCATCCTCTTTCGTTAGACGACTAAGATACTCAAGGTGCTCGTATTGTGAAAAACTACTAGTCTTGATGCTATTTCTGTTACCAAGTTTCACAATATGCCATTTCCCTGGGCGAAGATTCTGCAGATTAGGAAACGTAGCCTCGATAAACTCCATGTTCAGTTGCTCAAATTTGGCTCCAGCAGTTTGACCGACACTCTTCTCCTGGACTTCTGCCATTAGCCGACGAGCTATTCCTTGTGCGATGTTGATAGAAAGTTTCGAAGAACTATCTGCATTACTTGGCACACCGTTTGAATCAATTGTTAGTACCCCATTAGCCAACAGCCCGGCATGGTACTTCCGCCGTGCTTCTGCTATCAATGCTTGCATAATCTAATATTATTTTTATTTTTTCTCCTATTACTTTTGCTACTGGTGGCGGAAACGCGTTGCCTATCATGCGGCATGCTATTGTCTTTTTTTCAGGGAATTGCCAGCTGTCAGGAAAGCCCTGTAGTCGTGCCATCATTCTTGGAGTCAAACGGGCTAGGCCGTCAAAATCTGCCAAAGGTGCCTCGTTTGCAACGCCTCGTCCATCGATTCCCATTTCTAACCATGCGTTTCGTGCCCTTGTCGGTCCTAAATCTGGTCCGCCATGTTTTTTGCTGCCGCCAACAAGTGTCGGAGCGATTTTGTTGGCTAATTCACACCATTGCTTAGCCCCCTTCCAACCATTTGCAGCCATAAGGTCATACAGCGTTTTGCCTACCGTTTGAGTCTTTTCAGGATGAGGCTGAGGAAAAGTGAATATATCATAGATGTCTGTTCTTACTCCAATAATTATGGCACGAGGACGCAGTTGTGGCACGCCATAATCAGAAGCGTTCAACAGGCGTAGATGAACATTATAACCTAACTTATTAAGCTGGGCGATGATAGAATTGCGGTAAGTGTCAAACTGCTTGCCTAAAAAACCACGCACATTTTCTATCATCACTATCCGAGGGTCAATTTCCTTAACCAGCCTTAGCATTTGAGGAAATAAGTCGCGTTCATCTTCTGCCCCAAGTTGTTTTCCGGCAATACTGAAAGGTGGACAAGGAACGCCTCCTGCCAACAGGTCTACCATCCCTCTGTAGGGCTTACCGTCAAATTTGCGCACATCAATACACCTAATATCCCATTCCGGCCGGTTACATTTAAGACTATCACAATAATCTTTTTCGTACTCAACCAGAGTAAGATGCCTAAAACCTGCCATTTCAAGCCCCAGAGCCTGGCCACCGGCACCTGCACAGATTTCTATGGACGAATAATGCATTGGATGTTCTTTGTCAATAATCATATATTTATTTCAGAAATTTCTCTGTAATGTCTATTTGACGAGTTTCTGGTTTTGATAGTGAATGTCAGTCACCTGTCCCCTAACATCACTTGACATCAACTCGTTTTCTTTACTTTTGCAAAAGTACAAAAAAAAAAGATAATATACTCGATTTACACTAAATTTTACACATATTTAATAGAAGTATCTACTTCACACTATGTTCTTTTCTGCGCTTCTTCCGTTTTTCATCTCTGTCATCAGCACAGTCCCATAACATCTGCAGGAAGAGTTTGTAGTCTTCCTCGAAGAGCGGTTTGTCTTTGAGGTCTTCTAACTTGACTTGGATTGGGAGATATTGACCTTTGAATCGTTCCAGAAATTCTTCTCTGTCTTTGGCTGTATGATGGTTCAGTAGTGTAAGGGCATCAGATATTTCTGCCCATTCTTTTTCTGTGGGAATGTGGCATGTCTCTCCAGCAAATGGCATAAGTTCATCGTCAAAGTCGTACATCCAGAAGTCATTATCTGGTTCTGTCATCCATTCGTTTGTCTTCTCCTTGACCATCATCAATAATGTATCAGGCTGGAATCCAAAATCTTGAACTATGTGATAGAGAAAACCAGCGACTTTTGCTTTCCAGTTGTAGCCTCGTTCACCAACACGCCAACACTTCTCTCTAAAGAGCTCGTCGCCAACAGCGTCTTTCTTTTTTCGACAGATCTCTCTGGCTACATAGGCTGCTGCATAGGCTACCTCCGTTTTGTAACCAAGACTATCTTCAAGGTCATCCTTACGTTCCGCTGCCTCCTCATAATCAAAGGTCGCAATGTGGTCGATATATTCATTATACAATTTCTCCGCATCGCTGCCCTGATCCATGAAGTCATGCAGGCAGTCCATGTAGGCATCCATATAATCTATGTCCGTCTCACCCGTAGCTTTGAAGCCTGCAAGCATCGTCTTGCACGTTCTGAACTGAGCTTGCTGCTGTCTCACCACCTCAGCAAACAGATCGTTCATTTCCTGAGGAAACTCGAATCTGCCATCTTTGCTTTCTTCAAAAGCACTCTTGTTGTCCGTCATACTTATTTCACGTTTAATTGAACATTCTCTACCCTTATGTAGGCAAAAAACGAGATTGTTACATCATACCACCGCTCATTAAACATTATTTAACCCAAAAGAGGTTTTAAACAGATTCAAATAGCTCACCTTCTACCATCCTATCCTCCTTTGAGAAGCGTATTGTGGGCATGACAACTGGTTTTTGCTGTTCAACACTATGGGATGTTTGTCTAATAAAAACATCGTCGTCGCAAGTGAATGAAGTAATGCGACACACTTTCTCTGCTAATAAGAACAAGTTTGTCATCCAAAGGTCTATCAGCGCATCAAACGAAAAGAATTTATTTGCAATCATAACTGTATTATTTTGAGTTTCTGACTGCAAAATAAAACAAAAGGTGTCCCAAAAGTCAGGACACCCTATGGAAATTTAATATCTTTTAAGAGTTTCGACTATCATTTGACGCATCTTCTCGCGTAAATCCAGTGGCTCAAGCACTTCTATTCCTTCACTATGTCTAAGCAGCTCGCCAAGAAAATCAGACGTAGGACGGATGTCGAAGCTGAAATCTGTGTAGTCGGGTGTCGATGTGAGCTCGCGCTGGGAATGATGCAGCGGCAGTGTGCGCAAGTAATTGGGCATCCACTTATGGGCACGAACTATGACGTGGGCCATGGGCGTATCATTAGTAAGCACACCAAAATATTCTGAGAAATAGGCTTGTGACGAGAAGCCCTCAGGCATCTCAAAAGCGTCATCAGTCAGTTCCGCCATCGTCATGCGGTCGAGGGCATAGATGCGCATCTGGTCTTCATCGTTCAGTGCCAACAGATACCAGCGCTGCCGGAACAATTTCAAGGCGTATGGACAGACAACCTTCTCGTAGCCCTCTGCCTGGAACTTTTTGTAGCCAATGTGCAGACAACGATTGGTGCGAATGGCGCGAATGATAATGTCGAGATATTGTTCGCCAGCCGGTGCGTTTTCCAGCACCAAACGTTCCTTCACAGCGGCGCTGTCGGCCAACATGCCGTGGACGGTGAGCGTGGAGAAAAGCCAACGTTCAATGCTGTCATCACAAAGTACGTCTTTATTGCTGATATAATACTTATAGGTCTTCTTGTCGCAGTCAATGATAATGCCAAACATATCAAGGATGGCATCGCGATGGCGGTTGAACGATGACCGCTGCAACGGGTTCCCATCGGCTACCTGATCATCCTGCCACTTCTGGTTCAACTCCTCAAAACTCAACTTTCTATAGGCCCTGAGCATATTGATAATCCAGATGTACTGGTGAAATATCTGAGCTGGTTTCATGGCTACAAAGTTACGAAATCTTTTGGAGAATATAACGATTTACGACGATTTTATACATTATTTAATAGATAGTGCCTAAACACAGGCACTAATAAACACGAAAACCAGTTCTTTGACCTAAAGGTGCAAAGTGTGGCGCTGCAATCCTCGAAACAAGGCTGCGGTTAAGTGAGGGCAGAGCAAAGCGCGCTTGAGCTATGCCGAGCGAAAGCAGACTCAATACGAAGTTTCAAGGTGCTGGTCAGTCTGCTATTTTTCATACTTATAGGTAGAAAAGAATGATTTTTATGTGGTTTAATTTGGTATTATACTCATTAATTAGCATATTTGCAACGGATTTTTGGCAAAATTGCCACAAATCCGTAATGAAAATATCGTTTATCGAACGTAAATAGTTGATAGTTAAGAAGATAGAAATGCCTATATATGCAACAACTCATTGATTGCAAGATACACAGGTGTTACGCTGTGACGCAGTTACACCGTTGCATTAGGTATTTCGCATAGTTGCCGATTCTTGGCAAGTTAAATTTATATTATATAATATATTATAATATATTAATATAATATATATAGAAATCCACATATTGGGGAAACTTCGACGAGAGCAAATGAAACTGCGTAACTGCGTAACCGCGTCACTGCGCCAAACGAATATTCTAAATATTTTACATTTTAACATTTGAAATAAATCAGAAAAGAACTTGAAAAATACTTGTTTTGCATCTCTATTTTTTGTACCTTTGTACTCGCAATTGAGAGAGAAGCCGTTTCGCGATGAGAGAAACGCCGTTTCACTACCAGCGAGAAGCCATCTCACTCAAAGACAGACAGGGTGATGACCTGAGGCGCCACGATCGGAACCCTGTGCGAGAGAACCATAAACATTAACCATTAAACATTAACCAAAAAATCAAACATTATGGGAACAATTCAAATCAAGAAGGTCGAGAAGACCGTAACAACTGGTAAGATGGGCGAGAATCGCCAGAAGGTGAAGAAGACCTACGGCAAGATCATCTACCGCGGCACGCTGAGCCTGAGCGACATGGCCGAGCACATCATGAAGCACGGCACGGTGTACACAGAGGACGTGGTAATCGGTGTCATCACGAAGCTGAAGACCTGCATGCAGGAGATGCTGGCCGACGGCTACAAGGTGAAGCTGGACGGCATCGGAACGCTGTACCCCGTGCTGACCTCTGAGGGTGTGGCCGACGCCAAGGACTACAGCGCACAGGAGAACGTGACCCGCGTAGGTGTGTCGTTCCTGGCCGACCAGAGCAAGAAGTCGCAGTACAAGGCCTCGGCCATGAAGCTGGGCACCAAGCTGAGCACCAGCCTGTATAGTGAGCTGACGGGCGAGGAGAGCCAGTCACCCAGCGGAACTGGTGAGAACCAAGGTGGTAACACTGGAGGCAATACAGGTGGAAACACCGGAGGCAACGGCGGCGGAAACGGCGGAAACGGCGGTGAGGATGGCGACGCCATCTAAAGGTTAGCGGCCTCGGGCCGCTATACCTTTGAAATGAAAGAAATGAAAGAAATGAAAGAAATGAAAGAAATGAGAAAGGAAACGTGGAAGACAATTATTCAGGTGGTGATATCCATCTTGACGGCGGCACTGACTGCAATGGGAACGACCAGCTGCATGGGTCACGGACCGATTCCGATGTAAGATGTCTGAAGGCTGATGTCTGAGGATTGAAACATGAAACTTGTACCCTGAAACCAAAGAAGGGCTGACAGTGCTGTCAACCCTTCTTTTTATGTCATTTCCCAGTGATTCATCGGGGTAGCCAGAACCAGAAAGTGGAGCCGTGGCCCTCGCCTTCACTCTCTACACCGATGTGTCCGCCACACTTCTCGACGATGGCGCGGCAGATGGAGAGGCCGAGGCCCGTGCCCTGTACGAAGTCGTTGAGCTTGACGAAGCGTTCGAAGACGCTGGCCTGCTTCTCCAAGGGAATACCGGCACCTGTGTCCTCACAATAGAAGAGGATGCCGCCGTTCTCCTCACGATAGCCCACGCGGATATGTCCCTCGTGGGTATATTTGACGGCATTGGTGACGAAGTTGGTAAGCAGCTGTTGCAGTCGGCCACTGTCGAGCACGGCAGTATAGGTGGGGTAGGGATTGTCCTTGAGGAACGTGACGCCAGCCTCCTGTACGCGCTGCTGGAGCGACAGGCAGATGTCGTCGAAGGTGCGTGCAAGGTCTATCTCCTTGGGTTCGATGGCCAGTGACTGTCCCATGCTGGATGCTTCGAGGATGTCGTTGATGAGTCGGAGCAGCATGTCGCAGTTGTTACGGATGATGCGGATGAATTCGAGTCGTTCGTTGGAGTCGTCGACCATCTGCAACAGGTCGCTGAAGCCTACGATGGCATTCAGTGGCGTGCGTATCTCGTGTGTCATGTTGGCGAGGAAGGCACTCTTCAGCTTGCCTGAATCCTCGGCACGCTCCGTCTCCTGCTGTAGCTTTTCCTGTGCTGACATGAGCTGCGTGATGTCGCGTGCCATACCAAAGAAGTCTTTCAGTTGGCCGTCGGCATCGAACTCGGGCATACCGCTCACTGAGAACCAGCAATCCTCGTCCTGCAGTGGTGTGTAGTTATAGCGGTGGATAGTATTGAATGGTTTCTGCTGGGCAATGAACTCACGTATCTTGATGAGCTCGGCAGCACGGTATTTTGCAGGCACACCCTCCATAAACTGGTTGAGTGTTTCGGTATATTCGTCAGCATGGGGCTTGCGCGAGTAGTGAATGAGGTCGGTCTTGGGATCGTAGGTCCACACAAACATCTTGCTTTCCTCCAGGAGATAGCTCAGCTGCTGGTCATAACGGCGGATGGCCTCGTTGGTCTTGATGAGCTGGCGTTCGTGCTCGCGCTGGTCTATATACATTTGGCGCTCAGCCGTTATGTCGCGTATGGTGACGATGTAGAACGTGAGTTGGTCGTCTTCATCGAACAGGGGCATAATCTTGTTTTCCACATAGATGTCCATGCCGACACTTGGTATCTGGACATGCTGACAAACATAGTACGGATCACGGCTTTGGGGATCAAATTCACCCACATTGTTGGGCAGGTCGAAAAGACGGGTCGAAAAGAAGTAGGCCTCGTTCTGCTCGGTTATCTGGCAGAGTTCGCGCATCTTCTGGTTGATATCGAGCAAGTGGCCGTTCTTGTCGTAGAACGACATGGCCATGATGTTCGTATCGAACAGTAGCTTGTATTTTGCACCCAGTTCTTTATTCTGGGCCTCTT
>Ga0265298_10010187_pt1 | contig 11142 bp, 10 predicted proteins | sample AusTroGonzalo_MG_3_FD_193486 | JGI IMG/M metagenome (GOLD analysis project Ga0265298, IMG submission 193486) | Bovine rumen microbial communities from tropical cattle in Woodstock, Queensland, Australia - Gonzalo_01 | ecosystem: Host-associated > Mammals > Digestive system > Stomach > Rumen ...
GGTACCTCCAGGAATCGAACCGGGGACACACGGATTTTCAGTCCGATGCTCTACCAACTGAGCTAAGGCACCATTGAAAGTGTGTTCCTTTCATTTGCGGGTGCAAAGGTACAAAGAAAAAATCAACTGGCCAAATTTTTACTTGAATAATTTGCAGTTTTTAAGAATTTTTCCGTTAATATGCCTGTTCGTGCACGCCTTTTACGGCTCTTCCGCTGGGGTCGTTCATGTTTTTGAAGGCTGCATCCCATTCCAGGGCGATGGCTGTTGAGCAGGCCACAGAAGCCTCGCTGGGCACACTCATGGCGGCAGAATCGCTGGGGAAATGTTCAGCAAAGATAGAACGATAATAGTATTCTTCCTTGTTCTTTGGTGGGTTGATGGGGAAGCGTTCGGCAGCATGAGCCATCTGCTCGTCAGTGACGGCCTCAGCAGTAATCTGCTTCAAGGTATCAATCCATGAATAACCCACGCCATCGCTAAACTGCTCTTTCTGGCGCCAGGCCACCTCTTCAGGCAGCATGTCGGCAAAGGCTTCGCGAACAATCTTCTTTTCCATCGTCTTGCCTGGGCACATCTTTGCCTCAGGGTTGGTGCGCATGGCCACATCCAGGAACTCCTTATCGAGGAAAGGCACGCGACCCTCAACGCCCCAGGCACTGAGACTCTTGTTGGCACGCAGACAGTCGTACATATAGAGCTTGGATAGTTTGCGAACGGTCTCCTCGTGGAAGTCCTTGGCCGACGGTGCCTTGTGGAAATAGAGATAGCCACCAAAAATCTCGTCGGCCCCCTCGCCACTGAGCACCATCTTGATACCCATCGACTTGATGACACGTGCCAGCAGATACATAGGTGTTGAGGCACGGACTGTGGTTACATCGTAGGTCTCGATGAAATAGATCACGTCGCGAATGGCATCCAGTCCCTCCTGAATGGTATAGTTTATCTCGTGATGCACCGTTCCGATATGGTCGGCCACGAGCTTGGCCTTGGCCAGGTCGGGCGCACCCTTCAGTCCCACGGCAAACGAGTGCAGGCGTGGCCAGTAGGCTTTGGTCTTTGAGTCGTCCTCGATACGCATCTCGCTGTATTTCTCGGCAATGGCAGAGATCACGCTAGAGTCGAGTCCGCCAGAGAGCAGCACACCATAAGGCACGTCACTCATCAGCTGACGCTTCACAGCATCCTCCAAGGCATCGTGAACAGCCTCCACAGAAGCAGGGTTATCCTTCACAGCTTCATAGTTGAACCAGTCGCGCTTGTAGTAGCGTTTCATGCCTGGGTCGGCACTCCAATAGTAGTGACCAGGCAGGAAGGGCTCATAGTGCTCGCACTGTCCTTCGAGGGCTTTCAGTTCAGAAGCCACATACACCTTGCCGTCGGCATCGCAACCAATATAAAGGGGAATCACACCAATGGGGTCGCGTGCAATGAGAAACTCGTCGGTCTCCTCGTCGTAGAGCACGAAGGCAAAGATACCACTCAGTTCCTCGAGGAAGTCGACACCCTTCTCGCGATAGAGCGCCAGGATCACCTCACAGTCGGAGCCTGTCTGAAACTCATACTGTCCTGCATAGCGGCGACGGATGTCCTGATGGTTATAAATCTCGCCATTCACAGCCAGCACCTGTTTCTTGTCTGGCGAGAACAATGGCTGACCACCCGATTCTGGGTCAACGATACTCAGTCGCTCGTGAGCCAAGATAGCACTTCCGCCAGAATAGATGCCACTCCAGTCGGGTCCGCGATGACGGATCTTCTGACTCATCTTCAACGCTTGTTCACGCAGCTCGTGTGTCTGCTCCTTGACATTCAATATCGCAACGATTCCACACATAATGCTTATCCTTTCTCTTACTTTTGTTTACTCCAGCTGGCAATACGGTCCAGCGCCTCATCCGTTTTCTCATGACTGCCAAAGGCCGTGAATCGCACGTAGCCCTCGCCGGCAGGACCAAAGCCCACACCAGGCGTACATACCACGTTGGCTCCGTAGAGCAGGTTCTCGAAGAACTTCCACGACGATGTTGGTGCCATGCCACCCACCTCTTTCTGGAAGGTATCGGGTGTGCGCATCCAGATGTAAGGCGCATTCTCGCCGCCATAACACTCAAATCCCAGTGAGCGCAGGGTGCTGAGCATCTTCTTGGCATTCTGCATGTAATAGTCGATAGTGGCCTTCACCTGCTCCTTACCCTCAGGTGTGTAGATAGCCTCGGCTGCACGCTGACTGATATAGCTGGTGCCATTGAACTTAGTGCACTGGCGACGATACCACAATGGGTTCAGGGCGATGCGCTCGCCTGTGAGGGTGGCAGCCGTCAGGTCCTTGGGTACCACCGTATAGCCACAGCGGATGCCAGTGAAACCAGCCGTCTTTGAGTACGAGTGGAACTCGATGGCACATTTGCGTGCACCACGAATCTCATAGATAGAGTGGGGTATCTTGTCGTCCTGAATATAAGCCTGATAGGCAGCGTCAAAGAAAATCAGCGCATCGTTCTTCAGGGCGTAGTTCACCCATTTGCGCAACTCCTCGCGAGTGATGACCATACCCGTGGGGTTGTTGGGATAGCAGAGATAGATAACATCCACGCGACGCTTGGGAATCTCAGGCACAAAGCCGTTCTCTGCGTTGCAGGGCATGTAGATCACGTTCGACCACTTGCCGTCCTCCACCGTTCCTGCACGACCAATCATCACGTTCGAGTCGATATATACAGGATAGATGGGGTCTGTCACGCCAATCGAGTTGTCCCAACGAATCAGTTCCTGAATGTTACCAGTGTCGCTCTTGGCACCGTCGTTCACGAAAATCTCGTCGATGTCCAGGTGGATGCCGCGTGGCAGGAAGTCGTTCTTCAGAATAGCCTCGCGCAGGAAGTCATAGCCCTGTTCAGGACCATAACCACGGAATCCCTTTGCTGTAGCCATCTCGTCGGCTGCCTTGTGCATGGCCTCAACCACGGCAGGACACAAGGGCTGCGTCACGTCGCCAATTCCCAGCGAGATAACGTCGGCCTTGGGGTGCATCACTTTGAAGGCGTTCACCTTCTTGGCAATATCTGCAAACAAATAGTTGTTTGGCAGTTTCAGGAAATGTTCGTTAACTAATGCCATATGTTATTAATTGATAATTTACAATTGATAATGGATAATTATAATTCAATTTCGCCGTCGAAGACGAAGGCTGCAGGACCAGTCATATAAATGTGATTGTCACGCTCGCGCCATTCGATGCTCAGCACGCCACCGTCCATCGCTATCTGCGAGGTGCGTCCAGCTTTGCCAGTCAGAGCAGCTGCCACAGCCGTAGCGCAGGCGCCAGTGCCGCAGGCTTGGGTGATGCCACTGCCGCGCTCCCAAACGCGTGTGCGGATGGTGCCGTCTTCCTCGATGCGTGCCAACTCTATGTTGCAGCGCTGTGGGAATGCTGGATGATATTCCAAAGAGTGTCCAGTTTCGCCCACCTGATCAACATTCTCTGTAAAGATGACGTAATGCGGATTGCCCATCGACACAAACGTGCCCTTGTCCATGCCGCGAGACTCGATGAACTGCGTAGGCACATCGAAGACAGGTTCGCCCATGTCCACGGTGACACTCTCCACAATGTTGTCTTTCACATGCAGGCCCAGTATTTTGATGCCCGACAGTGTCAGCAGTCGAATCTCTGTCTTGGTGGTGAGGCCCCTCTCATAGACGTATTTTCCGATGCATCTTGATGCGTTGCCACACATCATCGCCTCGCTGCCGTCGGCATTGAAAATGCGCATGGTGAAGTCGGCTTCAGGCACAGCGCTCTTGCCAATCAATACCAAGCCGTCAGAGCCGATGCCCTTATGCCGGTCGCTCCATTTGATGGCTGCCGTCTTGGGGTCGTCAATGGGGTGTTGCGACACATTAATATATATATAGTCGTTGCCGCAGCCGTGCATCTTTGTAAAGGGTATCCTGCTCATCTTACTTTCTCTATTCATGTTTCGGTTGGCAAAGGTAGCGCAAAAATCGTAAATCTCCAAAAAACTTGTTGCTTTTGGAAACATCGCAAAAAGGAAAAGTGACAATCTGTTACTTTTTTCTTGAATTATTGTTGTTTTGCAACTTGAATTGTGTTTTATCACGCCTTTTTGTTACAATTCGTAAAATTATTACGATTGCATGGAGCTATATTCAAACTATTTACGTACCTTTGCAGCCAGTAATCATTAAAAAGAAAAAGGTGATGCAAGAAATCAGAATTTACCATTCTCTCTGGAGAACACTTCTCCTTGTGCTATGTGCTGCTGCGTTTACGTATGCCTGTGTAACGATGCTTATCGACCCTCGTGTTAATCTTTTCATGAAGCTGATAGCTGTCATAGGTGTCGTTTTCTTTGGCCTGGGCTCTCTTTTTATGCTATTTATGCTCATTAGGGAACGACTGGCCCACCAGCCATTCATGACTATCACAGACAAGTGTGTTATCGTGAGAGGAGCGCAGGCGTTTGTCGTTAACTTCTCTGATGTAGAGGCGTTCGAGATGATTCAGGTGGGATCGCAGAAGTTTGTAGCCATTCATTATAAACCTAACGTTGAAGTCCAGAAAATGGAGGATGCCAGTTTCTTGGGCCGCATGGTTCGTCGATTAAATATAAGTGTAGGAGATGCTCAGGAACATCTGAGCACCTCTGGAATGAATATGAAAATAGAGGAACTGTTCAGCATCCTGAACGATCGACTGAAACAAGCATAAGAAATAAAGACTGAAAAGGGGTTGGCATCACGCCAACCCCTTTTTCGTCAAAACAATAGCTTGGTATATCAGAAATGAATGCGAATCCTATTTGTTCTTTTCCCTGAGGTGCTCCTCATATTCTGCCAACTCGCGCTCGCCAATGTGCGCCAGTCCGTAGTGCTCGTCGTGCTGCGAGAAGTCCAGTCCCACCTTCTCACTATAGGCCGATACGCGCATGGGGATCAGGTGGTCAATGAGTTTGTAGCCCAGCCAACTCATGGCGAAGGTATAAACAAACACGATGACGATGGCCAGCAGGTGGTAGAGGAAAATCACAAAGCCCTCCCAGGTGCCAGCGATGAGTCCCTCTTGAATGAAGATACCTGTGAGCACAGTGCCGAAGATACCACCTGTGCCGTGGGTGGGGAATACGTCGAGGGCATCGTCTATGCTGGTGTGCGAGCGCCAGTAGACGGCCACGTTACAGATCAGTGTGATGACAAAGGCAATGAAGATGCTCTGTCCCACAGTGACATAACCTGCCGATGGGGTGATGGCCACCAAGCCCACCACGCAGCCTACAGCGGCACCCATGGCCGATGGTTTGCGTCCACGCAGGCAGTCGAAGAATATCCACGTCATCATGGCTGTGGCCGAGGCCGTGTTGGTGTTGAGGAAGGCTTTCACAGCCTGTCCGTCGGCATGGAGCGACGAACCTGCATTGAAGCCAAACCATCCCAGCCACAACAGGGCAGCGCCCAAGAGTACGAAGGGAATGTTGGCAGGCTCGCTCTTTGCCGTACTGCGACGACCCAGGAAGATGGCGCCAGCAAGGGCAGCCACACCACTCGAGGCATGCACCACGATACCACCTGCAAAGTCAACCACGCCCCAACGCATGAACAAACCCTCAGGATGCCACGTCATGTGGGCCAGTGGACAATAGATGATAAAGAAGAAGAACATCATGAAGAACATGTAGGCCGAGAAGCGCACACGCTCTGCGAATGAGCCTGTGATCAGCGAGGGCGTGATGATGGCGAACTTCATCTGGAATAGGGCGAACAGTGCCAGGGGGATTGTCGCACCACCCAAGACGTTGCCTGCTGGTGTGGTATATACCTCGCCACCCACATTCTGAAACATCAGGAAGGTCATGGGGTTGCCTATCACGCCGCCAATGTCATCGCCAAAGCACAGCGAGAAACCAACCACCACCCAAAGGACGGATATCAGTCCCATGGCGATGAACGACTGCAGCATGGTGCTGATCACGTTCTTTGCTCCCACCATGCCGCCATAGAAGAACGACAGTCCAGGGGTCATCATCAACACAAAGATAGTGGCCGTTATCAGCCATGCCACATCGGCAGCCGATATCACAGACCAGTCACACTCAAAGGTAGGCTCGCCTACCGCCAGTCCTGCCAGGGCGATGAGTGTCATCGCCGTCATCAGGATCATCCAACGTTTCTTTATCTTCATAACGCTTTCCTTTTATTTGTAATTTCGGCCGCAAAATTACATCAAAATGACAGGAAACGCGTCTCTTTGTTTCTTGTTTGATTGTTAATTCCGTTGTTTTCTGTCAATCTGTAATAATAAACATGTTGATTGGCGCCGTTTTGCTTTCATTTATCAAAATACGGCGCCAATTTGTTACAGATTGTCACAAAACGGAAATCAGAATCCTTACCTCATCACTTATCTATCACCAGATTTCAGCAATTCTATTAGCTTTGAACGTCCTTCCAATACATGCTCTTTAAAGATGGGATAATCTTCGTAGGCAAACAATATTGCCTGATCCTCCTGATGGTTCAGGAACTTCTTTAGAACGGACTTTGAAGCTTCGTCATCACCTAGTAATGTATAGCAGGTGGCCTGACTCAAGCACTGAGTCGCATCGTTAGGATTCTTTTTATATTCGTCGATTGCCTTGTGCAGCAATACTGAATACCTGTCCATGTCATTCTGCAGATAAGCACCAATTGCCTCGTACTCCAAACGTCTCGCATCATTTTCCGGCAATAGTCGCATTGCCAGTCCCTGGTTATGATAGGCATCTTTTACTCTTCCTATACCAGCTAATAAGTTGACCTTTTGCTGATAAAGCATGAAAAGAACGTTCTTGTCTTTCTCCAAACGAATCATACTGTCGCATCTTGCAATGTCTTTCATTACGACTATCGAATCTTCTGCAGACAGACAAGCCTCTACATTTCCTTCTGTCACCATACAAGAATCCAACTGACGTTCACCTCTGTTCACATCAGCATTTTTGCAACTTACAAAGATAACAAGTAATAAGAGAAATCTTATGGGTTTCATTGTTATTTCAATTTAAAGTTATTTTTCATCATCCATTGTGATGGAATTATACCTAAAGTTCCTGGCAAAGTCGGCACGGCTTTTCCCATGAAAATCACGGGGGCAGTCTGTCCCACGATTTTTTTGATATTTCTGAATAGATTTTTGATTCTTATACTTATGGATTACAATCTCCTTTTTATAACATCTTTAATTATCTTTTCTTCTTTTGAATTAAAAATAAAATGCACATCATGTTGCGGATATTTTTTCCATTCCTCACAGGAGTCAACCACTATGCCGAGATACACTGCCAACTCCTGAAATGGCATATGTGTGATACCTTGATGATAAATATAAATTGACCTCTGTTCTATCCAATGAAAGTCACAATACATATCCCATAATGCATCCCAATTAAATCCAAAATACGGAAAAGATAGTTTCCTATTTAACTCATCAAATAGATCTTCTTTAGATTCTACTACTGCTATATTAGAATTATAGCAATTTAAATCTATTGTATATAGAAACTCTGAAACGAATTTAATTTCACTCATATAACCTATACTGAAAAATTGAGAATCACAGGGACAGGCATTTAATCTCATTTACTTTTTTGAAATCAAACGTCAATCTCCATAATCTACACTAGTATTGCTTCAGAAGTTCTTCTATTACTGATTTCAATGGCGGAATATCGTCGTTAATAGTTGACACGATGATTTCTTCATCAATATTCGCATATTCGTGCGATACGAAGTTGCGCATCCCATGAATGGCATTCCATGGAACATTGGGATAAGCAGACAATGGTTGCGCACTATTTTTGAGAAGTTTTCCTACTTGTTCGCCTATCACTTGAAGTCGCATGACGCAAGCATTGAAAGCCATCACGCCCATAGGGGTCAACATAAAGTCATGAACAGTCTTTCGCCCTTTACTCCATTCCTGGATAAGAGCAATTGACTCAAGGATAGAATCAAGTCTATCATGTATGGTGAACTGATTATCAGACATAGATGACATCACGTTGAATGTTTGACTTAAATAACGGACGAAGTGAATCACGGAAGCGTACAAGGTCAACCTCACATCCAAACAATTGCTTTAGTGCTTCTTTCAACTCGTACATAAGCTGCAGAGATGGCCTCTGAACTTCCACGACGATATCGATATCACTATTTTCTGTATTCTCGTTTCTGGCAACAGAACCGAAGATTCCGAGTTTAGTGATACCATACTTCTGTGCAAACATCTTTTTGAAGTTTGACAGCTTCAGTATACAGTTTTGAAGTTCAAGCATAAATATGTCTTATAATTCACGATTGCAAAGATAGAAAGATTTTCTGAACTTCCAAAATAATTTATGGAAAAAACATTGTTATTTCTCTCATTTATTAAAGAATAATCTTAACAATAGCGCCTCTGAGATTTAAAAATTCTGAGCCAAAAATTTTTTCTGTGCGTACAGGCGAAATATGGGCATGTTCGTAAATCGTTGATAATAAAGGAGTTACGAAATTAGCTCGAAAAGTGTAAAGATTTAGAACGCAATCGAATATTCGTTTAGGTTGTAACGGAGCCTGAGTTACACTGCAACGGAGGCTGTTTTGCATGGTAAAACAGCATGAGTTGCATCGTAAAACAGCCTCCGTTGCATGGTGAAATCGATAGGGGTATGAAAAAAGGGGCCAAAAGCCCCTTTTTTTCGTTCTAGTTTGCATTTTTTCAGAACCCTGTTTTTTGGCAGTTTTTCTTGACAATCACAGGGTGAATACCTTCATCTTGATGTCTGGCGGCAAGTTACTTCACCTCCCAGATGTCGTTGGTCTCGAGCAACTCCTCGAAGTTGTGATACTTCTTCTGGGCGCTCACCTCGGCCAACTGCGCATGAACGGCATCGTTGTAGGTAGGAGCGTCCACGTCGCGAATCACACCCAGAGCGATGGGGAAGCCATCCTCAGGTGTCATCATGGCCAACTTCAGCTGCAGGGTGTTGTCCTCGCAGTGAGCATCGTGAACCAACACATCGTCGATGGTGTAGCCATCCTTACCAATCTCAACCACCTTCAGGCCAAAGCCCTGCTGAACGAGTCCAAACTCATTGTTCTCGCCAAACACCAGCTTCTCGCCATGACGAACATAGATGGCGTTCTTCTTACGACCCTCGTTGTTGTAGACCACATCGTGGCAGTGGTCGTTGAAGATGACGCAGTTCTGCAGCACCTCAGTGACAGAGGCACCCTTGTGCTCGTAGGCAGCCTTCAACACCTCGACAGTACCCTTGGCATCGGTAGCCACGCAGCGAGCGAAGAAATGGCCGCGAGCGCCAAAGCAGAGCTCAGCAGGACGGAAGGGATCCTCCACCGTGCCGTAAGGGCTCGACTTAGAGACGAAGCCACGAGGAGAGGTGGGCGAATACTGACCCTTGGTCAAACCATAGATACGGTTGTTCAAGAGAATCATATTCAGGTCGATGTTACGACGGTTAGCGTGGATGAAGTGGTTACCACCAATAGCCAGTCCGTCACCATCACCACTAACCTGCCAAACGGTGAGGTTGGGGTTGGCCACCTTAGCACCAGTAGCGATGGCAGCGGCACGACCGTGGATGGTGTTCATGCCATAGGTAGCCATGTAGTGAGGCAGACGGCTTGAACAGCCGATACCAGAGATCACTGCTACGTTCTCAGGAGCTACGCCTATCTCGGCCATAGCCTTATGGAGTGAAGCCAGGAAGAAGTGGTCGCCACAACCAGGGCACCAACGAGGCTGGCCTTTCTTAAAATCTTGTGCTGTATATGTACTCATTGCTTTACTTCTTTAAAATGTCCTCGAATGCGTTCACTAACTCTTCTACCACGAAGGGCTGACCCTTGACCTGATTAAACTGGTAAGGCACAAAGCCGTCGATCTTCATACGGAGGTAGGCAGCCAGCTGACCCATGTTCTGCTCGGCCACAACCACCTTCTTATACTTAGAGAGAACCTGGGCCGTGTTCTTAGGCAGGGGGTTCAGGTACTTGAACTGAGCCTGAGCCACCTTGTAGCCCTTAGCCTTCAGCTCGTCCATAGCCGAGTGCAGGTGACCATAGGTAGAGCCAAAGCCCACGATGAGCAGGTCGGCATCGGCATCGCCGTCCACCTCGAGGTTGGGCACCTCAATCTTCTCAATCTTCTGCTGGCGCAGACGGGTCATCAAATCGTGGTTCTCAGGGTTGGTAGAGATGGCGCCAGTAGCATTGTCCTTCTCCAGTCCGCCAAGGATGTGTGCAAAGCCCTCACGACCAGGCACAGCCCAATAGCGAGTGCCATTCTCAGCACGCATGTAGGGTGTCCACTTGCCCTTCAGTTCCTCAGGAACATAAGGAGGATTGATGGCACCAAGCTGAGCCATCTGGGGCAACTTGAAGGCACCAGAGCCATTAGCGATATAAGCATCGGTGAGCAGCACCACAGGTGTCATGTGCTCCAAGGCAATCTTGGCAGCCTGATAGGCAGCATCGAAGCAGTCGGTAGGACTCAGGGCTGCGATGACAGGCATAGGACTCTCACCATTGCGGCCAAAGAGGGCCTGCAGCAGGTCGGTCTGCTCGCTCTTGGTGGGAAGACCAGTGGCAGGACCACCACGCTGCACGTCGATGACGAGCAGGGGCAACTCCATGATAACGGCCAGGTTCATCACCTCCGACTTGAGGCAGACGCCAGGACCAGAGGTTGAGGTGACACCCAGGGCTCCAGAGAACGATGCACCCAGGGCCGAAGCAGCACCACTGATCTCGTCCTCACACTGAACGGTGATGACGCCACACGACTTATGCTTTGACAACTCGTGCAGGATGTCGGTGGCAGGTGTGATAGGATAAGAACCCAGGTAGAGGCGCAGACCAGCCTTCTCGGCAGCGGCAATCAAGCCATAGGCCGTAGCCTTGTTACCTGTGATATCCATATAACGGCCAGGAGTCTTCTCTTTCGACTCCACACGATAAACATTGATAGCGTTTGAATGGGTGTTGTGACCATAGTCCCAACCAGCCTGAATCACCTTGATGTTAGCCTCAGCGATGGCAGGCTTCTTGGCAAACTTCTCGCGCAGGAAGTTGGCCACG